>Ga0302322_100004975_pt1 | contig 11626 bp, 8 predicted proteins | sample Fen_T0_2_FD_203757 | JGI IMG/M metagenome (GOLD analysis project Ga0302322, IMG submission 203757) | Peat permafrost microbial communities from Stordalen Mire near Abisko, Sweden - Fen_T0_2 | ecosystem: Environmental > Terrestrial > Soil > Wetlands > Permafrost | place: Sweden: Abisko... | reverse complement strand
ACGAGCCCGCGCGTCGCGCGCAGCAGCTCGGGCGGCGCCGCGAAGACGATCACGGCATTCGGATCGGCGTCGCGCTCGGCCGCCGGCGGCTCGACGAGCGGGAAGTGCGTGCGCTCGCCGTAGGCCAGGTAGGCACGCACGACCGCAGCCGCGGTCGGGAGCGTTGCGAGGCCGATCAGCGCGCAGGCAATGCGCCCGCGCTTCCCGAGCGAGGCGATCCACGCTCCCGCCGGCAGCGCGAGCACCAGGCCGAGCAGGCGCGCCATCTTGTACTCGTTGCTCTGGGGCATCTCCCCGACGAGCACGAGCAGCGCCGCGAAGGCGATCGGCACAGCGATCCTCCAACGCTCGCGCCGCGCGAGCAGCGTCAGGCCGAGCAGCGCCGGCAGGAGCACGAGGTGCTGCGGCCCGAACAGGTTCGCGATGCGCGAGCCGCCGAGGGCCGGGTTCCCCGTGAGCGATGGCCCGTGCGGCGCGGGCACGAGCGAGGGCAGCAGGAAGGGCAGCGCGAAGAATGCCGCCGCCGCGCCCGCGATCGCCCAGCCGAGAGTCGCGCGAAGTCCGCTCGCGCGCGCCTCGACGAGGCGCCAGGTCGCAAGCACCGCCGCCGCGAAGCCGCCCACGATCGGATTGAGCGCGAGCGAGAACCCGAGCGGGATCCAGCATGCGCGCGGACGCGCGGCAGCGAGCCCCCAGAGCGCGAAGGGCAGCGCGATCGCGTACGAGGAGACGTTGAGGAATTTCGGGAGAAAGGCCTGCAACCTGCCGTCCCAGCCGAAGCTCTCGCTCATGAGCGTCATCGGTCCGAGCGCGTAGACCGGCGGCGCGCCGAACGGCTGGCCCTGTGCCACGAAGTAGCCCAGCCAGCCCAGCCCATTGAAGCCGAGCACCGCCGCGAGGAAGGCGCAGCGCCGCGCGGCGAACGAGAGGCCGAGCTGCTTGCCGAGCGCGTCGAGCGCCGGCGCGAGCAGCAGGGCCGCGAGCACGTCGAGCAGCGCGAAGCCCCACATCGGTCCGCCGGCGATGCGCCCGAGCAGCACTCCGAGCGCCGGGTAGAGCGTGTAGTAGCGCAGCGCAACGCCTGCGTGATACGGATTCTCCGGCAGCAGGCCGTCGCGCAGCACGGCCTCCCCCACGCTCGCGTGCAGGCAGCCGTGATAGGAAGCGCGCACGGCTTCTCCGCCGAGCGCGAGCAGCAGCAGCACGACGAGCGCGAGCAGCGCGCCCTCGATCCACGGCGCGAAGCGCCGCATCAATGCCGCTCCTTCACGAGTGCCGGTCCGCCTCCGTCGAGATCGGCGGGCCAGGCGATCCAGGGCTCCTCGGGCAGCACTTCCGGCGCACCGCGCAGGCCGCCGAGCGGGCGCGCCAAGAGGCCGCGCAGACGTTGCATGGGCGCCTCGCGGCCCGGCCCCATGCGCGCGTACAGGTCGTTCTTCTCGAGCGGATCGTGCGCGAGATCGTAGAGCGCTCCCTGCGGCGGGTTCTGCTTGTGGTCCACGACCCACTTGAGCGCGGTCTCTGCGTCGATCACGCCCCAGGCGTTGCCGCGCTTCTCGAGCGTGAGCGCGTTGTCCTGCAGCGGCTCGAAGTCGGTGTGCAGGTAGATCCAGCGCCGCTCGCTGCGCGCGCCTGTGCGGAGCAGCGGCAGCAGCGAGCGGCTGTGTCCGAGCAGCCCGCCGCGCGCAACCGAGGGCCGCGCGCCCATCGAGTCGAGCAGTGTCGCGGGCAGGTCGATCAGACTGACGACATCCGGGATCTTCGTGCCCTTGCGCGAGGGCGCCTGCGAAACGGGCAGCTTGACGATCCAGGGCACGTGCACGAGTTCCTCGTGCAGCGTCACGCTGTGGCCGATCCAGCCGTGGTCGAGGATCTCCTCGCCGTGGTCGGCGACGAAGACGATCAGCGCCTCGTCGTACCAGCCGCGGCGCTTGAGCTCCGCGATGAACTTGCCGAGCGCCTGGTCCATGTAGGCGACCTCGCTCTGGTAGCGGCCGCGCAGGAAGAGCTTGTCCTCGTCCGTGAGCTGCTTGCGTCGCGCGAGCAGGTCATTCAACTCCTCGTCGCCCTTCAGCGGTCCTGTGTAGGCCGGCCCGAAGCGCAGGCCCGCGTGCTCCTCGTAGCGGTAGTGCGGCTCGAACAGCCAGCCGAAGAGGAACAGGCCCTGGCCGGGATCCTTGGCGAGCTCGTCCGAGAATTCGAGCAGCTTCCCGAGCGCCTCGGGCGCGTGCGCGCCCTCATGGCCCTGCGCGAGCGAGTCGTCGAAACGCTCGAAGCCGCGGCCGAAGCCCTGCTTGCTCGTGGCGATGAAGTTGGTCGTGACACCCGCGGTGCGCCAGCCGAGTTCCTTCATGCGCGGAACGAGCGGCACGCGCTCGGCCGGCGCGAGTTCGAGCAGGCGCCGCACGCCGTGCTCCCAGGGCCACTCGCCCGAGAGCTGCGTGACGAGGCTCGGGATGGTCCAGGGCGCGCTCGAGTAGGCGTGCTCGAAGAGCTGGCCGTCGGCCGCGAGCGCGTCGATGCCTGGCGAAGGCAGCACGCCGTTCTCGCCGGTCGAGTGGTTGCCGTAGCAGCCGAGCGCGTCCGCGCGCAGCGTGTCGACCTCGATCCAGACCACGATGCGCGGCTTCTTCGAGCCGCAGCCGGACGCGAGCAGCGCGAGCAGCAGGCCAATGAAGCCGAGTCTCCTGGAAAGCTTCACGCGCGCACTCAGTTGGGCTTCTTCTTCTTCTTGAGCAGGCCCTCGAGGCCGCTCTCGAGCGCGCCGCCGAGCGCCTTCTTGACCACGTCGTCGAGGAAGCCCTTGCCAATCGAGAACTGCGGCTTGCTGAACGTGCCGCGGATCTCGATCGGCACGAGCGTCTTGCCGTCGATCAGGCCGCGCGCCTTGTCGAGCTCCGAATTGACCTTGCTGCCCAGGAGTTCGAGCGGGATGCTCGTGCCGAGCTGCATGGCGCCGTCGACCAGGCTGTAGCTGCCGTGGAAGCTGTACTCGTGCCCGCCGATCGGCAGCACGAGCTTGTCGTAGCGCACGACTCCCTTCTGGATCGGCACGGCGAAGGCCGGCAGCTTCACGGGCTTCTGCGCCTGCGAGCCGAACAGGCCCTTCAGCCCGGGCAGGACCGCGTAGTTGATCTCGCCCAGGTCGACGCGCAGCAGGCCGTCGAGCTTCGAGAGATCGCCGTTGAGCGGAAGCGAGAGCGCGTCCACCTCGACCGAGGCCGGCGCCGCCCCCTCGGGCTTGGTGACCTCGCACACGAGCGGCACGATGCGACCGACGAAGCGCGTCGAGGTCAGCGGCCCAAGGCCGAAGCGCGCCGACGCGCCCTTGGGCTTGGTCACGCGCAGCTCGCCCTTGCTCATCTCGCCGTCGAAGTGCACCGGGGCCTGGGGCGATACGAGGTCGACCACGAACGTGCCCGCGTCGAGCGAGATGCCGCTGCTCTCGAGCGAGAGGTCCGCGCGCGCGCCGAGCGCCTCGACCAGCAGTCCGCCCTGGCCCGCGAGCGCATCGACGATTCCGATCGGCACGCCGTGCGCGCTGCCGTGCGCCGCGATGCGGAAACGCGCGAGCCCGTTCTCCTCGGCCAGCAGTGCCAGCGCGTCGAGCGCGCGGAACTCGAAGGCGAGGTCGCCCGCGGGGTCGCCCGCGATCTTTCCGTGCAGCGCGAGCGACGATCCGGGTTGCTGGGAGAGTTTCGCCCCGAGCACCAGATCGCGCAGCTCGAGCGGCGCGCTGCCCGCTTGCTCGAAGGCGAGGTCGGGCAGCTGCACGTCGAGGCGCGCCGCGGTCCCGGCCAGCGCCTGCGTCAGCGTCTGCGTGCCCGTCGGCAGCGCGATGCGCTCGGCGTGCAGGCTGAGATCGAAGGGCCGCGGCAGGCCCGACGCGCGGCGCAACTGCGAGCCCGCGGGCAGGCGGCCCGCGAGTTGTCCGGCGAGCCAGGCATCGGTGGGCTCGAGGCGCACGTGCAATCCCGCCGGCTCGGCGAGCACGAACGCGCCCGCCTCGAGCTTGCCCGCCGCTCCGGCCTCGCCGTGCGGCGCACGCAGCGTGAACGAGAGTGCGCCACTTCCGCCGGCAGCGCGCTCGAATTGGCCCTCGAGTTCGAGCGTGTCGCCGAGCAGGCCCGAAAGCGCCGCCGGCTGGCCGATCAGCGCGTCGACGATGCTCGCGGGCAGCGCCTGGATGCGCAGACGCGCCGATCCCGACTCGAGCGAGCTGCCGCGCGCCTCCGCGTGCAGGCGCGCATCGCCCGCGCCGCCGATGCGCGCGTCGAAACCGAGCACGAGTTCGCCCTTGTCCGCGACCTCGGCCTGCAGCACGGCGTTCTCGAGCGCAGGCTCGATGCCGGCCTGCTTCGTGAGCGCATTCGTGAACGAGCAGCCCGGCAGCAGCAATTCGACCTTCGCGCGCAGAGCGGAGGCGAGCTGTGCAGGATCGGCGAGCAGGGCCGGATCCGCGGGCATGACGAGCGCGAGTTCGCGCAGGCGCAGTTCGAGCGTCGCGGCCTTGGGATCGAGCGCGAGCTGCGTACCCTCCGGCAGGAACGGCCCGAGCTCGCGCGTGAGGTCGGCGGGCTCGAGCGCCAGCGCGACGCGGTCGGTCTCCGCTCCGGAAGAGCGCCACGTGCCTTTTGCGCCTGCGAGCGCGAGACGCGCCTCGAGCTTGCTCGAGTGGACCAGCAGGTCGAGCGTGCCTCCGCGCAGATCGAGTTGTTCCGCGCGCAGCTTGAGGTCGAGCTTCTCGCCGAGCAGCGCGCTCGCGCGGCCGCCGCTCGCGATCCAGGGCTCGAGGCTGCTCGTCGGGAGCTGCGCCAGGCTCAAGTCGAACGAGAGCGGCGGCAGCACGCCGCGCGCGAGCTCGCCGATGCCGGTCAAGTCGCCCTGCAACACACAGGTCGAAGGGCCGGGCTTCACGAGCCTCAGGTCCGAGCGCAGCGCGCAGCGGCCGCCGCGCCCGAGCGAGGCGACCGTGACCGAGGTGTCGAGCGCGACTTCGCGGCCGTCCGCGAGCGTCAGGCTGAAGCCCGGCAGGCTCAGGCGCACGCTCGCCTGCGTCCCCGCCAGGCGCGCGTCGAGATCGGCGGCCTGCAGCGGCAGGCTGAAGTTCATGATCTTCGCGCCGAAGGGCTGCGCCTCGAGGCGCAACTTCGCACCCGGCGGAAGCGCGGGCCCGAGCTGGCGCTCGAGCCAGCCTGCCGGCGGCGCGAAGCGCAACTCGCAGACGTGCTCGGTCGAGCCGATGAGGTTGCCCTCGACCACGCTGCCGTGCAGGCCGAGGTCGATGTTGGCCGAGTGCAGCGTCGCTTCCAGCGTTCCGCCGGCAAGGCTCGCCTGTTCGATCGCCACGCGCAGTTCGAGCACGCGACCGAGGCCCTCTGTCAGGAAGTGCTCGCGGCCGAGCAGCGCGTCGAGCGTCGCGTTGGAGACATCCTTGATCTCGAGCTTGCCGTCCACGACCGGCAGCTCGCCGCGCGCGAGCGTCGTCCAGGGATCGGCGGCCAGCAGCTCCGCGTGCAGCGTGCCGGTCTCGCCCGCGATCAGGCGCGCGTCGAAGCTCGCCGAGAGCGGCTTCTTCGAGCCCGCGACGATGCGCAGATCGAGCCCGGAGAGCGCCGGCTGCAGGTTGATCCCGCGCGTGAGCTCGTTCTGGAAGCCGATCGGCCCGGGGATCGAGAGGTGCGCGTCGAGCTCGGCGCGTCCGAGCAGTTCCACCCAGCCCGCGCGATCCGCGGGTGCCGCGGAGGGCAGCGGCAGCGCGAGCGTCGGGCACTCGAGCTTCCAGCTCGAGTCCGTCGCGGGCCAGACCAGCGCCGTGCCCGGCGGCAGCAGCGGAGCGAGGAAGCCCTCGAGCAGCGCGCGCGGCTCGCCGAGCTCGAGCGAGAAGCCGCGCTGCTCGCTGCAGCGCAGGATCCCGTCCTGCACGCGGCCCTCGAGCACGAGGTGCGTGCGCGGCGATTGCAGCGCGCAGGAGAGCGTTCCCGAGTTCTGCGAGAGCTCGCTCAATTCGAAGGAGAGATCGAAGCGTTCTCCGAGCACCTGCTCGAGGCGTCCGTGCTGCTGCGCGAGCCCGTCGAGCATCGCGCTCGAGAAACCCTGCACCTTGCCGCTCGCGCGCGCCTTGGAGAAGCCGAGCGCTCCTTGCGTGCGCAGTCCAGCGACCTCGGCGTCGAGCGCGAGCGTCCCGGGATGCTCGCCGGCGAACTCGGCCTTGGCCTCGAAACGCGCGGGCGTTCCGGGATGCAGCGCGACGTGCACGCGCAGCCCGCGCACTTCGAAGGGCGCTCCGGCCGCGCGCGTGTGCGCATCGGACCAGGAGCACAGCGGGCTCGTGAGTTCGAGTTCGAGCTCGGGCTCGGGGCCGCTCGCGGAAGCCGCTTCCGTATCCGGCGTGTGCGCCCCCGCGGTGCTTTGCGCCGCGGCGCGCGGGGCGAGCGCGCGCTCGAGGTTCGTCACGCCCTGCTCGTCGGCCACGAGCGCCGCGCGCAACTGCGCGCGGATCGTGCCGAGGGCGTGTCCGCCGCCGCGCGCGAGCTCCACGAGGCTCGGGAGCTCGACGTCCAGGCGCGCGACCTCGTGGCCTTGCGGGTCGAAGAGCACCGCGTCCTTGAGCGTCTGCGTCCCGAACCACGAGAGCTGCGCGCCGCCGAGCTCGATCTTCCCCTGGAAGCGTTCCGCAAACGCGCGCGCGACCAGGCCGGGCGCGAACGAGCCCGCGATCCAGGGCAGGCACACGACGAGCAGCAGCAGCACGACGAGCAGCGCGGCTGCGAACTTGCGCCAGCCGCGCAGGAAGCCGCGGCGCGGCCGGGGTTCAGGAGGGAGATCGCTCACACGAGCATCCTCGCTGACCCGGGAAACGGATCAAGTACGGTCTGTGCAGGGAGCCGAAACCGGCCTCGGACGGCGCCGGGGAGGCCTCAGGTCGCGGATTGCGCCTCGCTCAGGCGCTCCTCGAGCGCTCGCACATAGCGCGAAAGCACCAGGCAGAGCTTCTCGGGCTCGCACAAGCCCCCGCGCAGCAGCAGGTCGATCACGTGCGGGCTCGCCTCGCGCTGCGTGCGCAGCGCGCGCTCGAGGTCGACCGGTGTGCACATGCCGAGCTGCACGGCGAGATCGCCCAGGCGCATGCTCGGTGCGTTGGCCTGCTCCTGCAGCAGGTCCATCAGCTGGCCCATGGTCAGCGAGCCCTGTTGGCGCAGGATCTTTCCGAGCGGGATCCAGCTGTCGCGCACGCGCGCGGCGAGGGTGTCGGCCAGGTCTCGACGCAACAAGCCCTCGTCGACGAGGAGTTCGAGCAGTCCGCTGGCGGGTTGAGGTACGTGCGACATCGGGTTCTCCGGGGAAGGAGGAGTGATCTCTGTGCAGTTGTCGTCAACTGCCTTCTCCCGCGCAAGTACGCACAACCGCCCCTTTGGTGCATTACCAACGGCTGACACGGATTCCCAGCTAGTTCCAACTCACGTCGGGTGGAAGGTCCTCCAGACCCTGTGCGTGTCTCCCGAGCGAACGCAGCACACGGCGCCAGACGAGCTGGCCATCGGGCATGAAGGCCCAGTCCGGCTGGAGCGGGGCCGGAACCCAGGCGCCCGAGGCGAGCTCGCTTTCGAGCTGACGCGCTCCCCAACCGGAATAGCCGAGCAGCATGCGCACGTTTTCCTGGGCGCGCGCGGGATCCCGCTCGATCGTGCGCGCGAGAGCTTCGAGGTCTCCGCCGAGTATCAAACCCGGGACGAGTTCGGCTCCGCCGGGAACCTGGTCGGGGAGGCGGTGCACGAACTGCAGCGTGTCGAGTCCGACCGGCCCGCCCGCATGCACGGGAAAACGCTGGCGCGAGAGGATCGGGTGGTCGGAGAGCAGCACGTTGAGCGTGATCGCGGCCGGACGGTTGATCACGAGGCCGTAGGCGCCCTCCTCGGAATGCTGCACCACCAGCACGACGGCGTGCATGAAGTTGGGATCCAGCATGTCCGGTGCGGCGACGAGCAGGCTGCCGGGCTCGACGATCAGGTCCATCGCGGCTGAGACTAGCTCTGGAATCCGCGGCAATCCACGACCGGCTGCGCGGGGTACTTCGCGTAGGCCGGTTCGGAGGCCGAGCGCTTGCAGAGGTAGAAGACCGAGCCCTTGGCGCTCTCGATCCGGCGCAGATGCCGGCAGAGCTCGCACAGGCTGCGCACGGGCGGGCGAGGCTGCGGCTCGGGCTGCTTCAAGACTCGCGCTCCAGGGCGAACACGCTTTCGACGTGCGGCGTGTGCGGGAAGAGGTCGATCGGGCGCACGCGCCCGGCGCGGTAGCCCAGGCCTGCGAGCGCGCGCGCGTCGCGCGCCCCCGAGACCGGATTGCAGGAGACGTAGACGATGCGTCGCGGAGCGAGGCCGGCGAGCACCGGCAGGAGTTTCGGATGCAGACCCGCGCGCGGCGGATCGACGACGACCACATCCGGGCGCTGCGTGCGGCTCGCGAGCGAAGCCAGCACGTCGCCCTCGACGAAGCTCACGTTCGTGATGCCGTTGCGCTCGGCGTTGGCGCGCGCGTCGACCACCGAGGAGGGCGCCAGCTCGAAGCCGAGCACCTCGCGCGCCTGCGCCGCGAGCACCAGCGCGATCGTGCCCGTGCCGCAGTAGAGGTCGTAGACGAGCTCGCCGCCCTGCGTGCCGGCGGCCTCGCGCACGAGCTCGAACAGGCGCTCGGCCTGCGCCGGATTGGTCTGGAAGAAGGAGTTGGCCGAGATCGAGAACGAGAGCCCGAGCAGGCGCTCGACGATGAAACCCGGGCCATGCAGCACGTGTTCGCGTTCGCCCTGCGCGGTTTGGGCGTGGCGCGTGTTGACGTTCTGCACGAAGGTCGTGATATCCGGATGGCGCGCCAGCACGGCGGCGGCGTAGGGCTCGACGAGTTCCGGGGAGTCGCTCGAGGTCACGAGGTCGACCAGGATCTCGCCCGTGGCGCGCGAGCTGCGCAGCACCGCGTGGCGCAGCAGTCCGGTGTGCGAACGCTGGTCCCAGGGCGAAAGCGCGCGCGCCAACGCCTCGCTGCGCAGCGTGGCGAGGATCGCATCGAGCGCTGCCGGCTGGATCGGACAGCCGAGGACGTCGATCACCTTGCTGTGCATCCCCGGCGCGTGCAGCCCGAGCGCGAAGGAGCTCTCGGCGCCTGGCGGCTCGGAAAGATCGATCCAGCGCCGGTTGGAGAAGGTGAACTCCATCTTGTTGCGGTAGCCGTAGAGCTCGCGCGCGCCCTCGACCGGCGCGATCTCGAGCTCCGCGCCGAAGCCCTGGTGGCGAAAGGCGCGCGCGACGAGCTCGTGCAGTCCGGCGAGCTGCGCCGGATAGGCGAGCGACTGGAAGCTGCAGCCGCCGCACTGGCCGAAGTGCGCGCAGCGCGCCGCGACCGCGTGCGGGCTCGGCTCGAGACGCTCGATCACGCGCGCCCCGAGCGTGTTGCGCCGGCGCCAGTTGACCTCGGCGCGCACGCGTTCCCCGGGCAGCGCGCGGCGGATCTCGAGCGCGTACTCGCCCACGCGCCCGAGCGCATCCCCGCGCTCGTCGAAGCGCTCCAGGGTGAGCTCGAAGACGTCGCCGCGGCGCGGCTTGCGTTCCTGCGTCATGCGTCCACGCGCCGCACGCGCGAGCTCGGGCGTACATCCTCGGCCGCGAGCGGGTGCGCCTCGTAGCGGCCGTCGTTCTCCGGCAGGGGCACGCCGGCGCGATCGAGCGCGGTATAGAGCGCGAGACAGGCGACGTTGGCGAGGTTCAGGCTGCGCACGCCCGGCCGGATCGGCACGTAGACGCGCCGCGCAGCGCGCGGCTCGACGATCTCCGGGGCGAGGCCCTTCGATTCGCAGCCGAAGACCAGCACGTCGTCTGCGGCGAACGCCGTCGCGAAGAGCGAGCTGCCGCCGCGCGCGGTGAAGAGGCGCAAGCGCTCTTCCACGGGCCGAGGCGAGCCGCGCGCGAGCTCCGCGAGCAGCGCCTCGAAGCTCTTGTGCACGACGAGGTCGACGAGCGGCCAATAGTCCAGGCCCGCGCGCTTCAGGTAGCGGTCCTCCAGGCTGAAGCCCAGCGGCTCGACGAGGTGCAGCCGCACGCCGGTCGCGGCCGAGAGGCGCGCGGCGCAGCCGCTGTTGTGCGGGATCTCGGGCTGGACGAGGACCAGTTCCATGCGCTCCACTATACGGAAATGGCTGAACGCGAAATCACGCTCGACACGGCGGCATTCCTCGACTCGCCCGCCTCCCAGGCACTCTCCGGCGTCCGGCGCGAGGACCAGCGCGCGATCGTCGAGCGCTTCCTCGGCTGCGCCTACGACGAGCTCGGGGTCTCGCCCAAGCTGCTCGACGGCGAGGGCATGCACGGGCTCGTCGGCCACCTCCTGCCGGCGCGCTTCAAGCGCAAGGATCCGCTGGCGGCGCAGGTCATGCCCGTGCTGCGCGCCTACCTGGAATTCCTCGAACAGCACGCGGTCGTGCTGCAGATGTTCGAGATCCGCCAGGCGCTCGAGAGCACGGCGCACGAGTTCGAGCACGCCGTCGCCACGGGCGAATCCGCGCACCACCACGCTCCGAAGCGCGACAAGCCCTTCATCCACCAGGCGTCGAAGACCGGGCGCAACGATCCTTGTCCCTGCGGCAGCGGCAAGAAGTTCAAGCAGTGCTGCATGCGTCTCTAGAGTCGCGCCCCTTTGCCACGTTGTGCGCGTCTGCGGCCGATTTGATTTCAGATGCAAATCATCTGCAATCGAATGGACATCCATTCGATTGCAGATCATGATCTGCTTCATTCCGAGGCGCCGATCCCGCGCCTTTCGTGAAGTGGCCTCGCGCGCAGATCGTTCCACCCATGGCTAAGAACCAGAACCTCGAGGGCGAAATCCGCTCTCTCGTCGATTCCTTCGTCAGCGAAATCAGCATGCGGGTGCGCCAAGCCGCGCTCGAGTCCCTGCGCCAGGCGATCGAGGGCGGAAGCGCTCCCGTCCGCCGCCGCGGTCGTCCTGCCGGCCGCCCGGCCGCACGCGCCGCCGCTCCCGCAACGGCTGCCGTCGCCTCCGAACCCGGCCGCCGTGGCCGCAAGCCCTCGCCCGCGAGCGTGAAGGCGACCGCCGACCTCCAGGCTTTCGTCCCGTCGAACCCGGGCCTGCGCCTCGAGGAGATCGGTGCCGCTCTCGGCCAGGACACCCAAGGTCTGAAGGGTCCCGCCGCGCGTCTCGTGCGCGATGGCATCCTGCGCACCGAAGGCGCCCGCCGCGGCACACGCTACTACCCGGGCTCCGGCAAGCCCGCCAAGGCAAAGCGCGGCCGCAAGGGCGGTGGCAAGGGCCGCAAGGGCCGCCGCTGAGCTCGAACCGGGCTCCCAAAAAGTCCCGATTGCCCTGGACACGCGGTTAGGCATCCGTTAGGGTGCCTCCACAGAGGCGCCCGATGCCGCTCCGCGACGTGCCCCCTCTCCCCACCACCCGAGGACAAGGCGGGCGGGGCGGCACCGGTCCCTCTGCACTCCACATTGTCAGGCCGCGGTCGCAGGGGCGTGACCGCGGCCTTCCTTCTTCCTCGGGGGAAGCACGCCGCATCCTGCATCTCGACGTCGACGCCTTCCTGGCCTCCGTCGAACAGGCGCTGCACCCCGAG
>Ga0302322_100004973_pt1 | contig 11627 bp, 11 predicted proteins | sample Fen_T0_2_FD_203757 | JGI IMG/M metagenome (GOLD analysis project Ga0302322, IMG submission 203757) | Peat permafrost microbial communities from Stordalen Mire near Abisko, Sweden - Fen_T0_2 | ecosystem: Environmental > Terrestrial > Soil > Wetlands > Permafrost | place: Sweden: Abisko... | reverse complement strand
GCCAATTGACGAAAGAGGGCTCGGTTGCCGGAATTGTCTGCGGATTTTTCATATATTGAAAGGGCCGAGACGCTGAACAGCAGGTGCAGCGATTCACTCAGAAGCTCAGCGTGCGGCAATATGCTGTGGGGCGGAAAGTAGAAAAAACTCGTAGCAGTTATTGCCAAAGGGAGCGGCTGACCGCCAGGCGTCATATAGCGGACCACGCCTCACATGGCTACGATAGCGAGCCCATTGGTAATGACATGGTCGTACAGGACTTTCGACGACCCGCGCCAAATAGCGCAAGCACCGCAGCATGAAGGTGCGGAAATACGGCCGCATTACGAACGAATTCCCCGCTGGCCAGAATTGCCTGCAAATACGGCGTATAGCGATCGGCCACGAGCAGGCAGATGGCATCATCAAGTACCATGTCGACAACCTAAGCCGGCCAGGAAAGGCGAAACAGGAGCCATCTGGCGAGGGACAATTGCGACAATGGCGCCAGAAATCGCGAAGCCGGCACGACGCGCAGGCGCTCAGTCATTTTTATCACTTGGTCGTGGACAATGCCTGTATTGGCAAGCCGCTGGAAAGTTGCGCGAAGTAAAATTCTAGTTCATCCATCTCTTTAGTGCCAAGTTCCCAGGGAACAGCGCCAGCCCGCAACATGCAACGTTGGAATTGCATTTGCAATGTGCGAACGGTGCTGCCGGGCTCTACGCGTGGCCAAGTGACCGCCGGACCTACCGGAGGCGGCAATACACGTATCGCCCCGCCCTCTGCGTACGATTCGCCGGCGTGTTGTACGTGGCAGGACGCGCAAGCGTAGGCATGGTCGCCAATTCTTCGACGGAACAGGGCCTTTCCTGACTCGAACACTTCCAGCGCTACGGCCCCGGGGACGCGCACGCTGAGCTTTTGCCCGAGCGAGAGGCTTCGCACGTATGCGATCAGCGGACCCCAAGTGGCATTCGCGGCAAGGCCAATTTCCTGCTCGCCGTGTAGTCGGCGGCAATTGTTGATAGCTACTTGCAGCGTAATTACCCGATGTTCCTTCGCGTCCACCTGAGGGTACGTTGCAGCGACATTCCTTCCGCCATTGGCGAAACAATTTGCCAACGACTTGCCATCGGCGAAAGGCCGGTCCCACGCCTTCTTGCCGATGGCCAGCACATCGGCAAAGTTCGTCGAGTGTTCCGGACTCATGGGAATTGCCGCGACCCCCGACAAGTTGCTCGACACGCCAGCGATCCAGTCGGCCGACGTGGTGCCGGGAAAGCGTTGCTTCAGGACCCGTATCAGTGAGTCGCGTTCCTGTTCCGGCGTGGCGGCCGCCGCCATTGCTTCGACCGCAACCAGCAGGAATATTGCGGCCGGCGGCCGCACGGCGTTAAAGAGTTTCCAGATAGCGCGCAATGGCTTCAATTTCGGATTCGGTCAATATGCGATGACGGCGATACGGCGGCATGATGGTATCCGGTCGCAGGCTGTCCGCCTCGGCGATCGATTTGACTAGAGTGGCATGATCGGGAAATTTCTCTCGGAGTCTCTCCAGCAGAGGCCCAACCGATGCGGCGCGCTTGATGTCATCGGATGCAAGGCGATGACAGGCAACGCAATTGCCTTTTTGCGGGTCCTGGAACAGTTTTCGACCCAAGTCGACCGGGTCGGGCGATTGCGCGGCAGCAGCCATTGACACCATGGCGCAGCACATCGCCGCCGACCAGTTGCGGCGCGATACCGGGCGGCATCGGTCAGGGCCGGTCGTGATCGGGTCGCTCACGATCCGGCTTCTCTCCGGGCAGCAGCGGACGATTCTTGTACGCGGCCTTGAATTCGCGCAGGCGCGCTTCGGCGCTGGAAGACTCGTAAAAATCGCCGTCGCGGGCCTTGACTGCGATCTCCAGTTGCTCGACCGCGCCGATCAAATTGCCGCGTCGGAAATACGCTTCGCCTATGGCGCGGTGTTGCGCCAATTTCTTGCCCTTGCGTTCGTAACCCTTGGCGGCGATTTCATACAGCTTGGCGTCGTCGGGAAGTGTCTTCAATTGCTCGACGGCCGTCGTCAGCGCGAGATCGCTTTGACCGGCTTCATACAGCGTTTCCAGGTAGCCGTACAAGAGGCCGCGGTGCTCGGGGAAGGACTTCATGCCGGCGCGGTAGATGGACAACGCATTGTCCCATTTGCGTTGGCCCGACTGGATTTGCGCGGCCAGATTTTCCACCCAGCTGTTGCGATTGGCGGTTCCGCGAACCATATCGAGTTCGCGCTCGGCCGCGCTGAAGTTGCGCGCGCGCGTCAGCGCCAGCGCCAGGCCGTATACATCGGCGCGGCCGCGCAGGATGGTGCGTTCGGCGATCACGGTGCGAAAGTAGGCAGCGGCCTCGCCCGAGCTCATGCTCATCACGCGCAGTTTGGCACGCGCCATCAGGTACTCTTCGCTGTCGATGGCGGTGTGCTTGTCGGCGATCTGGTCGACGCGGGTTTGCATGTCGGCGATGCGCTCGGTGGTCAGCGGGTGGCTGCGCAGGTATTTCGGTGCGCTGCCTTCGTTATGCCGGTTCGCTCGCAACATGCGCTCGAAAAAGGCCGGCATGCCGCGTGCGTCGAAGCCGGCGCGCGACATGATTTGCAAACCCATGCGGTCGGCTTCGCGCTCGAAATCCTGGCTGTAGTCGAGTTGATTCTGGATGGCGAGCGCTTGCGTGCCGACAATGGCGGCTTCGGTCGCCTGACCGGCGCTGGAGGAATTGGACCGAGACGCCGCGATCGCGGCCAGCAATCCGGCAATCGGTATCCAGGCCTTGTTCTTCTGGCCCTCGGCGCCGCGTGACTGGTGGCGTTGCAGCACGTGGGCGATTTCGTGGCCGACGACACTTGCCAATTCGGATTCGTTGGTGGTCGTCAGGAGCAGGCCCGAATGGATGCCGACGAATCCGCCCAGCAGCGAAAAGGCGTTAATCGTCTCGTCGTCGATCATGAAAAACTCGAAATCGCGCCGGTTGTCGTTGGTGGCGCCGCGACTGGCCGCGACCAGGCGATTGCCGAGCGAATTGATGTAGTCGTTCAATTCGTAGTCGTCGATGTAGGAACGGTCGGCGCGAATCTCGATCATAATCCGCTTGCCGATGGTGCGTTCCTGCTGCTCGGAAATGGTGGCGTCGGAGGAATCGCCGAGGTCGGGCAGCGATTGCGCAACCGCCAGCGGGGCCGTCAGCAACTGCCCGGCAATGCATGCCAGCGCAATCGGTTTGCGCCAGTCGAAGCGGGGGGTGGCCTGCAATGCGCTCAAGTCAGAGTGTCGGCTAAGGTATGGTGTGAATACGGCTAAGGTAGTAGGAGTCCTGCCCTGGCGGCGAGTTCCGCTGCCTTGTGGGAGAATTGTACCAATGGGAGTGCAAGGACGCGCTTATGAATGATTTGAACCATTTCGACGAATCCGGCCAGGCGCATATGGTCGATGTCGGCGCCAAGGCCGAGACCGAGCGTATTGCGGTGGCGAGCGGTCGCATTCGTATGCTGGCCGCTACGTTCGCGCGCATCCGCGCCGGCGAGGCCGCCAAGGGCGACGTGCTTGGGGTGGCCCGGATCGCCGGCATCCAGGGTGCCAAACGCACGCCGGAATGGATTCCGCTCGCCCACCCGATCGCGATTACGTCCGTTTCGGTGGACTTTATGTTGCACGAAGCAGCCACCACGATCGAGTGCCGCGCCACGGTCAAGACACGCGGGCGCACCGGCGTTGAAATGGAGGCATTGACGGCGGTTTCGGCGGCCCTGCTGACCATTTACGACATGGTCAAGGCGATCGATCGCGGCATGCAGATTGGCGACGTGCAATTGCTCGAAAAGCACGGCGGCCAATCCGGAGACTGGGTGCAATCACAGCGGCAGTAGTGGCTTGGCAAGTCCCAGCAATGCGCAGGCGAGAATGACGCGAATGACCCCCGATTGAAACCGGAACAGCACGGCGGTGGCGGCAACGGTCACGATGGCCGCAAACCAGTCGAAGCGCCCGCCGAACGGCGACGTGCTGGTGGCGGCGGGCCACCAGACGTGCCAGGCAAAAAACAGCGCCAGATTGAGAATTACGCCGACCACAGCCGCGGTGATGCCGCTCAGCGGGGCCGTGAATTTCAGCTGGCCGTGCGTAGCCTCTACCGCCGGCCCGCCGGCCAGGATGAACACGAATGACGGCAGGAAGGTGAAGAACGTGGCGATGGTCGCGGCCGCGGCGCCCGCCAGCGCCAGGTTCGCGACGCCGAACCATTGTCCGTTCCAGCCGCCCACGTATCCGACATAAGTCACCACCATGATCAGCGGGCCGGGTGTGGTTTCACCCAGCGCGAGACCGTCCATCATTTGCGTGGCGCTGAGCCAGTGGAAGTCCTCCACGGCGCCCTGAAAGACGTACGGCAATACCGCATAGGCGCCGCCGAAGGTCAGCAGTGCCGCCTTGGTAAAGAACCAGCCCATCTGTGCTGCCATGCCGTGCCACCCCGAGTGCCAAACCAGCAACAGCATGACGGCCGCCCACAGGCCGACGCCGATGCCCACGGTGCGCGCCAATGCGCCCCAGCGAAAGCGTGCGTGCGGCGGTGTCGGCGTGTCGTCGTCGATCAGGGCGGCGCCATAGTCCTTGGCCGCACCGGCGTGGCCGCCTACCGCGAAGTAACGCGGCGCCACGCGACCGCCGATCATGCCGGTCACCGCCGCTGCGGCAATGATGGCCGGAAACGGCAGGTCGATGACGAATATGGCGGTAAATGCAGCCGCCGCGATCGTCCACATCCAGACGTTTTTCAGCGCCCGCCCGCCGATGCGCCACGCCGCGAACAATACGATGGCCGTGACGGCAGGCTTGATGCCGTACAGCACGCCGCTCACCAGCGGCAGGTTGCCGAAGGCCATGTAGATCCAGGAGAGGCCTATCAGGATCAACAGCGACGGCAGCACGAACAACCCGCCGGCAACGATGCCGCCCCAGGTGCCGTGGATCAGCCAGCCTATGTAGGTGGCCAGCTGCTGCGCTTCCGGCCCCGGCAGCACCATGCAGTAATTGAGCGCGTGCAGGAATCTTCGCTCGGAGATCCAGTGTTTTTCCTCCACCAGCGCGCGATGCATGATGGCGATCTGGCCGGCCGGACCACCGAAGCTGATGAAGCCCAGCTTCAGCCAGAAACGCAGCGCGTCGGCGAACGGGACGGCGGGCTTCATGCGGCCTGGAACAATTTGGCGTTGTGCACTTCCGCCCGTGCCGAGCGCAACCACGCGTATAGCGCGTCGTAGACCGTCATTCCGTGGCGCAACATCTCCAGGTCGTCCGCGTATAGCGCCGACAATCCCAGCGACACCGCCAGCAGGCCCGGCGATTGCGGCGACAGTTCCAGGTGCGCCGTGTCGGCACCGCGCACGATGGTGGCGAGATCGCGCAGAAGCGGGTCGTTCAACTGGAAGTCGGCCAGCAGCGCATCGAAACTGCACAAATCCCCACGATGGGAGAATTGCACCGCCGGCACGTCGTAGGCGATGGCCCGGTGCTGGGCGGCATAGTCGATCACCTCGCCGGCCGGCACGTAGCGGAACTCGGCCAGCGGGTCGATGAAGCGCCGCACCAGCCACGGGCAGGCGATACGGTCGATCTTGGGCCGCTCGCGCGTCACCCAAGTGCTGGGGGCGTTGACGGCGGAGGGTATGCCAAGCGACGGCTGCTTGTGAATGGTGGGCGCGCCGCCCGCGGTCCAGGACTCTATTCCGCCCTCCAGCACAACGGCATGCAACCCGCCCGCGGTCAGCGCCGCTGCCGCATTGCGGCTGATTTCGTGGCCGTGCACGCAATAGACCGCGATGTCGCGGTGGCGAGGCAGGAATTTCAGCCAGTCGCCGACGGTAAACGGGTCGCGCCAAACGGCGCCCGCGATCATGCGCGGGTCCTGGTCAAAGGCTTGCTTGCGGCGCACGTCCAGAATCAGCGGCTGCTGCGCGGAGCCGAGTCGGGAAAGCAAATATTGGGGGGAAATGGTTGCGGTGATGGTGTCCATGAAGCTCCTCGGCAAGGGAGAAGAAACAGAGCTTGGACGGGACACCGTCTTGCGAACTTCGCGCCGGGAGCCTGTGTTTTCCCGGCTGCGTAGTCTATTCCGGATTGGCGCCGGTCGGCAAGTGCCCGCCTCAAGTCTGGTATATTTGCAGTCTACGCAGACCGAAAATTGGCATGAACACCACCCACATCGACAAGGACCTGGACGTCAAAGGGCTCAACTGCCCGTTGCCGATCCTGCGCGCCAAAAAAGCCCTGGCCGACATGTCCTCCGGGCAGGTGCTGCGGGTGGTCGCGACCGATCCCGGTTCGGTCAAGGATTTCGCGGCTTTCTGCCGGCAGACCGGCAATCCCCTGCTGTCCTCGACGGAAACCTCCGCCGACTTCACCTTCGTGATTTCCAAGCGCTAGCCGCCCCGCTAGCGGCCTTTGAAGTCGGGCTTGCGTTTTTCCACAAAAGCGGTCACGCCTTCCCTGAAGTCTTCGGTACGCGCGCATTCGGCGAAGCGGGCGATTTCGTCATCCAGGTGCTGCCGGATCGGCGTCTGGAAAGATTGGTTGACGAGCAGTTTGGCGCGCGCGTAGGCCTGGGTCGGGCCGGCAGCGAGGTGCAAGGCCAATGCGGCAACTTCGCTTTCGAGTTGATCGTCCGCCACCACGCGGTTGATGAGGCCGCAATCGTGCGCCTGGCCTGCACTCAAGGTGTCGGACAGCATGATCAGCTCCAGCGCTTTTTTCATGCCGACGATGCGCGGCAGGAAAAATGTACTCCCGCCGTCGGGGGACAAGCCGATGCGCGCATAGGCGCTGGTGAAATGCGCGCTTTCCGCAGCAACGGCAAAATCGCAGGCCAGCGCCAGCGAAAGACCCGCGCCTGCGACCGCGCCGTGAATCTGCGCGATGACCGGAAACGGCAGCGTGCGGATGGCGATGATGGCCTCGTGCAGGGCGTCGCCCAGCGGCGTGACCGCATCGGCGATGGTGTCTTTCTGCTGGTAAAAAACGCCCACGTCGCCGCCGGCGAGAAACGCTTTGCCGGCGCCTTTTACCACCATTGCGCGCAAGGTGGTCGACGCTTGCGCCGTGCGCAAGGTGTCGCGCAGGGCCAGGATCAACTGGTCGTTCATGGCGTTGTACACGGCAGGACGATTGAAGGTCAGCGTGCCGATGGCGCCATGCTGTTCGAACAGGACGGTGTCGTTCATTTTTCAGGCGCCTCCGGAGTGGGGATGATGCCGCGCATCTGGTAGATCGGCCGCAGATGCGCACGCAGTTTCGGCAAGTGTAACCAATAGGCGAACGCGGCTGCAGCGCAGGTGATTCCGCACACCGTGAAGGTGCGCGGCGCGCCGATATGCTGTGCCAGCCAGCCGGCGGCGAGGTGGCCAAGCGGGGTCGCGCCGATAAAAAATGTCGAATAAATGCTGATCGCGCGCCCACGCATATGCTCGTCGACGATCGACTGAATGATCGTATTGATCGAGGCGGAGGTGCCCATCAGCCCCAGGCCGGTCAGTGCCATGCAGGCGAACGACAGCCATTCCCAGCGCGAGAAAGAAAAGCCGATCACGCCGGTTGCGGCGGCAATGGCGAGAGTCAGGAGCCAGCCGGTCAATCCGCGCACATTGGGACGGCGGGCGAGGATCACCGCGCCGATCAGGGCGCCTAGTCCCACGCAGCTTATGAAGAGACCGTTCAATTCCGCGCCCTTGCCGAAGGTTCCTACCGACATCGCCGGCATCAGGACGGTGTAGGGCGCGATGCAAAATGCGATGGCGCCCGCCATAAACACCAGTGGCCGGATGACGGGATGCGTGAGGCCGAAGCGCCAGCCGGCGGCCAGGTCACCCAGCAGGGACCCGCTGTGGCCCTTGGTCTGGCTTTCATTGGGCCGGATGCGCAGCAATTGCGCCAGCACGGCGAGATATGAAAGCGAATTCAAGCCGAAGCAAAGCGCTTCGCCGACGGTGGCGATCAGCAGTCCGCCGATGGCGGGCCCGATCAGCCGCGTGCCGTTGATATTGATCGAGTTCAGCGCGATGGCATTCGGCAGGTCCGACTTGTCGTCGATCAGTTGCACGAACAAGGCGTGTCGCGTCGGTACCTCCACCCCGTTCAGGATGCCTTGCAGGAAAGCGAGCAGACCGAGCGAAAAAATGGTGATCTGGTGGGTGGCGGTCAAAGCGGACAGTATTGCCGCGATCACCACCGAAAGGGCCAGCACGGTCATCAGCAGCTTGCGGCGGCTGACGCGGTCCGCCAGGGCGCCTGCCAGTGGCGTGATGACGATATACGGCACCAGCGCCAGGAAGCCGATGATCCCGGTGACGGCCGTCGATCCGGTCAGCCGGTAGGCGAGCCACAGCACCGCCGTCGACTGCATCCACGAGCCGAGTTGCGAGACCATCTGGCCGAAGTAATAGCGGCGAAAATTGCGGTGACGCAAGGCGCGCAGGGCGTGGGGATAGTGCATGGGGCAGGGTGGCTTCGGCGAAGTGGTGCTCGGACCGGGCAAGGCTTGGTGTTACAGCGAAGTTGCAGATCGTATTGTAATCGCTTGTGCTCGGAAGCCGTTGGGGCAGCCGCACGCGCAAAGCGCATCGGCTTTGCCGTTCCGCTGTGCGGACCCCGTGTTTTGTTTGACGCTACCCAGTCCTCTCTTTACGATGTTGCAAATTGTGGAGATGCCATGGAAGACGAACAAGGCAAGGGCCGGCGCGATTTTTTGAAGTCGGCGATGGCGGGCGCAACAGCGATAAGTGCAGGAGTTGCCGCACACGCCGAGGCTGCAGATGTGGTGGCGCCTGCCACGTCGCGCGGCGGTAAGGAAACGTCGGGGTCGCGGGTGGTGACGAGGCCCGGCTCGGACTTCATGGTCGATGTGATCAAAACGCTGGGTTTCGATTACGTGGCCGCCAATCCCGGATCCAGCTTTCGCAGCCTGCACGAGTCGACTGTCAATTACGGCGGCAATCAAAAGCCCGAACTCATCACCTGCATGCACGAGGAATCGGCGGTTGCAATTGCACACGGCTACGCGAAAGCCGCCGGCAAACCGATGGCCGTCTATGTGCACGGCACCGTAGGATTGCAGCACGCCGCCATGGCGATCTACAACGCCTGGTGCGACCGCGTGCCGATCGTGATGTTTGCCGGCAATGCGCTCGACGCCAATGCGCGCCGCCCCGGCACCGAGTGGTCGCACTCGGTGCAGGATGCTGCCGCCATGGTGCGCGATTTCGTCAAATGGGACGACACACCGGCATCGCTGCAGCACTTTGCCGAATCGACCGTACGTGCCTGGAAAGTCGCGACGACCGCGCCGATGGAGCCTACGCTGATCGTCGCCGACATGGAATTGCAGGAAAAGCCAGTGGAGAACGAAAGCGAATTGCGCGTACCGAAGCCGGTTGCCTCGATCGCGGCGCAAGGCGATGCCGGTGCGATCGCGGAAGCGGCGCGGCTGCTGGCTGGCGCCGATGCTCCGGTAATACTCGCCGACCGGGCAGCGCGCACGCAGGCGGGTGTGGCGCGGCTGGTGGCGCTGGCGGAAGCCCTGCAGGCGCCGGTGGTGGACCTGGGCGGGCGCATGAATTTCCCCAGCCGTCACCCGCTTTGCCACAGCGACGCGCGTCGAACGCTGGTGCGCGATGCGGATGTGGTGTTGATGCTGGAGGTGTTTGACCCCTGGGGCCAATTCAACTCGGTCGGCGACCCGCACAAGGAATACCGGCGCCTCGCCGGGAAGGAAGTCAAGATCATCAGCCTGTCGATGGCCGATGCGTTCCTGCACGCCAACTACCAGGACTTCCAGCGCTTCATGCCGGTGGACTTGCCGATCGTCGGCGATGTCGAGGCGACGCTCCCGGCGCTGACTGAAGCAGTACAGCGTGTGCTGACGCCAGGCCGGAAATTGGCGCTGGCCGCACGCGGCCGAAAATTGGCCGAGCAACAGCTCGCGCTGATCGCGCGCGCCAAGGACGAGGCCGCAGTGGGCTGGGATGCGCAACCGGTTTCAACCGCGCGACTCGCCATGGAAACCTGGAACGTGATCAAGAACGAGCCGTGGTCGCTCGCCGTCAGCGACCGCATCGGCTGGGCGCGCCGCTTGTGGCCCACCACGGAGTTTTACCAAATGCTCGGCGGCTCGGGCGGGCAGGGCGTTGGTTACGGGGCGCCTGCCGCCGTAGGGGCTGCGCTGGCCAACCGCGACCGTGGACGCTTCACGGTGACCTTCCAGCCCGATGGCGACCTCATGTACGCACCGGGCGTGCTGTGGACCGCCGCCCACCACCGCATTCCCTTGCTGATGGTGATGCACAACAACCGCGCCTATCATCAAGAGGTGATGCACCTGCAGCGCATGGCGGCGATGCACGGCCGGCGCCCTGATCGTGCCGGCATCGGCAATGACATCAGCGACCCGCACATCGATTTTGCCAAGCTTGCCGAGGCGCACGGTGTCTGGTCGGCCGGCCCGGTGACCGACCCCGCAAATTTGGGCGCCGCCTTGCAGCGTGCCGTGGACGTCGTGAAGAGCGGCCGACCGGCGCTAGTCGACGTGGTCTGCCAGGCGCGCTGAAGCCTACATTCGCGACAGCAGCGGGATGTCCTTGGCTTGCGGCGCCGTTGGCAGCGAGGCCAGGTAGGCACGGATATCGTCGACATCCTGGTTGCCGACGAATTTTTCGTCGTAGCGCGGCATGTCCTGGCGGGGCCGGCGCAATTGCAGCTTGATCGCTTCCACCGGCCATGGATCGGGCGCAATGCGTGGCCCGGCGCTGCGTTCGCCACCTTGCCCCACGGTACCGTGGCAGGTGAAGCACATGTTCTTTTGGAACAGTGCTTGGCCGCGTGCGACCGCCGGTTCGTCTGCATTGGCGGCCAAATTCACGCCGGCCATGGCAATCGCAAACAGATAGTTCGATTTCAAGTTCTGGCTCCCATAATAGCCTCGCGCTCCATTGTTCCATGCGCACAGCCTGATCGCAACAGCGTCTTACAATTTGCCGTTGCATTTGCTGCCGCTCGCGGCAACAATGCAGCCATCCGATTCGGAGGCGCATCATGCCGTCGCTGGCTGGAATCGTTATCAGCTTCACCGTTCTAGGCGTCGTGTTCTACGCGGTGGAGCACTGGTTTGCCTCGATTCCGCAACAGCCGATCCGCCGCAGCGGTTTTACCGTTGATGCGATCTATTGGGCGTTTACGCCGCTGGTGACCAAGACGCTAGCCAAATTCACAACTTTCGCCGGTGTGGCTGTAGTGGCCGTGCTGTTGGGCCGCAAGCTGGGTCCGGAACTCGCCAATGGATTCGGCCCCATCGCCGAGCAGCCGGTCGGTCTGGTCGTCATCGAGATGCTGGTGCTGGGAGACTTCATCGGCTATTGGACACACCGCATTTTCCATCGTGGCTGGCTGTGGCGATTTCACGCCATACACCACAGCTCGACGCAGCTTGATTGGTTGTCAGCCGTGCGAGTGCACCCCGTCAATGATGTGCTGAGCCGGCTGGTGCAGGTTTGCATATTGATGCTGCTTGGCTTCCCGCTGACCGCGCTGGCAGCCTATGTGCCGTTCCTGACCTTGTACGCGATCCTG
>Ga0302322_100004972_pt1 | contig 11630 bp, 9 predicted proteins | sample Fen_T0_2_FD_203757 | JGI IMG/M metagenome (GOLD analysis project Ga0302322, IMG submission 203757) | Peat permafrost microbial communities from Stordalen Mire near Abisko, Sweden - Fen_T0_2 | ecosystem: Environmental > Terrestrial > Soil > Wetlands > Permafrost | place: Sweden: Abisko... | reverse complement strand
AATTGTTTTATCGGATAAATCAGAAATCACATTTCAGATTGAAGGACGCAGCAAAAAATACCTTGTCTCGCTGGATTCGAGATTTGAAACTATTGACGATTTGGTTAAGCTAAAGATCAAAAAGGAGCGCTTTAAGGTAAATTTAATTCAGCTAGAAGGTCAGCATTATTTTCAAACACTCCGCCAAAAATTGAATTGGGGTTTGGATATCAGGAATTAATTCCCGCTTACTTATCCGCTACTAAATCAATTAATGGGAATGAAAATCTTTTTAAATTCATACCTTTGCTTTCTGGCTAAATCTGTGTTATTATGAGGAAGTTGTTATTGGGGTCGTTTATGCTGCTTTTGGGGTCATATTTTGCTCCTGAAGCTCAAGGTCAATTTAATCGCAGAAGCATCAAAAAAAATAATAAACGTATAGCCACTTTTGTTGGTAAAAAGCATTTCGGAAGAGAGCACGTTTATTCTGGAGTAGGATTCTCCTTGAATGCCATGAATTATTACGGTGATTTAGCACCACTACCGAGTAAGTTCAGCACTGATATTTCTTTCACCAAACCAGGCATTGGCATTTCCTTTTTCCACCGTTTTGGGCCACGGTATACGCTTATCGGGCAATTCATGTATGGTACCCTTAAGGGGTCTGATGCTGAATCGGCAAAGAAATCTGGTTCTGACCCGGTTAATTTTCGACAGGTCCGTAACCTCTCTTTTCGTAATCATATAAAAGAACTTTCCCTTGTTGCTGTATTCGATTTATTTGAAAACGAGGGGACCTACATTAGTCGGGTAAAATGGACCCCTTATGCTTTTGTCGGAGTGGCCGCATTTTTACATAATCCTCAAGCGCAAGAACCTGCAAAATTTCTGGATGGAACTACTAACCCAAGCGCAGGAAAATGGGTTGACCTACAGCCATTAGGAACCGAAGGGCAGCAATCTAATACGTCAACATTGCAATCAACGGATGTAAATTATGGTATAAAGACCTACAGTTTATTACAGGTAGCAATACCTTTTGGCGCTGGGGCACGTTTTAGATTAAATGAGGTGCTTGATTTATGGGCGGATGTTGGGTTTCGTTACACCTTTACCGATTACTTAGATGATGTGAGTAGAAACGTTGTTGATGTTACTAGGTTTAAAGACCCATTGGCACAAGCGATGTCTTATCGATCAAACGAGATCCCAAACCCTGGTTTGCCCACAGTCCCCGTAACGATAAATGGTCAAACAGTCCAAATAATAAACGGATATGGCAATGAGTATCCTACCAACAATAGAGGCAATAAAAAGAACAACGATATTTACATGGTCACCTCCATTAAGATCACATATATTCTTGGAGCAACCTTTCATCGCGCCAAATTCAGATAAAATATAATGCTCCGCAGTTGTTCGATACACGTGGCACTGTGGTGGGCATTCTTAGGGTTACAAAATGCTGCTTTCGCGCAACTCTCACAAAAATCAGAAGTCGGGTTTGGTTTGGGGGTATTTAATTATACGGGCGATCTCACACGAACGTATGACATTACAACCTCAAAACCCGCTGCCACTGCATTTTATCGATCAAACATCAGTAAAGTAATTAGCTTACGGGTTGCACTCACCGGAGGCCAGATAGCTGCCAGTGATAAACACAACCCACTTGACTCCGCGGCCAACAAGCGAAATGCTTCCTTCAACATTTTTCTTTTGGAAGCCTCCTCTGTATTTGAATATCATTTTCTTGATTGGAGGGACGACAGACGTAGACTACGATTTACACCCTATTTGTTTGCTGGCGTTGGCTTATTTGGAATTTCTGGTAACAACGCAAAAACAAAGTCTTACAGCAACGTACAAATGTCAATCCCATTTGGCGGTGGCATGAAATACGTTCTCAATCCAAAGTATTATATCGCTTTTGAAATTGGGGTCAGAAAAACTTTCTTTGACTATTTAGACAATATTTCGGGTGGAAATACCTCAATTAAAAATTATCAATATGGCAATCCCAATGATTATGATAATTACTTTTTTACGGGTATCACCCTAACTTACACTTTCTACGACATCCCCTGTCCGTCGAGTCCCTACCGCTAGCAATACAACTTTTTTAGTTTTAAAAACATCTTCCGTTTAGGTGAAATAGACTCATTTTGAATTGTAAAATTTGGCTACTTTTGCAGCCTTGTGGCTACTTTAAAGGACAAAATAGATTTTGGTAATTTGCCTCAGCACATTGCGGTTATAATGGATGGCAATGGGCGGTGGGCCAAACAAAAGGGTGCAGCCCGTATTTTCGGACATCGCAACGCGGTTCAGTCAGTTAAGGAAATTACTGAGGGCTGCGGAGAGCTAGGAATTAAGTTTCTAACACTTTATGCGTTCAGCACCGAAAACTGGGGTAGGCCGAAAGAAGAGGTAGATGGCTTAATGGAACTTTTGGTAAATACCTTGCAAAAAGAAATTCGTTCCCTTTTAGAAAATAAAGTGAAGTTGAAAATAATCGGAGAGATTAATAGTCTTCCAAAAGTTTGTCAAATGAATTTGAACGAAGCTGTTGAAGCTACTAAAAACAACACCGGACTTAACCTATTATTGGCATTGAGCTATAGTGGACGAATGGAAATAGTGAAAGCAGCGAAAAAAATTGCTGAGCAAGTAAAACGTGGAACTCTTGATCCTATTCAAGTAAATGAGCAATTATTTGAAGAGAACTTGGAAACTAACGGCATTCCTGATCCTGAATTGCTCATAAGAACAAGTGGTGAAATGAGAATAAGCAATTTCTTGCTATGGCAGATTGCCTATACCGAATTATATATTACCCCTAAGCTTTGGCCCGATTTCAGGAAGGAAGATCTATACGAAGCAATTTGTGCCTACCAGAAGAGAGAACGAAGATTTGGAAAAGTGTTGACCCCAATTGCCTGAACCCTGATGAAGAGGATTTTATTAATTTCGTATTGCATCGGATTTGTTTTCTCTGTTGCTCAAGCTCAATTCCGAAAAAAAAATGCCGCGCCCGTTTCTCGCACAGATCAAAAGTCGCCATCACTTAACTACAACACCCCGACGGAATATACCATTGCCGGAATTGAGGTAGTTGGACTCAATGTGCTGGACAAAAATGCAATGATCTCTCTAACGGGGTTAAAGATTGGTGACGTAATAAAAATTCCAGGAACTGCTACTGCTACTGCTGTTCGTAAACTTTGGAAACATGGCCTTGTAGGCGATGTTACTATTTCAGCTGATCGCATTGAAGGTTCCAACGTTTACTTAACAGTTCGCCTTACCGAGCGTCCTCGTCTCACCGATTTTTATTTTCGCGGCCTTTCTCAAGGCAAGCAATCATCTTTAAAAGAAGATATGCGTTTGATCAGGGGAAAAATCGTTACGGATGCCATGATCAGAAATGCCGAAAGCTCCGTGAAAAAACATTTTGTAAAAAAAGGCTTTCTTAACACGCAGGTTAAAATTGTAAAGGAACGCGATACACTCAATCGTGGTGGTGTACGATTGCGTATTGATGTTGATGTTCAATCAAAAGTCAAAATAAACAATATCGTTTTTGAAGGCAATGAAAAAACATCAGAGGCAATACTGAAAAAAAAGTTGAAAAAAACGCATGAGCGGGCTCGCCTAACCATTCATCGCACATTGTTATCAAGTTTATTCGATTTCAAGCCTCGTTACGTCAAAGAGTATTTCGACTCCAGTCGCCAAACAAGTTGGAAAGACGTGAAACATTTTATCAATGATAATTTCAAGCTTAATATTTTTAAAGGTTCAAAATTCATACGGGCTGATTATGAAGAAGACAAAAAGAAACTTATTGATTACCTCAACTCGCAAGGATTTCGAGACGCATCCATAATTTCTGACACAATTATTAATCATAATTCAAGTACGATCGACTTGAAGATAAAACTCTACGAAGGGCGAAAATACTATTTCAGAAATATCACATGGACGGGAAATTATCTCTATGCATCAACCACGTTGGACAAAGTACTTGATATTAAAAAGGGTGATGTTTACAGTCAGGAATTAATGGACAGAAAGACAACCTTCAATCCAAAGGGAGGTGCCGACATTAGTGGATTGTATATGGACGACGGCTATTTGTTTTTTCGCGTACTCCCAGTTGAAGTTGCTGTTGTGAATGATTCCATTGATGTGGAGATGCGGATTTTTGAAGGTGATCAGGCGATTGTAGATCAAGTGACCATAACTGGAAATGAACGGACAAGCGAGCACGTTATCCGAAGGGAGCTGACAACAATTCCTGGGCAAAAGTTCCGCAGGGCTGACATCATACGCACCCAGCAACAACTTTCTCAAATGGGATTTTTCAATCCACAAAAAATTGAGCAAGATATTCGCCCTAATCCTGCAAATGGAACAGTAAATATTGGTTGGAAACTGGAAGAGCAATCGAACGATCAGGTACAGTTATCCGGAGGATGGGGTGGGTATTATGGATTTGTTGGAACGGTTGGCCTTACGTTTAATAACTTCTCCCTGCGTAACGTACCCCATATAAAAAAATGGCGACCACTTCCTGTTGGCGATGGTCAGCGATTGTCATTGCAAATGCAGGCCAACGGAAAATCTTTTCAGAGCTACAGCATCTCTTTTACAGAACCCTGGCTAGGAGGCCGCAAACCTAATTCACTTTCTGTAAGCTTGAACCATTCGATCTCCAGGATTCCTAGTGGGCGCTCTGCGTCTGGGATTAATTTCGATTCTAGCAGTCCTTATCTGAAACAGAGCGGCATAACACTTGGCTTAGGCCGAAGACTAGAGTGGCCTGACAATTATTTCACACTTACTAATTCATTGTCTTTCTTACAATACCAATATCACAACTATTTTGGTGCTACCAGTGCATTGCCGCCAACTGGCACAACGAATAGCATCATACTTAATACCACATTGTCAAGAAATAGTATTGACAATCCTATGTTCCCAACTTCGGGTTCAACCATCTCGTTAAGTTTGAACCTAACTCCTCCGTATTCTCTCTGGCGTTCACCAGACTACTACAAGGACATTAACACTCGATACAATTGGCTTGAACTCTATAAGTGGATGTTCGATTCGAAATTTTACATCAAAGTCCTTGGTAGCAAAAAGCCAGAGGGGCGCAGTTTAGTAATTGAAACCAAAGCTCATTTTGGATATATAGGAACCTATAACAACAAAATTGGGGGACCCGGTCCATTCGAACGCTTCTTAATGGGAGGAGCTGGACTTACAGGTGGGTTTAACTCTTTTGTTCTGGGGCAGGATATCATCGGTCTACGTGGTTACCCAGATAATCACGTTACCCCGCCATTGTATGATCGGTATGGTACGGCAAGCACGGGCATTCAAGGTGGTATAGTGTACAATAAGTTTGGAATGGAATTGCGTTACCCTGTAGTAACGAGTCAGGCGGCAACGGTCTATTCCTTCACTTTTGCAGAAGCGGGCAACAATTGGGATAATTATCGCGACTTTAATCCGTTTAACCTTTATCGCTCTGCAGGTTTTGGTGCACGGATTTTCATGCCGGCCTTTGGTTTGATTGGATTGAACTGGGCCTATGGATTTGATACATTGCCAGGTGCCAACCACGTGAGCGGATCACAATTCCACTTTACGATTGGACAACAAATCCGATAATAATGAAGAAGACTATTGCTGTGCCGTTTGCATTCTTTCTTTTCGGCCTGAATTTTGTGTTTGCACAGAAGTTTGGGTATATCGATTCGGAGTTCATCTTGAGTAAAATGCCGGAGTATGCAAAAGCACAAAATGAAATAGAAACGTATTCAGCCGCTTGGCAAAAGGAAATAGAGGAGATGCAGCGCAAAGTTGAAGGCCTTTACTCTATTTACCAGGCTGAACAGGTTCTATTAACTGAAGAAATGAAGCAGGAACGTCAGACAGAGATAAAAAAGAAGGAAACCGAGTTGAAGGAATACCAGAAAAAGGTTTTTGGATTTGGTGGCCTCTTTTTTTTGAAAAAACAAGAATTGATTAAACCTTTGCAGGATAAAGTCTTTGACGCCGTAAGTAAAGTTTCTAAAGCCAATCGGTTAGCCATTGTTTTTGACAAGGCTGCTGAGTTGGTAATGATCTATACCGACCCTCGTCATGACTATACCGATTTTGTTTTAGAAGAACTTGGATTAGGAGACCCCAACGATAAAGTAAAATAATAAACCAATTTAAAAATGAGAACATTGTTAGTCGCGCTTTTTTGTGGATTGCTTATAACTGCGAACGCGCAAAATACTGATCACCCTACACAAAAAATCGGTTATGCCGAGTCGGATTACATTCTAAGCCAATTACCCGACTTTAAAAAGATAGAAAGCGAATTGAAAACTCATGGAGCTCAATTAGAGAACCAGATGAAAGCTAAGTACGATGACTATCAAGCCAAATTAAAGGCTTACCAAGGTATGCCTGCAACCACACCTGATGCAATTAAGTCTGACAAAGAAAGAGAACTTGCTGCGTTACAAGAAAACATGCAAAAGTTTCAACAGGATGCACAGTCTTCGTATCAAAAAAAACAAACTGATTTGATGGACCCTATCTATAAAAAAATTGGTAAGGCTATTGAAGAGGTTGCTAAGGAAAACGCATTTACATTCATTATAAATCCGCAGTTAGCTAATGGTGGGGATATTTTATTGTACAGTGACGAGAAATTTAATATCTCAGATCTGGTGCTTAAAAAACTTGGCGTAACACCTGTTCCTCCTACCACTACAACAACTCCGCCGAAGACAAACTAGGTTATTAATTATGACATAAAGGAAAAGGCTGCAACACAGCCTTTTTTTATTCCTTGCTATTTTACTCTAAAATTGTTTTTGGTTGCTTTAGTGTCCTAATTTTTTTCATTAGGAAGTCGAATGAGTCAGCGTCATCCAAAATCAGAAGAAACTAATACCTTTGTAAATAGGTTTAAAAAGCATGCTACGATTACTTATCATTCTTGCTCTGTCTCTCTACGTCCTTTCTAAAATAGGAGGTTTTTTCTTCCGGATTGGGGCTGCCTCACAAAATCGAAATCCACAACAACGTAGGCCTGATGGAAGCATGCACGTAGATCCAAATCAAAAAAAAGATAAGCGTGGCGGTATAAAAGGTGGTGATTACGTGGATTACGAGGAGGTGAAGTAATCAAAGAATATTTTGTCAATTCTCTCTAACTTTATAAGTCATTAATCCGGCTATGAAGAACCTAATCCTCAACATCTTAATTCTCTTAGTCTCGTTTACTTGTGCGGCACAGACCAATCAAAAACGATTGGCTTTGGTCATCGGCAATTCTCACTACCAATTTTCAAATGCGCTTAAAAATCCGGTGAATGATGCACGCGCCATTGCCAGCTCCCTTCAAAGTTTAGGCTTTGAGGTGATGGAGCATGAAGATGTTACGCAAGCTCAAATGAAACAAGCGATTAATACTTTTGGCCAGAAGTTAAAGGATTATGACGTCGGGTTGTTTTATTATGCCGGACATGGAGTACAATCCAAGGGAGTTAATTACATGATCCCTATTGAAGCGGAACTTAAAAATGAAGAACAAATAGAATTTGATTGCGTTGCCGCTGATCGTGTGCTGGTATTCATGGATGCAGCTGCAACAAAAGTAAACCTGATTGTGTTGGATGCGTGTCGCAATAATCCATTTGGCCGAAGCTGGCAGCGAAGTGCAGGTGGTGGCGGACTCGCTATGATGGACGCACCTAAAGGCTCATTAATCGCTTACGCTACCTCACCAGGTCGCACAGCTTCCGATGGCGAATCCTCAAATGGGCTTTATACCAGTGCTCTTTTAAAGTTCATGAGAAATCCTTCTCTGACCATCGAGCAGGTTTTTAAACAAGTGCGCAATGAGGTAAGCGACAAGTCGGGAGGAGCACAAATACCTTGGGAGACAACATCATTAACCGGCGAAGATTTTTATTTGGGAAAAGGCGCTAAAGTTTTGCCAGAAGTTGTTCTGGCTTCAAATGAGCAGCCAAAACAAAATGCACAATCGCGTAGCCATGTTGATTTAAAGTCAATAAAGGTTACACCTGAAAATAAGTCGCAAGCTGAAATATTTTATGCACAAGGCAAGATTTCTTATGATGCCCTTAAATACGAAAAAGCAATTAGCGAGTTCACAAAGGCTATAAACCTTAATCCGCTATATGCAGATGCTTATTATTGGAAAGGTATGTGCTACTACTCATTGCTAAACTATGACAAGGCTATTGAAGATTACGATACTGCCTTACAAATCAATCCAAACTCTGCGGAGATCTACTATTGGCGTGGCAATGCCCATTACGGTGTGCGTCAAGATGACAAAGCTATTGCTGATTTTAGCAAAGCAATTTCTTTGAAAGTTGATTATTCTGAAGCCTACTATTGGAGAGGCAAGACGTACTATCAACTCACCGAAGACGACAAAGCAATTGAAAATTTCAATAAAGCAATTCAATTAAATCCCGATTATAACGATGCCATATTTTGGCGTGGACAATCGTTTTATTCGAAGAAGCAATACGAGAAAGCCATTGCCGATTACAGTCGAACTCTTTTACTGAAGGATAATAATGCCGAAGCATTTTATTGGAGGGCGAACTCCTACTTTTCTTTAAAGAAGTACCCCGAAGCTATTCAGGATTTTAATTCTGCTACAAATGCAAAATCCAACTATGCCGAAGCTTATTTCTATAGAGGCAAAGTGGAGTATAATCTCAAACAATACAATGAGGCGTTGGCAGACTTCAAAAAAGCGAGTGAACTTAAGAGTGACTATGCTGATGCTTACTATTGGCAAGGAGTTGTCTATTACTTTCAAGAAAGCTATGAGTCCACTATCACTCTTTGTACAAAAGCAACTGAAATCAATTCCCGACATGCCGATGCATTTTATTATCGGGCCATTGCAAAATATGCTCTCAAGCAAGATCAAGAAGCCATTCTCGATTTTGATAAAAGCATTGACTTGCAGCCAGCGGCAGATGCCTACTACTGGCGTGGCATGTCTAAATATGGGCAACAAGATTATGCCGATGCGATTCCAGATTTCTCAAAATCAATTGAGATTGATCCATCTGGTTCATCCACGCCAAACTATTATTATTATCGGGGTAATTCCTATTATTCATTGCAAATGTATGCCGAAGCAATTTCAGATTTTTCAAAATCGATTGAACTGAATCCATCAGGCGCTACCAGCCACAATTATTTTTATTACCGTGGTAATTCCTACTATGGACTTAAGATGGATGCCAATGCAGTCAAAGATTTCACTCAGGTAATTGCGATGAAACCCGATTTTGCTGAGGCCTGGTATTACAGAAGCAATTCCAATTTTTATCTTGGACAAAAAGAGCAATCACTTAGGGATCTGAATAAAGCGCTTGAGTTGGATCCAACCAATACCAAATACCTCAATTTTAAAGCAGCTAATTTTAAATAATCTTCGTTTTATACCTGATGAATTTTCCGTTCTACAAATATCAAGCTACAGGCAACGACTTCGTAATTATTGATAATCGCGAGGGGAAATATTCATTTTCCGTTGACGACATAAAGAAAATCTGTGATCGAAAATTTGGTGTTGGCGCCGATGGAATTATGCTCATTGAAAAACATTCTTCACTGGATTTCAATTTGGTGTATTTTAATGCCGACGGCTCACCAAGCCTATGTGGCAATGGAAGTCGGGCAGCCGTTATGATGGCTTCTGCTTTGGGTATGGTAAATGGCAAAGCAAAATTCAATGCATACGATGGGCTGCACGAAGCTCAGATATTGCCCAACGGCAATGTGCGCCTGAAAATGAATGATGTAAAAGAGATCAAAAGTTTGGGTGAAGGCGTTTTTTTAAATACAGGTTCTCCTCATTTTATTAAATGGGTTAGTGAGATAAAAAAATATCCGGTTTTCGAGGAGGGGAAGAAAATCCGTTATAGCGAAGATTTTAAACCAGCAGGTACTAATGTAAATTTTGTAGAGCAACTTGATGGTAATTCCATCTTCGTTCGTACTTATGAACGAGGTGTTGAAAACGAGACTCTTTCTTGTGGAACAGGTGTAACGGCTGCCTCATTGGCCTCAATTTCCCATCATCTTGTTTCTCCCATTGCTGTCAAAACCTTGGGTGGCGACCTATCTGTTGAATTCAAGGTGAGCCACGATGGCTCGTTTACTGATATTTTCCTGATCGGGCCTGCCAAAATGGTGTTTGAAGGCGTTCTGGAATTATAATTGCACCCTTAAAAAACTTAATTTTACCTGTTAAAACGTTAATCGTTAATCGTTATTGGTTATCGGTTAAACGAATGACAATTAATTTATAACGGTTAACGTATCCCATGCTAAAACTAATCGCGAAAATTTTCGGAAGTAAGTCGGAAAAAGACATTAAACGAATGACGCCCTTGGTGGAACAAACCATTCAGGAAGGCGAAAAATTAGTTTCTGTTTCTCATGACGAATTAAGAAAAAAGACTCTTGAAATTCAGGACTATATCAATTCCAAATTGAAATCAATCGATGACGAACTGGCCGCCCTCCATCTACAAGTTGCAGATCATCCAGAGCTTGACATCAATGAAAAGGAATCTATCTTTTTGAAGGTTGATAAAATTGAACTCGAGCGAAATAAAGATCTGGAGAAAGTCCTGCTGGAAGTGCTTCCAAGAGCATTTGCAATCATCCGCGAAACCGCCAAGCGCTTCAAGGAAAATGATTATCTCGAAGTAACGGCAACTGAATTCGACAGACAATTAGCCGCAACTCACGACAATGTAAAAATCGTTGGTGATAAAGCTCATTGGCACAAACAATGGTTGGCGGCTGGCACACTCTTCACCTGGGATATGGTGCATTACGAAGTGCAGATCATTGGCGGTATTGCTTTACATGAAGGAAAAGTAGCCGAGATGGCAACAGGCGAAGGAAAGACATTGGTAGCAACTTTCCCCGCATTTTTAAATGCGCTTGCGAAACGGGGAGTTCACATTGTAACAGTAAACGATTACCTCGCCAGACGCGATAGCGAATGGATGGGGCCTATCTTTCAGTTTCATGGATTGCAAGTGGATTGCATTGATAAACACGAGCCCAATTCAATAGCTCGAAGAGACGCTTATAAAGCTGATATATGCTACGGCACCAACAATGAATTTGGTTTTGATTACCTACGCGATAACATGGCTCGTGATCCGGAAGAGCTTGTTCAACGCGGGCATCATTATGCCATGGTCGATGAGGTAGATAGCGTGTTGATCGATGAAGCGCGTACTCCTTTGATTATTTCAGGCCCTATTCCAAGAGGAGATGAACACGAATTCTATGATCTGAAGCCGCGCATCAATAAAGTAGTTGATGCCCAGAAGAAACTGGTAAATCAATACCTCAACGATGCTAAGAAATTATTAGGTGATGGCAACGAAAAAGAAGGTGGACTTCCACTTTTCCGTGCCTACCGGGCGATGCCAAAATATAAGCCATTGATTAAAATGCTCAGCGAAACGGGCAACAAGGCAGTTTTACAAAAGACAGAGAATTTTTATTTGCAAGACAATAAAAAAGAAATGCCCAATGCGGATGCTCCTTTGTTCTTT
>Ga0302322_100004971_pt1 | contig 11635 bp, 14 predicted proteins | sample Fen_T0_2_FD_203757 | JGI IMG/M metagenome (GOLD analysis project Ga0302322, IMG submission 203757) | Peat permafrost microbial communities from Stordalen Mire near Abisko, Sweden - Fen_T0_2 | ecosystem: Environmental > Terrestrial > Soil > Wetlands > Permafrost | place: Sweden: Abisko... | reverse complement strand
GGGTGCGGGGGTCGCGCCTGACGCGACCACGTTCACGCTGGAGGCCGAGCGCGGGTCGACCGTCTACGGGATCTGCTCGAACCCGTTCCTGGAGCGTGCGTTCACGACGGTGTCGTTCCGCATCACGGTCACGGTGCACGCCGACGGCACGTGGTCGTACGACGAGGACACCGTGCTGCAGCTGCCCGACCGCGACGAGCCGTTCCACCACACCGACGTGCACGTGCTGCGCAAGGTGGGCGAACCGACGCCCAACCCGCTGGCGCGCTAGTCGGTGTGGCCGCCGGAGTAGCGGCGGCGCGCGCTCTCCACTTCGAGCTTGGCCGACTCCGCGCCTTCCCAGTCGCGCGTCTCGGTGTCCTTGCCGGGCTCGAGCATCTTGTAGACGTCGAAGAAGTGCCCGATCTCCTCGAGCAGCATGGGCCGGCGCGCGCGCACGTCGTCGAGGTCGTGCATGTCGGCCCAGCGCGGGTCGCCCGCGGGCACGCACAGCAGCTTCGCGTCGGGGCCCTTCTCGTCGGCCATCCAGAACACGCCGATCACGCGCGCCCGCACGTGGCAGCCGGGGAACGTCGGCTCGTCGAGCAGCACGAGCGCGTCGAGTGGGTCGCCGTCCTCGGCGAGGGTGTTGGGCACGAACCCGTAATCGGTGGGGTACGTGGTCGCGGTGAAGAGGTGGCGGTCGAGCCAGATCTCCCCGGTGTCGTGGTCGGCTTCGTACTTGTTGCGGGATCCCTTGGGGATCTCGACGACGACTTCGATCTCCATCGTCCCAGTCTCGCGGGGTCGGGGCCGGGACCGCTCGTCGGCGGCGCCGGAGTCGCTGCTCACTCGGGTTGCGGAACCACCAGGGGGAAGCCCTCGCGGCGGGCGGCGCCGTTGAGGCGGTCGTCGAGCGAGACGAACTCGAGTGAGGCCGGGTGGCCTTCGGCCGCGGCGATGGCCGAGGCGAGCTGGAGCGCGTCGGCGGCCCGGAGGTCGTGGACCCGGAGGAGGCGCGTCGCGGTGGTGCGGAGGCGGTCGGTCGGGTGGACCACCGTCCACGACGATTGCATCTCGGCGAGCTGACGAAAGGCCGCGTCGGCGTCGTCGCTCGAGTACGCACCGGTGCGCTCGAGCCGGGCGATCGCCGATGCGCATTCGATCTCGCAGTGCCACGCCACGGTGATGGACGCGTCGACTCGGAGGACTGCGTGCACGGCGGCGGTCGCGGGCTCGTCGACCAGGGCCGGGACGAGCGCCGAGGGGTCCCAGAACTTCATCGACCCGAACGACGCTCCTCGAGCAGGAGGGTGACGGCGCTCACGCCGTTGCGAGGTTTCACGAGTGGTTGGTCGAGCAGCCACGCCGGAACGGGACCGCCCCGCCGTTCGATCACGCCCGCGCGCTCGAGCCGGTCGAGGCGGCCCTCGTCGTCGTCGGATCGGGTGGTCACGGGCTCGATCCGGGCGACCGGCACACCGCGGTCGAGGATCACGATCGTCTCGCCGGCCTTCACCTGGTCGAGCAGGGCGCTGAGCTTGTTCTTGGCCTCGCTGATGGACGCGGTGCGCATCTGGTCAGAATAGCCAGATTGATCTGGCCAGACACGGCGGTTTGCAGTGCGGGGCGTCAGTGGCGGTGGAACCCGAGGTTCTCCTGCTGCTCCGGGGGCACGCCGATCCGGTCGAAGCGGTCGAGCCACTCCACGCCCGAGGCCTTGGCCCGGTCGATCAGCTCCCGGGCGTGGGAGAAGTCGGCCGGAAGCACGCGCTGAGGGCACAGCGGCGGGATCACCCGGAGGTCCACCTGGTCCTGGAACTCCTCGACGTCGCGGATGAGCTGCTGCTCGATGAGGAGCGAGACGGCCTGGAGCGTCATGCCCAGCGCGCTGCGCGGGGCATGGTCGAGGGCGCACGCGTACCCCGTGGGGAGGACGTAGACGGTCGTCGCGCCGGCGTCCACCGCGTTCGAGATCGGCGTGTTGTTGACCACGCCGCCGTCCATGAGCACGCGCCCGTCGATGGTCACGGGCGGGAACACCGCGGGGATCGCCGCGCTCGCGAGCACGGCGTCGACGGTGCTGCCGTGGTCGAGCACGACCTCGCGGCCGGTGGTCACCTCGGTCGCGATCACCGCGATCGGGATCGACGCGTCCTCGAGGCGCGTGAACGTGACGTGCTTCTCGAGCAGCCGGCGCAGCCCGGTCGGCGGCACGAGCGAGTCGCGCTGACCGAGGAACCCGAGCAGGCCCGTCAGCGGGCGCACGGGGAAGATCGTGCGCGAGCGCAGCCCGGTCCAGAGTGCGGCGAGGTCGTCGATGCGGTCGAGGTGCGGGTCGCCCGCCACCCAGGCGGCGTTGATCGCGCCGGCCGACGAGCCGAACACGAGGTCGGGGTGGATGCCCCGCTCGGCCAGGGCGTGGAGCATCCCCACCTGCACGGCGCCGAGGCTCGCGCCGCCGGAGAGCACGAACGCGGTCGTCATGGGCGTCTCCTCGCGTGGTGATTCGCGTGTGGCGCCGGCCCGTCCTGACTACGGTCACCCGCGTGCCCGAGTCGTCTGTTGCCGACGCCACAGTCTCGCCGTTCAAAGTGGGGGTGCCTGACGCGGAGCTGGCCGACCTGCGGGCCCGCCTGCACGCAACCCGCTGGCCCGAGCCGATCCCGGGTACCGGATGGGACTACGGCACCGACGTCGACTGGCTGCGCGACCTGTGTGCCTACTGGGCCGACGGCTTCGACTGGCGCGCGCAGGAGGCGCTGCTGAACGCGTGGCCGCAGGTGACGGTCGCCGTCGGTGGGATGCGCGTCCACGCGGTCCACGTGCACGGCACGGGGCCCGATCCGCTGCCGCTGGTGGCCACGCACGGGTGGCCGAGCACGTACTTCGAGATGCACAAGATCATCGGGCCGCTCACCGATCCCGCGGCGTACGGCGGAGACCCGGCCGACGCGTTCGACCTCGTCGTGCCGTCGCTGCCTGGCTACGGGTTCTCGTCGGCACCCACCGAGCCGGGGTGGAACGCGGCGCGCGTCGCGGATCTCTGGGTCGAGGTGATGGCTGCGTTCGGGTACGACCGGTTTGCGTCGCACGGCGGCGACTGGGGCTCGGCGGTCACGTCGGCCCTCGGCGCGCGGCACCCCGAGCGCATGATCGGGCTGCACCTGACGATGGTGGCACCGACGATCGACGTCGCCGCGCTCACGCCCGAGCAGCGCGTGTGGTGGGACGGAGTGCAGGCGTACCGCGACCAGGAGTGGGGCTACGTCCACCTCCAGCGCACGAAGCCGCAGACGCCCGCGTTCGCGCTCACGGACTCACCGGCCGGGCTGGCCGCGTGGATCCTGGAGAAGTGGGTGCGCTGGAGCGACTGCGAGGACGAGCGCGGCAGCCGCGACCCGTGGCGGGTGTACACGCGCGACGAGCTGCTCACGATCGTGACGTTGTACTGGGTGACGCAGACGATCGGTCCGTCGATGCGGATGTACCGCGAGACGTTCGACCCCGGTTCGGTGATCGTCCAACCGGCGCGGATCGACGTGCCGACCGGCCTGTCGGTGTTCCGAGACCCGAACGCGCCCCCGCGCGCGCTGGTGGAGCCCTGGTACGACCTGCGTCACTACGCCGAGATCGACCGCGGCGGCCACTTCCCCGCACTCGAGAACCCCGACGCGCTCGTCGACGAGCTCCGCACCTTCTTCCGCCCGCTGCGCTCCCCCTGACCCCATGATGCGTCCCTCACCCACGCTGCGCGAGGGGTGAGGGACGCTTCGTCGCACTGTGCGTCCCGATGCGCGGTCCGGCTACAGGTACCCGCCGGTGCCCGGGGGGAGGGTGGGGATGCCGAACTGGTGCTCGAGCTCGTCGTCCACCTCGTCGGCCGCGGTGCCGAGCCGGGCGATTGCCTCGACGAGGTGCCAGCCCACGAACGGTGTGCCCGGCACGTCGACCGAGAGCACCACGGTGTCGTCGACGCACACCGCCTTGAGAAACGGGTAGTGCAGGTTGATCTCGTTGATCGAGTCGAGCAGCGCAGGGCTCGGCTCGATGTCGGCGAGTGCGAACGCGAGCACACGCACGATCGGCGCGTCGTCGAGCACGCGCACGAACAGCCGCACGCTGCCCCAGCCGATGACGATGTCGCCGTCCTCGTCGGTCACGAAGCCACCGTCGGAGAGCAGCGGGCGCAACGTGTCCTCCACGGCGGCGAGCAGCTCGGCGGGGGAGCGGGGCTCGGGCTGGTCCTCGGCGATGTGGTCGGCGTCGATGCCGGGCGCGGGCGGCTCGGGCTCGATGCCGAGGGTGGGCAGCACGATGCGGTTGCCGTCGCGGTCGAACGACGAGTACTGCAGGAAGCCCGGGTGGGTCGCGCCGTACACGTCGCGCAGCGCGGTGCTCGCGAAGGTGGCGACGTCAAGCCAGTGCACCGGCGGCGGGACGTCCACGAAGTAGTTGGGGGATCCCTGGAGGTCGATGTCGTGTGCGCCCGCGTCCGGGGCATGGGTGGGCGCGTGCCAGCCGAGCTCGCCGAGGCGGGCGACGGCGCGCTCGGTGAGGCGCTCACTGCCGGTGAGGTAGGCATTGGAGACGGCCTCGACGCGCACGCCGCCGTCGTCGTCGAGCGCGAGCTGCACGTAGCGCTGGCTGCTTCGCCGGGCCTGGCTCCGCTCGGTGCCGCTGCCCCGCACGGACACGACGACCACCTGGCCGGCGTCGAGCGCGGCGAGGTTGACCGCGAGGTCGCGTTCGAAGGTGGCCCACGCGGGGGTCGTCCTCCGGCGCTTCGGGAGGGGGAGCGACGTCTCGCCCGTGTGCACCAGCTGGTCGAGGACGATCGTGCGCAGCGGGTTCGAGTTGCGGCAGGTGTGGAGGTAGGCGTTCTGGCCGCGGACGGTCGACACGTCGATCGTCCGGTCGCCGAGCTTGTGGGCGCGCAACACGCGTACGACGGCCCGGCGCGACATGGCGGAGTGGGCGAGCCAGGTGTCGCGCAGCACTGGCCACGCGTCACGCACGAGGTCGACCTTGGGGCGCACGCCGTAGCGGGCCGCCAGCACGGCGGCGGGGTCGTCACCGTCGAGGTGGAGCGCGCCGACGAGCGCGTCGAGGAGGTCGGTGGGCAGGTTCTCCCAGCGGAACCGGTATCGGGGCACGCGGGACCTCGGATGTCGGCAGACGGTGGCGGCAGAACCTAGTTCGCCTGGCGCGCCGGATCGCTTGGGTGCGCGGTGTCGTGTCATGGCCGTGGGGCTGCGTTCCACGCTGCGACTCAGTCGTACGCGGCGAGGAGGCGGGCCGCGTGGGCGCGGCGGTGGTCGGCCACGCCGGGAGGCCCGAGCACCACGGCGTCGGCGGGGAGGCTCACGAGCAGGTGCTCGAACCGCCGCTCGCCGTGCACGGTGATGTCGAGCTCGACGGTGCCGTCGCCGTGTTCCTTCGGGTCGCCGAGCTGGTGGGGCGCGGGGAGGCTCTCGAGCGCGTCGGCCGCCATCCGCACGCGCACGGTGCGCGCGTGCTCGGAGAGGTCGAACCACTCGGGGATCTCGTCGTGGTCGGGCGGGTCGAACGCGAGGTCGCCGAGACGCGCGCTGATGACGCGGTCGAGCCGGAAGTACTTCGGTTCGACGTCCTCGATGTCGCGCGCGTGCAGGTACCAGTGGCCCCACTGCGAGAACACGCGCCACGGCAGCACCTCGCGGTCGCGGGGCGCGTCGGCGCCATCGCTGAGGTAGCGGATCTGCAGCGACCGTCCGTCGCGCCACGCCTCCTGCGCGAGGTCGAGGCATTCGGGCACCTGCACCGGGACGCGCAGGATCACCTGGAGGTGCTCGGCGAGCTTGCGGGCGGCGCGGTCGAGGTCGGGGGTGGGGCCGGTGGCGAGGGCCTGCATGGTGGTGGCCGCGACGAAGAGGCCGAGCGCGGTGTCGCGGTCGGGCGGTGTCGACGTCAGGTCGCGCAGCCAGTGGCCCTCGTCGATCTTGAGGTGGTCGTCCTCGGTGAGGAGGAAGGCGCGGGCCTCGCCCACGATCTGGCCGGTGTGATGCTCGCGGAACTCGAGGTAGAGCACCGGGTCGAGCAGGGCGCGCAGCTGCGCGGCGCCCACGCCCACGGCCTCGGCCGCGACCGACAGGGGGACCGACCCCTGCTCCTCGGCCAGCGCGAGGACTTCGCGCAGGATCTCGAAGTGGCGTTGCTTGGTGACGGCCATCAGCCGGCGACCGCCGTGAGGTGGGCGCGCACGAGGTTCACGAGCTCGGGCGGCTCGATCACCACGGCGTTGCCCCGGAACTGGAACAGCCGGTTGCGGAACGACTCGTAGTGGCGAACGGGAAGCCCGACGATCACGGCGTCGGTCGTGCGGGTCACCACTTCGCCGCCGAACTCCTGGAGGAACGCGGACGCGTGGTCGGGGCCGACGCGCACACGCGCGTCGAGCGGTGCGTCCTTGCCCCACGAGTTGGGGTCGAAGTCGAACGCCTTGTCGACGTCGAACCAGTCGGGCACGGTGAACGACTCCGGCTCGCCTGCGGTTTCGAGGTGGCCACCCGGCGCGCGCGCATCGATGCGGTCGAGCCGGAAGCGCCGCAGCTGTCCGTCGTGGTCGGGATCGGCACCGGCGACGTACCAGCGGTTGCGCCACACACCGAGCGCGAACGGCTCGATCCGGCGGACGCGCTCTTCGTGCACGAACGTCAGCGGGGTGTGGCTCGCGATCGCGTCGCGAAAGTCGGCCACGAGCCTGTGCACGCGCACCACGACGCGCGACGTGCTGTCGTCGACTTGCGAGCCGATCGCGCCGGGCTCGGCATTGCCCAGTCCCTCCACCGCGACGACCGCCGCGGCCGAGATGAGCGCGGCGCGCTCCTTCGTGGTGAAGAACGGCGGGGCGAGGCGGTAGCAGTGACGGGCGTCGTCGTAGTCGACCTCGATGCCCCACTCCTCGTCGAGGTCGGCGAGGTCGCGCCGCAGCTTCTTGCGGGTGGCTTCCCATTCGGGCGACTTGGCGACGAGCTCGGACGCGTCGGCGTTGTCGTCACCGGCGTACCCGGGCACGTCGCGCGCGATGTCGTCGAGGGTGACCTCGTCGCGGCGGTGCTCGTTGAGGTACGCGGCGAGCGCGAGGATGCGCTCGGCGGCGGTCGCGGCCATCAGGCAGTCTCCTCCACGAACGCCGACACGTGCACGACGGCGCCCTTCCACTCGAGCACCCGGCCCACCACACCGGTGCCTGTGAACGTCCGCCCGGCGCCGAGGCCGGTCGGCGCGGTCCCGCCGGCGGGCGTCGCGGTGAGGACGCACGCGATGAGCGCCTCCACCTGGGCGATCGTCGCGAGCTCCGACGGCGCGATGTCGCCGTCCGGCGCGGTGGCCACGGCGTCGAGCGCGTAGCCCGCGCACAAGCCGTCCCAGTAGGCCGCGAGGGTCTCGGGCTTGTCGAAGCAGTCGAGCCCGCGCAGCACCCCGCCGACCGCGACGGCCACGCCGCGCTGCTCGGGGAGCGGGCGCGTGCCGGCCACCAGCGCGGCGACGTCGTCGCCACGGGCGGCGAACGCGTCCTCGAGCGCCGCGGTCGACGACGCCGCGCCGAGGTCCTCCTCGTAGCGCGTGATGCGACTCCACACCTCGGACTGGCGGAGGTGGTCGGTGGCGGCGGCGTTGACCCGGCGCAGGTCGGGCGGGGAGTGGCGGGCCGAGCGGTATGACTCCTGGGGCGCGCCCCAGCGTCCGGCCTCGACGCAGCTCACGCCGATGGTGGTCGCCGCGCCGGCGGGCACGAGCACCGATGCGTTGATGGTGCGGTTCTGCTTCGTGCCCACGAGCGTCTCACCCTCCACGAGGAGCAGCGGCAGCGCGCCGAGGTTGTGGACCATCAGCTCGGGCACCGACGCGTCGCCCGGCTTCTCGGCGATCCGCAGCGCGCCGACGCGTTCGGCCTCGGGTCCGGTGACGTACGCGGGCGCGGCCGGCGACGACGAGAACAGCGGGTACAGCGCCAGCCCGCCGCGCGCGAGGGGTTCCTTGACGATCAGCTCGAGGTGCATGTGACCCAGTGTGCGACGGGGGTGGGACAGGGGTGGCACACCACTCCGGGTTCGTTGTTTGCGCGATCGTCGGCGCTACGCGCCGGACGATCGCCCAAACGGTGGTGGTCAGTCAGCCGGCGACGCGCAGGACGAGCGCGTCGTCGCGTTCGCAGTGGATGCCGTAGGGCTCGAGCGCGGTGAGGATCGCGTCGAGGTCGGCCGCCGCGAACTGCACCACGGGGCCGTCCACCATCGACGCGCCCCAGGTGCCGTAGCGCTCGACGACGTCGTGAGGGAGGAACTGGTCCTGCTGCTGCTGCACCCAGGGGACGCACTGTTCCCAGTCGGCGCGGGTGGCGTCGATGTGGGGGAGGGCGACGTCGATCGCGTGGGCGAGCGGCTTGGCCACGAAGCAGACGTTGCTGCAGTCGACGCCGTACACGAGGAAGGTGCCCCGGTGGTCTCGCCGGGCGACCCACGCCGCGTAGAGCCAGGCGGCTTCGTAGAGGCCGAACGGGTCGTCCTCGGGCTCGGCGAGGCCGAAGGGGTCGTCGGGGTCCTCGCCGTCGACCTCGATCTCCCGGCCCAGGATCAGCTCGACGAGGTGCGGGTCGAGCGTGTCGTCGGGCGGGAACAGGGTCTCGAGCGTCTCGTCGAGCGCGGCGTCGATGGCCGCGAGGACGTCGTCGTGCCGGTCCTGCTGCATGGTGCGCTCCTCATCGATCCTGGCGGTGGCACCGTGCCGAAGCCGGTTGTCGGGCCGTCGCTGGGCCAGGTCCCTCGGGCCGCTCGGGATGAGTGGTCGTCCCCATCGTAGAGAACGGGTGTGACACGCGTCCGAAGAATTGCCGTGTCCCACCCCTGTGGTCAGATGACCCCAGGAGAGCGGAGCGGGGGCTCCGACCGGGGGAGTGAGCGATGAGCGCAACCGACGTGCCGGCAGGCCGGGCCCTGCACCTGGTCGACCTGGAGAACGTGATCGGCGACCCGTGGGCCACCGGCCCCGGCGTGGCCGAGGTGTACGAGACGGTGCTGACCACCGGCGGCCACCGCGCCGGCGACATCGTGGTGGTGGCCGCGAACCGGTGGCTGCTGGCGGAGCTGGGGTTCGTGGCGCACACGTCGTGTCAGAAGCTCGTCGCGCACGGGCCCGACGGCGCCGACCTCGCGCTGCTCGACTGGGCCGATGCGTCGTGGATCGTGCAGCGGTTCGAGCGACTGGTGGTGGCGAGCGGCGACGGGATCTTCGCCGACGTGGTGCGCACTGCGCGCGGTTCGGGTCTGGAGGTCGACGTGGTGTTCGGTGGCGGAGCGGTGTCGAACCGGATCCGCGCGCTCGAAGCCGAGCTGTGGCCGGTAACCGTGCCGGCGAAGTGCGGCCGCCGCTATCCGCGTGCCGCGAAGGTCAAGGCCGGACGACGCTGACCGGATGCGCGTGCGCCACGTGCACGCGCAGCTCGCCCAGGTGGGCTCCGAGCACGTTGGTGAGCGTGCGGAGCAGGAGTGCGGCGGCGAGCGGCGCAGGCCAGGGCCACGGGTCGGGGAAGACGCGGTGCCAGTTCGGCGAGAAGTCGTCGGGCGGCTGGTAGCGCAGGCCGAGGAGCTCCAGCTCGTCGAGTGCGTCCAGATTTGCCGAGCCTCGACCGTCGTCGGTCGCGTCGTTGCTCGACGCTTCCACGAGCAGCGCGCCGTCGCGGTCGGCGAGCACCTGCACGTAGCGGCGGGGATGCTCGCACTCGATGATGGCGTAGGTGCTGTGCCGCACGGCCATGGCGTCGACCAGCTCGCGCAGCGAGTGGAAGCACGCTTCGAGGTCGTCGGTGCGGAGCACGACGTCGCTGCACGCCGGGCAGGGCGTGTCGTCGTCGGTTCGACGGCAGGGATCGAAGTCCATGACGACTTCATACCCGTGACCTGGGACATCGGCCGGGGCACCCCGTCCCTCTTGCCGCCCGGGTCGTGCCGTGGAAGCCTGGATGACGGGCACCCGGATCCAGGGTGCGAAGGAGGAGCTGTCGTGGCGTTCGTACAGATCATCCAGTTCCGGAGCTCGAAGTTCGACGAGATGCGCAAGGTCGGCGACGAGTGGGCCGCCGCCGATCCCAGCGGCACGCAGCGCGTCTTGATGTGCGAGGACCGCGACAACCCGGGTCAGTACTTCAACATCGCGTACTTCGAGTCGTACGAGGCCGCGATGGAGCACTCCAACAACCCGGTGACCCAGGAGTTCGCGGGCCGGATGGCCGCCCTGGGCGACGGTGCGCCCACGTTCTTCAACCTCGACGTGGTGGAGGACCGCCAGCTCGGGTGAGGCTGCGGTTCGTCAGGATGCTCTCAGGTTGGCGTCGAGCCAGGCGGCAACCGCGTCGACGTTGGTCGCGTCGTCGTTGCTCATCTTCTTCACGAGGCGCGTGAGACCCTTCATCCCGATGACCCGGACGCCCTGGCACTTGCTCGGTGCGATCAGGGTGAAGTCACCCTTCACGAAGCACAGGCACCCCGACACCGGAAGCGCAGCGCCGACGAACGCCTCGAGTGCGGCGACTTGGCCCTGCAACGCGGTCACGAGCTTGGTCTGGTCCCGACCGGCGATCCGAAGCTTCGCGGCGGAGACGTCGATGCGGCCGCGGTACGACTTGGTGTCGACGATGAGGAGTCCCGACCGTGTCACCACGAGGTGATCGAGGTTGGCCTGCTGACGCCCGGGGACGATCCGGTCGTGGATCGTGCGCACCCCGGGGAGCGCGTCGAGCGCGCGACCGACCCTCTCCTCGCCCGCGGCGCCGGTGTCCCAGGCGCGGATGTGCTGCGGCTCGTCGGTCAGAGCGAGGATCAGTCCGCCGAGCTTCGGATGGTCCGACCGAATTTGGGTCTCGCGCGCGGCGCGCCGGCGCGCTGCTTCCGCTCGAGCCGACCCCCCCGCCTCGGATTCCACGCAAGAACATCGGCATCGGTCCGTTTTCCCTGAAGCGCGGAGCCCGGCGAACGAGGTGGCCGGCCGACGTCAGTTCGGCGGGCAGCGGTCGAACGGGAGGGCGCGGCCGTCGAGGATCGCGTCCACTCCGTGCCGCTCGGTAGATTCGGGCCATGGCCATCCCGGTCTTCGACGCGGCCGATCCGGCGGCGGTCCGGCACTTCGCCGAGGCCGGCTGGGTGTGCACGGTGCTCGCCGACGGCCCGTCGCCGGAGCAGCTCGCGGCCTGGGCCGACGACGTCGCCGCGCTCGATCCCGCCGCCGGCGTGCTCCACTACTTCGAGGCGACCGACGACGGCCCCGCGCGCTGTCGCAGTGAGCACTTCGTCGACGTGCACGCGGGGCTGCGGGCGTTCCTCGCCGCCGGCCCGATGCTCGACGTCGCCGGCGCGCTGCTCGGCGAGCCTGCCGTCCTCTACAAGGAGAAGCTCAACTACAAGCTCTCCGGCGGCGCCGGCTACTCGCCCCACCAGGACGCCCCGGCCTACCGGTTCGTGGAGACGCACGTGTCGTGCATGGTGGCCATCGACGACGCCACCGCCGCCAACGGCTGCCTCGAGGTGGTGAGCGGAGCCCACGACCGCATCTGGCCCCAGGACGACCGGGGCTGCGTCGCGCCCGACGTGGTCGCGTCGATGACGTGGGAGGTCGCCGA
>Ga0302322_100004968_pt1 | contig 11638 bp, 9 predicted proteins | sample Fen_T0_2_FD_203757 | JGI IMG/M metagenome (GOLD analysis project Ga0302322, IMG submission 203757) | Peat permafrost microbial communities from Stordalen Mire near Abisko, Sweden - Fen_T0_2 | ecosystem: Environmental > Terrestrial > Soil > Wetlands > Permafrost | place: Sweden: Abisko... | reverse complement strand
CGGCGGTCGGCAAACAGGTCGGTCATCTCGCCGGTCATCGTCACCACGTGCTGCAGCGTGGGCCGCTGCGGCCAGCGGGCCTGCGCCTGATCCAGCACGGCCTGCAGGTGGTGCAGGCCCTGCCACAGCGGGCAAGGCCACTGCACCACGTCCTGCACCTGGCCCTGCACGCTGAGGCAGGCCTTGACGTGGGCGCCGCCGATGTCCCAGCCCATCACCGCCGCTTCAGCCATGGGTGCTGGCCTCGCTCGGGCTGCCGGCGCTGGCGATCAACGGTGGGCGCTGGGCGCCAGCGCCGCCCAGGCTGGCCAGCAGCGGCTCGGCCAGGTTGTGGCCGCAGCGCGCCGACAGGCCCACGTAGGCGCAGGTCAGGCGCGGGTTCAGTTCGATCACCACCGCGCCGGCCTGGGCATGCCACACCACGTCCAGGCCCCAGAAGCCGCGCAGGCCGGGCACGCAGGCGGCCACCTGCTGCACCAGCGCGGCGGCGGCGGCCCAGCGGGGGTGGTCGGCGCGGGTGGCCAGCGGGCGCACGCCGCCGTAGGCCAGCCGGCCGTCGCCATCCAGGTCGACCTGCTGGTGGTTCAGCGCCAGCAGCCGGGCGGGGCCATTGGCGCCGCTGAGCACCGACAGGCTGCCGGCCTCGCCGTCCACCCAGGGCTCCAGCGTCATCGGGCTGTGGTCGTGGTGGCGCTGCTGCCAGGCGGCCTGGGCCTGGCCGTGCTCAGCAAAGCGCTGGGTGTCCAGGGCACCGGCGCCATCGTCGGGCTTGACCACCCAGTGCCGGGCCTGCGTGGCCAGCGCCAGCGGCGTGGCCACACCGTGCCGGTGCAGCCAGGCCAGCGTGGCGGCCTTGCGGCTGGCCAGCGCAATGGCGGCGGGGCTGCAGCCGCACCAGCGCGCGGCCGGCACCTGGTTTTGCAGCGTGGCCAGCAATCCGCCGGTTTCGGGCGCGATCAGCACCGTGGCGCTGTGCCGTGCCGCCTGGCGGGCCACGTGGTCTGCCACCGTCTCGCCACGGGCTGCGGTGCTGGGCTGGCAACCGGCCGGCACCGGGGCGTTCTGCGGCTGGGCGCTGGTTGCGGCCGGGCCGCCGGCGGCTGGGCTGCAGACCGGCCAGGGGGCGGTGGCCACCGTCACCTGCCAGCCGGGCAGGGCCGCCGCGTCGCTGGCCAGCGCGTCGCGCATGGCCCGGCCCATGGCCCACAGCGCAGGGTCGGCCACCCCGTCCTGGGCGGCGCCACCCCCGGTGAGATACTCAAAAACGAACAGTGAACGTGGCCGCATACGGCAACCTCCCGACATGACCATCATTCCCGTCGTTGACCTGCTGCAAGGCCAGGTGGTGCGTGCCGTGCGCGGCCAGCGGGCCAACTACCAACCGATTGTCTCGCCACTGTGCGGCAGCCACGAGCCGGCGACGGTGGCGCGCATTCTGTGCGCGCACTGCGCCAGCCCGGTGTTGTACGTGGCCGATCTCGATGCCATCCTCGGCCGTGGCCTGCAGGTCCAGGCTTTGCGCACGCTGATGGCGGCGCTGCCCGACACCACGCTGTGGCTGGACGCCGGCTTTGTGGACGCCACCGCCGCCGCGGCCGCCGCCCAGGCCCTGGACCTGGGGCCACGGCTGGTGCCGGTGTTCGGCAGTGAATCGCTGCGCTCGGCCCAGGCCCTGGCCGAGTTGCCGCCGCAGGCCGTGCTGTCGCTGGACCGCCGCGACGGCGTGGCCCTGGACCCGGCGGGCTGCTGGGAGCAGCCCGCGCTGTGGCCGTCCCAGGTGATCGTGATGACGCTGGAGCGCGTGGGCGCCGATGCTGGCCCCGATCTGGACACCCTGCGCGCCGTGGCGGCGCGCAAGCCCGGGGTGCAGCTGATCGGCGCCGGTGGTGTGCGCCACCCCGCCGACGTGGCCGCGGCCCAGGCCGCCGGTGCCCAGGCCTGGTTGGTGGCCAGCGCACTGCACGACCTGCGGCTGCCCGCGGTGCGGGCCTGAGCGCCCGGGCCGGCGCACGGCTGGCCGCCACCCGCTGCCGACCGTGCGCACCCCGATCGCCACCCGCGCAGCGCGGTCCAGACGCGCGGGCGCCGGCTGTGCTGCGCGAGGGCGGTGAGCGGCGGGCATGATCCGCCGCCTTCATGATTCGTGCCATGCCGCCAGGCCCGGCCGTCGTCGCCAGCGCCGGTCTGGATTCGCCACACTGTGTTGCAGATTTGGCCGCTCGGCAGGTGCCAGCACCGGCGGTCCACAGACCCGGTGCCAGTGGCATGTCGATTGCGTGCAGCCGCGGCCATGAGCCTGTCCCCCACCGCCGGGCCGCCTGTTGGCGACCGTGACCTGTCGCCAGCTGGCGGCCGTGACCTGTCGCCAGCTGGCGACCGTGACATTGCCCCCGCCGACCCCCGCTGGACCTGCCCGTTCTGCCCCTTGCTGTGCGACGACCTGCAGGCCTTGCCGCCGTCGGGCCCAGGCGCGGCCTGGCAGCTGCAGGGCAGCGGCTGCGCGCGCGCCCTGGCCGGGCTGGCCGACTTTGGCGCAGTGGCCGACGCGGCCGCGCCCCGCATCGACGGCCAGCCCGCCAGCCTGGCCCAGGCCCTGGACGCTGCCGCCGCGCTGCTGCGCGCCAGCCGCGCGCCCTTGTTCGGCGGCCTGGCCACCGACGTGGCGGGTGCCCGCGCGCTGTACCGCCTGGCCTGCGCCACCGGCGCGATCAGCGACGCTGCCAGCGGCCGGCCGCTGATGGCCGCGCTGCGGGCGCTGCAGGACCGCGGTGGCTACACCACCACGCTGGCCGAGCTGCGCAGCCGGGCCGACCTGGTGCTGTGCATTGGCGGTGACCCCTCGCTGGACGCGCCGCGTCTGTTTGAGCGGCCCGAGGGCCAGCCGCCCCACCGCCGCCTGCAGCTGGGCGGTGCGGCGCCGGCCGACGCCGCGCTGCACCACGTGCCCGGCCGGGGTGACCTGTTCGACACCCTGGCCGAGCTGGCCGCGCTGCTGGCCGGCCGCGCCGTGCCGCAGCCTGATCCGGCGCTGCAGGCCCTGGTGGCCGCGCTGCGCGGCGCGCAGTACGTGGTGTTGGTGGCCGAGCCCGCCCGCTGGGGCGAGCAGGCCGGCCTGGTGGTGGAGGGTGTCAACCGCATCGTGGCCCTGCTCAACCCCAGGCAGCGCGCGGCCGCGCTGTGGCTGGGCGGCGGTGACGGCGCGGCCACCGTCAACCAGGTGTTCAGCTGGCTGTCGGGCTTGCCGCTGCGCTCGCGCGCCGGCCCCCAGGGCCTGGCGCACGAGCCCATCAGCTGGGACGCCCAGCGCCTGCTGGCCAGCGCCAGTGTGGACGCGCTGCTGTGGGTGGCCAGCTTTGGCCCGGGCCTGCTGCCGCCGGCCCACACCCAGCCGATGGTGGTGCTGGGCCACCCGGGCCTGGTGCTGCCGCCGCGCAGCGCGCCCACGGTGTTCATCCCGGTGGCCACGCCGGGCATCGGCGCCGCTGGCCACCTGGTGCGCACCGATGGCACGGTGCTGATGCCCTTGTTTGCCGCGCGGCCCGATGGCCTGCCCGGTGTGGCCGAGCTGGTGGCGCAGCTGACGCAGCGCCTGGCGCTGGCCATGCCCATGCCAATGGCCCCGGCCGAGGAGACGGCCCATGGCTGAGTTTGTGCTGCAAGGCGGGCGGGTGGTTGATCCGGCCCGGGGTGTTGATGCCAGCGGCGATGTGTGGGTGAAGGACGGCCGCATCGTGCCCGCCGGCCAGCCCGGGGCCGGTGGCGCGCGCATCGACGCCAGCGGCTGCCTGGTGATGGCCGGCGGCGTCGACCTGCACAGCCACATCGGCGGCGGCAAGGTCAACCTGGCGCGCATGCTGCTGCCCGAAGACCACCGCAGCCTGGCCGGCGAGCCCCTGCCGCTGCCCAGCAACCCGCTGGAGCTGCCCAGCTGCGGCACCTGCACCCCCGGCACGCTGGCCACCGGCTACCGCTATGCCGAGATGGGCTACACCTCGGCCTTCGAGCCCGCGATGGTGGCGGCCAACGCCCGCCATGCCCACCTCGAGATGGGCGACGTGCCCATCCTCGACCACGGCGCCTACGTGATGCTGGGCAACGAAGAGCTGTTCCTGCAGATGCTGGCCGAGAACTGGGATTTCCAGCACATCCGCGACTACGTCGGCTTCACCATCAACGCCACCAAGGCCCTGGGCGTGAAGGTGGTCAACCCGGGCGGCATCTCGGCCTTCAAGTTCAACCAGCGCAGCCTGGCGGTGGACGAAAAGCATGTGCACTGGCAGGTCACGCCGCGCCAGGTGGTGCACACGCTGGCGCGGGCGCTGCGCGAGCTGGGCGTGCCGCACCCGCTGCACATCCACGCCAGCAACCTGGGCGTGGCCGGCAACATCACGTCCACGCTGGAGACCATTGCCGCGCTGGACGGCCTGCCGGCGCACCTGACGCATGTGCAGTTCCACGCCTATGGCAAAGAGGGCCCCAAGAAATTCAGCTCGGCCGCCGAGCAGCTGGCTGAGGCCATCAACGCCAACCCCCAGCTCAGCATCGACGTCGGCCAGATCATCTTCGGCCAGACCGTCACGGCCTCGGGCGACACCATGCGCCAGTACGCCCAGCACCAGCTGGGCAACCCGCGCAAGTTCATCGGCTCGGACATCGAGTGCATGGCCGGCTGCGGCGTGGTGCCGTTCCGCTACAAGGAGCAGAGCTACGTCAATGCCTTGCAGTGGGCGATCGGGCTGGAGATCTTTCTGCGGGTGAAAAACCCCTGGCAGGTGGTGCTGACCACCGACCACCCCAACGGCGGCCCGTTCACCAGTTACCCCCACCTGATCAAGCTGCTGATGGACCGCCACTTCCGCAATGCCCAGCTGGAACAGCTGCACCCCGAGGTGGCCGCGCTCACGCCGCTGCGCGACCTGACGCGCGAGCTGAGCCTGAGCGAGATCGCCATCCTCACCCGCGCCGCGCCGGCCCGGCTGCTGGGCCTGGGCGACCGTGGCCACCTGGGCGCCGGCGCGGCGGCCGACATCGCGGTTTACCGCGTGCAGGACGACGCCGAGGCCATGTTCAAGACGCCGGCCTGGGTGTTCAAAGATGGGGCCGAGGTGGCCCGCGACGGCCGCATCACCGCCGTGCCCGCCGGTGGCGTGCACTTTGTCGAGCCCGAGTACGACCGCGGCATTGAGCGCGTGCTGCGCAAGCACCTGCGGGCCTCGGGCTCGGTCAACCTCGACCACCAGCCCATCGGCCACGACGAGCTGTGCGGCTGCTGCAACCAAGGCCGGCTGCTGCCGGCCGCCTGCCACCAGGTGACCGCGTGAGCGCCGAACCGTCCCAAGCCCCCGTGCGGCGCAACGGCGTCATCGTTGACGCTGGCTTTGCCGAGGCCTTTCCGATGAAGGCCACGCGCCTGGTCATCACCGCCCACAACCTGGTGTGGGCGCGGCACGCCGGCGTGGCCGCCACCGGCTTTGCCACCAGCGTGATCGCTTGCGGCTGTGAGGCCGCGATTGAAACTGAACTAACGCCTGAAGAGACACCCGATGGGCGGCCCGGCGTGGCCGTGCTGATGATGAGCATGTCGGGCAAGGAGCTGATCAAGCAGCTCGAACGCCGAGTCGGCCAGTGCGTGCTCACCTGTCCCACCACGGCGGTGTACGCCGGCCTGCCGCTGGATGCCGGCGAGGCCGTGCCGCTGGGCAAGAACCTGCGCTTTTTTGGCGATGGCTGGCAGACCAGCAAGCTCATCGATGGCCTGCGCTACTGGCGCGTGCCCACCATGGACGGCGAGTTCGTGGCGCAGGAGAGCACACCGGTGGTCAAGGCCGTGGGCGGCGGCAACCTGTTGTTCTTGTGCGCCGAAACCGAGTCCGCGCTGGCGGTCAGCGAGGCGGCGGTGGCGGCCATGCGCCGCGTGCCGGGCGTGATCATGCCGTTTCCGGGCGGCGTGGTGCGCTCGGGCTCCAAGGTGGGCAGCAAGTACCCGGCGCTGGGCGCCAGCACCAACGACGCCTTCTGCCCCGGCCTGGCCGGCCTGGCCAAGACCAGCGAGATCACGCCCGATGTGCGCTGCGTGATGGAAATCGTCATCGACGGCCTGACCGAGGCCGCGGTTGGCCAGGCCATGACCGCCGGCATGGGCGCGGCCCTGGCGCTGGGCGCGGCCGGCGGCCTGCGGCGCATCGCTGCCGGCAACTACGGCGGCAAGCTGGGGCCGTACCACTTCCACCTGCACAAGCTGCTGCCGCCAGACCATGGGGCAGGCGCGGCCGCCAACGGCCAAGGAGCCGGCGCATGAACGGCCTGCAACTCACGCTCAAGCAGGCGCCTGCGCTGCGGCTGGATCTGCGCGGCCTGCTGCCACTGCCGCTGCTGGCGCTGGACGAGGCCGCGCTGGCCGCCCGGCCGGTGCTGCTGGGCAACCAGACCTTGCCGCTGGCCGAGCTGTTCGCCGTGCAGCGCTTTGAGGCCGACCAGCCCACGCTGCGCCTGGTGGGCGATCTGCAGCGCGCCGACCACGTGGGCCGCGGCCAGGGCGCCGGCCTGCTGCAGGTGCAGGGCGATGTGGGCGACCACGCCGGCACGGCCATGGGCGGCGGCGAACTGCAGATCCACGGCAGCGCCGGTGATCTGGCCGGCTGCCAGCTGGCCGGTGGCCGGCTGCAGGTGCATGGCAACGTCGGTGACCACGCCGCCAGCGGTCTGCCCGGCAGCCTGGACGGCATGCGCGGCGGCCTGTTCATCGTGCACGGCAACGCCGGCCACCGGTTGGCCGACCGCATGCGCCGCGGCAGCCTGGTGGTGCTGGGTGATGTGGGCGATTTCGCCGCCTCGCGCCTGGTGGCCGGCACGCTGGTGCTGGCCGGCCGCGTCGGTGCCCACCCCGGCTGGGGCCAGCGCCGCGGCAGCCTGGTGCTGTTGGACAGCCGCTGGCAGCCCGGCCCCACCTGGGTGCCGGCCGGCGCCGAGGCCCCGGTGGCCTGGCAGCTGCTGGCCCGCAGCATCGCCCGTCTTGGCGCCGATCTGGGCGCTGATCTGGGCGCTGATCGGGGCCCGGCTGCCCAGGCCTTGCAAAGCCTGCCGCGCCGCGCCACCCGCTGCCACCTGGGCGACCTGGCGGTGGACGGCCGCGGCGAGCTGATCCAGGTGCTGTGAAGCGCGGCGGCCCGTGTTCCGATGAGCCGGTGACCCCAGCGGGCCGGCCGCGGGCCGCAGCGCTTCACCGACAATTCCGGCCACTGCTTCGGCCTGTGGCCGCGCTCACTCCTGCGCCCATCCCATCCCGTCACTTCCACCCACTGCAACCACCATGAGCAAGTACACCTTCCACGCTGGCGAGGCCACCGTGCTGGCCGCCGACGGCCAGTTCACCGACGCGATGCCCGAGATCCTGATCGGCCGCACCGATGGCCCGGTGGGCCAGGCCTTTGCCAACATGATGGCGCAGAGCAAGGGCCACACGGCGATGTTTGCCATCCGCGCCTGCAACCAGCTGGTCAAGCCCGCCACCATCACCGTGCCCAAGGTCACGCTGAAAGACTTTGCCAACATCGACCTGTTTGGCGGCGTGGTGCAAAGCGCCACCGCCGACGCGGTGCTGGACAGCGTGATCGAGGGCGTGATCCCCAAGGACCTGGTCGACGAGCTGTGCATCATCAGCCTGGTGTGGATCGACCCGCGCTGCGCCACCGACCCGAACCTGTCCAAGAAGGACATGTACCGCACCAACTACGAGGCCACCAAGCTGGCCCTGAAGCGGGCGCTGAACAACGAGCCGACGATTGACGAGCTGATCGCCAACCGCCACCGCATCAAGCACGACATGGACGATTGGAGCTGAGAACCTGTGGCCGAATCAGCCATGCCCGCCTGGCACGCCCGCTTCATTCACAGGTTCTGAGCCCCGGCTTGGCACAGCACCCACCGGTGGCCATGACCGAAGCCCCCTTTGCCCTGCTGGACGACGGCCAGGCCAGTGCGGCCTCGCCCAGCAGCCGGCTGTACACCGGCTGGGCGCACAGCCATGTCTGCCACGATCCGGCCGAGCTGGCGGCGCTGTGGGCGCGGGTGCAGGCCGACCAGCGCGCCGGCCTGCACGCCGTGCTGTTGGCCGACTACGCGTTTGGCGCCGTGCTGATCGGCGCCGCCCACCACGGCGGGCCGGCCGGCACACCGCCGCCGGCGCTGCGGGTGCTGATGTTCCGCCAGCTGCAGCGCCTGGACGCGGCCGCCGTGGACGCCTGGCTGGCGGCGCGTGACGACGGCCAGCCGGCCGGGCCACTGGGCCTGGTGCCCAGCGTCACCGAGGCCCAGTTCCACGCCGCCATCGCCGCCATCCACGAGGCCATTGCCCAGGGCCAGACCTACCAGGTCAACTACACCTACCGCCTGAACGGCGCGGCCTACGGTCACCCGCTGGCGCTGTACCGCCGGTTGCGGGCGCACCAGCCGGTGCCGTTTGGCGCCTTGATCCGCTTGCCGGCGGCGCACGGCCGGGTTGGTGCTGAACCGGCGGCGGCCGATGCCACCGAGTGGGTGCTGTCGCGCTCACCCGAGCTGCTGCTGCGCCACGACAACGGCCTGCTGACCGCGCGGCCGATGAAGGGCACGGCCCGCCGCGTGGCCGGCCAGCCCGAGGCCGACAGCGCCACCGCCCACGCGCTGGCGCACGACGAGAAGAACCGCGCCGAGAACCTGATGATCGTGGACCTGCTGCGCAACGACCTGGGCCGCGTCGCGGTCACCGGCTCGGTGCGGGTGCCGGCGCTGTTTGCGGTGGAGCCCTATGCCACCGTGTTCCAGATGACCAGCACGGTGCAGGCCCGGCTGCAACCGGGCCTGGCGCTGCCCGACCTGCTGCGCGCGGTGCTGCCCTGCGGCTCGATCACCGGCGCGCCCAAGCACCACACCATGGGCCTGATCGCGCAGCTGGAAAGCACGCCGCGCGGCCTGTACTGCGGCGCCATCGGCTGGGTGGATGCACCGGCCGATGTACCCACCGCCGACGACAGCCCGGTGGCGGCGATGGCTTCGGCGACTGCCGTGGGCCGCAGCCCGGCCCGCGCAACAGACCCGGCGGCGCCGGCCTGCGGCGACTTCTGCCTGTCGGTGGCCATCCGCACGCTGGCGCTGGGGCCGGCGCAGGCCGGCCTGCGGCCGCTGACGCTGGGCGTTGGCGCCGGCATCGTGATGGACAGCGTGGCCGCCGACGAGGCCGACGAATGCCGGCTCAAGGCCCGCTTTCTGACCGGGCTGGACCCGGGCTTCGAGCTGTTCGAAACCCTGCGCGCCGAGCCCTTCTACGGCGCCCCGCTGCTGCCCGAGCACCTGGCGCGCCTGGCCCGCAGCGCGCAGGCCCTGGGCTTTGTGTGGGACGAGGCGGCCGCCCGTGCGCTGCTGGCGCCGGTGCTGGCCGCGCTGACCGGAGCGACCCGGCTGCGCCTGGGCCTGCGCTTCGACGGCCAGTTGTCGCTGCGCCAGGCGCCGCTGCTGCCGCTGCCGGGCCCACCCGGCCAGCCGGTGCGCCTGCTGGTGGCGCCGCTGCGCCTGCCCGTGGCCAACCCCTTGGCTGCCCACAAGACCAGCCACCGCGCCCACTGCGATGCCGCCGTGGCCGCCGCCGAAGCCCAGGGCGCCTTCGACAGCCTGTTCTTCAACACCGCGGGCGCGCTGGTGGAAGGCGGCCGCAGCAGCGTGCTGGTCAGGCTGGACGGCCGCTGGTTCACGCCACCGGTGCAGGACGGCGCCTTGCCCGGCGTGATGCGCGCCCAGCTGCTGGCCGACCCGCTGGTGGCCGCCACCGAGCGCCGGCTGACCGCCGCCGATCTGGCGCGCGCCCAGGGCCTGTGGGTGTGCAATGCGCTGCGCGGCGTGCTGCCGGCGGTGCTGGTGGGCGAGGGCGCCGCGCTGCCCGATCTCCGCGCGATTGCCGCGCCGGCCTGAACCCGGCTGGCCCATGCAGCTGGCGCTGTTTGACCTGGACCACACGCTGATCCCGTTTGACAGCGGCATGGCCTGGACCACCTGGGCCAGCGCCCAGGGCCTGCTGCCGGCCGACGCGCCGCAGCGCTACCTGGGCTATTGCCAGCAGTACGTGGACGGCACGCTGGACATCCGCGGCATGCACGCCGCCACGGTGGCGCCGTTGGCGGGGCTGTCGGCGGCCGCACTGCAGGCGGCGCTGCGCGGCTTTGAGCGGCACATCGCGCCGCAGCTGCCGCCGCAGCGCCTGGCCCTGGTGCAGCAGCACCGCGACGCCGGCCACCGCTGCGTGTTGGTCACCGCCACCACGCGCTTCATCGCCGAGGTGTTTGGCCGCTTGTTTGGCCTGCACGCGGTGCTGGCCACCGAATCGGCCTGGCAGAACGGCCACCTGACCGGCGCCATCGTGGGCCAGCCCTGCTGGCGCGGCCACAAGGTGGACGCCGTGGCCGCCTGGCTGGCCGGCGGCACACCGCCGCAGCGGCTGGATGGCCTGGCGCGCAGCTGGTTCTACAGCGACGCCGCCAGCGATCTGCCGCTGCTGCAGGCGGTGAGCGATCCGGTGGCCGTGCGCCCCGACGCCGCGCTGCGTGCCGCCGCCCTGGCCGCCGGCTGGCCCGTGATCGACGACGGCCCATGACAGACCACAGCCCGGTGCAGCCCGGCGTGGCGGTGCTGCCCACCACCGCCGCGGCCCTGAGCCGCACCGTCCTCGTCACCGGCGGCAGCGGCTACATCGCCGGCTTTCTGATCCGCCAACTGATCGCCCAGGGCTGGACGGTGCACGCCACGCTGCGCAGCCTGGCCGGTGAGGCCGCACTGCGCCAACGCCTGGCGGTGGACAACCAGCGGCTGAAGCTGTTTGCCGCCGACCTGATGGCCGATGCCGGCTGGGACCGCGCCATGGCCGGCTGCCAGGCGCTGGCGCACCTGGCCTCGCCGCTGCCCGCCGGCGTGCCGCGCGATGCCCAGGCGCTGATCGTGCCGGCCCGTGACGGCACGCTGCGGGCCTTGCGCGCCGCGCGCGAGGCCGGCGTGCAGCAGGTGGTGATGACCTCGTCGGTGGCCGCCATCTCGTATGGCCGGGGCCGCGGTGTGCACCACCTCACCGAGGCCGACTGGACGGCGCTGGACCGGCCCGGCCTGCCGGCCTACATCCAAAGCAAGACCATCGCCGAGCGCGCGGCGCGCGACTGGGTGGCGGCGCAAGGCCAGGGCATGGGCCTGTGCACCATCAACCCCTCGGTGGTGCTGGGGCCCGTGTGGAGCGCCGACTACTCGGCCTCGGTGGTGCTGGTGCGCAAGCTGCTGGACGGCAGCCTGCGGGCCTGCCCCGACATCGGCTTTGGCGTGGTGGATGTGCGCGACGTGGCCGACCTGCACCTGCGGGCGCTGCAGGCGCCCAACATGGCCGGCCAGCGCTTCATCGCCTCGGGCCGCTTCATGGCGCTGCACGAGATCGCCCAGCTGCTGCGCACGGTGCTGGGCGCGCAGGCCCGCCACGTCACCACGCGCCGCCTGCCCGACGCGCTGCTGCGCCTGGCCGCCTGGGTGAGCCCGGTGGCCCGCTCGGTGGTGGGTGAGCTGGGCTCGGTGCGCCACCACGACGCCAGCCACGCCCGGCGCGTGCTGGGCTGGCAGACGCGGCCGGTGGAGG
>Ga0302322_100004967_pt1 | contig 11638 bp, 11 predicted proteins | sample Fen_T0_2_FD_203757 | JGI IMG/M metagenome (GOLD analysis project Ga0302322, IMG submission 203757) | Peat permafrost microbial communities from Stordalen Mire near Abisko, Sweden - Fen_T0_2 | ecosystem: Environmental > Terrestrial > Soil > Wetlands > Permafrost | place: Sweden: Abisko... | reverse complement strand
GGCCCGACCCCGGTTGCCGCGCCAGTTCTTGATGTCGACCTCGTGGTGGGCGATGTTCAGGTCGCCGCACACGATCACCTCGCGCCCGGTCCGGCGGGCCGACCGCGCCAACGTCGCCATGCGTGCGTCCATGGCCGCCAGGAAGCGGTACTTGTCGGCCTGCCGTGGTGTGTCGGCCTCACCGGTGTGCACGTAGGCCGACACGATCGTCACCGGGCCACCCGGCCCGTCGCAGTCCACCTCCAGCCACCGGCCCTGACCATCGAGGTCGGGCCGGCGCGTGGACGTGCGGATCGCCGAGGGCTGCTCGCGGGTGAGGATCGCCACGCCGGCCCTCCCCAGTACCGGGGCCGGGGCGTGCGCCACATGCCATTCGGCCAGCTCGGAGCCGCGCAGGACCTCGTGCAACTGCTCGTGCGTCGCCCGGATCTCCTGCAGGCAGATTGCGTCCGGCCGGGCGTCGCCGAGCCACGAGACTCCCCCACGTCGGGCGGCGGCTCGGATCCCGTTGACATTGGCGGTGACGACAGACCACGGTCGCGTTCGAGGAGCCACCGCTACGTCGTCTTCAGCTGGAACTCGATGCCGATCCATTCCTCGCCCACGCCCGCCCCCAGCGTGTAGCCGTATCGGCCCTTCTCATTGATCTCGAAGGTGAGCGCGAACGTGCCGTCTGCCTGGACGACGGTCGTGACGTCGCCGACCGGGGCGAAGGATCCCGACCCCTTCTTGTCGGTGGCAGTGAACCGCTCGAGAGTCAGCACCGTCCCCGGCGCGACGGACTTCGGCGCGGTCCCGACGATCGTGATCGGGGTTCCCGCCTTGGCCTTGCTGGTCGACAGCGTGGCGGTGCCTCCCCAGCCCACGACGTTCGCGGTCTTGGTGAAGCCGGCCTTCGCGAGCTGCTTGGCATTCAGCGTGACCGCGGCACTGGAGCCCTTGGGCATGGTCGTGGCGTTCCCGGTCGTGGTGAACTGGAACTGGAAGCCGATGAACTCCGGGGATGTGCCCGTGGTGGCGTAGCCGACCCGGTATCCGTACAGCCCCGGGAAGCCGAGCTGGAAGTGCAGCGCGTACGAGCGGTCGGGCTTCACGACCGTGGTGATGTTCAGCTCAGCGAAGGTGCCGGTGCCGGTCGTGGTCGTCGGCAGGAAGCGCTCCATGGTCAGCAGCTGGCCTGGGGCCGTCGAGGATGGTGCCTTGCCGGTGATGATCACGTCGGCCCATGGCGCGGCCGAGTTCGTGGGCAGCGTCGCGGTGCCGCCGCCCCATGCCGTCGTGTTCGGGGTCGTCGGGAAGCCGGCATCCGTGAACTGCTGCGACGTCAGCGTGATGACCTTGTCCGCCGGCACCGGAACAGCCCCCGCCCCCGGGGCGCTGGCGATCAGGGCGAGCGACACGGTGGCGGCACCCGCCAGCACTGCGGCCATCCTCCTGGTGTTCATCGCACGACTCCTCTCCCGGGCCGGCGCGGTGCCGCCCGACGGACGGGCGTCTCAGACACCCGTCCCCCAGTCTGTCTCGGCGGCCACCCGCAATGCCTGCGCAGCGATGGTCAGCGCCGGATTCTGGGCACCGGACGAGGGGAAGAAGGCGGAGTCCACGACGAACAGGTTGGGCACATCGTGCGCGCGGCACCACGGGTCGAGCACGCTGGTGGCGGGATCCTGCCCACCGACCGCCGTGCCGCACATGTGGCTGTTCATGTCGATCGTGAATCGCTGCTCGAAGATGCCTCGATAGCCCGCCTTGTGCAGGACGGCGCGAGCCTTCTTGAGCAGCGCCTCGTGGCGGTCGTAGTTCGTGCGCCGCCAGGACACCTGGATCTGGCCGTCGGCGTTGAGGGTGACCCGGTTGTGCACCGAGGGCAGGTCCTCACTCATCACGAGCAGTTCGACGCTCCGGTCCGCCATGCGGTCGAGCAGGGCGAGCGGCGTCCGAGTCGCGTACGTCTTCATCATCGAGCCCTGGACCTTGCCGATCATCTGGATGGTTCCGCCTGCGAATCCATCGCCCAGGTCCTCGTAGAAGTCGTTGACCGCCATGGTCTTCTGGAAGACGACGTCATTGCGACGACGCGGATCGACGGCCGCGATGTGCGTGTTGTTGTGCATCATGAAGTTGCGGCCGACCAGGCCCGTCGAGTTGGCCACCCCGAGGGGGTGGGCGTCGTCTCGGCTGGCGAGAAGGATGGCCGCCGAGTTGGCCGCACCGGCAGACAGCACGAAGGCTCCGCCCGAGACGGTGAGGGGCTCGCCGTCGACCTCGCCCAGGAGACGGGCGACACGACCATGCTCGTCGAGCTCGATGGTCCGGATCCGTGCCCCGGTGAGGAGGCGGACGCTGCCACCGGCGACAGCGGGCTCGAGCGCGCACGTCTCGGCATCTGACTTGGCACCAAGCCGGCAGGGGAAGCCGTCACACGTCTGGCAGCGCTGGCACGTCCCGCCGGGTCGGATGTCGACGCCCATGGACGTGCTCGACGGGTGCAGTCCCTGCTCCACGAAGCGGTCGATGATCTCGCGCACGTACGGCTCGTGCGGAAGCGCGGGATACGGGTATGGCTGGCTGCGCCAGGGCTCACTGGGGTCCTCGCCGCTGACGCCGTGCACGCGGTACAGCGACTCGGCCCTGCTGTAGTAGGGCTCCAGGTCCGCGTAGGTGAACGGCCACGCAGGCGAGGTGCCGGACGGGTACACCCGCTCGGCGAAGTCGCTCTCCCGCAGGCGAGGAAGGCTCGCGCCGTACACCTTGGTGTTGCCACCCACCACGTAGTGCACTCCAGGGTGGAACGGTGTTCCGTCGTCGTCGACCCACGTCTCGCTCGGCTTGTACCGACGCTCGACGAACACGGCCTCCGGCGACCAGTTCTCGGGCTCCCGCGGCAGGGTCCCGCCGCGCTCCAGCACCAGGGTGTCGATCCCCCGCTGCGCCAGTCCCCAGGCAAGCGTCCCGCCGCCCATTCCGCTCCCGACGATGACCACATGGGCGGATTCGCTGATCACGCTCGTACCGTATCGGGTGCGCTCGCCCCGTCTCGGGACGTCAGGGCGCCACGGAACCACCGAGAGGCGGGTGCGGCGGCTCCATGCCGCCAGCGGCCACCGCCTCGACGAGGTCCGGGTGCGTCACCAGCGCGATAAGGCATCGTCCGTCGAGCTTCCCGGCGACGACGAGGCGGTCCATCTCGTCGAGCGCCGCGTCGGCACTCCAGCCCGGCTTGTAGGGACGCTCGCTGACGAGCGCATCGAAGATGTCGGCGACGCAGACGATGCGCGCTTCGAGCGGGACTTCGTCGCCGGCCAGCCCCTGGGGGTAGCCCTGCCCGTCGAGCGTCTCGTGATGGCTGAGGACCACGTTCCGCAGGACATCGGGTCGAGGCACGACATCCGTGGACGTCTCCTCGATCAGGTCGTCGGCGATGAGCCGCCCGCGAGTGGTGTGCGTCTTCATCAGCCGCCACTCGTCCTCGTCGAGCCGTCCGCGCCTGCGACCCATCGCGTCGGCGAAGGCCACCTGGCCGATGTCGTGCAGGATCGAGTAGCGCACGACGGCGTCGCAGAAGTCGTCACTGAGTCCCAGCGGCGCACGAAGGGCGCGCACGATGATGCTGGCGAATCCTGCGACGCGCTCGAGATGAGCACCCGCAAGGACATCGCGCTGCTCCACGATCGTGGTGGCGGCCAGGCCCGGATCGGACCACACTTCGCCGGCACCGTCGAGGATCAGGCCGGAGGCACCGGCCTGCGCGTAGAGCGCCAGTCGACGGTGCATCTCCGGTCCGACGTTCAGCCCGTCGGGAACGAGGAAGGTGATCCGCCCGAGGTCCCTGCCGCCGCGCGAGATCGCAATGCTGGGCGATTGACCGGCAGGGACAGGCGAACGCGTGATCCGGAGCTCGTAGGCGCCCTCGGCAAGGTCGACGCGCGTCACCGTCACGCCCGCCGCCCCCGGCACACCCATGTCGAAAGGATCGAATCGGACTGTGCGGATCCCCGGGGCGCGCATGACGAGCCGGTCGTGCAGGAATCCTGAATACGCGATGAGCTCGAGAACCATGTCAGCCCGATCGGACGTCACCGGAGTCTCCTCATCGTGGATCCGGGTCGTCGCGCCCCGGTCCCCCCTCACTGTACTTGCGCTCAATGTCATGGGTAACCCGCCGCGCAGGGGTTTCCGCTACCCCAGTTCGAAGGTCGTGATGCCGAACACCAGGTCCAGCGGCAGTCGAGGATCCGGCCCGCGATACATCCTCGCCGTCTCGAACACCGGCTCCATGGCGTGACGCCGGGCGAGGTCCCCTGCAGCCGCGTTGGGCTCGGGCACGTCGAGAACGAGCATGGTGCCGGGCGGCTGGTTTCGGGCGACGACAGCGAACAGGTTCTCGGCCACTTCGGCATCGTCCGCGAAGAGCGGGCCGATCTTCACGCCCTGTCGGCAAGGGCGCGCGACCGTGAACCCGCGCACGCCGTCCGGGCCCGGGTGGACGTAGGAGCGACCGCGCGACTGCGCCAGCCACGAGCGGAGGAAAGCGGGGCGACTCGATCCGAAGGCCCGGGCATCCAGTGCAAGGACCGAAGGAAGATCCGAGGCATCCATGAGCCGAGCCGTCCCGGCAGACAATGACCGATCGGCGATGGTTCCGGCATAGCGAATGTTCCGATGCGCCAGCACGAATCCTGACGTCGCATATGCGTCCTGCATCGCGACCACGCCATCCAGCCCGATGGTGCAGCCGGCAAGCCGGTCGATGGCGGCTCTCCACAGCGCGGTCCCGATGCCCTGACCGCGCAGTTCCGGCACGACGATGAACAGCCCGAGGAAGGCGAACCCATCCGGGTACCGCACCGCGGACACGCATCCGACCGGCCGACCATCGACCAGAGCCACCAGGAATCCCTGCGGATCGGCGGCGTAGAAGCAGGCGGCGTCACTGTCGCCCGGATTCCAGCCCTCCGCGGCGGCGCAATCGATGGCGAACCCGACTTCCGCAGGAGCCATGGGTCGGATCTCAACGCGCACTGCAGGGGTCCCCACCACGCCTGTCCCTTCGTCGTGGCTGCGGGACGAATCTAGGTCACAGCGGTCCGTTCCTGTGGCTGGACTCCTACGATGTTCCACACACGAGACACGAGGGGACCGCCATGACCACCGTTCGCCATCCGCTTCGGAGGCGTGGCCGCCTCGCCGGGATCGCCCTCGTCGGCGTCCTCTCGATGCTCGCGCTCACCGGCTGCCTGAGCATCAACGCCGACATGACGATCAACTCCGACGCCAAGGGCACCGGCACCTTCGCCCTCAGCCTCCAGAAGCAGGCCGCGAAGCTGCTCGGCATCACTGATCTCACCACGTTCACGTCCGGGATCAAGCAGGACGACACGTCCGGCGGAATGTTGAAGTCTGCGACGTGCAAGGCCTCGGAGACGAGCGACAACTACGTGTACACCTGCTCGTTCACCGACGAGACGTTCACAAAGCCCGACGAGCTGTGGACGGTCAACAAGTCCGGCAACACGATCGTGTTCGCCATGAAGAACAACCCGTCCAGCAGCGCCACCAACGGCCAGAACGCCGATCTCGTCGGCGGCGGCTCGCTCGGCGACGTCACCGTGAACGTCACGTTCCCCGGCACCATCCAATCGGTCACGGGAACGGGGGCCACCAAGACGTCCGACACCACGGCAACGGTCAAGGGCGCCATGACGGACTCTTTCGACGTGTCCATCGTGAGCGCCACCTCGAGCCGGGCACCGATCGGGCTCATCATCGCGATCATCGCGGGGGCGCTGATCCTCATCGCGATCGTGATCGCGCTGATCTGGTTCCTGCTCCGGCGACGGTCCAAGGCTCCTGAGGGTCCAGCCCTCGACGCCGGCACCGGTGCCGAGGCCGTGGCCGGCGCGGCCGTCGTCTCGGCCGCGGGCATCGGAGCAGCGGCCCCCGTCAGCGCGGAGACGGTTCCCACCGAGGCCGCCACGGTGGAGACCGCGATCGCCGACACCACAGTGACTGATGAAGCCGCAGCCACTGTCGCTCCCGCCGACACGACCGCGACCGACGCCGTCGCTGCCGAGACAGCCGAGCCCACCACTGCTCCGGACGCGCCGGTGGAGCCCCCAGCCGAGTAGCGACGCGTCAGCGCAGGGCGGCTACGAGCGCCGTCAGGGCGGGGGCCAGCAGAAGCGCGGGAAGCAGGTCCCCGACGGCCACCTGCTTGATGTTGAGCAGTCGCAGTCCGACGCCCAGGAGCAGGACACCTCCGGTCGCGGTGATCGACGCGATCAGCGCGCCCGACAACAAGGAGCCCAGCCACACGCTCAGCACGGTCCACGCCCCCTGCCAGACGCCGACGGACAGCGCCGACGCGGCGACCCCCCAGCCCAGGGTCGAGGCGAACGCGAGCGCCGCGAAGCCGTCGAGCGTGGACTTCAGGGCAAGTTGATCGATGCCTCTACCGAGCCCGTCGGATAGCGCCCCGAGGATGGCAAGCGGCCCGATGCAGAACACGAGCGACGCGTCGACGAAGCCCTCGACGAACGTAGCGCGGGAATCCTTGGCGCCGCGCGCGAACTTCGCCTGGAGCCAGCCGCCGATTCCCTCGAGCCGGTCCTCCAGGCGCAGCAGCGAGCCGAGGATGCCGCCCAGCACGAGCGCACCAAGCACGATCAGCAGGGTGCCGCCGCCGCCGACGGCGTCGATGTAGTCCTGGTCGCGCAGCGAGGCGATGTTCAGCGCGCCGATGACCAGGGTGACAAGGCCCAGCGCGTCCGTGACGGTGCGGCGCGTCCGCTCCGGCAGCCGATGACCGACGAGAACACCGATGGCCGACCCGAGCAGGATCGCGACGATGTTGATGATCGTCCCGAGACCGCGCACTTGACCCCCTCCGCCCGGCGCAGCGTACCGAGGCATCGGCCGACGACGCCTGCGGCGTCGCCCGTCAGGCGATGTCGCGAGGGTTCGCGAACGACTTCAGCAGGCGGCGTTGACGCGTCGCCCAGGCCGCGCGCGCGGTGGGTGCATCAGTGAGCGCGAAGGCGAGGGACTCATCGTCGCGGACGAGGCTCAGTCGGTCGAGGTCGGCCGAGGCGACGACGCCGACAACGGGATAGCCACCGGTGAGCCCGCCGTCGGGACCGAGAACGATCGCCTCGCCGTCGGGAGTGACCTGGACGGTGCCCGGGAGAACGGGCATGCTGTCGACGGAGCCCGCTGGGCCCGCCCAGCCCGCCGAGCGAAGACGGATACCGCTGCGCGAGCGCCGCTGCACGATCCACCGTCGCGTGAAGAAGTCGGACGCCATCGACTGCCGGAACGCCACCACCCGAATGGGCCCCAGCGCATCCGGCACGGATCGCTGGAATGTGCCCACGCGATCGGCAAGGTCCTCGACGGGCTCGCCGCGCAGCTCGTCACCCACCGCCAGAACCCTCCCGCCGAGGCCGGAGAACGTGTCGGTCGAGCACGATCCCAGGGTGTGCGCCTCGCTCCACCCACTGACCGTCAGGTACGTGGGACCCTCAGCCTCCAGCGCGAGCAGCTCCCCGGGGTGCACGTGCACGACCGTCCCGGTGGCCACCGGCCGATTGTCGATCGTCAGCGTCGCCGAGCCGACTGCGGCAACGGCTGCGTCGGCCGAGAACCTCAGCTGAAGGCTCCCGGCCAGCAGTTCGACGGCTGGCATCCCCGCGTCCACGGTGTCGTGGAGCAGGCGGCAGGCGGACTCGTAGCGCAGTCGGTGCCACGCGCCCGCGACGGGCACTCCGATCCGCTGATAGCCACCACGTCCGGAGTCCTGGACAGTCGCGACGCCGACCTCCACCACGGTCGCGAGCACCGTCACGATGACGAGCCGTCCACGAAGCGCACGACGACGCCCTCGTCCAGCAGCGTCGGACGCCCCGGATTCCCGGGATCGAACAGGCGCACGTCGGTCCTACCGATGAGGTGCCAGCCGCCCGGCATGGCCGCCGGGTAGACCGCGCTCATGCCGGCTGACACCGCGACGCTCCCAGCAGGCACAGCCGCACGCGGGGTCGCGCGCCTGGGGACCGCGGACCACTCGGCCTGCTGCGGCCCGTCCGGCACCAGATAGCCGAATCCCGGCGCGAACCCCATCATCGCCACACGCCACGTCTGTGCGACATGCGCCGCCACGAGGTCCACCACAGTCAGCCCGAGCAGCGCCGATACCTCGACGAGATCCTGCCCCTCGTAGGCCACGGGGATCACGATCGAGGATGTCCGGCCGAGTTCAACCCGAGTGGCGGCTTTGGCTGCCGCGAGCGCGGAGGTGACCCGTTCGGGCAGAGCGGGGTCAGGTTCGGGCTGCTCCACCAGGACGGTGCGCATCCCCGATCGGACGAGCAGGCCCGGAAGGCGTTCACGGAGTTCGGCGGCCACGCGGATCCGCTCGGTCATCCCCGCGCACGTGACGAGGACCGCCCGGTCACCGAAAGGCTCAACCCCCGGTGTCACCTCAATGCGGCTCATGCCCGTGCGGAGAAAGCAGCGACATGAACCCCAGCGCTCTCAAGTACGTCGCGCACTGCGCGCGCACGCGCGACAGCTCCCGGACTGTCGCCATGCACGCAGATGGTGTCTGCCTCGATGACGAACTCAGTGCCATCGATCCCGGTGACGGGCCGACCGGTAGCGATCTTGAACGCCTGCCCTGCCACGGCGCTCGGATCAACGAGCACCGCCCCTTCCGCGGAGCGAGGGACGAGGGCCGTTGGCCCCGCGTAACGTCTGTCGGCGAAGGCCTCGCGCCGGAATCCGGTCCCGCGTCGCTCGCAGGCGTGCTGCAGTTGCGAGCCCGGCAGTCCCACGACCATCAGCGGGTAGCCCAGAGACTCCTGCGCCGTCGCGACACCGTCGACGATGGCCTCCGCAAGCCGGGAATCGGCAGCCGCGTCGTTGTACAGCGCGCCGTGCGCCTTGACGTGCGCCAGCGGCTGGCCGTTGCGCTCGCACTCCACCGCGACGACGAGCACCTGCGCCGCCAGGTCGTCGGCGAGCTCGGCACGGGACAGTCGGTCCGCGAGCGAGATACGGCCGAAGCTGTCCCGGTCACGATAGGACGGGTGCGCACCGATCGCACACCCGTGCTCGACGGCCACCCGGACCGTCGCGGTCAATGTCGCGCCGCCGCCGGCGTGAGCGCCAGTGGCGATGTTGGCCGAGGTCACGACCGACAGGAGGGCCGCATCGTCACCGACGCCCTCGCCCAGGTCGGCATTCAGGTCGATCACCGTCGCCACGCCGACAGTCTAGGTACGGCCGACGCCAGTGCCGTTACCGTTGCTTCATGACCCAGGACAATCCATCGAGCATGACGGTCGAGGTGTGGGCGGACGTGGTCTGCCCCTGGTGCCGGCTCGGCCATGCGTATCTCGAGCAGGCGCTCTCCGACTTCGACCACTCCGACGAGGTCGCCGTCGTGTGGCGCAGCTTCGAGCTGGATCCTGCCGCACCTCGCCAGCAGGACGGCACGCTCACGGATCATCTGGTGGCCAAGCTCGGTCGCGACCGACAGGAGATCCATGAGTTGAACGGGATGATCGTGGCGCGCGGCTGCGAAGTGGGCGTGGACTTCCGGTTCGACGATGCCCAGCCGGGGAACACCTTCGACGCGCATCGCCTGCTGCACCTGGCCGCGGACCGAGGGCTTGCCTCCGAGCTGATGAACCGCCTCTACTCGGCCTACTTCACCGAGGGACTGGCGATCGGCGATCCGAGCACGATGGAGGCGCTGGCGATCGAGGTGGGCTTGGACGCCGATGAGGTTCGGGCGGTTCTCGCATCCGATCAGTACGCCGATCGCGTTCGCCGGGACGAGGCGGAGGCGCGTGACCTGCAGGTGTCAGGGGTCCCGTTCTTCGTCTTCGATCGCCGGCTCGCGGCCGCAGGAGCGCAGCCGGCTGAGGTACTGCTGGCGGGGCTCCAGCAGGCGTGGGACTCCCGTCCGCCTGCTCCGTGACCCACGACTAGCGCGGGGTGTAGAAGCGCAGTTCCGTGGGCTCGCGCAGGAGACCTTCAAGGGCCGCGTTGCCGGCGATGACGTGGTCCGTGCGCATGTGGTCGTCCCAGTCACTGCGGGAGCGGAACTTCTCGAGCATCACCCACGTGTCCGGATCCTCGTCCGAGACCACCAGTTCCATGAAGATGTTGCCCGGCTCCTGATGCGTGCCGGCCATGAGCGCCCGAAGGTGCCGCTCGGCCTCCTCGGCCCTCTCGATGCGCGGCTTGATGATCGCGATCAGGTACAGCGGCTCATCCGAGGTGGTCGGCATCGGGTTCCTTTCGGCGTTGGCGGAACGTAACACAGGATCTCGATCGACCGGGGCCGTTGCAACGCACTAGGTCCAGACGAACGTGTCCACCGCGACGGGGTGCCCGTACAGGAAGCCCTGCGCACGGTCGCACCCCAGTTCCACCAGTCGACCGGCCTGGTCGACCGTCTCCACGCCTTCGGCAACCACCGAGAAGCCGAGCTCATGGGAGACCTGGATGAGTGCTGACACGATTGCCGTCTTGCGCTCGTCGACACCGAGCTCGTCGGTGAAGGAACGGTCGATCTTGACGACATTGACGGGAAACTGCGTGAGCCACGACAGGCTCGAGTAGCCGGTGCCGAAGTCATCGAGGTAGATGCCCACACCCTCGCGGCTCAGGGCCGTCAGCTCGCGCGCGGAGCGCCCGGGCTCGTTGATGAGGGCGGTCTCCGTGACCTCGACGGCAAGCCGACGCGGGTCCAGGCCTGCCGCATCGATCTGGGCAAGCACGAAGTCGGCGAAGCCCTCATCGCGAAGTTGGGAGGCACTCACGTTCACCGACACCGACAGGTCATGTCCGGCGAGGGTCCACGCGCGGATCTGCCCGATGGCCTGCCGGACGACCCACGCACCCATCGGCAGGATCAGGCCGGTCGACTCGGCCTGGGGGACGAACCAGCTCGGCGCGAGCAGCGAGCCATCCCGTCCGCGCAACCGAACCAGCGCCTCGGCGCCGACCACCGTGGCGTCCGAGAGCAGCACGATCGGCTGGTAGTGCAAGACGAGGTCACCGGAGTCGATCGCCCTCCGCAGGTCGTGCTGCAGCGCCACGGCGTGCTGGTATGAGTCGTCCACCGACTTCTCGTAGACCTCGATGCGGCCACGTCCGTTGTCCTTGGCTCGGTACATCGCCAGGTCCGCGCGACGCAGGACCTCGTCGGCAGTCACCGACGGATCGTCGACCACTGCGACGCCGATGCTGATCGACGGGCGGTAGGTCTGCTCGCCCTGGGTCCACGGCATGGCGACGCGATCGAGGAGGCGCATAGCCAACTGGATCGCCGAACCCGCATCGGTCAGGCCTTCGGCGAGCGCGACGAACTCGTCACCGCCCAGTCGCGCCACCGTGTCCTCCGGTCGCAGGGCGGCCTGCAGGCGGCGCGCCACCTCGACGAGGAGCAGGTCGCCGGCCTGGTGGCCCTGGGTGTCGTTGACGTCCTTGAACCGGTCGAGATCGCAGAAGAGTGCGGCGACCATTCCCCCGTCGGCGCGACTCCTCGCGAGCGCGGCCTCCAGCCGGTCATGAAGCGCACGTCGATTGGGCAGCGTGGTGACCTCGTCGCGAAGGGCCTGATCGCTCA
>Ga0302322_100004966_pt1 | contig 11638 bp, 9 predicted proteins | sample Fen_T0_2_FD_203757 | JGI IMG/M metagenome (GOLD analysis project Ga0302322, IMG submission 203757) | Peat permafrost microbial communities from Stordalen Mire near Abisko, Sweden - Fen_T0_2 | ecosystem: Environmental > Terrestrial > Soil > Wetlands > Permafrost | place: Sweden: Abisko... | reverse complement strand
CATGCGCGGCCGCGAGGTGATCCCTGCCGTGGTGGCGCCGTAGGGGCCGTTGGACACCTGGATCACGTGCGCGCCCTCGTGGCTCACGCCGTCCGGCGTCGTGAACCGCAGGTCGAACGGCTCAGACCCTGGTCCGAGCATCTCGGGGAGCGCGGCCAGAGCCGTCTCGCGCTTGGCGTCGCGGTACTCGGGAGACTCCACGATGGTGGCGTAGAGGCCGAGCGACACGTTGTTGACGAAGACCCTGCCGTTCACATCCGCGAGGTCGATCGTCTGCTCGCGCGCCTCGCCGTAGGCGTCGAGCGCGCCCACGACGTCATCGCGGTCGAGCCCGATGTCGAGCGCGAAGTGGTTTCGTGTACCCGCCGGGATGACGACCATCGGCACGCCACGCTCGGCGGCGACGCTGGCGACGAGCGCCTGCGAGCCGTCGCCGCCGGCCATGCCGACCACGTCGGCGCCACGGTCCAGAGCGCCCCGCGCGAGCTGGAGCAGGTCGTCGCCGCGCTGCAGGACGACCGGCTCGATCCCTCGCGCGCGGCACTCGTCTTCGAGGTGGAACTTCTCCGCCTTCCCGCCTCCGGACTTGAGGTTCATGATCAGCACGCCGTGGCGTGCGGCCGGCACCGGCCTGCCCGGCGTCTCCATCTGCTTGAGCGACCGCACGTCGCGCGCCAGCGCGTAGCGCGCGAGCAGCATCGCCACACCCAGGAGCGCGAGGCGCACCATGAGAGACAGGACGAAGCCCCTGCCGCTCGCGATCTGGATGGCGATGACGGCGACGGCCGCCACCGCGGCGACGGCGATCCAGACCACGCGTGCCGCGTGCTTTCTCGTGAGCGCGTTCCACACCGCGAGGAGGGCGACCGCCAGCAGGACGAGCTGCACGAGGATGTCGAGCGGGCGGTTGATGACGACGATCACCGTGTCGACGATCACGGCCACGACGATGACGATCGCCGCTACCGCGGCCAGACGTCGCCGTGCGCCGGGTCTCTGCTGTGCGCTCTGCTGTGTCATGACGGCCCCTCCCCTCGTCTCCGGCTGGCTTCTCTCCATCCTGCCCGTTTGCGGGCGACATCGTGCCATGAGCGAGGTCTCGCTGCCGGACCGCGAGCGGTCATGCGTCGACGGCGCGGTCCTTGTGGGCGGCGTGACCTGCTGGTAACTTCCGCTCAAGCCGCACAATGCAAGGGGACGGGCGGCGAGGAGCACTACCGGGTTCCCGCCGCCCCACACACGATCGGAGTATCTATGTGCTGTCTGTTCTCCACGCTGTTCCTGCTCGGACCTCGCGCCGCCGTCGTGGTGTGGTGGATCATGGACCCGACCCGATGGAACCTGGCCTTCAGCAGCTGGCTGTGGCCGGTGATCGGCTTCTTCATCGCGCCCTGGACCACGCTGATGTGGGTCATCGTGGCGCCCGGCGGTGTCCGCGGACTGGACTACCTCTGGATCGGGCTCGCCATAGCCCTCGACATCGCCACATGGTCCGGCGGCGCGAAGAACGGCGTCGACCGCCGGTCTGCGACCGCGTGACGAGCAACCCGACGTCCTGAGCCGCCGCGCCGCGAGGCGCGGGCGAGCTCACGAGCGGGGGTGAGGGTCGCGCGACCCTCGCCCCCGCCGTCGTTGGGGGTCGCAGTAGACTGGCAAGCACGCGCTACGCAGCGCAGTGGGGCTTCACGACGGGAGGGACGATATGGCAGACCAGAGGGCAAAGCGCATCGCGGAGCTCATCGAGCCGCTGCGCGTCGCACCGGGCCGCAGGGTGACGCTGGCAAAGCACTTCGACCCCGGCTACAAGGCAGGGTTCCTCCACAAGGAGCAGGGCGTCGAGCTGGTGGCGCAGGGCGTGGAGTTGTTGAGCGAGTACCAGGAGCGGCTGGCGGCGCAGGACACGCACGGTGTCGTCGTCGTACTCCAGGCGCTGGACGCCGCCGGCAAGGACGGCACCATCCGTCACGTCATGAGCGGCGTGAACCCGCAGGGCGTCTCCGTCCACTCGTTCAAGGTGCCCTCGCCACTCGAACTCGACCACGACTACCTGTGGCGCTTCGCCACCAACCTTCCTCGCCGCGGAGAGATCGGGATCTTCAACCGGTCTTACTACGAAGAGGTCTTGGTCGTGCGGGTGCACCCTGAGATCCTCCAGAACGAGCAGCTGCCTCGGCAGGCGCGCGGGCGGGACGTCTGGAAGAAGCGGTACCGCGACATCAACGACTGGGAGCGCTACCTCACCGACCAGGGCTTCTCGATCGTGAAGCTGTTTCTGAACCTCTCCAAGGAGGAGCAGCGGATTCGCTTTCTGCGCCGCATCGACCTGCCCGACCACAACTGGAAGTTCTCGGCCGCCGACGTCAAGGAGCGCAGTTACTGGGACGACTACCAGAAGGCGTTCTCCGAGATGCTCTCCAACACCAGCACCGAGTGGGCGCCCTGGTACGTCATCCCCGCCGACCACAAGTGGTTCGCGCGTGCCTGCGCCTCTGCGATCATCGCGAACGCGCTGATCAAGATCGATCCGCGGTATCCCAAGGTGGCGCCGGAGGCATTCGAGGCGCTCCTGGACACGAAGGTGAAGCTGGAGGCCGAAGCACCCGACGGCGCGGAGGCCGATCCGTTCGTGGCCGAGGAGCAGGCGCAGGCCGAGAAGGCGAACGCCAAGAACGGCAAGCAGGGCAAGAAGAAGGGCAGCAAGAAGGCCAAGAAGTCGAAGTGACCCGGCGGCGGCGAGGGGGCAGCAATGGCAGCGACTGACAAGGCGGCGGCAGGAGCGGCGGGGACGGCCGAGCGCTGGTACGCGCTCTCGGCCGACGACGTCGCCGGCAGGTTCGGCGTCGACCCGGCGAGCGGCCTCTCCGCAGCCAAGGCCGCCGAGCTGCTGCAGAAGGACGGCCCCAACGCGCTGCCCGCCGAGAAGAGCGTGCCGGGCTGGCGGCGGTTCCTTGAGCAGTACCGCGCCTACATGCAGATCATCCTGCTCATCGCCGCCGTGGTGTCGCTGGCGATCGGCCAGTGGAGCACCGGCGCGGTCCTGATCGCCCTGACCGTCTTCAACGCCGTCGTCGGCCTGCGCCAGGAGGGCAAGGCCGAGAGCGCGATGAACGCCCTGAAGTCGCTGATGAAGCAGACGGCGCGCGTACGCCGCGATGGAGCCGAGGCCGAGATCGCGGCGGAGGAGGTCGTGCTCGGCGACGTCGTCCTGCTCGCCGCCGGCGACAACGTCGCCGCCGACGGCCGCATCGTCCAGGCGAGCTCGCTCGACATCGACGAGTCCGCCCTCACCGGCGAGAGCGTGCCGGCGTCCAAGACGACCGGCGCTCTCGCCGACGCCGACCTCGGCCCGGGCGACCGCACCAACATGGCGTTCATGAACACGCCGGTCACCCATGGCAGCGGCATGATGATCGTCACCGCGAGGGGCGCCGACGCCGAGGTCGGCAAGATCGCCGGCATGCTGGCGGCGACCACCAAGGAGCAGACGCCGCTGACGAAGCAGCTCAACACGATGACCCTGTGGATCGGCGCCGCGGCGCTGGGCACCATGATCGTCATGTTCGTGCTGGGGCTCTCCCGAGGCCAGAGTGCCGACAGCCTGTTCATCACCGCCATCGCCCTGGCGATCGCCGCCATCCCCACGGCGCTGCCGACGGTGCTCCAGGTCATCCTGTCCGCGGGCGCCAAGGAGCTCGCCGCAGACAAGGCGATCGTCAAGGATCTCGTGTCGGTGGAGACGCTCGGCTCCACGTCGGCCATCAACTCCGACAAGACCGGCACGCTGACGATGAACCAGATGACGGCGGTCGAGGTGCTGGACGCCGTCGACCGCTACACCATCTCCGGCATCGGCTACGGCCTCGAGGGCCAGGTCCAGCACGCAGCCGGGACGTCGCCGTCGATCGACGACGCCATCCTCCCGTACGTGATCGCCTGCGACGCCAAGCTCGAGGACGGCAAGGTCGTCGGCGATCCCACCGAGGGCGCTCTGCTGGTGCTCGGCCACAAGGCAGGGCTGGACATCGACGCGAGCCGGGAGCGATTCCCGCGGCTCGCCACCCTGCCGTTCGACCCCACCTATAAGTTCATGGCCACGTTCAACTCCGCCACCGACGCCACGGGCAAGAGCGTGGTCCGCTGTTTCGTCAAGGGCGCGGCGCCTGCGGTGATCGACCGCACGACGAGCGCCCTCGCCAACGGTGAGACCGTGGCGTGGGACGAGGCCCTGCAGAAGCGGGCCGACGACGCCGTGACCCGCATGGAGGGCGAGGGCCACCGCGTGATGGCCGCGGCGATCCGCGACCTCGACCCGGCCTCGTTCGACGCGGACGGCGACCTCCTCGCCTACGTCACCGACCTGCAGATGACATCGCTCGTCGCCATGGTGGACCCGCCTCGCGACGAGTCGAAGCTGGCGGTCGCCGACGCACAGCGCGCCCACATCAGGGTGCGCATGGTGACCGGCGACGACGTCACCACCGGGGCGGCCATCGCCGAGCAGCTCGGCATCCCCGGCGAGGCGATGCTCGGGATGGACTTCGCCGCGCTCAGCGAGGAGGAGCGGCTGCGGCGCATCGACGACATCGGCGTCGTCGGCCGTGTTGCCCCCGAGCACAAGGTGCTGCTCGTACAGACGCTGCGCAAGAAGGGCCACGTGGTGGCCATGACCGGCGACGGCGTGAACGACGCGCCGGCGATCAAGGCCGCCGACATCGGCATCGCCATGGGCACCGGCACGGAGGTGGCCAAGAACGCCGGGCGCATGATCCTCTCGGACGACAACTTCGCGACCATCGTGAAGGCGGTCGAGAAGGGCCGTGCCGTCTACGACAACCTCAACAAGTTCATCCGCTTCGTGATGCTCGAGCTCGTGGCCTACATCATCACGTTCCTGGGCGCCAGCATCCTCAACATCGCCGCCGGGCAGCCGTTCTCGGCCTCGCAGATCCTCTACATCAACTTCCTGGTCAACGCGCCGCTGGGCATCGCGCTCGGTATGGACAAGGAATCCCCGGGCCTCATGCAGCGCTCCCCGCGCTCCCGCGACGCGTCGATCATGACCAGGGGCCTGCTCACGACCGCGGGCCTCGTGGGCCTGTTCATGGCGGTCTGCACGCTGGCGCTGATCAGCTACGGCACGTCGCACTTCGGCAAGAGCGAGATCGGCTCGTCGATGGGGCTCACCGCGTTCTCGCTGCTCATCGTCGCGTCCGCGTACCAGGCGCGCAGCGTCACGGTCACGGCGATCAGCACCGAGACGTTCGACAACCGCCACCTCAACTGGACGATCCTCGCGGAGGTGGTGCTCGCCGTGCTCATCACCCAGATGGACGTCATGCGCCGCGTGTTCGGCACGCAGCAGCTGACGCTCGGCCAGTGGGCGCTCTCCCTGGCGCCGGCCATCGCGCTCTTCTTCCTCTGGGAGCTGGGCAAGCTGATCGCTCGGCGCGGCGCGCAGCCTGTGTCCACGCCCGTACCGGACGAGCAACCCGCGGCCTAGGTCGACAGGCGGATGACGCCGCCCATGGCGTCACTTGTGGCATCGCCCATGGCGTCACGTGTGGCATCGCCCATGGCGTCACGTGTGGCATCGCCCATGGCGTCACAGGTGGCGCCATTGCCGTGCGGCACTACCTCAGCGCAGGGAGTGTGCCCCGGCAATCAAGCCGGAGCCGGTTCTCCCCCCGGATCGGCGCCGGCCGCAGCCGGCTCAGAACCCGGCTGCTTCTTCGGTATGCGCCCGGTGAAGAAGAGCGCGATGACTCCCATCACGGCGAGGATCGAGAGCGCCGTGCGAAGGCCGGCGATCTGCGAATCCTTGTAGGTGGTGAGGACCTCGTCCTGGACATCCGCGGGGACTCCGGCCTTCTCCAGTTGCGCCTGAGCTTCGCTGTCCGAGATGAAGGGCGCCCCAGCCGCGAGGCTGGTGTTGGCCTGGGTCTTCATCGACTGCGGCACGTTGGGGCTGGCCTCGATCCCGGAGAGGAACGAGGCCGTCAGTGCCGCGATGAGGATCGAGCCGGCCAGCGCCGTGCCGATCGAGGCGCCCAGCTGGCTGGCCGTGTTCTGCAGCCCGCCGACCTCGGAGCTCTTCTCGGTCGGCACCGACGAGACGGTCACGTTGCCGAGCTGCGACGCCAGGGCGCCGATGCCGAAGCCGATGATGAGCATCGGGATGAAGACGATGGAGGAGTCGGCGCCCACCTCGAGGCTGGCGATCAGCACCAGGATGCCGGCGATGAGCGCCAGCATGCCGAGGCGCGACACCCGGCGCGGATTGGCGTGCGGCAAGAGCTTCGGGATGCCGACCGCGGCGAGGAGCAGCGACAGCGAGAGCGGCAGCAGGCGCACGCCGGTGGCCATGGGCGACAGCCCGAGCACCACCGAGAGGAACAGCGGGACGATGAAGAACAGCCCCGCCTGGATCAGGAACTGGAAGAGGAACGTGATGAGGCCGCCGGTGAGCTGCCTGACGCGCAGCAGCGCCGGCGAGATCAGCGGCTCCTTGCCGCCGTTCTCCAGGCGGTTCTGCCAGCGGAGGAACAGCCATAGCAGGAAGAGCCCGCCGATGATGAACCAGATCGTCAGCGAGAGGCCGAACAGCGACGTCGCGCCCTCCTTGGGCAGCAGCCAGCCCCAAGTCGACGACTTGAGCATGCCGAGGACGACCAGGGCGAGGCCCGCGGACGAGATCACGGCGCCGATGAGGTCGAGGTGCGGCCGCGCGCCGAGGGCGTCGTCGGCGGCGCGCCTCGCCAGGAAGAGGATGGCGATGACGATGATGACCTCGCCGGCGAAGACGTAGCGCCACGAGAAGTACGTGGTCATGAAGCCGCCGATCACCGGGCCGACGGCGACGGCGATCGCGCCGGCGGCGGCAATCAATCCGTACGCCTTGGCGCGGGCGCCGGGCGGGAAGTTGCCGGCCACGAGGCCGACGATGGCCGGCATGATCAGCACGGCGCCGATGCCCTCGAGAAACGACCAGCCGATGATGAGCACGGTGAGGTTGGGCGAGAGCGCGGTGGTCATCGAGCCGCAGCCGTAGATGACGCAGCCGATGGCGAACGCACGCTTGCGGCCCATGATGCTGCCGACCTTGCCGCCGAGCACCATGAGGCTCGCCATCACCAGCGTGTAGAGCGTGATCGCCGTCTGCACACCGGTGACGGTGGTGCCGAGGTCCTTGGCGACGGTGGCGATGGACACGTTCATCACGGAGGTGTCCAGGGTCATGAGGAACTGGCCGGTGGCCAGCGTGAAGAGGATGAGGCCCGCGCCTGCCGTGGCGGCGGCCGCGGCCCTGCTCGATCCGGACGCGCCGGACTTCGTGTTCTCGGCCATCAGCTCCCCCTCAAGAGACTCTCGCCAGTCAGGTCAGTGTCGCCCACGGATCCGGCCGGCGCAACGGCCGGCAGGGCCGCCGGTCAGGCATCTTTGCGCAACAACCGGGAGATGTCCCGGAGCGGGATAGCCAGCCAGATGGCGATGAGCAGGTAGATGGAGATGCCGAGCCGCGGCACGAAGAACCCGAGCAGCGCGGCCACGACGTAGGCGACGAGGCTCGGCATGAGCTGGTACTTGACCCGGGACTCTTCCTTGCGCTCGTCCGCGAGGTCGTCTCCGTACAAGCCCTCGCGCTCGGCGTGCCGTCCCAAAAGGATGAGCATGAGGACCATCACGAGCAGCACGATGCCGTAGAAGACGACGGCGATGCGCTCCGCATCCTTCACGCCTGCCCAGTCGGTCATCATCCGCGTCGGAAACGGCAGGAAGGCGCAGAACAGCAACAGCACGAGGTTGAGACGCATGAACACGCCGTCGACGTGGGCGAGCGCGTCGACCAGGGCGCTGTGCTCGATCCAGACGGCGCCGATCGTCATGAACGAGACGAAGTAGGCGAGATACACCGGCCACTCGTGGCCGATCCCGCTCAGGGCGTCGCCGCTCGTGTGGATCTCCCTTACCGCAGGGACGGCGATCTCGAGCACGAGTAGCGTGATGGCGATCGCGAAGACGCCGTCGCTGAACGCCTCGAGGCGGTTCTTCTTGTGCTTGATCTTCCCCGGGCTCGGCAGCGTTGCCATCTCGACTCCCCCGTCCGCGCCGGCCGGCTGACCGCGGGGCCGGCGCTGATTCCCTGTGGAACTGAGGGCGGGCGGGAGGCCCTTCCGGCCTCCCGCCCGCCATCACTCACTTCGAACGCGAGCGCCTCGTGATCAGGCGGTCGCCTCGTCCTTCTTGTGCTTCTTGGCGCCGAACGCGTGCTTGAGGTCCTTCTCCTGCTCCTCCGTGAGGTTGGAGCGGACGAGCGTCGCGCCCGTGCCCGTCACGGCGGCCATGAACTTGTCCTCCGTCATCTGGTTGATGACGAGGAACCAGCCGGCCTTGCCCGGCGGCACGGCGTCGTGCATCTGCTCGAGCACCTGCTTGTCGAGGCCGGTCTTGGCGCCCTTGCCGAACAGCGCGCCGAGGCCGGCGCCGATGGCCATGCCGAGGAACGGCATGAAGAAGAGCAGGCCGAAGAGCATGCCCCAGAAGGCGCCGCCCATGGCGCCCGCGCCCACGAGACCGTGGCCGTGCTTGACGTGCGGCTTGCCGTCGGGGTCGCGCACGACCTCGGCAGCATCGCTGAGCTGCACGATCATGTCCTTCTGCAGCTCCTCGAGCTTGAGGCCGAAGCGGTCGGCCTCCATCTCGTTCTCGAAGCCGAGGACCATCATCTCACTCATACGTTCTCCTCTTTGGTGGTGGATCGGTGGTGGATCGCCAGAAACGCCAGTATGTCACGCTTCCCGGCCCGCATCCCGCCGGGCGCTGACGCTGAAGTTACCAAGCGGTCAACCAGGATTCTTCAGGGCGCCCTGCTCCGCGTCAACCGCGAGAGCTGCCACGTGGACACGCGACCAGATGCAACGCTACGCTAGCGGCGGCAGAGCGTCCTACAGGGAGGTCGACGTGACACTGGTCGTCGTCATCATCGTAGTGCTTCTGGCCGTCCTCGGGTTCGGCTACCTGATCTTCAGGATGATGCGCCGGAGCCAGGAGACCGTGCCCCAGATCACCGACAGAGACGATGCGAAGCACGATCTCGTGGTCGGCACCGATGAGCAGGGACGCTCGATCCGCGCCTCCGAAGAGGTCCTGGAGCCGGTGCGCGACGAGACCGGGTTTGAGAGTCTCCTCAAAGACGAGATCCACGACCTCGGCCACGAAGAACCGCGCGCGGACGACGGGTGACACGACCCGCGCCGCTGCCACCCGCAGCGGCTGACCACCCGGTCACCAGGTGTGAAACAATGCGTGCTCACTGGCGCACGACGCAGGGGGAACGATGATCGCGAGCTACGCCGGGGTCCTGGTCGGATCCTTCTTCACGCAGCGGTTCTTCAGCTTCGGCTTCTGGGCGATCGACCTCATCCTGCTGCTGGCGATCGCCGGCGTCGTCATCGTCCTTGCGACCGACGACCGCGACCCGAGCACCGTGCTGGCGTGGCTGTTCGTCGTGCTGCTGCTGCCGATCCTCGGCCTCATCGCCTACTTCTTCATCGGGCGCAACTTCCGCCGCGACTCACCGCGCCGGCGCAAGATCATGGCGCAGATGGACGCCGTCGCCGCCGAGTCCTTGGCGCCGGTGCAAGACGCGAACACGGAGTTCACGGACGACGCCGTCGCCGATCTCGTGGCCACGCCCGGCGCGCGCATCGAGGCCGTCGGACGCACCGAGGGCGGCGTCGCGCCGCTGCCGGCCGACACCGTGGACATCTTCACGGCCGGCGCGCAGAAGTTCCCCGCCCTCCTCGAGGAGATGGCGACGGCCGAGAAGTACATCCACCTCATGTACCTGATCTGGGAGATGGACGAGCTGACCGCCAAGGTCAAGACGGTCCTGCTCGACCGCCTCAAGGCCGGCGTCAAGGTGCACATCCTCTACGATTGGCTCTCGTGCATCAGCTACAAGAAGGACGAGCTGAACGAGCTCGCTGCCGCCGGCGCCGTAGTGGCTCCCTGCTTCAAGCGCCTGCCCCACCTCAACTACCGCAACCACATGAAGATGGTGATCATCGACGGCAAGAGCGTGTACAGCGGCGGCATGAACATGGGCCAGGAGTACATCGACGGCGGCCCGCGGTTCGACGTGTGGCGCGACACCTCGTTCCGCCTCAGCGGACCGGTGGTCGCGCCCTACCTCATGCTGTTCGCCTCCACGTGGCTCAACAACGGCGGCAAGGAGGACCTGGCCACCGACTTCATGCCGCCGGTGGCGGAGCATCATCGGCACGAGGGCACGCCGGTCCAGGTGCTGCACTCCAGCGTGCAGACCACGTTCAAGACCATCCGCGACGTGTTCATCACCGCGCTCGCGAACGCACACGAGCGCATCTGGATCCAGTCGCCGTACTTCGTGCCCGACGAGCCGCTGATCACCGCGATGTGTGCGTCCGCGGCGAGCGGCATCGACGTGCGCTTCATGATGACCGGCATGCCGGACAAGAAGATCCCGTTCTACGCGGCGTACGCCTACTACCCCCAACTGCTGCGCGCGGGCGTCAAGGTCTACCAGTACAAGGCCGGCTTCCTGCACGCCAAGACGGTCACGGTGGACCACCAGCTCTCGATCATCGGCACCTGCAACTGGGACATCCGCAGCTTCATCCTGCACGACGAGGTGGTCTCGATCTTCTACGACCGCAGCGTGGCGACGAACTACGCCGACCAGTACGAACGCGACATCCAGGACTGCGTCGAGATCACCGAGGCGGATCTGGCCAAACTCACCCGCGGCGAGCGGTTCAGGAACTCGTGCTACCGGCTGTTCTCGCGGCTGCTCTAGGGGGTCGCCGACCGGACTCAGAGGCCCGCGCACCCGTATGGCGACCCGTCCCGGCTCGCCCATGGCGCCGGGTTTCGTCCCCCGCCACTGGTGGAAAGCCCCTTGCGGCTCAGTCTGACGGAGTCGCGGTAAGTCACTCTTCGAGAGGAAGAACCTATGGGACCAGTCGAGTACCTGCTTGTCGCCTTCCCCGGAAACAAGTTCAACGGTGACATCGTACCGGCGCTGGCGGAGCTCACCGACAAGGGGATCATCCGCATCATCGACCTCGTCTTCATCCGCAAGGACGCTGACGGCAACGTCGTAGCCGCGGAGCTCGAGGACCTGCCGGCGGACGTCGCCGCCGCGTTCGATGACCTCGACGGGGACATCGGCGACCTGGTCAACGAAGCGGACATCGCCATCGCCGCCGAGAGCCTGGACCCCGACAGCTCCGCCGGCCTGCTGGTCTACGAGAACGCCTGGGCGACCCGCTTCCGCGACGCGATAGTGGACTCCGGCGGCCTCCTCGTCGACCGCGGGCACATCCCCCCCGCCGCGATCGATGCGGCCCTGGAAGCGGCGCGAGCGAGCGAGTAGGCAGTTCGGTCCCCGGTCGCCAGTCGCGACGGGACCCTTTCCCAGAAGGGAACAACGATGAGAAGAGGACGCGGACCAGTAGGCGTCGGCCGCAGAGGCCCCGGCCTGATGGGCACGATGGCGCGGACGGCCGTGGTCGCCGGCACGGCGACGGTGGCGGTCAAGGCGACGAGCAGCATGATGGGCGGCGGCCAGAAGAAGCAGGCCGAGGCCGCCCAGAACCAG
>Ga0302322_100004965_pt1 | contig 11638 bp, 10 predicted proteins | sample Fen_T0_2_FD_203757 | JGI IMG/M metagenome (GOLD analysis project Ga0302322, IMG submission 203757) | Peat permafrost microbial communities from Stordalen Mire near Abisko, Sweden - Fen_T0_2 | ecosystem: Environmental > Terrestrial > Soil > Wetlands > Permafrost | place: Sweden: Abisko... | reverse complement strand
GCATGTTCGCGCGCTTCCTGGCCGTCCTGTCCGTGCTGGCGCTGCTCGTGCTGGGCTGGTTCGTGTGGTCCTCGCTGCGCTCCGCGCGCGAGCTGGCCTCGGTGCCCGCGTGGCCCAGCAAGGACAGTGAGCCATTTCGCATGCGCGACGGGCAGAGCGGCGCGTGGGACGCGCACTGGGATGACGTGCCCGGCGCCGATGGCCAGGGCCTGCTCTGGTTCCGCACCGATCCGCCTGTGCGCGAACTCAAGGACGGCACGCGCATCCTCGCGCGAGCCGGCGCAGAGGGAGCCGCCTGGATCGAACTCGGCCCGGAGTGGGACTGGAATTCCGCAGTGCGGCTCGACTTGCACGTTTCGCAGCACATCGAGTATCGCGTCGAGCACGCCGGCGACCAGCTGCTCGACCGGCGCTGCGAGCTGACGGTCTGCGGGAACTGCGACTCGAGAGCGCAGATGCTCGCGACCGCCTATCGTGCGCGCGCGGTGATGGCGGGCTTCATGCTCGGCGTGCCGCTCTTGACCGCGCTCGGATTCGCGCTCTTCGGTCTGCGCAAGCGGCGCGCCTAGCGCCAGATGCCGCGCTCGCGCAGGAGCCCGGCGAACTCGCGTGCCGCGAGCGCCTGCCCGGCCGCGTTCCAGTGCATGTTGCCGCCGCCGATGTAGAGGCCCTCGGCGCCGGCCGCGCGGAAGGGCTCGTAGAGGTTCAGGTTGGGCACGTGCAGTTCGTCGAGGATCTGCGCCAGCGTGCTCGTCAAGCGCTTCGGATCCCAGCTGGGATAGCGCGCGGGATCGACGTGGATCTCGTTGTGCGGACAGAGATCGATGGCCGAGGGCACGATCAGCGCCGCGAACGGGATCGAGCGCCTGGCGCAGTCGTCGCGCATGCGTTCCAGCACCGCTCGCATCAGCCGGCGCTTGAAGGCGGAAGAGTCCGACTCCGGGTGGATCGCGACGTCCGCGTCGTAGTAGTCCTGCCAGACCTGGCGCACCGCGAGCCGCTTCTCGACGACGTATTCCTTGTACTCGTCCTGCGCCTGCGCGAGGTACCAGTCGATCCAGGGCGGCTGGGTCCCGCCGGCCGCAAGGCGCGCGCTCTCTTCGCGCTCGGCTCGCCAGCTGCGCCAGGCTCGCAGCAAGGCGGGCGCTTCCGCCGCCTGCGCCTTGGCCTCGAACTCGGCCAGCAGCTCGGGCGCGAAGACGACCTTGTTGAGCACGGCCTTCTCGGAGTTGTCGAGCGCGAAGAGCTTGTTGCGCACGAGGTCGCCGAAGTCGTTGGCCGAGCACAGCACGAGCACGACGAGATCGGGCTTCAGCTTGTCGAACTCCTGCTCCATGCGCAGGCAGGCCTGGTCGGGTCCGTAGCCGACGACGCCGGCGTTTGCGCTCAGCCCATGTCCCGCTTCGCCGAGCTGTTCGACGAAACTCGCCTGCGCGGGCACGTCCTCCGCGAAGGCAAAGGAGTCGCCGTACACGGCGAAGAGCGGCCCACTCGCGTCACGCTCGCGCGCGCGGCAGCCGTCCGCGCCGATCTCGGTCGTTACCCAGTGTGTCGAGCCGCTCTGCGTGACCGCCTTGACGCTGCGCGCGCCCGGGATCGGCTTGTAGATCAGCTGCGGATCGGTCTGGTACATGCGCGCAGGCAGCGGATACCAGCGCGCGAGCGCCGCATTGGCCGCGACGAGCGCGAGGCCGAGCGAGAAGAGCGCGATCCCGGTCCTGCGCAGCGCCGGCTTCAATCGCCGGGCATCTCGAGCTCGAGCTGCTTGCCGTCGCGCAGCAGCGTGAGCTTCGCTTTCGGGGCCTTGATCGCGGGCAGGATGTCTTCCTGCTTCCACTCGGAGAGCGCCTTGCCGTTGATCGCAACCACTTCGTCGTCGGCCTTCAAGCCGGCCTTCTCGGCCAGGCTGCCCGGCTCGACCTTGGTGATCACGAAGGTTCCATCGCCTGGCGCGCGCACCATGATCCCGATCCTGCGGCCCGCGGGCCGAGGTCCGCCGAAGCCGCGCTTCACTTTGATCTCCGGTGCGAGCGCCGCGCGGATCGCGTCGACGGCGGCCTGGCAGACCTCGTCGCTGTCGCCGGTGTTGGTGCACACGACCACACCGAAATCCGAGCTGGCCCAGACGGCGAAGCCCGCGGTGTACGTGCCTTGGCCGCCGAGGATCAGCTCGCCCTCGCCGCCGGCATCCTGCGCGCGCAGGCGCGCGAGCTTCGCGCAGCTCTCCTTCTCCAGGAATCCAGGGCATTCGCCGCGCTCGACGGCCGTCTCCGCGATCGCGAAGCGCGCGAAGTCCTCGATCGTGAGCACGACGGCGCCCGCGGGCGCGAACAGGCCTTCGAGCGGCGGCGAATATTCCGCGACTGCGATCCCTCCGGGCGTGCGCTCGTGCCCCTTGGGCATGGGCCCGAGCTTCTCCGCCGCCGGCAATCCGATCACGGCCGAGTGGATCTCGAGCGGCGCGAAGACTTCCGTCGCGATCAGCTCCTCCCAGGGCTTGCCCAGGGCGCGCTCGGCGATGTTCCCGAGGATCGAGAAGCCGGCGTTGGAGTAGACGAAGTCCTTGCCGACCTTGCCGGCGGGCGCTTCCTGCAGCACGTGCTCGGCGAAGCGGCTGCGGCACTCCATGGGCGTGCCCCTCAGTTCGAAGACGATCGGCGTCAGCTTGGGCGAGATGCGCTCGTAGGGTTGCAGACCCGCGGTATGCCGCAGCAGGTCGGCCAGCGTCGCCTGCGCGTATTCCTCGCGCAGCTTCACGCCCGGGAGCAGCGCGGGCAGCAGCGCGTCGGGTGCGATCTTGCCGGCTTGCATCAGGCGCCCGAACAAGAGGCGCGTCATCTGCTTGGTGCACGAGCCGATCACGAAGCGGTCGTCGGCGTGGATCGGATCGGGTTTCCCGAGCTCGCGCACGCCGCTCGTGCCGAGCGCCACGATCTTTCCGCCGCGCACGGCGGCGGCGGCGATGCCGGGCACGTGCGTGCGCTCGAGGATCTTGGCGAGTTCCGCGTCGAGCGAGGCGGGATTTTCCTGCGCGAATGCCGGCAGGCAGAGTGCGAGGGCGAGCGTGGTGCGGATCAGCGTGCGGGGAGCGGGTTGCATGGCGAGCGCATCCTGCCACTCACGGCGCGTTGGTGCACAGCACCGCGTCCCCGACTGTGTCAATCACCCGTATCGGGACCCCGTCCTTGTGCATGGCCTCGATCTGCACCGGCGCGCCGACGAACCACACTCGCCGCGGTCCGCGCAACTCGGCGATCAGCCGTTCGCGCGTGTAGAGCCAGGGATTCGAGGGCAGATTGTCGCCGCTGACGCCGTACGGATCCTGCGGGATCGGCACACTCGGCGGCGTGACCTCGGCGAAGAAGCCCATGCCGAGCTCGCGTGCCTTGCCCCACAGTCCGACGCGGCGCGCGAGCGTCAACTGCAGCGTGTAGTCCTGCACGAACGGGCTCGAAGTCACGACGAGGTCTCCCGGCTGCACGCGCTCCGCGATCAGCCGCGCGAGCGGCTGCACGTTGCGACCGAGGCCGAGCTCCTGCATGCGCGTCGTGGAGATCACGATCAGTCCCGCGAGCGCGATGCCGCCGGCCGCCACACCGCTCCAGAAGCGCCCGCGCAGGGCCAGGACGCCGCCCACGAGGAGCGCCAGCGCGGTGAGCAGCATCGCGATCGAGAGGTGCTCCTTGAGCTCGCGCGGGACCGAGTTGGCGACCTCGGTCTTGTCGGAGAGGTAGACGATCCCGGCCGCGATCAAGACCAGCGCACCGACGAGTGGCGCCCAGCGCAGCCAGAAGGGCGGCGCGGCAAGGCGCACCCGCCAGCAGTCCACGACCAGGATCACCAGCGCGGGCACGATCGGCAGCGGATAGCTCGCGAGCTTGGCGCTGCTCATCTGCAGGAAGAAGAGCGTGAAGAGCACGATCGCGCCGAGATAGACGCGCAACTCGTCGCCTTCGCCGCGCGCCTGCGCGTGCCATGCGGCGCCGATGCGCTCCTTGAGCGCCACGACCATCGCCAGCGCGCCGGGAATCGACCAGGGCGTGAAGACCAGGAGCAGCACGCCCGCGTAGTAGAAGGCGCCTTGCGCGTGGTGCACGTTGCCGTCGAAGAAGGCCTTGAAGTTCTCGCGCACGTAGAAGAACTCGAGGAAGCGCGGATCACGCTTCCACACGGCCAGCGTCCAGGGCAGGTTGAGCACGAGCGTGACGAGGACGAGCGGCAACACGTGCCCCTGCACGAGTGCCGCGCGCAACCCGCGCACGACGCGGAAGGCGCTCGCGCGCACGAGCGAGTCCTCGCCCGCGGGCCGCGGCTCCTTGAAAACGAGGAAGGCCGCGATCGATCCGCCGACGAGGATCCAGGCCAGCGGACCCTTGGTCATGAAGCCCAGCGCGATTGCGAGGCAGTAGATCCACTTCCACAGGCTCCCCTGCTCTGCGCGCGCGCGCCACCAGGCGTACCATGCGCTCCACAGGCAGGCCGCGAAGAGCGTGTCGGTCGTGAGCACCGAGCCCAGCACGAGGAAATAGCCCGAGCCGAGCGTCACGAGCGCCGCACGCATCCCGTCGCGCTCGCCCAGCAGGCGCCGCGCCATTTCCCAGGTGACGAACAGGCTCAGCGTCGCGGCCAGGATCGAGGGCAGCCGCGCGGCGAGCGCCGAGCCGCCGAAGACGAGCTGGCTCGCGGCGCCGAGCCAGTAGAGCAGGATCGGCTTCTCGAAGTAGGGCACGTGGCCGAGCGTCGGCACGATCCAGTCGCCGCTCTCGACCATCTCGCGCGCGGATTCGATGTAGCGCACCTCCGAGGCGATCGGCATGCGCATCGAGAGCAGCACGAAGGCGCAGAAGCCCAGGGCGCACAGGAAGGCCGCTCTGGGCGCGGTCTCGGTGCTGAGTGAGGCTGTTCGGCTGTTCACGAGTGAGGTTGGACCCAGGCAGGTGGAAGAAGAAGCAGCGTGAAGGGCGTGAACCAGCGGCGCCATACGCTCCTCGCGGCACCGGACGGCGCTCGAGACGGGCAGGGCACGCAACCCGTCGATCATAGCAACGGATATCCGCGTCGCTTCGGAGGCGCGCACGACTGGGGTTGCCCGATCCGCGGGTCGCACCTAAGCTCGGCCCTCGATGACGCTCGAGGACAAGCGGCTCCGAGGCCTCTTCCGCGGCCTCAACTACGACCTGCGCGGCACGCTCGGCTCGCTCGGGCTGTTCGGCCGGCTGCAGGCGCCGATCCTGTGCGTCGGCGCGCCGAATTCGGGCACCACCATCCTCGGCGAGGCACTCGCCTCGCACCCGAAGATCGAGAACCGTTCCGAGGCGCGCGTGCTCTGGGACCCGCAGTTCCACAGCGTCGCGGGCGACACCCTGCGCGAAGCGACCGATGTCCGGCCGCGCGACGTGCGGCGCCTGCGCGGGAACTTCGCCTGGTACCAGCTCGTCACGGGCGCGAAGCTGGTGCTCAACAAGCATCCGGAGAACAGCCTGCGCATCCACTACCTGATGCGCATCTTCCCCGAGGCCCTGCTGATCCACATCGTGCGCGACGGGCGGGCCGTGGTCTGCAGCAACTTCACCAGCGCCTCGCTCAAGCCCGGACGTGCGCGACCGTTCGGTGCCTACCTCAGGCCGCGTGGCTGGCGCGAGCAACTCGACCGTCCGCTGCTGGAGCAGCTGGCCTACATGTGGAACGACTGCGCCATGTACGCCTCCGTCGAGGGCGCGCGCTACGGAGCGCAGTTCATCGAGGTGCGCTACGAGGACCTGGAGACGCGACTGCCCGAGCTCGCCGAGCGTGTCTGGCGCTGGGCCGGCCTGGACGTGCGCGCCGAGGATCTCGCGCGCCTGCCGCGCGTCGAGAATCGCAACGACAAGTGGCGCAAGTCGCTTTCCGAGGAGCAGGTGGCGACCATCGAACGCCTGACGCACGAGGGACTGGAGCGCTTCGGGTACCGCTCCGAGCTCTCGAGCCCGCTCAAGAGTCCATAGTCACGTACGACGCCAGGCCCAGGCTCCCGAAGAACACGATCGGCAGCCACGCGGCCAGGTACGGATCGATCGAGCCCTGCAGGCCGAGGATCTTCATCACGAAGTCCGCGGCGAAGTAGAAGATGCACAGCACCGAGCCGGCGATCACGCCCTCGATCGGCTTCCCGCGCGAACGGCGCATGAGGTACGGCAGGCCGATGCAGAGCAGCACGATGTTCGAGATCGGGAAGGCGAAGTCGTACTGCATCAGCATGCGGTACGAGAGGTTGTCGGGATCGCGGCGCGCGAGCTCCTGGGTCTCGCGGTAGGAAAGCTCCATCGGGTTCTCGCGCGCGCGATTGGCGGCGAGCACCAGCTCGGGCGTGAACTCGAAGCCCTCCAGGCGCTCGACCGGGCGTTGCTTGTCCACCCCCACGACCTCGCGATGCCAGCCGTTCTGCAAGTGCCAGCCCAGGTTTCCCTGGCGCTCCTCGTAGCGCGCGCCGGCGGCCTCGGTGCTCGAGAGGCGCTCCGAGGAGCGCAGGGTCGCCTCGAGGCCGCGTACCTCCGGCGCGGGCGGACTGCCCGCCTCCGGGCGGAACTCGGAGAGGTGCACCACGCTGCCGTTCAGGTCGCGCAGCCAGAGCTCGGAATAGACCTCGTCGTACTTCTCGTGCTCGAGGATGTACTTGGCCGCATCGCGCTGGCGGCCGAGCTGCGTGCCCGCGAGCTCGCGCAGCCCGAACATCACCACGCCGCAGAGCACGGAGCCGAGGAACACCGGCGCGAGCAGGCGGTGCATGCTCACGCCCGCACCGAGCGCCGCCGTCACCTCGCTGTGCTTCAGGAGCCGCGAGCCGGTGTAGAGCCCGGCCACGAGCGTCACGAAGGGCCCGACCTGCAGGAAGACGAACGGGACGTTGAGCAGGTAGTAGCGCGCGACGAGCGCGAACGGCGCGTGGCCGCCGTTCTTCCAGGTGCGCAGGTAGTCGTCGAGATTCGAGGCCATGTCGAGGATCAGGAACAACCCGATCATCACCAGGAAGGCCGTCGCATACGACGCCAGGTACAGGCGTCCGACATAGCGGTCGAGCCGCCCGCCGAGCTTCAGTCCGCGCCTCACTGTCTCGCTGCCCTCCACATCAGCCAGGCGCCGACGCACAAACCGAGCACGTTGACCGCCCAGGCGCACAGGAGCGGCGGGAGCAGGTTCCTCGTCGCGAGCTCCTGGCCGAGGCGCATCGCCAGCACGTAGTAGAGCAGTGCCACGCCGACCGCCAGCGCCAGCGCGCCGAGCTGCTTGCCGCGGCCGAGGATCAGGCCCAGCGGCAGGCCGAGGAACAGGTACACGAAGTAGATCGACGCGATCGAGTTGCGCTCGTGCACCTCGAAGAGCATCACGTCGGCGCGCTTGCGCTCCACGCTCCCCGTGCGCAGCTCCTTCAGGATGTCGCTCGAGCGCCGGTAGCGCAGCGAGGTGTAGCTCTTGTCCGACTGCTTCTGCAGGTCCTTCAGATTGAGGCGGAAGGTCGGGCTCTCGTTGGTGACGTCCAGCTGGCCGTGCACGATGCGCGCCTGCTCGAGTTGCACGAGCATGTCCTCGCCCGCGAAGCCGAAACGCACGCGCCGCGCCGCGAGCGTCTTGGCCGGCTGCCCGTTCATCGAGGGGATGTGGATCACGGCCTGCAGGAAGTCGTTGCCCTCGCGGTAGCCCGCGATCAGGCTGAACTTGCCCAGATGCAGTTCGGTCCGGCCCGGCGAGAGGTTCGTGATCGTGCGCCGCACGGCCGAGATCGCGGTCTGGTCCTGCAACTGGCGCACGAAGGGCTGGCCTTCGGAGCAGAACCAGAGCGAGAGCACGCCCAGGCAGGTGCACAGGGGCAGCGCGGGCAGCAGCAGCCGGATCGGATGTACGCCCGCCATGCGGATCGCGGTCCACTCGTTGTCCGCCGCCAGGCGCCCGTAGGTCACGACCAGCGCCAGCAGGAAGCCCAGCGGCAGCAGGTAGGGCAGCAGGTTCGCGAGCAGGAAGGGCAGGAACGAGAGCAGCACCGACGCGTCGACGCCCGCGAGCTTGTTGACCGCCGAGACCGCCGCTCCGGGCAGCGAGAGCACGAGCATGCCCCCGACGGCGAAGGCGAAGTCGACGATCAGCTCGTTCTGGATGTAGAGGAAGAGCTTCAAAGCGGGGCGCGGATTCTAGCGAGTCGGGGGAGCGCCGGCTTCCACGAGTTGCGCGGCTGACCTTTGCCCGCTCTTCTTCGCCGGGAACTACATCCGTGCTCATGGCTACGAGCAGCTTCTACGAAGACCGTCGCTACTGCAGCGCCTGCGAGCGCTACACCCACTACCTGCAGTCGCCGAGCGCGGCGTACTGCTCTCGCTGCGGCGAGCTGGTGAGACTCTTCTCGCCCGTCGACCTCGCGCGCTTCCGCAGCTCGCTGCGGCTCGATCAGCCGCCGCGGCCGAGGACGACGCGCGATTCGCGCGCCACGGCGTAAGCGCCGCGCCAAGACTCTGTTTCACTTCTTGGCGTGGCACCCGCGCGGGGCGCCGCGCTGCTAGGCTGCGCTTCATGAACACGCTGATCCTCCCCCTGCTCCTGGCTCTCGCGGGCGACGACACGACTCCGGCCTGGCGCAGCGCGGCGCCGCTCCTGCACGCACGCTCGGCGCACGCGGTCGTCAGCACGGGCAAGGCGATCTATGCCCTGGCCGGGACGGGAGCGGACACGGACGAGCAGAAGCAGGCGACGCCGGTGCTCGAAGTCGAGCGCTTCGATGGCAAGCAGTGGAGCGTCGAGACGAAATTGCCCGGTGCAGGACTGAACGCGCCGGCCGCGGCGATCGTCGGCGAGCGGCTCTACGTGCTCGGCGGCTTCAACTTGCTCACGAACGTGCCCACCGACGAGCTCTGCGTCTACGACCTCGCCACTCACGCCTGGAGCAAGGCGGCACCTCTGCCCGCGCCGCGCGGCGGACACGCGGCGGTGGTGCTCGAGGGCAAGATCCACCTGCTCGGCGGCGGCAACTCCGTCTCCACGCTCGCCGACCACGACGAGTACGATCCCGCGACCGACAAGTGGACCAGGCGCGCGCCGCTGCCGCGCGCGAAAGGCAGCCCGGCGGTGGTCGTGTTCGAGGGGCAGATCTGGGCCATCGGGGGCCGCAGCGGGCCCTCCGACTTCGGCGAAGTGGATCTCTGGGATCCGAAGACCGACCAGTGGAGCCCGGGGCCGGCGATCGAGGCGCGCGGGACGGCCGGTGCGCTCGTCTACCGCGACACGCTCTGGGTCTTCGGCGGGGAAGCGCAGAAAACGCATGCCTGCCTCGACGAGGTGCTGCGCCTCGACCGCGCGAGCAACAGCTGGAAGAGCGTCACGAAGCTGCCGACCGCGCGCAACTACGCGCGCGCGGTGCTGTTCGAGGACGAGGTGCTCGTCGTCGGCGGCAGCCTATCCGCCGGCTCGAGCCACGCCGCGCGCGGCAGCCGCCTGGTCGAGTGCATGAAGCTCGCGCGTCACTCGTAGCGCAGCGCGTCGATCGGGTCGAGCCGGCTGGCGCGCCAGGCGGGGTAGAAGCCGAAGATCACTCCGACCGCGCCCGAGAAGACCACGGCGATCACGACCGACTGCGGCGAGACGATCGCCGGCCAGTGCGCGTAGTACGAGACGGCCAGCGCTCCCCCGCCGCCGAGCGCGATGCCGAGCAGGCCGCCGATGCCCGAGAGCACGATCGACTCGACCAGGAACTGCGCCAGCACGTCGCGGCCGCGCGCGCCGATCGCCATGCGCAGGCCGATCTCGCGTGTGCGCTCCGTGACCGAGACGAGCATGATGTTCATGATCCCGATCCCGCCCACGAGCAGCGAGACCGAAGCGATCGCGGCGAGCAGTGCCGTCATGATCCCGGTCGTCTGCGTCATCGTTCCGAGCAGCTCGGTCATGTTGCGGATCGTGAAGTCGTCGAGCGCATCGGGACCGCGCTCGCGCTGCAGGTGATGGTTCGCGCGCAGGGTCGCACTGACCTCCTCCTGCAGCGGTGCGAGCGCGCTCGAGGTCGCCGCGGTGACCAGGATCTGGTCGACGGTGTTGAAGGTCGAGCCGCTGAGCTTCTTCTTGCAGGTCGTCCAGGGCAGGAGCAGCACGTCGTCCTGGTCGGAGCCGAAGGTGTTGGCGCCCTTGCGATCGAGCACGCCGATGATGCGGAAGGGCAGGCCCTTCAGGCGCACGCGCTGGCCGACCGGGCTCTCGCCCCCGAAGAGGTTGTCGACCACGGTCTGGCCGACGAGGCAGACCTGCGCCGCGTTCTTGATGTCCGCGTCGCTGAAGTTCTCGCCCTCGACGATCGGCCATTCGCGCACGGCCAGGAAGTCCGGGTCGCAGCCCTGCACGGTCGCCGGCGCCCAGTTCAGGTCCTGGTAGGTGATCTGCGCGCGCGTGCGCACGATCACGGCCACCGACACGGCCGAAGGACAGTCGCGGCGGATCGCGACGGCATCCGCGGGCGAGAGCGTCTGCACGGTCCCCGATCCGAACATCACCGCGCCCGAGGAGGAGGAGCCGGGCAGGATCATGAGCTGGTTCTGGCCCATGCTCGCGATCTGCTTCTGCACGGACTGCGTCGCTCCCTGGCCGATCGCCACCATCGCGATCACGGCCGCGACGCCGATGATCACGCCCAGCATGGTCAGCGCCGAGCGCACGCGGTTGCGGTCGAGCGCACGCAGCGCCATCAGGAAGGGCATCAGGGTCATCGGCGCACCACGCTCCTCTCCGCGACCGGCTCGTCCGTCAGGATCTGCCCATCGCGCAGCACGATCTTGCGCTTGGAGTACTGCGCCACGTCGGGCTCGTGCGTGACGAAGACGACCGTGTTGCCCGCGTCGTTGAGGTCCTGCAGCAGGCCCATGATCTCGACCGTGACCTTGCTGTCGAGGTTGCCGGTCGGCTCGTCGGCCAGCACCAGCGAGGGCCGGTTGACGAGAGCGCGCGCGATCGCCACGCGCTGCTGCTGTCCGCCGGAGAGCTGGTTCGGCCGGTGGCCCTCGCGGTCGGAGAGCGCGACCTTGGCCAGGGCCTCGCGCGCGCGCTCGCGGCGCTGCTTCGCGTTGACGCCGTTGGCGTAGTACAGCGGCAGCTCGACGTTCTCGAGGGCGCTCGTGCGCGGCAACAGGTTGAAGGACTGGAACACGAACCCGATCTTGTCGTTGCGCATGCGCGCCAGCTTGTCGCGCGAGAGTTCGGCGACGTCGATGCCGTCGAGCAGGTAGCGCCCGCGCGTCGGCCGGTCGAGCCCGCCGAGGATCGACATCAAGGTCGACTTGCCCGAGCCCGAGGAGCCCATGATCGCCACGAATTCGCCGACCTGGATCTGGAGCGAGACGCCGCGCAAGGCCGGGACCTCCATGTCCCCCATGTGGTAGACCTTCCAGACATCGACGATCTCGATCAGGGCCATGGGCTCGGTCGCGCGCTCAGCGCGGATTCCGTCCTCCGGCCATGCGCGGCGGCGCGAAGGGGTTGGTCGTGGTCGCTTCGGCCTCGCGCAGGATGGCCGTCACGACCTCGGCGCCCTCGGGCAGGCTGTTCGGATCGACGGGCTCGATCGTGGTCGAGAGCACGTCCGAGATCCCGACCTTGACCGGGATCGCTCGCAGGCGGTTGTCGGCCTCGA
>Ga0302322_100004964_pt1 | contig 11639 bp, 9 predicted proteins | sample Fen_T0_2_FD_203757 | JGI IMG/M metagenome (GOLD analysis project Ga0302322, IMG submission 203757) | Peat permafrost microbial communities from Stordalen Mire near Abisko, Sweden - Fen_T0_2 | ecosystem: Environmental > Terrestrial > Soil > Wetlands > Permafrost | place: Sweden: Abisko... | reverse complement strand
GCCGTTGGCAAACCGGTGCAGTACCCGGACGATCCGTTCGTCGTCGCATTGGCGACCGACAGCGCCGAGCACCTGCCGGAGCCGACCACGCTGCCGATCCTGGATCTCAATGATGCTGACACGGTGGCCGACTTCCTGCTGCACACTTCAGCTCGCTATGAGTACATCGCCCCCCAAGACTGGCTCGCCGATGCTGACGCTGGAAGAGGCGCTGGCGCGGATGCTCCAGGGCGTGCAGCCCCTGGCTGAGGCCGAAACGCTATCGACCTTCGACGCGCTCGGCCGGGTGCTCGCGGCCGATGTGAATTCGCTGCTCGACGTCCCGCCGGAAGACAACACCTCGATGGACGGCTACGCGCTGCGCGCCGCCGACGTGCCTGTGGTCGGCACCGTGCTGCCGCTGGCGCAGCGCATCGCGGCCGGCGCCGTCGGCCTGCCCCTGCAGCGCGGCACGGCCGCGCGCATCTTCACCGGGGCGCAGCTTCCCGCCGGTGCCGATGCGGTGGTGATGCAGGAGCAGTGCGAGGCCGTCGACTCGGCTGTGCGGGTCAACGTCGTGCCCGAATCCGGCCAGTGGGTCCGGCGTCGCGGCGAGGACGTGCGCCAGGGCACGCAGGTCCTGGCGCGGGGCACCCGGCTGACGCCGCAGGCGCTCGGGCTGGCGGCTTCGGTCGGCGCGGCCAGGCTGAGCGTGGCACGCAGGCCGCGCGTTGCACTGTTCTCGACCGGCGACGAACTGGTGATGCCGGGAGAGCCCCTGCGGCCGGGTGCGATCTACAACTCGAACCGCTACACGCTGCGCGGCCTGCTCCAGACCTTCGGCTGCGACTGCGTGGACCTGGGCATCGTGCCCGACACTCTGGATGCCACTCGCGACGCGCTGCGCCGGGCGGCGACCGGCTGCGACCTAATTGTTACCTCGGGTGGCGTGTCGGCGGGCGAGGAAGACCACCTTCGGCCGGCCGCGCAGGCCGAAGGCCGGCTCGACCTGTGGCAGGTGGCGATCAAGCCGGGCAAGCCGCTCGCGTTCGGTGCCATTAGGCGTGAAGACGGGTCGAGCGCCTGGTTCATCGGCCTGCCGGGCAATCCGGTTTCGAGCTTCATCACCTTCCTGCTCGCGGTTCGGCCGGTCGTATTGCGCCTGCAGGGCGCGCCGGCGGCGGCGCCCGTTACCTTGACGGCACGGTCGGACTTTGACTGGCCTCGCCCAGACCGGCGACGCGAGTTCCTGCGCGTGCGGCGCAGTCCCGAAGGTGCGCTCGAACTGTTCGCGAACCAGAGCTCTGGCGTGCTGACATCGACTGTCTGGGGTGATGGCGTGGTCGACAACCCAGCGGGCCAGGCCATCCGTCGCGGCGATCCGGTACGCTATGTTTCGTTTGCAGAGTTGATGGTATGACCGAATCGATGATCGTTCGGGTGCGCTATTTCGCGTCGGTGCGCGAGGCGCTCGGCGCCGGCGACAGCCTGTCCCTGGCGCGTGATGCCACCGTGGGCGCCGTGCGCGACGCCTTGATCGCGCTCAGTCCGGGGCACGCGCAGGCCTTGGGCCGCGGCCGGGCGGTTCGGATGGCGCTCAATCAGGCGCTGTGCGACGAGTCGGCGACCGTGCCGGACGGGTCTGAGCTTGCGTTCTTCCCACCCGTCACCGGAGGCTGAAAAGGGTGGGTCATGAGCGCGTCAGCGTCCAGTCTGGGGACTTCGACGTGTCGACCGAACTCGCCGCGCTGCGCCGGGACGACGGCGGCGTGGGTGCCGTGGTGAGCTTCGTCGGGACGGTTCGCGATCTCGGCCATGGCGATACCGTCACCGCGATGGAACTCGAGCACTATCCCGGGATGACCGAGAAGTCGATCGACGCGATGATCGACGAGGCATTCCGCCGCTTCGAGCTCCGCGCCGCACGTGTGATCCACCGGGTGGGCGTCTTGCAGCCGCTGGATCAGATCGTGCTCGTCGCAGTGACTTCCGCCCATCGCGGCCAGGCCTTCCAGGCCTGCGAGTTCCTGATGGACTACCTGAAGACCCAGGCTCCGTTCTGGAAGAAGGAGCACTCGGCCGGCGGCGCGCACTGGGTCGACGCCCGAGTGGCCGACGACCAGGCACTCGCGCGCTGGGGCCTCGGGACGCAGGGCAACGCCAACTCCTGAGTGGGCGGCCGCCGCCCGTGCCCGGCGCCGCGCAAGGGATGCGGGTCGATGAAGCCGCCGACCCGGGCGCGGTTCTTCGACTGCGTGATTGATCCGCATCAGCCCGCGCCGACTTGAAAACCTGCGCTTGCGCCTAACCTGAAGGCCGAACGGAGGAATCGACTCATGCGACAAGACAAATTGACGACGCGCTTCCAGGAGGCGCTGTCCGAGGCCCAGAGCCTGGCCGTGACGCGCGGCAACCCGTACATCGAACCCGTGCACCTGCTGGCGGCGATGCTGGCGCAGGAAGACGGCCCCCGCTCGCTGCTGGAGCGGGCTGGCGTTCGCCTGCCCGCGTTGCAGACCGCCATCGACACGAGCCTGAACGGCCTGCCGCAGGTGCAGGGCGGCGGTCAACCCGTGCAGGCCGGCCGCGACCTGATTGCGTTGCTGCAAGCCGCGGAGAAGGAAGCCAGCCAGCGCGGCGACCAGTTCATTGCGAGCGAAATGGCGTTGCTCGCGCTTGCCGACGCCAAGACGGATCTGGCCGGCATCGCTCGTGGGCACGGCCTCACACGCAAAGGGCTGGAGGCAGCCCTCGTCGCCGTGCGCGGCGGCCAGAAAGTCGATTCGGCCGAGTCCGAAGGCCAGCGTGAAGCGTTGAAGAAGTACACGATCGACCTGACCGAGCGTGCCCGCCTGGGCAAGCTCGATCCGGTGATCGGCCGCGACGACGAGATCCGGCGCGCGATCCAGGTACTGTCGCGCCGGACCAAGAACAACCCGGTGCTGATCGGCGAGCCTGGCGTTGGCAAGACGGCCATCGTCGAGGGTCTGGCGCAGCGCATCGTCGCCGGCGAGGTGCCGGAATCGCTGAAGTCCAAGCGCGTGCTCGTGCTCGACATGGCGATGCTTCTGGCCGGCGCCAAGTTCCGCGGCGAGTTCGAGGAGCGCCTCAAATCCGTGCTGAAGGAAGTGGCGCAGGATGAAGGCCAAACCATCGTCTTCATCGACGAACTGCACACCATGGTCGGCGCCGGCAAGGCCGAAGGCGCGATCGACGCTGGCAACATGTTGAAGCCCGCGCTCGCGCGCGGCGAGTTGCACTGCATCGGCGCGACGACGCTCGACGAATACCGCAAGTACATCGAGAAGGACGCCGCGCTGGAGCGGCGCTTCCAGAAGATCCTCGTCGGCGAGCCGACGGTGGAAGCGACGATCGCGATCCTGCGCGGGCTGCAGGAGAAGTACGAAGTGCACCACGGCGTCGAGATCACCGACCCGGCCATCGTCGCCGCGGCCGAGCTGAGCAACCGTTACATCACCGATCGTTTCCTGCCCGACAAGGCAATCGACCTGATCGACGAGGCGGCGGCGAAGGTGAAGATCGAGCTCGACTCCAAGCCCGAGGTGATGGACAAGCTCGACCGCCGGCTGATCCAGCTCAAGATCGAGCGGGAAGCCGTGCGGCGCGAAAAGGACGAAGGATCGAAGAAGCGCTTCGGGCTGATCGAGGAAGAGATCACCAAGCTCGAACGCGAGGCGGCCGACCTGGAAGAAGTGTGGAAGTCCGAGAAGGCGACCGCGCAGGGCTCGGCGCAGCTGAAGGAGGAGATCGAGCGCTTGCGCACGCAGATCGACGAGTTCACGCGCAAGGGCGACTTCAACAAGGTGGCCGAGTTGCAGTACGGCAAGTTGCCGGAACTGGAAAAGCAGCTCAAGCAGGCGCAAGCCAAAGAGACTGGCAAGGCCAAGGCGGGCAAGGACGGCGGCAAGCCGCAGTTGCTGCGCACGATGGTCGGTGCCGAGGAGATCGCCGAAGTCGTCGCGCGCGCGACTGGCATTCCAGTGTCCAAGCTCATGCAGGGTGAGCGCGACAAGTTGCTTCAGATGGAGACCAAGCTGCACGAGCGCGTGGTCGGCCAGGACGAGGCGATCACCGCGGTGGCCGACGCCATCCGCCGCTCGCGCGCCGGCCTGTCCGACCCGAACCGGCCGACCGGCTCCTTCCTGTTCCTCGGGCCGACGGGCGTCGGCAAGACCGAGCTGTGCAAGGCGCTCGCCGGCTTCCTGTTCGACAGCGAAGACCACATGATCCGCATCGACATGAGCGAGTTCATGGAGAAGCACTCGGTGAGCCGCCTGATCGGTGCGCCGCCGGGCTACGTGGGCTACGACGAAGGCGGCTATCTCACCGAGGCGGTGCGCAGGAAGCCTTACAGCGTGCTGCTGCTCGACGAGGTCGAGAAGGCGCACCCGGACGTGTTCAACGTGCTTTTGCAGGTGCTCGACGACGGGCGGCTCACCGACGGCCAGGGCCGCACAGTCGACTTCAAGAACACCGTGATCGTGATGACCAGCAACCTCGGCTCGCACCAGATCATGCAGATGGCGGGCCAGTCGAGCGAACTGATCCGTGAGGCGGTGTGGGTCGAGGTCAAGCAGCATTTCCGCCCCGAGTTCCTGAACCGCATCGACGAGGTTGTGGTGTTCCACGCGCTCGACACGAAACACATCGAATCGATCGCTCGCATCCAGATGAAGGTGCTGGAAGCGCGGCTGGAGAAGATGGACATGAAGCTCGACGTCGCGCCGCAGGCGCTGACCGAACTCGCCAAGGTTGGCTTCGATGCCGCGTTCGGCGCACGGCCGCTCAAGCGCGCGATCCAGCAGCGGATCGAGAACCCGATCTCCAAGCTGATCCTGCAGGGCCGCTTCGGGCCCAAGGACGTGATCCCGGTAGGCGTGGAGAACGGCGAGTTCGTGTTCGAGCGGGTAGTGCACTGAAGTATGCAATGGACGCCCGGGCCGGCAACGGCAGTTCGTCCGGCACCTTCTTGGGGGGTAGCACTGCAAGCGGGCATCCGACGGCGTGCTACATTCGCGCCATGAGCGCTCGACTTGCCGCCGCCCTGCTACTGCTCGGAATTGCCCGGGCCCGCTGACGTTCGTCTCTCAGTCTTCGTCTCAACGGCCCGCATGCAACCCGCAGCGGGCCGTTTCACTTTCAGGCGCGGGTTGCCATCAAGGAGAACAGCATGCCCGACAAGATCGTCATCTTCGACACTACCTTGCGCGATGGCGAGCAATCGCCCGGCGCGTCAATGACGCGCGACGAGAAGCTGCGCATCGCGCGCCAGCTCGAACGGCTGCGCGTCGACGTCATCGAAGCGGGCTTCGCCGCATCGAGCAACGGCGACTTCGAGGCCGTCAAGGCCATCGCGGCGGCCATCAAGGACAGCACCGTGTGCTCGCTGGCGCGCGCCAATGACCGTGACATCTCGCGCGCGGCCGAGGCGCTCAAGGGCGCGGCGTCGTCGCGCGTGCACACGTTCATCGCGACCAGCGCATTGCACATGGAGATGAAGCTGCGCATGTCGCCCGACCAGGTGTTCGAGCAGGCGCGCCTGGCAGTGCGCTTTGCGCGCAACCTGACCGGTGACGTCGAATTCTCGCCCGAGGACGGCTACCGTTCGGACCCCGACTTCCTGTGCCGCGTGCTCGAGGCGGTGATCGCCGAAGGTGCGACGACGATCAACATCCCCGACACCGTGGGCTACGCGGTGCCCGAGCTGTACGGCGAGTTCATCCGCAACTTGCGCGAGCGCATCCCAAACGCCGACAAGGCGGTGTGGTCGGTGCACTGCCACAACGATCTCGGCATGGCGGTGGCCAACTCGCTGGCAGGCGTGAAGATTGGTGGCGCGCGCCAGATCGAGTGCACCATCAACGGCCTGGGCGAGCGCGCGGGCAACTGCTCGCTCGAAGAGGTGGTGATGGCGCTGAAGACGCGCAAGGACTACTTCGGGCTGTCGGTGGGCGTGGAAACGACGCAGATCGTGCCGGCCTCGCGCCTGGTCGCACAGACCACCGGCTTCGTCGTGCAGCCGAACAAGGCCGTCGTCGGCGCGAACGCGTTCGCCCACGCGTCGGGCATCCACCAGGACGGCGTGTTGAAGGCGCGCGACACCTACGAGATCATGCGCGCCGAAGACGTCGGCTGGGCTGCCAACAAGATCGTCCTTGGCAAGCTCTCGGGCCGCAACGCGTTCAAACAGCGCCTGCAGGAACTCGGTATCGCGCTCGAGTCGGAGGCCGACGTCAACGCCGCGTTCGCGCGCTTCAAGGAACTCGCCGACCGCAAGAGCGATATCTTCGACGAGGACATCATCGCTCTGGTGATGGACGAGTCCGTCACGGCCGAGCACGAGCACTACCGGCTGCTCGCGCTGTCGCAGCGTTCAGAAACCGGCGAGCGGCCGCACGCGAGCGTCGCCTTCGCCGCCGGGGAGTCGGAACTGCATGCCGAAAGCGATGGCAACGGACCGGTCGACGCGAGCCTGAAGGCGATCGAGTCGAAGGTCCGAAGTGGCGCCGAGATGCAGCTCTATTCGGTCAATGCGATCACCTCCGGCAGCACAGAATCGCAGGGCGAGGTGACCGTGCGGTTGCAACTCGGCGGCCGGGTCGTCAACGGCGTGGGTGCCGATCCCGACATCGTGGTGGCTTCGGCGAAGGCCTACCTCGCGGCGCTGAACAAGCTGCACAGCAACATCGAACGGGTGCCCGCACAGGGTTGAAGTGGAACGAAAGACCTCGGCCGCATCAAGGGGCGGCTGAAGTCGGTGCGGGAAGTGGCCGATAACACGGCCTCGGCCCGGCCGATGTGGGCGTGCGGGGTCGGCCCGAGTCGAGGACCGACTTGAGGAAAGCCTCGCAAGTTTTTGATCTTGTGCGGTTTTTTCATTTCCCATACACTGCACCGTCCGACCGATCCGAGGGCCTTGAGTTGTCCAAATTGCGATTCCTTCAGACCTTGCTCGAGCGCAGCGTCGGCCCGCTGGTGCTCGCCCTCCTGTTGCCCGCCGCGGCCCACGCTACGGCGCCGGCCGAGAAGAAGGCGGGAGCCTCGATCAAGGCCGCAACGCAATCCGGCAGGACGTCCGCACCGGCGCGCAGCAGCAAGAAGGTGCTGCCCCGAAGCGTCGTGCGGGTGGTGCCGGAGAAGCCCTCTTTCGGTGCGCTTTCGGGACTTCACGGCACCTCGGATGCGCTGGACCTGAAATCCAGCGTCGCGCTGGTGATGGACCAGGATACGAACGAGATCCTGTTCGGCAAGAATCTTCAAGCCGTGCTGCCGATCGCATCGATCACCAAGTTGATGACGGCTCTGGTCGTCACTGAGGCCAGCCTGCCCCTTGACGAGATGCTGTCCGTGACGCAAGACGACGTGGACACGGAAAAGGGCAGTCGTTCACGCCTGACGGTGGGCACGCAGCTCAGTCGAGAGAAGATGCTGCACCTGGCGCTCATGTCCTCCGAGAACCGGGCCGCCCACGCACTCGGGCGCAGCTATCCCGGCGGGCTGGATGCCTTCGTCTCGGCGATGAATGCCAAGGCGCAACTGCTGGGCATGGTCGATACCCGATACGTGGAGCCGACGGGGCTATCGAGCAAGAACCAGTCGAGCGCACGCGATCTGGCCACGCTGGTCAACGCGGCGCACCAGCACCAGATCATTCGCGAGCTGTCGACTTCGCCCGAATACCAGGTCGCGGTCGGCAAGCGGGAGCTGATGTTCCGCAATACGAACGGGCTGGTGCGCAGCCCGGCATGGGACATCGGCCTGCAGAAGACCGGCTACATCTCGGAGGCCGGCCGCTGCCTCGTCATGCAGGCGAAGATGGCCGGCCGCAAGCTCATCATGGTCTTCCTCGATTCGACGGGCAAGTACTCGCGGATCGGCGATGCCGAGCGCGTTCGCCGCTGGATCCACGATTCGGCGCCTGCCGCAGCTGCGCCGGGCGCCCGCCCTGATGCGCGACTGACCTCCTGAGACCGGCGCCCGGTGACATCGCCCGGCCTGTGACCGATCAGGGCCGCCGGCGGTGGTCTCCGTTCAGGCCCGATGTCCGAGCGCCTGCGAGATCTGTGCGGCGACAGCCTTCAGACGCTCGACCCAAGCCTCCTCCAGGCGATCGGCCGGTGCCGATATCGACAGCCCGGCCACCAGCTTGTTCTGGTCGTCTTGGATCCCCGCCGCCATGCAGCGGACACCGAGCTCAAGTTCTTCGTCGTCGCGTGCGATGCCGCTGTGCCTGACCTTGCCCAGTTCGCGTTCCAGCGTTGCCAGGTCTGTGATGCTGTTGCGGGTCTGGCCGGCCAGGCCGGTGCGCGTGGCGTACGCGCGAACGCGCTGCGGGTCGTCCTGCGCCAGGAAGAGCTTGCCCACGGAGGTCAGGTGCAGCGGTGCGCGCCCGCCGACCGCGCGCACGACTTGCATGCCGAATCGCTCGCTGTATGTCCGCTCGATGTAGACGATCTCGTCGCCCTGCCGCATCGACAGGTTTATCGGCTGGTTGGTCAGCTTGTGCAGTTCGCGCATCGGGCCGAGAGCCGCGTCGCGAACATCCAGGCGGGCCTTCACGAGATTGCCGAGTTCGAGGAGCCGCATCCCGAGGCGGTAGCTGCCGGCCTGGGGCCGCTCGACGAAGCCGCCGATCGTCAGGTCGTTCAGGATCCTGTGGACCGTCGAGGGGTGCAGCCCGGTTCGTTCGCTGATGACTTTGAGCGACACCGGATCCTGGTACGACGCGAGCACATCGAGGAGCGTGAACGTCCTCTCCAGCACCTGGATGGTCGGCGCAACGCCTTCTTTCTTGGCCATGGCCTGAATTCTCGCCCAGTTTCTCGGAATTTTGCATCGCGAAAATGAATACTGGTGGGCGGAAACGTGTTGAACTTGCACGAGGTCATGGAGTCTGGCTACGATGGACCGAACGGTGAGAAGATTCAGGCGGTCGTCACGCGTCATCGCACTGGGCGCCGTGGCAACGCTGGCAGTGGGCGCCTGCGGCATGGGGGCGCAGGGTCAGCCCAGCGCGGCCAGCGCCTCGGTGTCGATGGAGGCCGCGTCGGCAGCCGCTGCGCCCGAGGGGTCGGGCGCAGCGGCGACGACGCTGGCGACTCTCATCGCCGCGGCCGCACCGCCGACAGCGCCCTCGAACCCACAGGCAGCAGGTGCAGGGGCCTCGGCGCCCCGAGCACCAGCCTGGATTGCCGTGCCCCGCATCGCCGGTCGGCTGACAAACAGGGACATCGGCCTCGTGATCAACAGCGCGGACCCGTACTCGGTCGAGGTCGGCGAGTTCTACATCCGTGCACGCAAGCTGCAACCCGAACAGGTGCTGCGCGTCGACCTCCCCGTGCGCGCCACGCTCAGCGCCGATGAGTTCCGTGCCTTCGACCGGCGCCTGACGGCTCACTTCGGGCCGGCGGTGCAGGCGCTGGCGCTCGCTTGGGTGCAACCCTATGCCGTGGCCTGCAATTCGCTCACGGCGGCGCTTGCAATCGGATTCGACGACGAGTTGTGCCACAAGAGCTGCGATCCACCGCTGCGGCACTCGCCGTACTTCAACTCCACGTCAACCCGGCCCTATGCTGACCTCGGCCTGAGGCCGTCGATGCTGCTCGCTGCCGACGACGTTGCCGGTGCCAAGGCCATGATCACGCGAGGTGTCTCGTCCGACAGTACGCTCGGCCAGCGCGGCGCGCCGCCCGTCAATGCCTACTACGTCATCACGCCGGACCGGGCGCGCAGTTCAAGGGCATCGCTGTTCCCGCCGCCTGGTCAGGTCGCCAAGATCGGCATCGATGTCCATGTCGAGCGCGCATCCTGGCTGGAGGACGTGGACCGCGTGCTGCTCTACATGACCGGTGCGGTCAAGGTCGACAAGCTGGACCGCATCGGCTGGGTGCCCGGCGCCATGGCAGACCACCTCACTTCATTTGGAGGGGTGCTCGATGGTCACGGTGGGCAGATGACGGCCAAGGCCTGGATTGCTTCGGGCGCGACCGCGAGCTATGGCACGGTCAGCGAGCCATGCTCGTATCCGCAGAAGTTTCCACACCCCCAGGTGCTGCTGTTGCACTACGCACAGGGCAGCACGGTGATCGAGGCCTACTGGAAGAGCGTGGCCTGGCCGCAGCAGGGCGTGTTCATCGGCGAGCCATTGGCCGCGCCGTTCGCGCGACGGTGATCGGCCATGCGCCGGAAGCGCCCACTCGGCCTTCGGGGCGAGCCAAGGCTGCCTCAGCGTGTGGCCTCCAGCGCCAGCGCGGCAGCGATGCCGGAGCGGACCGCGCCTTCGAGCGTGGCGGGGTACGGGCCGGCCACATAGTCCCCGGCTGCGAGCAGGCCTGGGGCGATCCCCTGTGGCGGACGCCGAAGGTCGGGCGTGCAGAGGAAGGTGGCGCGCTTCTCGATGATCGTGCGAAGCGGCCCCAGAGGCCCCTTCAGCTGGCCGCCGAGCGCCGTGCGGGCCTGCGCCAGCGTTGCCTGCACCAGGGCCTGCGTGCCGCGCTCGACCCAAGGACGGGCACCGCTGATGACGAAGGCGAGGGCGCCGTCGATGCCGCGGAGCAAACCCAGGTCGAACACGAACTGCGCCGGCTCTGAGGCACCGTGACGCAGGGCCAGCATCGGTTGCGGCAGGCGCGCACCGGCACTGCGCAGGATCACGGTGGCGATCGGTTCATGCCGCATTCCGCGCGCGCACTCCGCCCATTGCGCAGATACGGGCTCGACCAGCCGTGCTGCCTCGACCGGGCTGGCGGCAAGGATCACCGCGTCGAACGGCTCGCCGTCGACGTCCCATCCGGACTCGAGCGGATGCAACGCACCGACGCGATGGCCCGGCCGCAGCAGTGTGCCGTGCTGCGCCAGCCAGGCCGTTGCAGCTTCGGGCCACAAGGCGCCAAGGTCCACCCGCGGCAGCAGCAAGTCGGCCGACCCGGCGCCGGCAAAGAGCGCGTCGTGCAGCACGCGCAGGAACACGCTCGCGCTGGCATGCGGCGCGGGCGTGTTCAGGGCGGCGATGCACAGTGGGTCGATCAGGTCCGCGCGCACCGTCGCAGGTAACCCGGCGGTGAGTTGCCCGACCGTGAGGTGCTCGTCGCACCGGAATGCGCGTCGCGCCCAGCCAGCGGCGGCGACGAGCAGGGCGAGCCGTTCTCTCCATGGCCAACCTCGACGCGCCAGCACGGCCCGCGCGAACGCGAGGCTGGGGGCCCCGCGGGGTAGGGTCAGTGCGCCGCCATCGGGGTACGCGAGGCTCAGCGGCATGCGCCACAACAGGCGCTGCGGATCTGCGCCGACCAGCGCCATCATCCGAAGCGTTCCGGCATAGGCGCCGATCAGGATGTGCTGCCCATTGTCCAGGGCCAGGCCGTCGTGGTCGATGCGACGCGCCCGTCCCCCAAAGGCGGACGCCATCTCGAACAACGTCACGCCGTGGCCTCGCGACGTGGCCTCGACCGCGGCCGCCAGCCCGGCCCAGCCGCCGCCGACGACGGCCAGGCGCATCAACCCCCGCGCCAGTTGGTCCGCATCGCGATCCACAGCTTGCGCAGCGGCGTCAGGGCGATGCGCTGGTGCAGGACCTGGAAGCCGCCGGCCTCGATCTCCCGCAGCAGAGTGCGGTAGATGTTGGCCATCATCAGCCCGGG
>Ga0302322_100004963_pt1 | contig 11641 bp, 5 predicted proteins | sample Fen_T0_2_FD_203757 | JGI IMG/M metagenome (GOLD analysis project Ga0302322, IMG submission 203757) | Peat permafrost microbial communities from Stordalen Mire near Abisko, Sweden - Fen_T0_2 | ecosystem: Environmental > Terrestrial > Soil > Wetlands > Permafrost | place: Sweden: Abisko... | reverse complement strand
GGATACGGCCAGAGAAACCGGGCTATGTACCGATGCTCAAGCAGGGCTCGATCATCTTGGGAATTGGTGGCGACAACAGCAACGGTGCCGGTGGCCGGTTCTACGAAGGAGCGATCTCGGTCGGTCCGGCGCCGTCGAAAGACGTGGTTGACGCGCTTCAGGCCGCGATCGTGGCTGCAAAATACGGTAAGTAGTCACAGGCGTCAGCAAGTGAATGACGGTTTTGGCGCATCCGCGCCCGCGCACTAATCGGCTGGGATGTCTCGTCGAGCAATCGCCGCCTCACTTTCGAGGTCGTCGATTTGCATGCGCCAGCCAGTAACCTTTAATGGCGCCGGTGACGGTGAATTTTTGGCTTGGGCCAACCGCCGAGGGACTACTTTCACGGACTCGTCCGTGAGAGGGAAAGGAAAGACGTGCTTCGAAGATTGCGAGCGTTGCTGATTTCGGGAGTTTCCGTGCTGACAATGCCGGTGATGGCGGCAGCCGAAGAGCCGACGGACCCACCCTCGTCCGATGCGGCCACCGCGGACGATTCGGAATCCGACGCGCCAACGGCCGCAGCACCCGAGGCGCCAGCTGCGAAAACGCGGTCTTCTGCGCGGACGTCCGCCGCAGCGCCCGAAGCAACCTCTACCGAAGCGGGCGCTTCAGCCGACACGCAGGCGCCCGGCTCAGAAGCTGAGCCCAAGGTCCCGCAGGAAGACTGGAAAATCGAGGTCCACGGCTACTTCCGTGCACCCATGGCCCTGGGCATCAGTTCGCGCCCCGACCCGCAGGACCCCAATGGCCCGTCCAAAGGGCAAATATCGTACGGCCCCAATCGAACCGTGGACAGTAGCTACTACAGCTTCGCCTATACGCGATTGCAGGAACAAGACTGGGCAGAGATCACCTTTCACGCCAAGAAGAAGCACGTCGACGCCGCAGTGGGCTGGATGGGATACTGGCTGGCCGCGGCCGGCTCCAGAAATCCAGACGCCGCAGCGGTTCCCGGCGTGGCCTCGCTCACCCTCGACACGGATTTCGAACTGGCCGGGCGCAAATCGAACATCGCGATCCAAATGGGCGCCTGGTGGCCAGGTTTCGGCTACTTCGAGAAGTACGACACCTTCACGCTCGGCCGCTTTCGCCATATCGGTGAACAGCTGAGACTGACCGTCCCCGTGGACTCAGACCTCACGCTCTCGGTCGTGGAAGGTTTTGGCACCGGACGCGATGGCTCCTTCGGCTACCAAGTGGCCAACACTAGCCCGCTGTACGCCTCCAAGGTAGGCGCCGACTTGCTTGCCTACGGCAATCTGCGAGTGACCTACAAAAAAAACGTCGACGTCGGGCTTCACTACAACACCGAGTGGACGCGCGACCCTAACCTGACCGCAGACGGTGCACCTGGCAAGGCCTATTCCGACGCGGCGCAAGCCCGCTTGTCGGTCGTCGGCGCCGAAGCCAACCTAGTGTTGCCCTACGCCGGTCGCCTGTGGATTTCACCGGCCTACGTCAGCGTAAAGAACGGGTGGGCGCTCGGCGGCTACGGCGGCACCGAGGTGATGCACGCGCAAGGCGGATTCGGTATTGCCACGAACTACTTGGCATATTGGAACTCGCCCTCGAACAGCACCGGGACTGGTTCGATGGTCAATGTCGGCTTCTTGTATGAAAATTCGCTCTCCAGCATCCTAGGCAAAGCGCCCGGAGAACTGGCGCACGACGTCAAGCTGAGCATCTTCGGGTTGATGGCCAATGCCAGTCTCGACTTGCCAGCGGGCACGGCCCTGACGCAAAAGAGCATCAAGCAATTCAAGTATGGTGCGGACGTGACGGTGCAAGCGTTGAACTGGCTCGGCGTGATGCTCCGAGGAGACACCGTGAACTACGACCGGGATAACCCGGGGCTCATCTTCTCCGCCATCACGACGCGGTTGAGCGTTTCCTCGCACTTTCTGTCGAGCGAAAGCATCTACCTCCAGTACTCGCGTTACATCTACGGTGACCGTTTCTTGCTCGCGGGACAGTGGCCGTGGGGCACGCCGTTGGTGGCAGGGTCAGACGTGACCCAAAGCGGTGTCTACAGTGGCAAGAAGCCCGATATGGATGTGATCAAACTACAGGCCACTGTTGCGTTCTGAGTTCAGAGCGAAATGAGCTCGGAGGACTCGCTCGCCTCTAGCAGCTGCACTCCGAGCCGCACGCCTCGCAGGAGGTGCTCCAGTGATCCATTCACTCACGGCGTAGCTACAGTCGGGCATGAGCTGCAGTGTGCGGCTTCGTGTGCCAGCACCGCACGCGCCGCAGTGACTTCAGTGCTGTCGATGTAGACGTGCAACGCGCTCGGAGACTGATGCCACTCGTAGCAGAACCAAGTATCCTGCGGGACCTTCGTGGCTGAGGCGTCGTTCAGCTTGTCGTTGGACTTCAGGTTCGTCGCAACCTCACCAGAGTCCATCTCATTCAAGTGCGCACTTGGTCACTGGCGGCGTTGAGAGCCATGAGGCACTGATGCCCGCCCGCAGCTGACTTGACGCGAACCCAAGCTCGCCCCCAGAAGTCCGTCGCCGGAAACCCCTTGGTCGCGGTGAGGTAGCCGCCTCCGGTCCCGGTGGGTGCACTCATGTGAGCCGCGTCCGCACCTGAATGGCGGCTCCCGGCTGTTTCGATCAGTCATCTTCGCGCTGCCTGCCTGGGCGGCAGCGCTGGTAACGCTCGTGGCCGGGGCCGCCTCTCGAGCCGCGGAAGCCGCTTCCGCGCCGTCGAGGAGCCCCGGCATGAATCGGGCTAAGGCGCGGGCGGCGCGTCCTTGTCCTGGAAGATGAAGCCGCCGAACGCCGCGTCCTGGAACACGAACGCCGCCGGAAACTGGGCGGAAGGATGGTCATCCGCCAGGTCGCCTTCAATCCCGATCGAGCTCTGCACGGTCGCGGCAAATGAGGACTCGAAGGTCACCTTCCACTCGTTCGCGTGGGTGGTGCCCAGGGTCCCGCTGAAGCTTGGTTCGAAGCTGAAACCGAAGGCGGACAAGCTGACGCTGCCCGAGTCGGTGGACTCGAGTGCGTCCGTCACCTTCGCGTTGTAGGTCGCCGTATTCGTGGCGGTCGAGACGTTGGAGTACGTGATCGTGTTGCTGAGCTTCTGGCTCAGCGTTTGGCCACTCATGTTGGTGCCGTAGTTCGTAGAGATGACTAGGTTCTGTGGCAACACAACGCGCGCGTTCGGTGCCGTCGGCAGCCTTTGCCCCGCACCGTAGAAAGGATCGAGCTGCAGCAGCTGCAGACAGTCGTTCGCATCGAGCACATCACTGCTGTCCGGAGGGGTGTGCGTGGAGGTGTTGATCGCGATGCCGTTTTGATGCGGGGCGACCTGACGCGCGCACTCGTCGAGGTCGCGCACCGTGACCGAGAACAGCGACGGCGAGCTCGGCGCGCCGTCCGCGCCGAGCAAGATGATGGCGCTCCCCGCGTCCACCTTCCAGACCCCGACCTGCGGGTGGACGAGGGTCACGAAGGTGTCGCCCCAGAACGGCTCTTGATCGAAGGTGCCGGCCGCGCCGGGGACGAGGCTCGCGATCGGTCCGATCGTCGTCGTCATGATCGACTCGAAAGTCCCGGTATTGCTTTGCGCGGCCTCGCTCGACCTTCCGGTCTCCAGGCTCGTCGTCTGGTCCCAGGTGGTCGAGGAGGCGGCCTTGAGTCCGATCGAAGGAGCGATCGCTTTGAGGAGATTGCCGACCTTGCCGGGTCCCCCAAGACTGTCCAAACTCGCGGACCCTTCGACCGACGTCCCATCGGTGGCTTTGCTGTCCACTTCCGTCGATTGGCTCTGATCCACCAGGTTGCTCGCCGTCATGGTCGTCCCGAACGAGCGCGACAGGGTATAGGTCGCGCTGCTCTTGTCCCCCGGCGGCTGGTACAGGATCGTCAAGGGCAGGACTTTCAGCTGCGCGATCGCGATTGGCTCGACCACCACATGGAACGGGCTAGACGCCTGCTCATAGACGAACGTCTGCTGCTGCGGGCTGCCCATGACCGCCGGTCGGGTGTATCTCCAAGTCGCGAGGGGTCCTTCGTTCTCGTTCTGACCCGGGAGGACGACGACCGGCACCGCGGGCGGGCAGAAAGGGGCGGAGGCAGACCAATTGATGCTGTTTTGATTGTTTATGATCGAGCACGCATAGCCCTGCCCGGTGGTCGGAGTCGATTGCGGCGTGAACGGGGTCGTGATGAAGCCGGCCCACGTTTGGCAGGCGAGGGCGTTCGGGTACAGGCGGCCGGGGCCCCAGCCCACGACCTCCGTGTCGTTCGGCACCCGCGTGTCCGCCTCCTCTAGCTTGACGACATAGCGGAGGTAGGTCGCGATCGCGGGGAGCTGAACGGGAACCGTCATGATGCCCGAAAACGTGCCGTCCTTCGGAGCCGTCGGCCCGTTGATCCCGGCTCCTTTGATGTCAGGGAGGGGCTGGGAGCTGTAGAGATCCTTGCTCGCCGAGCCGAGGGGGACCCAGCAGCCAGTGAAGGCATCGGGGGATGGTCCATCGAACGTCACGCTGTCCAACGGATAGTCGGGATCGAGCTGCTCGGCTGCCGGACAATTCGTGGCGCCGTCCTGCCAGCGCTCGATACGGACCGTGTACTTTCCGTGATTCCCCTCGACCACGCTCGGGAAGAGGTTGGACTTGCAGCTCTTGGTCCCGGTACCGACGTTGAGCGGGTCGAACAACGGGTTGTCGAGGGCCTCCGCGTTCGCCGTCATCTCCAACGCGGACGTGTCATCCGTAAGCTCGACACCGACCTCGAAACTCACCTGCGAGCTTTCAACGATGACCTTCGGCACGCCGCTGACGCCCGTGGGAAGGCCGAGGTTGTCCTGGACGGTGAAGCCGTTTCCCTTGACCCAGCGCGGCGCGTTCGGGTCGGAGAGGAAAGGTGGAAGCGGCGTAGAGGTGTAATTGAGGAACGGCTCGACGATCGCGGGCGGGTTGTCTTGCACTATGTTTGCAAAACCCGCCCAAGACTGCACCCCTTGCATCGTGAGCGGTGCCTTCATGCTGAGCGATACGAGGGAGACGGACGAAACGGGCGGAGCCGTGACCGTCACCGTGAGGATCACGAGCGGCTGGTCGTCGACGCTGGTGGCGGTGATGTGGACCTGCTGCGGTCCGAGCGCCGCGATTTGTTGGGCGGAGACGACCAGCGTATAAGCCGAGATCGGCTCGGTGCCGATGGGAAGCGGGGAGAGCGTGAGTCCGCTTTCGCCGGCGAAGCTCAACGAGAGCGGATCGGAGAACCCGCCCACCCGCTCGACGTTGAGGGTAGTCTCGGCGGTGCGCCCCTGCGCCACGCTGATCGCCGCGGGGCTCAGCGTCAGGATGACGGTCGGCGTGACATCCGCGTTGGCGGTGTCGAAGGCCACGGTGACCGGGTTGCCGGCCGCGTCGTGCACGGTAACGCCTGGCGCGCCCGTGCCGGTCGTGCCGAGCGGCTGCGCGGGGGTGTTCGCTGTTGCGACGACCGCGCCAAGGGTCCAGGAGATGTTCGTCGCTCCCGCCGGCAACGGGTACGCGAGAGCGCCGGGATGATCGCCCGGGCCGAACGACTCGATCTTGTGCGCCGGCGTCGCGACCGTCACGCCGTCGACGGAGATGACGTTGCTGGTGCCGTAGGGCGCGCCAACGGTGGCCGCGCCCGCGTTCCTGTAGCTGAAGATCGCGACGCGAGCGCCGCCGCCGAGGTCCACGAGCTCCTCGAATCGGGGCACGATTCCACAGAGCGGGTCGCGGGGACCGCCGCAGACGCCCGACTGGCAGGTGTCTCCCGAAGTGCAGGAGTTGCCGTCATTGCAGGCTGTACCGTTCGCCGCGGGGGCGAACCCGCACGCTCCGCTCGCCGGATCGCACAGGCCCACGTGGCACTGGTCAAGCGGCGGGCAGGCGGTCGCGTTGGAGCCCGTGCAGACGCCCGATTGGCAGGCGGAGGTCGCGGTGCAGGCGTTCTGATCGTTACAAGTCGTTCCGTCCGCGGCGGGCGGGCTCGTGCACGCCCCGGTGGCGGGAACGCAGGTCCCGGCTACGTGGCAGGCGTCGCTAGCGGTGCAGGCCACCGGATTCGACCCCGTGCAGACACCCGCCTGACAGGCGTCGGTCTGGGTGCACCCGTTCCCGTCGCTGCACGCGGTCCCGTCCACCTGCTGCGGATTCGAGCAGGCCCCGGTGGCGGTGTTGCAGACGCCCGCGCTGTGACACTGGTCGGAGGCCTGGCAGACCACCGCCGCGCCCACGTGGCACGCGCCCGCTTGGCAGGTGTCGGCGACCGTGCAGGCGTTGCCGTCCGTGCAGGACGTGCCGTTCGGCCGCCCGCCGCAGGCGTTCGCTGCCAACGGCACGAAGCGCAGGTTGTCGATCCGGTAAAGCCCGGTCGTCGGCACGGGCACGTTGATGACGACCGTGATCGTGAGATCGGTGTAGCCGCCCTGCAGCAGGCTCGTTATCAGCGCGTTGGTCAGCGGGAAGGTGACCGTGTTCCACACGTTGAGGGGCTTGCCGGTCAATTCGACCTGGCCGAGAAACACGCTGTTGATGCCCCGGCTCGGACAATTGACGTACGTCTGCGCCGTGCCGAAAAAATTCGGATTCGGCTGCGTCGTAGGCAACATCACGTCCCAGGCGAGGGTTGGACTGACGCCGACCAGGGTCGACAACGCGGTGCTCGCCAACGGTGTAAACCCATTGCTGCTCGAGGGCTTCACCTGAATCGAGAACGAACCCTGCGAATGAGTAGTCGACTTGGTTAGTACAACGCCGGCCGTGGTCGTCGACCAGCCCGTCGGATCCTCGAACCCGAAAATGTCAGCGGCCGTCAGCGCCTCTCGCGCCACCGCCGCGCTTTGATCTTCCCCGTGCGCGCCGCTGCAGCCCACCGCCATCAGAGCAATGGCGGCCACTAGTGCTTTCCAAATCGTCTTCATTCGAGGCCTCTCTTCCGCATCGGGATTCCCAGTCGTCAAAACGCAAGGCACACGCCAGCGTTGCCTGGGCCGTTCACGCAGTAAGCAGCGTGCTCTTCCGCCCGCCGCCCAACGTCCAGCTGGGCAGCTCCCAATGAAGGATGCCCCCTCTGAATATCCACGGCCATTATACTCTCGTCAGGCTCGTGGGTGCAAGGCAGGAATTGCTTTTCAGCACGGCCTCGAGGCGCGGCGCTCGACTGCGACTCCTTTCTCCGGGGTGATGAGGCTCGCTAGCGCCGACCATCTGACATGCAGAAAATTTTTACTGCTTCGCCGCGCTGTCGAGTGTTTCGAGTGCGGTGCGGCAGAGATGTGCACGAGGCGGCCGGCCAGCACGAGTTGCTGCCTGCACGCGGATTACTCCTCGTCCCACACGACGCGAGTGACGCCCGAGATGCGTGCGAAGTGGGATATTTGAGGGATATTTAAAGGAGTTTTAAGGGATATTGCGCGAACAGGTCGTGGTGTGAGCGTGCGCGCCGGTTACAGGAATGCGAGGCCCGCCGGAATGACGCGGAGCCCGTTTGGCGAGTGCGGCGGATCACTGACGGTGCAGCAAGAAGGACGAGCGCTCCGACAGCCGCAACTCGCTGCCAGAGCACTTCAAGTGTTCGCGCGGCTTCCAGGTGGTTGGTCATGCCCCCGTCGTCGTCCAGCTGAACCGAGTGGCATTCAGCTCGAAGGGCCAAAGAGTTCGCGTCGCGCGACCGGCGGAGTTCGTCAGTTGCCGCGAACCGACGAGTCCGCTGCGCTCGCTCGATGTGTCGGGCGTCAGTCGGCTCGAAGTGCGACGGCTCGGCCTGAAAAGCATCGGGCCGGGCGCATCGCCAATTCGCCCTCGGCCTGAGTGCCCCCCCCCACGAGCGTCATCGCGCAGCGAAAGTCGGCGCGACGAGAGCCAAAGGTTGCCGCGGATCTGCGTCCAATCGAGTGCGGTTAGCGTCAGTCGCTTCGAATGCGTCGCGGTCGACAACTTCGGTTGCCGCAGCGGCCCTTCCTGACGACGACCCGCGCTGGGTGCGCCGTGTCGTGTACACGCGCAAGTCGGTCAAGCGCCCAGTCGACGACCGGCAGTCGACTCGTGCGCGCTCCAGCGGACGCTCCGCACGGAATTCACTGGCGACACGTCGGCAACTTCAAGAACGCCGGACGTGAATGGCAGCCCCGTGCTGTCAGCGCCCAGCCGGTTTCGCACTTGACGCGCTGAGTAATCCAAAGGGGCCCGGGATTGCGGGCAGCGCGTTGCCCTCGCACGCCTAGCAGCTGCACTCCGAGCCGCAGTCCTCGCAGGAGGTGCTCCAGTGACACGTGGGGAGGCAGAATTGCCATTCCCCGCTGCCGCAGCAACGAAAGTTACTGCCCTCGTCCGTGTGATCCGGACCGATGCGCAGGCAGCCGCCGGAAATCTTGGGCGTGCAGCCGTCCCAGCTGCATTTGCTGTTGCACAGCCGCTGCCCGCAGGAATCACCGTTGCTGCAAGCGCTGGTCTGGCCGGGAGTGCACGCGGCAGTCACGCCGCCGCAGGCACCCCAAGCGCCCCAGGCGCCCCAGGTGCACGTATCGGCCGAGCAGCTACGCGAGCGAGTTTGCTTGCCCGTGTTGCAAGCACCGCAGGCTTGTTGCGCCATTTCGACTTGGCCCGGACTACACTCGACTTGAGCGCTGCAAGCGCTCCAGGCACTCCCCGCGTAGCTACAGTCGGGGAGCAGCTGCAGAGTGCGGGTTCGCATGCCGGCGCCGCACGCGCCGCAAGGCTCGGTTTGTGTGGCGGTCGCAGGTAGTTTGCAGGCGTCGCTGCTACCGGCGGCCCCCGCTTCGGTGCTCTCGCTGCCGGCACTGCCGGCGATTTCGCTCATGCCGCCGCTGCCAGCGTCCCCTGGTACTTCGCTGCCGGGCCTGCCCGCCGCGCCGGCGTTGCTCGACGCGCCCACGTAAAAGGCGTCGTTCTCGACCATCAGGCTGCAGCTCGGAGTCAGGACCACGACCAACGTCGGAATGTGAAACCACTTCATCGAAAGAGCCTCGCTCGTGAGCCAACAGTGGCGCGCGCCCCGTCAGCCAGGTCGCCTCAATTTCGACGCTATACGCCCTCAGGGTGTCGATCGCGAGAGATCGCTGACGAAGCTCGCGCGAGTGGTGCCAATGCGGCCGCGCGCGGCTCCGACGCACGCTGCCGCACGAGCGCAAGCTATTGATGTGACTGGCTAATTTGACAGATCACAGCCTGACGCGCTCGCGCGCAGCTCCGTTCGTCCGGTCACACTCGGGAGTGCGCCCCGCCCAGGCGATACCATCGCAGCTCCGCCATTCAGGGCACGTTGGCCGCGCGTCGAGCGGCCAAGATCCCCTCGATTGCGTCGGCGACGGTGGCCGCCTCTTCGGTCGCCACGTCGTACCGTGCCCCGCTGGTGTTGACGAACAACCGAACCCGATTGCTGGCGTGGACGCGATAGTTGAAGCGCGTGAAGTTTTGGTGAATTCTCGCTCGAGCAAGACCCCACGCCACGGCGATGGCGGGCTTGATTTCGAAGTGATCGAGCACGATCACCATGTCCATCTTCCGCGCGTAGCCTTGCATGTAAGACTCGTATTGCGCGTACCATTCAGCGACGTCCGCGTCGGTTTCGATTATCCAATACGGCGTCGCGATGATCAGGTCGTTGGCACGATCGTATCGAAATTCAATCTTACGCTTCATTCCGTCTTGTCCATTCCGCCCCATGAACCGATCCCACGGTGGGCTCGTCAAAAAGCCCGAGCGCCAAGTCATCCTGCCGTCTGAAATGACTCTAGCATTCAGCCTCGCGTCGTTGAAGGCAGTCCGCGATACTCAATCGCACAATCGCCCATTAAGGCAACTCGAGGGTTAGAACGATGGTAAAGCCCGTTTTTTTCTGGTAGCCAAAGGTAAGGCAATGGGTTCTCGGGGCTGCCATCGGGCCGGGGCGACCCGAACGTAAACAAATGTCCGCCCTGCTTCAGACCGTCCAACGTACGCAGGCGGTGCCGCGCCTCGACCGTCTGATTGCCCGCCCCCCCGACCAAGTTGGTATGGGCGTGCGCATCGGGCGCGGCGCATCACTCTCGGTCGGATCCGAAGTGCGTGCGCGCGGCCCCCTTTGCCTCAGTCGGGCCTACTTGGCGTAGCCGGCGGCAACGACGTTCGCTTGAACGGCGTTTTCCGTCGCATCCGAGGGGTAGCCCGTGACGATACAGCCCTCGTAGAACGTGCCCTGGCTCTGGTTCGCCCCGCCATCGGGTTTGCAGCAGTCACCACCACTGCCGAGCACGATCGCGCCTTGCTTCTTCATCGGGCTCCACCCGCCGGGGAGCGCTCCTTTATAATACGTACTCAAGCTGCCGGTCATCGCGTCGCCGCCACGCAATGCAAACTCGCTGGTCCCGTTGTTCTTGAGCAGCGCGGTGACGAACGTGGCGGTTTGAGCCGGATTGTTCTGATTCTTCTTCGTGTCACCCTGGGCGAAGAGGCCGTATTCGAGATCGGCCATGACCCAGGGCCCCGAACCGGCGCCCGAACCCCAAGCCGTCGTGCTGCTGAGGTTGAGCGAATCCATCGCCCCGGAGCCATCCGCCTTTCGGTCGGTTTCGCTGTTGCCGTAGTCGAAGCAGCAGCCGCTGTTGTAGTGCTTACCGCTCGTCACCATGTACATCCCCTCCGGTTCCTTGCCCAACGCAATGCCGGACTTCGAGGCGTCCACCCAATAGCTATTTCCGGGGTTGATGTAGAGCGAGTACACCTTGTGGCCGCCCACGGTCAGGGACTCGCTCGTTGCCTTCGCAGCGCTACTCTGCGGTGAGCCAGGAACCTGGGTCGAGCCCTGGTACCAAAGGTCATTGCCTTTGCCCGACTGATCGTACACCACGGTGACGACGCAGCTGGTGCCGGAACAGAACGCATCTTGCGCAGCTCCGTCAGCGCTGCCGCCGGGCGCCAGTGGCAGTATGTCCTTCGTCGCGCCCGCGGCGTTGCGCACTTGGTAGAGCTTTGCGTTGTACGACCCGAAGAGCGCTCGCACCGTGCTGTGCGCCGCAACGCACGGATTGCCCGCGGCCTTGTAAATATCGCAGGGACCCATGCCGCTGCCTGAGGCCGCACTTCCGCCCGATCCGCCCATTCCTACGACACCTCCCTGACCACCGGTTGCGCTCCCGCCGGCCGTGCTGCCGCCTGCGCTACCGCCAGCTGCACCACCGCCACCGCCACCGGCGGCACCCGCACCACCGGTGCCGGCGGGGTCGCCCTTTTGGAACTCCAGGCTACCAGCGGATGGGGGGCTCGCGAGCTGGGGCGACCAGCTCATCGTGTCGCCCGACACGCAGTACGAATAGGTCATCTTGTCGTCGATCTTGAGCACATCGCCGGCAGCGGTGTAGTTGCCGTCGCGTGCCGCGAACACGGAGACCACGCCGGGACCGCCCATCTGATTGACGGTGCCCGAACACGTGCACCCGCCAGACGCGATGGGCGTGCACGTGAGAGCGGAATAACCGAGGCTCGAGATGATGTTCGCCGCGCCGTTGCAATCGGTCTTGGTCGACGAAATGAACAGGCACGAGGGCGCCAGGTCGAACTGTTCGGTCCCCGTGGTGATGGTGTTGTCCTCGAACGTGCCGTTTTCGT
>Ga0302322_100004962_pt1 | contig 11642 bp, 10 predicted proteins | sample Fen_T0_2_FD_203757 | JGI IMG/M metagenome (GOLD analysis project Ga0302322, IMG submission 203757) | Peat permafrost microbial communities from Stordalen Mire near Abisko, Sweden - Fen_T0_2 | ecosystem: Environmental > Terrestrial > Soil > Wetlands > Permafrost | place: Sweden: Abisko... | reverse complement strand
GGCGCCAATGCCCCGGTGGTCGACCGGTGGCGACTCGATGGTGCCGGGCTGATCAACACCGTCGTCGCGCCCGGCGCCGCCATGGTGGGCTACACCGCCGAAGGGACCAGCATCCTCGCCGGCAACCCGGGGACCAACTATCCCGGCCCGCCGATCCGGCTCATCGACCCGACGACGGGCACCCTGCAACGCTCATTCGACCGATTGCTCGCCGCGATTCCGTCGACGATCCCCAACCGGGTGCTCGGCGTCACGACGAATGCGGACGGGCTGCTCGGGCTCAGTTTCGACGCCACCACCGGCGAGGTTGCACCGGAGTACCAGGGCGGACACCTGGATGTCGTGCCCGACGTCGCCACCGTCGACCCGCAGGGCCGAATGCTCTTCCTGGCCGATCACACCACGCCGACCGGGGAGACCCTCCAGATCGACGCCCACACCGGCGTGAGGAGCCCGACGGTGATCCCGGCCAGCGGCAACAGCGCGTCGCTCAGCGAGGATGGTCGTCGTCTCGTCATCAGCGGGGGCAGCGGCACCACGGCCTACGACCCCACCAGCGGCGCGCTGCTGCCCGAGACCCTGCCCGATGTCACGAACTCGACGATCGCGGGCCACACGCTCATCGGAAACACGTTCGCCGGGGCCATCAACCTCTACGACGTCGACACGTTCCAGCAGCTAGGGACGCTGCCCGGGAGCCGGGGCTTCGCCAATCAGTTGCTGGTGTCGGCTGATGGGCACACGCTCGTGGTGCGCGGCGGCGACCGGACGGTGTCGCTCTACGACCTCACGGCACGCGAGCGGATCGGCCAGCCCATCGTGATCGGCCCCGAGGATGCCAACTACGCCTCGTTGCGGCCCGACGGTCAGGCCATGGCCGTCGGCGGCGGCTCCCGCGGCATCCAGATCTGGGACCTCGATCCCGACCACTGGGCCGCCGCCGCCTGCCAGCTGGCCGGCCGCAACCTGACCCAAGAGGAATGGACCACCTACCTCTCGTGGGCCGGCCCGTACCACGCCACCTGCTCTGGCTACGACAGCGGATCATGAGCCGAGCCCGTCCGACCGCTGATCGATGACGACGGGCGTCCCGGCTACGGCGTGATCATCGTCTTGCCGATGTTGGCGCCGGTGAAGAGCGCGTTGAGGGCGTCGGGGCCGCGCTCGAGGCCTTCGAAGACGTTCTCGCGAACGTGGATCCGCCCCTCGTCGGCCCAGCTTCGGAGCGTGGCGAACACCTCGTCGAAGCGGTCCCAGTGGTTGAACGTGACGAAGCCGGCCATGGTCGCCTCCCGGCTCATCAGGTTCGTGTAGTTCGCCGGGCCGGGGAGCTTGCCGGTGAGGTAGGAGGCGATGGCGCCGCACAGCACCACCCGCGCACCCTGGGCGATACCACCAAGGACGACATCGAGGGTCTCGCCCCCGACGTTGTCGAAGTAGACGTCGACCCGCCGAGGGCAGTGCTCCTTGAGCTGCGCCTTGAGGTCGCCCGCCTTGTAGTTGATGCACGAGTCGAAGCCGAACTCCTCGACCGCGACCTGGCACTTCTCCTCCGTACCCGCGATGCCGACGACGCGACCGGCGCCCATGATGCGAGCGACCTGGCCGGCGATGCTGCCCGTGGCACCGGCCGCGGCGCTGACGACGACGGTGTCACCTTCCTCGGGCGCACCGATCTCCATGCCCAGCACCGCGGTGAGGCCGGTAGCCGAGTAGAGCGACAGGTACCGCCGCGGGTCAACGCCCTTGGCAACCTTGGTGGTGAAGAAGTCGTCCCGGCACACGGCGTAGTCCTGCCAGCCACCCAGCGACGTCACGATGTCGCCGACCTCGTAGGCGTCGCAACGACTCTCGACGATCTCGCCGACCGACGAACCCTTCACGACGTCGCCGATGCCGACCGGTTCCATGTAGCCGCCCTCGCTGCCGACCAGCCAGTTCCGCATGGCGGCTTCGACACCGAGGCAGAGGTTTCGGGCCAGGGCCTCGCCTTCCGCGAGCTCCGGCAGGGGCGATTCGACCATTTCGGTGTCGCCCTTCGACAGCAGGCCGACCGGCCTTTGTCGCAGGACGATCTGGCGATTGACGTCGGGCATCGCAGCACCCTACAGAGAGCAGGCCGGCTGAGGCCGGAGTTCGTCGTGCTCAGTCCAGGCCCTTGAACCGGCGACGGAGGCGCGTCCGCTCCTCGCCCGTCACCGGGGTGCGCCCGAGGAGGCGGCGGGCTCGGGTGCGCACCGCCCACACCAGCCGCTCGTCGACCGGTCGTCGGTAGGGCGCGACCGCCAGGGAGTAGGGCTCACCGATCGCCCCGGCCAGGTCCTTCTCGGGATCGTCGGCCGCGCCGATGCGATCGAGCCAGTACGCCTGCTCGTGACACGGACGTTCCCGGTAGACGCCGCGTCGGATCGAGGCCGACACCTTGACGCAGGTCAGCCGCGGCACCCACCGGACCGACACGCGATCGGCGATGGCGGCCCAGAGCACGGCCTCGGGATCCGACGGGCTGTCGGGTTCCGGAGCGGTCCACCCCCCGACCTCGACGGCGATGTCACGCCGGTGCAGCACCGAGGACGGCGGGATCCACTCCGGCGGTTCGTAGGTCCAGCCGGGCTCGGGGAACTGCGTCGGGGCGGAGCTCGGGTGCACGAGCAGGGTGCTCGAGTGGACCAGGCCCACGCCGGGCGCGTCGAGGGCTCCCACCAGGTTCTCGAGGTGGTTCGGCGCCCACAGGTCGTCGTGGCCGAGGTAGGCGATGAAGTCGCTGTCGGCCAGCCGGATGCCTTCGGTGTTGGGACCCCATTGGTGGCCGGTGTTCGACGCCAGGTTCACCCACCGGATCCGCGGATCGCCTGCAGCGGCGGCCATGACCACCTCGGCTGACTCGTCGGTGCAGCCGTCGCCGACGACCAGGTGCTGGAAGTCGCCGAAGGTCTGGGCGCGCACGCTGGCGATGCAGAACGGCAGCACCGTCGCCCAGTTGTAGGTCGCGGTGACGACCGTGACCCTGGGCATCAGTCGACGGCGGTGGTCCACCAGCGCCACGGGACGATCTCCGCGGCGGCGTCGGACTCGTAAGGCAGGTCGAGGGCGTCGGGCCCCTCGTGCTCGTACTGCGACGACGGCATGTTGATGATGTACGCCTCGTTCACCCCGATGTTCTTCCACCCGTGGTACAGGTTCGGCGGGATCACGAGGAGTCCGGGGTTGCGCTCGCTCACCCGGAACTCGTTCACGGAGCCGAACGTGGGCGAGTCCACACGGCCGTCGTACACCACGATCGAGACGAGCCCCTTCACCACGAAGAGCCGATCGGTCGACGCCTGGTGCAGACCCCAGGCCCGCATGCGTCCGGGCAGCGTCGTCGTCAGGTGCACCTGCAGGATGTCGAGATCGATCTCGTCCCAGCGGGCGCGTGCGATCTCGGCGACCGTGCCGTCCTCGTGGGGCACCGGACGAGTGGGGCGGAAGCGGAGCCCGTCGATCGGTGTCTGGAGCAGGTCGCCGTTGTGGTCGACCGCAGAGCGCTTGGCGACGAGGTGCTCGTACCCCTCGATCTTCGGAACAGGCATGGCGGCGACTGTAGGCCCCTGGCCGCCGGGCTGATCCCTTCGCCCTGAGTTCAGCGCTGAGCGGTCGCTCAGCGACGCAACTAGGGTGCCCTGGCGTAGTGGCACGGCACAGGCCGTGCCGCGATCGGCTCCCGACCGCGTACGAGCTGGAGGCAATCAGGTGACGATTCGAGTCGTGCAGTGGACGACGGGCAACGTCGGCAAGCAGTCGGTCGAGGCGGTGTTGAAGCGTCCGGATCTCGAGCTGGTCGGTTGCTACGCCTGGTCAGACGACAAGTCCGGCCAAGACATCGGCGAGCTGTGCGGCATGGCGCCGATCGGGCTCGCGGCCACCAACGACATCGACGCGCTGCTGGCCCTGAAGCCCGATTGCGTCATCTACAACCCGATGTGGTTCAACGTGGACGAGATGGTCCGCATCCTCGAAGCCGGCGTCAACATCGTCGCCACCGCCGCGTTCATCAACGGCCAGTCCTATCCCGACGACGGCCGCCAACGGATCCTCGACGCCTGCACCAAAGGTGGCAGCTCGATGTTCGGCAGCGGTGTCAGCCCCGGCTACATCGAGCTCATCGCCATCGCGCTGGCCAACGCCTCAGACCGCATCGACCACGTGCTGATCAGCGAAGAAGCCGACACCACCGCATACGACTCGCCACCGACGGAGATCCCCGTCGGGTTCGGACGCCCGCTCGACGACCCCGAGCTCCCGGCCATGACCGCGGCGGCGACGGTGGTCTTCAGCGAGGCCGTCGCCCTCATCGGCGACACCCTCGGCGTGGTGTTCGACGAGATCGTGTGCGAAGCCGACTACGCCAAGACCACCAAAGAGCTCGACCTCGGCTCGTGGACCCTGCCCAAGGACAGCGTCGCCGGTGTCACGATCCACTGGCTCGGCAAGATCAACGACAAGACCATCGTCGAGATGCGCGTCCGCTGGCGCAAGGGCGACACCCTCGAACCCGACTGGCAGGTCGGCATGGGCTGGACCATCGAGATCCAGGGCCGCCCCACGATCACCACCAAGATCGACATCCTCCCCCCGCCCTACTTCGAGGCCACCACCATGGAGGAGTTCATGGTCCTCGGCCACATCCTCACCGCGCTACCCGTCATCAACGCCATCCCCGGCGTCGTCGCCGCAGCCCCCGGCATCGTCACCTACCACGACCTCCCACTCCCCTCACCCAAGGGCTACGTCCCGGCCTGACCGAGGCGCCTGGGCGTCGGCCGGCGCCGTCAGCCGGTGAAGGCCGGTTGCGTCGGTGCCGGCGCAGCCGCAACCGCCACGGCCAGGACGTTCACCGATCCGGTCATCCCGTTGGCATGGATGTGGCAGAAGTAGGGGTAGGTCCCCTTGGTGGGGAAGCTGAACGTGTAGTCGTGCGGCAACGGTGGACCCGGTGGGAACAAGATCCCCGACGACGCCGAGGTCGAGGTGCTCGAGATGACCGTGCCGCCCCCTGGCGCCGGATTCACGTGTTGTTCGAACAGACTGGGGTCGCCGCATGGTGGCGGTGGAGCGTTCGGGTCGAGCGGCGTGTCGGCGGCCGGATCGCCTTCGCACACCGGGACCAGTGGCTCGTACTTCGGGTCGTCGATGAACGTGACCGTGTGGATCTCGGCCATGGCGTCGGTCATGTGCCAGTCGATCTTGTCGCCGGCCGAGATGGGCAGCGGGCTCGGCAGCATCTCGAGCACCGCGGTGTGGGTGGTCTCGGTGCCGGCTGACGCCTGGAAGGTGTGGGTGCCGTCGGGGTTCGCCGTCGATTTGACGACGCTGGCGGCGGCTTCGGCCGCGGTCGCCTCGACGTTGTCGGCGCTGAGCTGGGCCGCTGACTCCGCATCGGCCTGAGCCTGGGTGGTGCTGGGTCCCGCCGGGTCGACGACGGTGAGCGACGCACCCATGCCGCGGTGGATCAGGCACGCGTAGTTGACCTTCGTACCCGGGGTGACGTTGCGGCCGATCTGCACGACGAAGCTGCTGGTGCCGTCGTTCAGGTTGGCCCCCGAGCTCAGGTCGGTGCTCCCGTCGTACGTGCACGGGGTCGCGACATCGCCGCACGCACCGGGCGCCCCGCTGCCGGCCGGCGGATTGGTCGGCGCCGCGAGCGCGGGATTGAACTGCAGCTGACTGGCGGAGTCGTCGGGGTCGGGCACGGTCAACGGGGCGTCCCAGGCGGTGGTCGGATCCGTCGTGGTCGCCAGCAACGTGGCGGTGTGGAAGCCATCAGGGGTCTTGGGCCAGTTGAACTGGACCAGGCCGCCGGCGGCCACCTCAACGGATGACGCGGCGTCACCTCGTGGGAAGAAGTCCTTGTACTCGTAGTTGTGGCCAGCCGGCCCGGCGTGATCGACGCTGATCTGCAGCGGCGTGACGACGGCCGATGCCGGGCTGGAGGTCACGACCCCGATCGTGGACGCCGCCACCAGCGCCAACACGGCCGGGACCCTGATCGATCGGAACCGAGCGCCCATGCTGTTCCCCTCCTGTGCCGGCCCACCCAGAACGGTGGACCTACAACCGATTCGCACCTTACGCCTGGATGAACGACCTGACCAGGGTCGAGAACTCGTGCCCAACCACAAGCACCACCGCAGGCCGACGATGGAGGAGACTGGGGCGGTGAACAACCAGGCCGGGATCGCTCCGTGAGCTACGACGAGCTCATCTCCGACGTCGTCAAGGTGGTCGAGGCCGTCGGCGCCGCGATCATGGTCCTCGGTGGCGCCGTCGCCCTCGTCGCCTACGTCGTCGCCGCGGCCCGCCCGTCGACACGTGTCGGCGCCTACGAGCAGCTTCGGGAGAGCCTGGGCCGCTTGATCCTGCTCGGCCTCGAGGTCCTCATCGTGGGCGACATCGTCCGGACGATCATCGTCGACCCCACCATCGAGAGCGTGGCGGTGCTGGGGATCATCGTGCTCATCCGGATCGTGCTCAGCTTCTCGCTCGAGGTCGAGATCGACGGCACCTGGCCCTGGAGTCGATGGAAGGTCGACCGCGCCCGTGCCGGCGTGGACGATCAGCCGCCGCGACGCACCGGCGACGATCAGTAGGTGCCGTCGAGGGCCGAGCTCCGTGCTGCGGCTCTGCTCACCACCGCTGGCGGGCCTCCTCGGCGAAGCCCTGGAGTCCGGTGAACTCGAGATCGAGCCCGTCATCGGTGGTCAGTCGGCCAGACCACCCGCCGAACACCTGGTGCGTCTCGCTGCCGAACTCGCCGGCGTCGGCGTGGCTGTGCTTGTCGAACCGGGGGGTGAGCACCATGTCGAGCTGTCCGCCGGGATCCTCGATGTGCCACGGACGCATCGGCTCGTCCCACGAGTACTCCCAGAGCAGCTCCGAACCCAACTTGGTGAGTCGGCCGTCCACGATGATTCCGTTCTCGGTGAACCCCGAACCCTGCGTCCACTTGGCCCCGACCTGAAGACCGACGACGTGATGATCGACGCGTCCGGCACCACCACCCCAGTTCCAGGCGATCTCGTGCGGCCATCGACCCCGGCCGACATCGAGCACGCCCCACGACTCCGCACCCTCCGGCCCACCGATGGACCAGGAACGGTCACCCACCGTCAGCCGGCCCACCGCCGGTCGGGCCTGGTGCTTGGACGTGAAGTTGAACACCGTGTCGCTCCACGGGATCACCACGTTCAGCGACTCGTGGCCCACCGGCAGCTCGACGAGGACGTCGAGACGACCGGGCCGACCATCGGGCTCCGCCCACGTCGCGGTGAGCCGCGTTCCCGACTCGTCGTCGACCAGGCCCAGATCGAGGCCGTCGTAGTCGACGAGCAGAGGTGCCGTCCCCGGTCGTTCGGGCAACTCCAGCGCCTCCGAGGGCGTCAAGATGGCCTTCCCCCCGGACTCCCCCGTCTCGAGGTCCACCCAATACACGTCGGCCAGACCGAAGTGATCGATGTTCGAGTACACCGCCGACACGACCAGGTCACCGGCCAGGACAGCCCAGTAGTCCCACCGCTTGTTCTCTCCGAAGCTGCCCCGCAGGTTGGCCCGGTGCAACGGACGACGCGACCAGCCCCGCGCAGCCGGGTTCAGCGACGACCCGTCGGCGACGCAGAGGTCCACTGGTTCGGTCAACTCGAGCTCATGGGTGGCCATCGCCATGTCTAACTCGGTTCACCGGAGGGCCGTGGCCAGGGACATCCTTGATCCCGTTCCGCAGATTGGCCACGCCCGTTGGGTTGCTCTGCTACCTCGAGCCGATGGGAGCGCACAGGATGACCAGCGTGTCCGCCTCGGGTGCTGGAGCGTGCCGCTCGCCGTACTTCTGCGCGAAGCGACGAACGATGTCGTCGACGGTCATCGGATCGTCGTGACTCCAGCAACTGCGGGCCTGCGTGCGGCGCCAGCTTCCCCGGATGAGCAGGTCGAGGGCCCAACCTTCGTCGAAGTTCTTCCACCAGGTCTTGCGGTCAGGGTTGCCGACCAAGATGGCCACCTGGTCGTGCTCGAGCTCGACGTACTGGGTGGGCGTGCGGTGTTCGGCACCACTCCGGCGGCCGGTGTAGCGGATGAGTTGCACCTTGGCGCTGAGCAGGGGGTGGAGCGGCGACCGCAGCAGCAGGCCGACCGAAGCGTTCGCGACACTCATCGCTCGCCTTCTTTCCGTTGGTGCGCGCTCGCGCGTACGCGGATTCCAGCTTCATTCCAACCTGGTGTCATCGGCCTGGGTGTCATCGGCGCAGCGGCTCATGGTGGCTCCACCTGGCGGCGATGCGTTGCACGTGATGCGCCCGGTCTCGTCGGAGGCTCACCCGGGTGGTCGGCGCATGCACCTTGAAGAAGTAGTACTTGGCGACCTCCACGCAGAGCAGGTAGCTGACGACGAAGGCGGCCAGCACCGCGAAGAATGCTGGCGGAAGGGGCGCGAATCCGAGCGCTTCGTTCACGGGGCTCTGGGGCAGGAACACCCCGACTGCGACCACCGCGATCACCGACGCGAGCAGTGCCCGGGACGGTCGGCTGCGGAAGAACGGTACGCGACGGGTGCGGATCACGAACACGATGAGGGTCTGCGTGGCGAGCGACTCGACGAACCAGCCGGAGCGGAACTCGGGGGCAGTGGCGTGGAAGGCCCAGAGCATGACGGCGAACGTGGCGAAGTCGAAGATGGAGCTGATCGGCCCGAAGCGGACCATGAACCGGCGGATGAACGCGATGTCCCAGTGCGAGGGCCGGGCGAGTTGCTCCTCGTCGACGCGGTCGGTCGGGATCGTCATCTGGGATGAGTCGTAGAGCAGGTTGTTGAGCAGGATCTGGAACGGGAGCATCGGCAGGAACGGCAGGAACGCGGCGGCGACGGTGACGCTGAACATGTTCCCGAAGTTCGATGATGTGCCCATGAGGACGTACTTGATGGTGTTGGCGAAGATGCGGCGACCTTCTGCGACCCCGTCGGCGAGGACGTCGAGGTCTTGTTCGAGCAGGATGATGTCCGCGGCGTCCTTGGCCACGTCGGCGGCGGAGTCGACGGAGATGCCGACATCAGCGTGGTGCAACGCGAGTGCGTCGTTGACGCCGTCGCCGAGGAACGCGACGGCGGAGCCGGCGCGGCGTTGGGCGTGGACGATGCGGGCCTTCTGTTCGGGGCTGACCCTGGCGAAGATGGATGTGTACGGCACCGCTTCGCTCAGGGCCGCGTCGTCGAGGCGGTCGAGGTCAGAACCGGTGAGCGTCGCGCCGGGTGTGAGACCGAGGGTGCGGCAGACGCTCTCGGCGACGACGGGGTTGTCGCCGGTGACGACCTTGACCGTGATCCCCAGTGCCGAGAGGCGGGCGATCGAGCCGGCTGCTGATGGCTTCGGTTGGTCGAGGAAGACCAGGTAGCCCGCCAACGTCAGGTCGCGCTCGTCGGCGGGGGTGACCGTCGTGAGATCGGCGGCGGTGCGGGTGGCAACGGCCACCACCCGGTGGCCGGCCGCGAAGTGAGTCGAGAGGGTCCGGCGGGCTTGGTCGGTGACGCCCACGCAGCGCTCGAGGATGCTCTCGGGTGCCCCCTTGACCACGAGGATGCGGGTGTCGTCGCAGTCGACGAGCACCGAGGTGCAGCGTCGGTCGTGGTCGAACGGTGCGATGTCGATCCGCTCGTAGTGCGAGATCGGCAGGTCGGTGGATCCGGGTGCTTCCCAGAGCGCCACGTCGAGAGCGTTGCCTCCGACCGCGGTCTCACCGGACGGGCTCGCTTCGTTGCACACGAGCCCGAGGGTCAGCACGGTCGGATCCATCGTGGCGTCGGCGTCGATGGCCCGTTGGAAGCTGATGTGGCCGTCGGTGAGGGTGCCTGTCTTGTCGGTGAACAAGACATCGATGTCGCCGAGGTCCTCGATGCACACCAGCCGCTTCACGAGGACCTTCTTGGCGGCGAGGCGGCGAGAGCCGGTGGCCAGGCTCGTCGACACGACCGCGGGCAGGAGCTGTGGGGTGATTCCGACGGCGACGGCCAGCGAGAACAGCACTGCTTCGATCACCGACCGGCCCAGGACGATGTTGACGACGAAGATCGCGACGCTGAGCACGCCGCCGACCCGGGCCAGCAGCCCGGAGAAGTGGGTCAACCCGATCTGGAACTCGGTCTGGGGATGCTCCTCGCCGAGCCCGACCGCGATCTTGCCGAACTGCGTGTCGCGCCCGATGGCCACGACCGCTGCTTCGGCCGATCCCTCCCGCACGACGGTACCCATGAACAGGCACGAGGACAGCTCGGCCAGTGCGGCTCCCGGCCCGACGGCGGCAACGGACTTGTGGGCGGCGATCGACTCGCCGGTCAGGATCGACTCGTCGCACTCGAGATCGCTGGCTGCCAGCAACCGCAAGTCGGCCGGAACCACAGACCCCACGGCGAGGCGCACGATGTCGCCGGGGACCAGATGGGTGACCTCGACCTCCGATGGTGCGCCGGCGCGGACGGCGGTGACGAAGTGGCGGATGCCGTCACGCATCGCCGCGGCGGCGCGCTCTGCTCGGTACTCGTTGACGAAGCCGAGACCCACCGATGCGCTCAGGATGAACGCGATGATCATCGCGTCGAGACCCTCCCCCACGAACGCGGACACGACCGCTGCAGCACCGAGCAACCACAGCAGCGGGCTGCTCACCTGCCGCTCGAGAACCGACAGGACCCCCGCGTGGTGCGACTGGACCGCGTTCGGCCCGAACCGATCGGTCCGGGCCGCGACCTCCGGTGGGGTCAGACCCGACGCACGGGTGCCCAACGAAGCTACGACCTCGTCGGGCGTTGCTGCGGACGCGACTTCGATCGTCAGGACCACATCGGGCCCCGCCAAGGTCGTGGGTGCGGACGATTCCGGCCGTGGCGCTCCCCGATCGTCCACGATCGACCTCACGGGTAGGTGCCGGTGTCGGTGACGATCGTTCCGGCAGCACCGGCAACGATCGCCTCGGCATCGGCCAGGGCGCCGATCGCCGCCATCTTCCCGGTGCTCTCGACGAAGCGGCAGGCCGCGTCGATCTTGGGGCCCATCGATCCCGTCGGGAACCGACGCTGACGAAGATCGGTCGGGGTGGTGCGACCGATGATCGGGGCGTCGGGGTCGGTGATATCGGTCGACACGGCAGCGACGTCGGTGAGCAACAGGAGCGCGTCGGCTCCGATCGCCTCGGCGATGAGCGCGGAAGTGAGGTCCTTGTCGACGACGGCTTCCACGCCGTGGAGGCGACCGGCTGCGTCCCGGACCACGGGGATGCCTCCGCCGCCGCAGACGACGATCGCGCCGGCGGCGACCAGCCGTTCGATGTGGGTGATCTCGATCACGCTCTGGGGCACGGGTGACGCGACCACGTGGCGCCATCCGGTTCCGTCGGCGGCAACGCTCCAACCACGGGCGAGGCCCAGCTCGCGGCCATCGATGACTCAGACCGCGGAGGGACGTGGGTGGTCGAGTCCGGCGACAGCCACGTCGCCGTCGATGACACCGAGTGCGACATCCACGAGGCGGAGGTTGTGGTTGCGGGCGTGGCTCCGGAGCAGCTCGAACGACGCTGCCATGTCGAGGTTGTTCCGCTCGGCGACCATGCCTTTGGCCTGT
>Ga0302322_100004960_pt1 | contig 11644 bp, 10 predicted proteins | sample Fen_T0_2_FD_203757 | JGI IMG/M metagenome (GOLD analysis project Ga0302322, IMG submission 203757) | Peat permafrost microbial communities from Stordalen Mire near Abisko, Sweden - Fen_T0_2 | ecosystem: Environmental > Terrestrial > Soil > Wetlands > Permafrost | place: Sweden: Abisko... | reverse complement strand
TGACATTGCACGCACACTGGGCATTCCCACCGATCAGGTTGTGTTGGAGGAGGTGTAATGCGCCTGCGCTATCTTCATCTCCAGAACTACCTCCCTATCGAAGACATGGCTGTGCGTTTCTCCAGCGGCTCCCCCCTACAGAGGGAATGCGTCATCCGCTTCGTGGTGGGCGTGAACGGCAGTGGCAAATCCAACCTGCTGCGTGCAGTGGCCGAGGTGTTCCTGGCTCTGGCCGATGAGCGTCTGCCACCCTTCCCGGTGAGCCTGATCTACGAACTGGGCCAGCGCGACACCCGCGACCATCGCACCCTGTTGGTGGACTGCCCCGGCGGCAAAGCCGAGGCCAGCCTGTGGATGTCCGAGGGGTTCCATTGGCCGGACGACACCCCCGCTGACCGCTTCGAGAACGCCATCGAGGTGATGCGCGCCAATACCGGCCCCGGCCCTGATGGCTTCGCCGCCCTGGTCCCGCGCGGTAGTTGGCCGCAAAGCGTGCCCATCGCGTACCCCAAGGCCGTGCTGGCCTACACCACCGGCGACCTGCGCCCCTGGCATTCCATCTGGAACCGCAATCAGGAAGCTGAGGGCCTGCAAACGCGGACTGTCGAGGAGGGAGAAGACGTTATCGACGAACGCCCGGCGGGCTGGACTTCCGCCCAGGAGGCAGCCTTGGCGCTGCCTCAAGCAGGCGCTTCGAGCGAGCAGCGCCAGGACGAAATGGGTTCGACCGTGGGCTCGATGGCGACTTCGGACTCTTCCCTGTACCGCCGCCCCATCCTGCTCAACCCGACCCTGCTCAAGTGCGCCCTGCTGGCCGTGGCCCTACCCCAGTCCTTTATCGAGACGGCGGACTATCCGGGCCGCGCGGAAGTGGATGCCGCCATGATCCAGCTCCGCCGACGCGCCGGCAACAAGACCCCCCTCCAGGAGCTACTGGAGGGGGGTGGCTGGCATCACCTGGTATCCGTGAGCTTCCGTTGCCGGCTACAACCCAAGGACTGGAGCCGTACCCTGCGCGAGGCCGGCCTTGACTGGCTGCTCTGCGCGGGTGAGGTCATCGTCGAACCCCATCCCACCGAGTCGCGCCGCATCCTATTCTTCGACCTGAAGGCGCGTTTCAGCGGCCAGGATGTAACCACCTTGACCGCCAACGAGGGCCTGAGTACCTGCACCACGCAAGGCGAGGCTCTTTGGACCCTGCTGGGCGGGCACGAAGTGCCGTCCTTCGAACTGTTCACTCGGCTGATGGAACTGCATCAGGCCGGCTTGTTCGATAACCTGGAACTGCGCCTGCGCCGCCACAACAAGCCCGAGACGGGGGCCGGTCTGGAAGAACGGGACCGGGACATCGGCGTCCTGCGCTACGAAGAACTTTCGGATGGCGAGCAGATGCTCCTCGGGCGCATGGCCCTGTTCCACCTGCTCGACGGCCAACAGGATGCGCTCCTGCTGTTAGATGAACCGGAGACTCATTTCAACGACAAGTGGAAGCGGGAAATCATCGACATCATCGACGACGCGATCGGCCATACCGCCAACGACGTGCTGATTTCCACCCACTCCGCCATCGTGCTCTCCGACGTGTTCAACGACGAAATCGTGATGGTGGTGAAAACGCCGGATGGCTCAGGTGTGCGCTCGGTGGATCAACAAACCTTCGCCACTGACCCCAGCGCCTTGATGATGACCGTGTTCGAGGCTGACGACAGCATCGGCAAGCGTGCTCAGGAGTTCATCGAAGGCAAATTGCGCCAGGCGACCGGCAGCGCCGAAGACATCCGCCAACTGGAACAACTCATTGCCCGTATGGGTTCGGGTTTCTACCGCAGCGAGTTGCGCACCCTGCTGAACACCTGGCGGGGCGGCAATGCTTAAGCCGATTGTTCAGCCCTTGTGTGGCGGCGCACTGAATGCCTGCCGTCGCTTGCAGGCGCAGTTGCTGGCCTGGCTGTGCGACCCCAACACCCAGGCGGCTTCGCTGACTCAAGCCAACCTGCCGGCGCCGACCCTGATCGAGAGGGATTGGCTTTGGGCTTTTCTCCAGAAGGCTGATGATCGTCGGCCACTCCTTGAGCGTGCACAGGTGCTGGTCGCCATGTCGGCAGCGGAGAAAGCCGCTTTGCTCGCCTGGGGTCAAACGGTCACGGCCCTGGCTGCGCAGTTTCAACCCAATCCGCCCGCTTGGCCTGTCCAGGAGCCCAACATCGCCCCTGATGCCTGGCGCGCGTTCAAGGAATTGATGGAGGCGTTTTACGAAAAAGGCTTGCAGGCGGGCCTGCCCTACACCGCTGACGGCACGCCGGTAACTCAGGGAGGCGTCACCTATGCCGACTTTGTCCAGGCGTTTCGGGATGCGCACCGGCTGAATCACGACCCCAACGCCCGCGAGGTCTGCGTCCTGTGCGGTGGCCCGCTGGGTGCCGCGCCCGAGGTTGACCACTGGATCGCGAAACATGCCTTTCCCCTGTTGAGCGTTTGCGCCGACAACCTGCTGCCAATCTGTGGAGAGTGCAACGCGACGTCCAACAAGGGCCGCAGGCCGGTCCATGACCACGGCAGCTTTCAGGATTGGTTTCATCCTTACTTCCGCCCAGGCGCGGGGGCGATTCGCCTGGGCTATCGGCTGCAAGATTTCGCCGTCACCTGTGCCGCTGTGAATCCGGCGGATGCCGCAAGGGTCAGGAATCTGGATGGGCTGCTGAATCTGTCCCGGCGCTGGACCCGAGAACTCAAGGCGGAATATGCGAACCAGCAGGGCAAATTGAAGCGCTATGAAGCACAACGATTGAGCCGAGGGCAGGCCCGCCACACCCAAGCTGAGGTCGAGGCTTTCGCGGCCAGTTTCAGGGACGGCCTGCTGGAATCCGAACCTAACCACGAAATGCATCGCCTGCTGGGCGATGCACTGCTGGAACAAGCCCGGCTTGCCGCCTGGCAAACGGAATTGGGGTTGTTGACATGAGACAAGAGAAATCCGGCGTGAGCCAAGCCATATCGTCCGGCGAATTCCTTCTTTACGAAACCGAGGATGGCCGAACCCGCGTCGAATGCCGGTTTATTGTCGATACGTTATGGCTGCCGCAGGGCGGTATGGCGGAACTCTTCCAGACCACCAAGCAGAATGTCGCCAAGCATCTGAAAGCGATCTTCGCCGAAGGGGAGTTGGCACCGGATTCAGTTGTCAACCAGTGGTTGACAACTGCCGCCGACGGCAAAAATTACCAAGTGTCGTATTACAACCTGGATGCCATCCTGGCCGTCGGCTACCGGGTGCGTTCCCAGCGCGGCACCCAGTTCCGCCGCTGGGCGACGGAGCGCTTGCGCGAGTATCTGGTCAAGGGCTTCACTCTGGACGATGAGCGGCTGAAGAATCCTCCGGTGGTGGGTTCCGGCGTACCGGATCGTTTCGATGAACTGCTGGAACGCATCCGCGACATCCGTGCCAGCGAGCGGCGGATGTATCTGAGGGTGCGCGAGATTTTCGCGATGGCGGCGGATTACTCGCCTTCGCTGCCTGAGACGACACGGTTTTTCCAGATCATTCAGAACAAGCTGCACTTCGCCGTCACCGGAAAGACCGCGCCAGAACTGATACGCGAGCGCGCAGATGCCGGTCGGCCCAACATGGGTTTGACCTCCACCAAGTCAGGAACCGTGCGCAAGGCGGATGTGACCGTCGCGAAAAATTACCTGCTGGAGCCTGAAATCACCGAGCTGAACCGTGTCGTGGTGATGTGGCTGGATTTCGCCGAGGATCAGGCGCTGCGACGCAAGGAGATATTCCTGAAGGACTGGGAGGAGAAGCTGGACACCTTCCTGAAATTCAACGACCGCGCCGTGCTGCCGAACGCCGGAGGCGTCACGAAAGCCGAGGCCGACTCCCACGCGGAGGCGGAGTACTCCCGCTTGGCCGCTCAACGCCGTGCGTTGCTGGAAGCTGAAGGCGCGGAGGAACAGGTGAGGATGCTGGAGCAGGCAGCCAAGGCATTGCCGAAGAGTAGGCGGTGACACCTTTCCGCCTGCTCCGGATGCGCAGCCCCGCGGCCTTTCATATCTGACGCCAACTCAACCCGCCTCCGACTCGATCACCCGCTCGAACACGATCCTGCCGTCCCGCTCGTCCACCAGGATGATGTCCTTGGGTCCGAAGCGGCCGGAGAGGATTTCCTTCGCCAGTGGATTCTCGATCTCGCTCTGGATGGCGCGCTTCAGCGGCCGCGCGCCATAGACCGGGTCGAAGCCGGCCCGGGCGAGTTCGGCCACTGCGGCCTCGCTCACTTCCAGCTTCATGTCCATCTGCGCCAACCGCTTCTCCAGGTACTTGAGTTGGATGCGGGCAATGTGGGCGATGTGCTTTTCGTCCAGGGCATGGAATACCACCACCTCGTCGATGCGATTGATGAACTCGGGCCGGAACTGGCTCTTCACCTCGGCCATGACCGCCAGCTTGATGACCTGGTAATCGTCGCCGGCCATCTGCTGGATCATCTGGCTGCCGAGGTTGGAGGTCATGACGATGACGGTGTTCTTGAAATCCACCGTGCGGCCCTGGCCGTCAGTGAGCCGGCCATCGTCCAGCACCTGCAGGAGCACGTTGAATACGTCCGGGTGGGCCTTCTCGACCTCGTCGAGCAGGATCACGGAATAGGGCTTGCGCCGCACCGCTTCGGTCAGATGGCCGCCCTCCTCGTAACCCACATAGCCGGGCGGCGCGCCAATCAGCCGCGAGACCGAATGCTTCTCCATGAACTCGCTCATGTCGATGCGGATCAGGTGGTCCTGGCTGTCGAACAGGAATTCGGCCAGGGCCTTGCACAGCTCGGTCTTGCCCACACCGGTCGGCCCCAGGAACAGGAAGGAACCGTAGGGCCGGTTGGGGTCGGAGAGGCCCGCCCGCGAGCGGCGAATGGCGTCGGACACCAGCCGCACCGCCTCGTCCTGACCGACCACACGCTGATGGAGGCGATCCTCCATGGCCAGCAGCTTGTCGCGCTCGCCCTGCATGAGCTTCGACACCGGGATGCCGGTGGCGCGCGAGACCACCTCGGCGATCTCCTCGGCGCCTACCTGGGTCCGCAGCAACTTGAACTCGTGCTTGCCGCTGCCTTCCCCAGCCGTCTCGGCCTGCCTGATCTGCGCCTCCAGGGCCGGCAGCTTGCCGTACTGGATCTCGGCCACCTTGTCGAACTTGCCCTGGCGTTGCAGGTCGACCATCTGCGCCTTGAGCCGGTCGATCTCCTCCTTGATGTGGGCCGTGCCCTGCACCGTCGCCTTCTCCGCCTTCCATACCTCGTCGAGGTCGGCGTATTCCTTTTCAAGCTTGCGGATTTCGTCCTCGATCAGCGCATAGCGTTTCTTCGAGGCCTCGTCCTTCTCGCGCTTCACCGCCTCGCGCTCGATTTTCAACTGGATCAGGCGTCGGCCCAGCTTGTCCATCACCTCCGGCTTGGAGTCGATCTCCATCTTGATGCGCGCCGCCGCCTCGTCGATCAGGTCGATGGCCTTGTCGGGCAGGAAGCGGTCGGTGATATAGCGATGCGAGAGCTCAGCGGCGGCAACGATCGCCGGGTCGGTTATGTCGACGCCGTGATGCAGCTCGTAGCGCTCCTGCAGACCGCGCAGGATGGCGATGGTGTCCTCCACCGACGGCTCATCCACCAGCACCTTCTGGAAGCGGCGCTCAAGGGCGGCATCCTTCTCGATGTACTTGCGGTATTCGTCCAGGGTGGTGGCGCCGATGCAGTGCAATTCGCCGCGTGCCAGGGCGGGTTTGAGCATGTTGCCGGCGTCGATGGCGCCCTCCGCCTTGCCGGCGCCGACCATGGTGTGGAGTTCGTCGATGAACAGGATGATGCGGCCCTCGTCCTGCGATACCTCTTTCAGCACCGCCTTGAGCCGCTCCTCGAACTCGCCGCGATACTTGGCGCCCGCAAGCAGGCCGGCCATGTCCAGCACCAGCACGCGTTTGCCCTTGAGCGTCTCCGGCACCTCGCCGTTGATGATGCGCTGCGCCAGGCCCTCGACGATGGCCGTCTTGCCGACGCCGGGCTCGCCGATCAGCACCGGATTGTTCTTGGTGCGCCGCTGCAGGACCTGAATGGCGCGGCGGATCTCGTCGTCGCGGCCGATGACCGGGTCGAGCTTGCCCTGGCGGGCGCGCTCGGTCAGGTCGAGGCAGTATTTCTGCAACGCCTGACGCTGACCCTCGGCCTCCTGCGAGTTCACGCCCTCGCCGCCGCGCGCCTCCATGATGGCAGTCTCCAGCGCCTTGCGGCTGGCGCCGTGTTCGCGCAGCAACCGGCCAGCCTCGCCCTTGTCGTCCACTGCCACCAGCAAAAAGAGCTCGCTGGCGATGAACTGGTCGCCGCGCTTCATCGCCTCCTTGTCGGTGAGATTGAGCAGGTTGGTCAGTTCCCGGGAGGCCTGGATCTCGCCCCCCGTGCCCTCGACCTTGGGCAACCGCTCCAGCACGCCCTGCAGGGCATTCAGCAGCGCCGGCACGCGCACGCCGGCCTTCTGCAGCAAGGGCCGGGCGCTGCCGCCCTCCTGGTTGACGAGGGCCGCGAGCATGTGCGCCGGCTCGATGTAGGCATTGTCGTTGCCCAGCGCCAGGCTCTGGGCGTCCTGGATGGCCGTCTGGAACGGCGTGGTCAGCTTGTCGAAGCGCATGGCTTGCTCCCAAATCGGATGATCAACTCCAAAATGGGGAAAAGGGGCCGGATTTCAATGGCCTTACAATAAATGCATGAACACGGTATCCAGGGAAATCATCCAGGCCAACGTCGACGCTGCCCTTAATGAGGATCTCGGCAGCGGCGACCTGACCGCACAACTCATCCCCGGGCAGGCAACCGCCCATGCCCGAGTGATCACGCGCGAGGCGGCCGTACTGTGCGGCAGCGAATGGTTCGAGGCCTGCTTCCGCGCGCTCGACAGCGACGTGCGCATCGCCTGGCAGGCGCATGACGGCGAGGCGATATACCCTGGCCAGACCCTGTGCGAGATCAGCGGCAAGGCCAGGGCGATGCTCAGTGCCGAACGGCCGGCCCTCAACTTCCTGCAGACCCTGTCAGGGGTGGCGACGGAAACCCGGCGCCATGTCGATGCCATCACCGGCACCCGGGCGCGCATCTACGATACGCGCAAGACCCTGCCCGGCCTTCGGGTAGCGCTGAAGTATGCGGTTCGGTGCGGCGGCGGCGAGAACCAGCGCATCGGTCTCTACGACGGCATCCTAATCAAGGAGAACCACATCGTGGCCGCCGGTGGCATCCGCCCTGCGCTGGAGGCGGCATTGCGACTGGCCGGCCCCGGGGTGACGGTGCAGATCGAGGTTGAGAATCCGGACGAATTGCGTCAGGCGCTGGCGGCCGGCGCGACCCTGATCCTGCTCGACAACTTCGATCTGCCCGGCATGTGCGCGGCAGTCGATCTGGCTGACGGACGCGCGCAACTGGAGGCATCCGGAGGCATCGGCCTTGAAGAACTGCGCGCCATCGCCGAAACCGGTGTCGACCGCATCTCCATCGGTGGCCTTACCAAACACCTACGGGCAGTGGACCTGTCGATGCGGTTTGATTGATACCGCCGGAAACGCAATCCTGAACATCATTGCGAAACGGCAGGGTCGGTCTGTTCGGCCTGGGGAGGAGTTGCCGGGCTGTCGTTCGGCGGGGATTTCTTGAGCAGTTTCTCTTGCTTCTTCTGCTTCTTTGCCAGTTCTTTCTGACGCTTTTCGTACGAGTAGTTCGGTTTGGCCATTTGCGCTCCTCTGCTGAGAGAAAAGTGAGTATGACGCGAGGATACTCCAGTCATGCCGGGATTAGCGCCGAAGCTGCCAACTGAAACGTCCCAGGCCGGGGGGCCTGCCGTCAGTGCAAGCCGCACCTGCTGCTGCGACAGCCACGGCGAAACTGTAAGCCGATCCTGGAGGGATTAAACTCGCCCGCACCTGCGCACCCGGAAAACCTTCTTGAACCCAATCCCCGAAATCAGGCCCGATCAATCCGTCGAGCTGTTGAAGGAACTGCACATCCTGACGCGGGACGGCAAACTCAATCAGGACAGCCGGCGCAAGCTGAAACAGGTTTATCACCTGTATCAGTTCATCGAACCCTTGCTCGAAGAAGTCATGGCCGAAAAAGGCGCACTTGCCCTGGCGGATCACGGCGCCGGCAAGTCCTATCTTGGCTTCATCCTCTACGACCTGTTCCTGAAGAGCAAACAGAATGGCCATGTCATCGGCGTGGAGACGCGCGAAGAACTGGTGCTCAGCGCACGCGCATTGGCGATCCGGCTAGGGTTCGACCGAATGTCGTTCCTGAATCTTTCGGTCGAGGCCTCGATCGACAGCAGCGAACTGCCTGAACGGATCGACATCGTGACCGCGCTGCATGCCTGCAACACGGCAACCGACGACGCAATCCGGTTCGCTCTTCAGAAACAGGCTGGATTCATTGTGCTGGTGCCTTGCTGCCAGGCCGAGGTGGCCGCCGTTCTGCGCAGGAACAAGAACGACTCCTTCACGAAAACCGCTCTATCCGAGATCTGGCGCCATCCCATCCATACTCGTGAGTTCGGCAGCCTGGTCACCAACGTATTGCGCTGCCTGCAACTCGAAGCGCATGGCTATCAGGTCAGCGTGACCGAGTTGGTGGGCTGGGAACATTCGATGAAGAACGAACTGATCATCGCCAGACTCACGGACGCGCCGCGCAGGAATGCACAGGATCGGCTGGCGCAGATACTGCACGAATTGAATCTGGACGAACTGAGGCGCCGGTTCATTGCCTGAAAGTTGCCGGCATCGAACGAACCTATTCCTCCGGTTTGTCCTTGCCAGATGGTTCCGGCTGCTCCACCTGCTCCGTCTCCTTCAAGCGTTCCTGCCAGCGTTTGTCCGGCACCACGCGCGGCTTGAACAGCGGTGTGCGCACCGCCTTGGCGATCGGGTTGCGGGGGCGGCGCGGCGGCCCGGAGACACGTTTGTTCATGAACGCTTGTAGATGTCCTCGAAACGGACGATGTCGTCCTCGCCGAGATAGGCGCCGGACTGGACCTCGATGATCTGCAGCGGCACCTTGCCCGGATTCTCCAGCCGGTGCGTGGCGCCGAGCGGGATGTAGGTGGACTGGTTCTCGGACAGGATTCGGATGTCGTCGTCGCAGGTGACACGCGCGGTGCCGGAGACCACCACCCAGTGCTCGGCGCGGTGGTGATGCATCTGCAGCGAGAGCTTCTCGCCCGGCTTGACGCTGATGCGCTTGACCTGGAAACGCCCGCCGGCGTCGATGCCCTCATACCAGCCCCAGGGCCGGTAGACGCGGGTATGGAACTCGTGTTCGCTGCGGCCGTTGCGCTTGAGATATTCAACCACCTGCTTGACGTCCTGGGCACGGGCGCGGTCGGCCACCAGCACGGCATCCTTGGTCTCGACCACGACCAGGTTGTCGACGCCGATCACCGCCAGCATGCGCGACTCGGCCCGCAGCAGCGATCCTGTCACACCGTCGAGATAGACGTCGCCGCGCGCCACGTTGCCGGCCGCGTCCTTGTCGCCCACCTCCCACAGCGCCGACCAGGCGCCGATATCGTTCCAGCCGATGGCGGCGGGCACCACGGCGGCATGGCTGGTGCGTTCCATCAGCGCGTAGTCGATGGAATCGGCGGGACAGGCGGCGAATTCCGCCTTGCCCAGCCGGCAGAAATCGAGATCGCTGCCGCCCGCGCGCAATGCCGCGTCGCAGGCCTGGACCATGGCCGGGTTGAGTACCGCGAGTTCGTCGAGAAACTGCCGGCAGCGGAACAGGAACATGCCGCTGTTCCAGAAGTAGTCGCCGCCGGCAAGGTAGGCTTCGGCCGCCTCGCGCCCGGGTTTTTCGACGAAGCACTGCACGCGCCGCGCGCCGCCCAACCCCAGGTCATCGCCCTGCTGGATATAGCCGTAGCCGGTCTCGGCAGAATCGGGCACGATGCCGAAGGTCACCAGATAGCCCGCCTCCACCGCCTTGATCCCGGCGACGATGGCGGCATGAAAGGCCGGCACGTCGCGGATCAGATGATCGGCCGGCAGCAGCAGCATGACCGCATCGGGATCGTGCGCAACCAGATGCAGGGCGGCGACCGCGGCGGCCGGCGCGGTGTTGCGTCCGACCGGCTCCAGAAAGATCGCCGCCGGCTCGACCCCGATCGCACGCATCTGCTCGGCGATCAGAAAGCGGTGGTCGTTGTTGCATACAACCAATGGCTGGCCGATGTCCGGCACCCCGGCGAGGCGCAGCACGGTTTCCTGCACCATGGTGTGTTCGCCCGCCAGCGGCAGGAGCTGCTTGGGCAGGGCCGCGCGGGACATCGGCCACAGGCGGGTGCCGGAACCACCGGAAAGGATGACGGGATGCAGGGCCATGTGGAGACTCGTGAGTTGAACGGCGAATTAGAGCTTGCGATCCATGCACAGGGCCAGCGCCTCGCGCCAGTCAGGCAGACAGATACCGAATGCGCGTGCAAGTTTGCCATTGTCCAGGCGCGAGTTGAGCGGCCTGCGGGCGGGGGTCGGATATTCTCTGCTGGCGATGGGGATCAGTCGCGGCGGCGTCGCAGGCGGATCGAGTGCGAGGATCGCCTCGGCGAACCCATGCCAGGAAGTTTCGCCGGCGTTGGTCATGTGATAGATGCCCCAGGGCTCGGGTTTATCCGCGCCGCGCGAGGGCGAGAGCATCTGGGCAAGGATCTGCGCGGTGCCCTCGGCCAGGCAGCGCGACCAGGTCGGCGCGCCGATCTGGTCGGCGACGATCTTCAACTCGGGACGTTCCCGGAACAGGCGGCGCATGGTGAGCAGGAAGTTGCCGCCACGCTGGCCGTACACCCAGGAAGTGCGGAAGATCAGGTGACGGCCGCCGACAGCTGCGACAGCCTGCTCGCCCGCCAGCTTGGTGGCGCCGTAGACGTTCAACGGTCCGGTCGCATCGGTCTCTTTCCGGGGTATCCCGCCCGAACCGTCGAAGACGTAGTCGGTCGAGTAGTGGACCAGCACGGCGCCGATGCGTTTCGCCTCCTCGGCCAGGACGCCCGGCGACACGCCATTGATGGCCAGCGCCCGGTCGGATTCGGTCTCGGCCTTGTCGACGGCGGTATAGGCGGCGGGGTTGACGATGACCTGCGGCCGGATCCCGTCCACCACCTGGCGGATCGCATCGGCATCAGCCAGATCCAGGACGGATGAACCGACGGCCGACACCTCGCCCAGGGTGGCCAGGGTACGTTGCAATTCCCAGCCGACCTGCCCGTTGCACCCGGTCAACAGGATCTTCATGGATAGGTCTCGGCGTCCTTCAGCAGCGGTTGCACCGAATCTTTGGCGGAAAGCGATGGCGCGACATCGAGCGGCCACACGATGCCGATCTGCGGATCGTTCCAGCGCACCCCACGGTCCCACTCCGGGGCATAGTAATCGGTGGCCTTGTAGAGAAAATCGGCGGTGTCGGACAGCACCAGGAAGCCATGGCCGAAACCGGGTGGCACCCACATCATGCGATGGTTGTCGGCAGACAGTTCGTAGCCCACCCACTTGCCGAAATTCGCCGAGGAGCGGCGCAGATCCACGGCGACATCGAATACCGACCCGCTGGTGACCCGCACCAGCTTT
>Ga0302322_100004958_pt1 | contig 11647 bp, 8 predicted proteins | sample Fen_T0_2_FD_203757 | JGI IMG/M metagenome (GOLD analysis project Ga0302322, IMG submission 203757) | Peat permafrost microbial communities from Stordalen Mire near Abisko, Sweden - Fen_T0_2 | ecosystem: Environmental > Terrestrial > Soil > Wetlands > Permafrost | place: Sweden: Abisko... | reverse complement strand
TGCGGTGCGAGATCCACAAGCACATGCGCGGATTGATCCTCGTGCTCAACACCCCGCACTTTGTCATGACCGATGCGGCCGGAAATTATCGGTTGGAAGGTCTGCCTCCGGGCCGGTATCTCCTGAAGGCGTGGCTCGACAGCAAGACCACTTACTGGAAGTCGGTCGAGGTGGTTCCCGGAACCACCCTCCACGTGGACTTTCCTTGAACCTCCCGAAGCCGGCAACGCACCCAGGTGGCTTCCGCACGTTCCGGCTGAAGTTGATGGCGGCCATCATGCTCGTGGTGGCGCTGCTGACGGTGGCGGGCCTTTCCATTGCGGCCCGGAGTGCAGTCGCCGGCGCCGAGCGGGAATTGCACGCGGAATTCCGCGCGGCGCTCGATGCGCTCAACACGGCGCGGGAAGTGCGGGCCCTCCATCTCGCGCAGCGCTGCCGCTTGCTGGTGGAAAATTCGCGCATTCACGCGGCCCTCGAAGATGACGCGCTGGACCTGCTCTACATTAGCGCCCGTGACGAACTGAGTGACTTGATGGCCGCCACGTCCGCCGCCGGTCGGGGCTCCCCGGTGCGCGCCCGGTTCTATCGATTCCTGGACGCCCGCGGATCGGTCATCCTCCCGCCAAACGATTACGACGCGGGAGCCGTGAGTCGGGATCAGTCGTCGCGCCTGGGGCTTTCGCATCTGCCGGTCGAAGCCCAGATCGGGTTCATTCCGCAATTGCGGGAAGGGGCCGACGGAGGTGAGATCGATGAGGTGGTGACCACGCCGATCGTGTCGACCGAGTCGAATCGGGCCATCGCCGCTCTCGTGGTGGGGCTGGCAACCGAAATCTCCACCGCTTCGCCAGGACGCAACGGGATCAGGCGCGGCCTGTGGGTCGAAGGGCACCTCGACTTGGCGGGAGTGAGCGCCGTGACCCGCAGTGAACTGGCGCAAGCGATGACGGCGCTGTTCCCGGTCTCGGCCGCCCCGTCGACCGCCACCACCATCGAGGCGGGTGGACGGCGGTTCCTGCTGCTGGGCCAGCCGCTGAATCGCGGCTCGCTCTACCCCGCGGCGTTCGAGGTTTTTCTTTATCCGCTCGATGCGTCCGCGGCCGAGCAAAGCCGGGTGCGCTGGGAAATTCTCGGCGGCGGCGCGCTGTTCCTGCTCGTTGGCATGGTTGCCAGCCATCTCATCGCCGTCCGCCTCTCTCGCCCGGTCGAGCGCCTGGCCATCGATTCCGAGGCCAATGCCACCGAGCGCTCCCGGGCGGAGGCGGCGCTCGAACTGACCCAGGCGGAACTGGAGCGGTCGGCCCGATTTTCGGCCAATGCCTCGCATCAACTGAAGACCCCCGTGGCGGTGCTGCGCGCCGGCTTGGACGAACTATTGGCGCGGGACGATTTGCCGCCGGCTATCCGGGAAGAACTGGTCGGGTTGGTGGGCGAGACCACCCGGTTCACCGGCATGATCGAGGAGCTGCTGTTGCTCTCGCGCATGGATGCGGGCCGCGTCCGCATTGAATTCCTGCCGGTGGACCTCGTTCATCTCGTCGAATCGTGCCTCGATGATTTCAGCGTGCTGCCCGATCCCTTCGGGTTGGACATCATCACCCGCTTGCCGCAGTCCCTCGAAGTCGCGGGAGAGAAGCGCTACCTTTCGCACGTGCTGCAAAACCTCGTGGAAAATGCCCGCAACTACAACCGGGCCCGCGGCCGGATCGAGATCGCGTTGCGGACCGAAGGCGCCATGGCGATACTCTCGATCGGCAACACCGGACGTTCGATCCCGCGTTCCCACCAAGCCCACTTGTTTGACCGTTTTCACCGCGGGGCCGCGGCCGAAAACCTGCCCGGCCACGGTCTCGGGCTCAACCTGGCGCGCGAACTGGTTCGGTTGCACCGCGGCGAACTTCGCCTGGCGACCTCGGTTGAGGACTGGACAGAATTTCAAGTCAGTTTTCCTTTGGCGATCGAGAATTCCTCATTGTAGTATCGGAGTATGAAATGGGTTTTTCCCCTGACGCTGGGTTTACTGGCGCCACTCCTAACCCGCGCGGCTGAAGCGTGGGATGAACGGGTGGCGGACAGCCTGGCTTTCGCCACGTCGGACGGTTCCATCCAGGCGCAGGGGAGCGGCTTTGTGAGTGTGACCGGCTACAAGGGCGACCAATCCATTCCGGGCATGGTTTTTTCGACCCAGGATCCTTTTTTTTCCCCGCGCCTGACACTTTTCGTCGATGGACGAGCCGGTTCTTTCACCACCGGTTTCCTGCAGGCCCGGATTGATCGCGGATTTGACCCCACTGACGGCAGCGCGCAGGTAAGGCTCGACGAGTATGCCGTGCGTTTCGGCCTCGGTTCGTCCGGGCGGTGCAACCTTCAGGTAGGAAAATTCGCGACGGTGATCGGAAATTGGGTTCCCCGCCACGACGAGTGGCAGAACCCGTTTGTCGGCGCGCCGCTTCCCTACGAATATGTCACTGGAATCTATGATCGGGCGGCGGCGGTGTCGCCCAAGGATCTGGTCATCGACGGAGAGGAGGAGGACTACGAGTACAATCCCATCATCTGGGGACCGAGTTACTCGACCGGAATGTCGTTCTCGGGAAGAAACGGGCGGTTTGATTATGCCGTGGAAGTGAAGAACGGAGGACCGTCCTCGCGCCCAGAATCATGGTCCTGGCGGCACCTGGGCTTTGCGCATCCCGCGTACAGTGCGCGTGTGGGTTTCCGGCCGGACATGCGTTTCAACCTGGGATTTTCCGCGAGCGAAAGCGTCTACCTGCTTCCGGTCGCGGCCCGGACGATCCCGCCTGGCGCCCGATTGGGAGATTATCGCGAGCGCTTGTTCGGGCAGGATTTTTCTTTCGAATGGCACCAGGTGCAGCTTTGGGCGGAATTGTTTGAAGCCGAGTTTGATCTCCCGCAACTGGGCCGCGCGCGGTCGCTGGCGGGCTATGTAGAGATTCGGTACAAGCTCACAACCGAACTCTCGACCGCTCTCCGGATCAACCGGCAGGTCTTTTCGACGATCGATGATGCCGGCGTGGCAACGCCCTGGGGAGAAAATCTGACTCGGGTCGACGGCGCCATGCTCTATCGCTTCAGCCCGGCCGCCCAGCTGAAGCTGCAAGCCAGCGCCAAGCAGACCGCCGAGGACCATCATCCCCGTCTCTCCTACGCCGCGCAGCTCACGCTTCGGTTCTGAACCCTGTTGGTCCCGGCCGGTCCCGGCGGCTCAGCCTTTCGGTTCGAACCGGCTTTGGGCGCGGTTCTTTTTGACCTGATGAGCCGGCGAGATCCGGCCGTTCATCGCGATGTACACGCCCGGGGACAGCACTTGCAACGCACCGACAGCGCAGCCGAGATTAAACAAGGCATCGCTGGTGCGAAAACGAGCCGGCAGCATCGATCCGGTGAACACGATCACTTTGCCGGATATCTCGCGGAGCGCCGCGGCCGTCTCTGTCATCGTATCCGTGCCATGGGTAATGAGGATTAGTTTCTCCGGCGATGCCACCACCCGCTGGCGTATCAGCTCCCGGTCTTCCGCCGTCATGGCGAGGCTATCTTTTTGCAGGACCGACTCGATTTCGTAGTCGAACGTGACGTTGGCCTCCTTGAACAGCGGACCGACCTGGGGTTCCCCCACGTCGTAGGCGCTGGCGGCGTCGAAGTAAACCTTGTCGATCGTCCCGCCGGTGGAAATGACGCGGATGCGCATGATGGGTCCACAGGGGTAACCAAAACAATGCCGGCCGCAACCAAGTTTCGATTGCACCCCTCACCGAGGTCGCCCGCAAACTGCCCGAACGAAGAACCCGCCGAGCGGACGCGATCCCACCGCGACCGGCTGGGGGCCCACTCGTTTCAGTTTGTTTCCCGCGCGAATCGGCGGCATGATGGATTCATGGCCACCACCATGAGAGCGATTGTCAAGCCCACGGCCGGACCGGGTCTCGTGATGCGAGAGGTCCCGGTACCTGTAACCGGGATCAACGACGTCCTGATCAAGATTGCCAAAACCTCGATCTGCGGAACCGACGTCCATATCAACAAATGGGATTCTTGGGCTCAGCGCGTAATCAAACCGCCGCTGGTGATCGGTCATGAATATGTCGGCACCGTCGAGGACGTCGGCAACGGCGTCACGGGATTCACCAAGGGACAATGGGTAACGGGCGAGGGCCATATCGTGTGCGGGCATTGCCGGAACTGCCTGGCCGGTCGTCGCCACCTTTGCCCTAATACTGTCGGTGTCGGGGTAAATCGCGACGGGGCTTTCGCCGATTTTGTGGCGATCCCGGCCAGCAATGTTTGGAAGGTGCCGGCGGGCATGGACACCGACATTGTCTCGTGCTTTGATCCGCTCGGCAACGCTGTGCACACCACGTTGTCCTTCGACATGGTAGGGGAGGATGTGCTGATCACCGGGGCGGGGCCGATTGGTTGTATGGCCATCGCGGTGGCGAAACACGCCGGGGCGCGGAAAGTGGTGATCACCGATATCAACGACGCCCGGTTGGAACTGGCGAAGAAGCTCGGCCCGACCCGGGCGGTGAACACGGCGAAGGAGAATCTATCCGACGTCTGGCACAAGGAACTCGGCATGACCGAGGGATTCGACGTGGGGCTAGAGATGTCAGGCAGCTCCATCGCCTTGAATCAGATGATCGACAACATGATCATGGGTGGACGGATCGCCCTGCTCGGTACCCACTCGGCCAAGGCAGAGGTGGACTGGAACAAGATCGTGTTCAAGATGCTTCACTTGAAAGGAATTTATGGTCGGGAGATGTTTGAAACCTGGTACAAGATGACGGCGCTCGTGCAGGGCGGCATGGACATTTCGGCGGTCATCACGCATCGGTTGCCCATCGCGCAGTTCCAGGAAGGATTCGAACTGATGGGAGCCGGGAAATCCGGCAAGATCGTCCTTAACTGGCAATGAACCCTGACCGGAGAAAACGCCGTCAATGTCTGCCCTTGAAACCCACGTGTCCCGCTCCGGTTTAGAGGAGTGGGCCCAATCTCCAACCGGGAGCCATTGATTCCGATCTGTGGTTAAGATCCCTGATGCCGCTTTCATGAATCCCGCCTACACCGACCACCTCCGGAAGACACTCGGCGAGATCGAGTCCGCCGGTCTCTACAAGCGCGAACGCGTCATCACCACTCATCAAACCGCGCATATCGCAGTCGCGTCCGGACAAAATGTGCTGAACCTCTGCGCCAACAATTACCTCGGGCTGGCCGATCACCCGGAGCTCAAGGCCGCCGCGTGCGAGGCGTTGGATCGCTGGGGCTATGGTCTGGCTTCGGTGCGTTTCATCTGCGGCACGCAACAGATTCACAAGGATCTCGAATCGGCGATTTCGCGGTTTCTCGGCACCGAAGACACGATCCTGTACTCCTCGTGTTTCGATGCGAACGGCGGTTTGTTTGAAACGCTGCTCGGTGCGGAGGACGCGGTGATTTCCGACGAACTCAATCATGCGTCGATCATCGACGGGGTGCGGCTCTGCAAGGCGCAACGCTATCGCTACAAGAACAACAATCTCGAGGACCTGGAGGCGAAGCTGAAGGAGGCCGATGCCGCCAAGGCGCGCTTCAAGCTGATCGCCACCGACGGCGTTTTCTCCATGGACGGCTATATTGCCGATCTCTCGGGTATCTGCGATCTGGCCGACCGGTACGGCGCGCTGGTGATGGTGGACGATTCCCACGCGGTGGGCTTTCTGGGCGCGACCGGCCGAGGCACGCATGAGCATTGCGGCGTGATGGGGCGGGTCGATGTGTTCACCGGCACGCTGGGCAAGGCGCTCGGCGGCGCCAGCGGGGGCTATACGTCGGGGCGCAAGGAGATCGTCGATTTGCTGCGTCAGCGCTCGCGACCCTATTTGTTTTCCAACACGCTCGCACCGGCGATCGCCGCCGCCTCCGTCAAGTGCCTTGCCCTGCTCAGCGCCTCCACCGCGTGGCGCGACCGGCTGGAGAGCAACACGCGATTTTTCCGCGCGGGGTTGGCCCAGGCGGGACTGACCATTCGTCCGGGCAGCCACCCGATCGTGCCGGTGATGATGGGCGACGCAGCCCTCGCCCAGAAGGTCGCGGCCCGGATGCTCGAGAAAGGCGTCTATGTCGTGGGATTTTTCTATCCGGTGGTGCCGACGGGCGCGGCCCGCATCCGCACGCAAGTATCCGCCGCGCACAGCCTGGCTGATCTGGAATTCGCGATCCGGGCCTTCGCCGAAGTGAAGCAGGAGTTCGGTTTATAGCGTCCGCCGCGATTTAATCGTGGATGCACTTCTCCTTGTGTGTTTCTGGTGGACAACCGTTGACGATTGCATTCCGCGAGAGATCGGGGTCCGGCCGGAGCGAATTGAGTCGTTTGGCTCATAATAGTGTCGCCCGGACTTGTGACGGTTCTTCGGATTCGCCCTCGCCTCGTCCTTTCCTCCGGAAAACGGCACAAGGCCTGCTCGGATTTGTCTAGGCCTGATGGAACGGATGCGGGCCCGGAGATGCGGGAATCAGAATTCGAATGAGAATAAATGGAATATGTCACGTGAATCGATACCGCATGGGCTGGCTCGTGCTGGTCGGCCTGCAGTGGGCCTTCGCCTGGGTTTATGCCTGCGGGGTGATTGATCCGCCCCGCAATGCCGTGATCAAGGTGACGAGCGGTGCAGGACAGTCCGTAGGATACGAGCGTTTCGGCGTCATGACGCATTTTGCGCAGGGTTGGAATCCGGACTGGATCCCGTTGATCAAAGCGGCGGTGGTACCGCAGGTCCGCGATGAGTTGTACTGGAACCAAGTGGAACTGCAGAAAGGCGTTTTTAAGTTTCCCGCATCTTTTGACACCTACATGGCGGCGCTGAAGCAGAATCAGATTTCCCCGTTGATCGTCCTTAGTTTCGAAAATCCGCTCTATGATGGCGGTAATACCCCCTACACGCAGGAGGGTTTTGACGGCTATGCACAGTACGCGGTCGAGGTCTTGCGCCACTATGGGAGTCAGGTGAAAGCCGTGGAAATTTGGAACGAATACAACGGCAGTTTCAACCATGGTCCCGCGGCCGCCGATCGCGCGGTAACCTACGTGAAAATGTTGCGCGCCGCCTATGCCGCGATCAAGCGCGAGCGCCCGGATGTGACGGTGGTGGGAGGATCGACGGCGGGTGTTCCGTTGCCATACTGGGAAAAGATCATGACGGCCGGCGGACTGGACTTCATGGATGCGTTGTCGATCCATCCTTACCGGTATGGCTTGCCGCCGGAGGGGATCGAGGACGACGTTGCCGGACTGCAGCGGCTGGTTTTGCAGTACAATCATGGCCTGACCAAGCCGATCTGGGTGTCGGAAATCGGTTGGTACATTAAAGCCAGCCTGGCAGCTGGCGACCTTGCGATCGACGAAAACGTGCAGGCGAAGTTTCTGGTGCGGGCGTACGCCCTGCTCCTGTCGGCAAATGTGTCGGAGGTCTACTGGTATTTGTTTCGCGATTCTCAAGACTCGATGGGTTTGGTGCACGACGATGCGACCAGAACCCGAAAGCCGGCCTACTCTGCCATGTCGACGCTGATCCAGCAGGTGGCCGGGGCGCACTTTGTGCGGCGGGAAGAAACGCTCGATGACCTGTACTCCCTGCTTTTCCAACGCTCCAACGGAGACGAGGTGCGAATCGTCTGGGCCCTGAGTCCCCACCCCCTCACGCTCACCGGCGCGACGGCAGCGGCGGCAATCGATGGTGGCCCCGTGGCGATCCAACCGCAGTTGACCATTGCGGATTCGCCGGTATTCGTGTCGGGCCCGCTCCGTGGGCTCCCGCCGGCGCCGGCGAAGCTCATCCTGCTGGCTGATTCCACGCGCGACTTTGGAGCAGCCACAGACGGGGCCTGGTCGTATGGAACATTTGCTGATAGCAAAACCACTTTTGCGGCGCTCCCGACCTATGAGCTGACAGATTGGAAGGCAGAATGGACCGGCGGCTTCCCTTATGTTTCAATAACGTCGGTCGACCAGCATCCCTCCAGTGCGAATGGATTGCCCGTCACCGCAGTGCGCCGCTGGCGAAGCAACTACGAGGGGGTCGTCCAGGTTGGCGGAAGTTTTCGCTGCAGCACTCAAGGAGACGGCGTCGGGGTCGGTTTTGCCGTGGATGGGGTCGTTCGGTTTCGGACCGTGTTGGGCGGTGGAGCCGGTGTGGTGCAGGCCTTTGATCGGCAGGAGACCGTTCACCCCGGAACGATTTTCGATTTCACGGTAGATCCCGGACCATCGACCAACATCGATTACGACGCGACCGCGGTGAGCATCACCATCCAGGCGAAATAAAGTCGAAGCGAAAGGCCGGATGGGCCACGGCGAGGGAGATTTCCCTTTGCGGGGGAAATCGCGACCTCGCGCGAAGCACCGCTCGCGGCCGATGCGACGAAAGTCAGGTGGTGCCGGCGAGCTTCTGGCCCTGTGCCCGCTGCAGTGATCCGGTCTTCAGTAGTCGGACGATTTTCCCGCCAAGGCACCGGGGAATGCCAATAATGTGAGCCATGAATCCGTTGCGGAGTCCCAGCGCACGCCAGATTCCCCGCTGACGTTTGAGTCGGTCATCGAGGTGACTGGAATAATCTTGGGCGAATTCCACGTAGGCTGAGTCCTTGCGGTGAAATCCAATTCCCCAAGGTTTGGTTCCGAGCGCGTGGACAAAAAAAGGTCGATTCCATCCGAGGACGTTCCTCAAGCGGTGGCCAAAATCGTAGGTGGTGGCCCCATGGTCTTGAATGATGTCGATGCCCGTGCGGACATAGGCTGGCGGATCCAACTCCGGCTCATCCACCGTGCACAAGGCATACTCAAGCAATTCCTGGTCGCTTTGCAGACCGAGCCGGCGGTCGGCGAATTTTCTCTGCTGCTCGGTCAGGAAGTCCGGATGCAGCAGTAAGGTGTTCCAGGCCTCCAACAATGGCAGGTGACTGCGCGTAAACCGGAGTACACAGGAATTTACTGCAAAGGGCACGGAGCGGAGGCGCCTCTGGCCAAACGTCAGGTCTTGGACTGGATCGTCGATGGGAGAAAAGTCGAATTGCTGTGCCACCAGCATTCGGTTGCCCGTTTGGGCCCAGAGTTCCTCCAGATCGCGGAGCACGATGATGTCACTGTCGATCCAGGTTATTTCCGCGTGATCCGCCAAAAAACGCATGAGGATTTCCGCCTTGATGTTCCAGGTGTTGCCCACCGGGTTGAAGACCAGAAGGCTTGCGCTGGGGGCATGGTGGGCCAGCCACTCTTGAAACCCAGGCGGCTCATGGCGCAAAAGAATCCAAAAACGGAAACTGCGACAATGTCGCTCAAGCGAAAGGGCGAGCAATTTTATGCCGATCAGCGCATCGGCGCGGTCCTCAAAGGTGCAAAAGTGACGGATGGGCTTCATGGTTCGCCGGGGCCTCATTCAATGCCGACCATCGATTTTGGTTTGGCCGACGTCGCAGGGACGATGCTCCGGCTTCGATCGATCGCCTCGAGAATGCCCCAGGTCGAACCAATGCCGGCGAGGCTCATGATGATGTCGACCAAGTCAAAGGTTCGGGTCGGCACGAAGAGCTGGGCGCATTCAATTCCGATGGCAAAAAGCGAGAGCAGCCAGACTGCGCGCCTTCGACCGCGGGAATGCTCGATGCGAAACAAGAACGGCGCGGCGAGAATGGCGTACGCAAAAAAGTTCCTTAACTCACCGTGATGATTGATCCAATCGACCAGCCATGAAGGCAGAAGAGCGGCCGACGGGATATTGCCCGAATTTTTCAGGGTCAGGATGACAGCGGCGGCAACACCCACATAGCCGATGGCGAGCAGGAATCTTGACCACCAAAAACCCCGATTTGAAGCGAAGATTCCTGCTGGCTGCGTGGTCGTGAGCGACAGGGCCGGATGGGCGTCAATGGAGTGACCTCCTTTGTAGAGCTCGTGAATGCATCGAAATACCTTGAGACAATCATAGTATTCCGAGGCGATGGTCTCGTGATTGATCGGGCGGGGATTCTCGAACGCTTGATACCAGCCCGCGATGGCTTGGGCGAATCCCGGCACGTCGCCCGGCCGGGCCTTCCAAAGGTGAGACAGAGGCAATTGAAGGAGATCGGTCGTTCCCGGAGCCTCACTAATCACGATCGGCAGATTGCTGGCGATTGCTTCGAGCGCAGCCAGAGAGAATCCTTCGTATCGGCAGGTGAGGATGAAACCATCCACCGCCTGGTAGGCTTCCACGGTGTTTTGAAGGTAGGGCAGGCGAACAACGCGCGAGCGCACTCCCAGCTCGTCGATCAGGGTCTCGATTTCACCGTCGAGTTCGCCTTCTCCGATGTGGAGGAGGAAAAGGTTCGGGCAGGTTTTGAGGGCGAGGTCAAAAGCCCGGTATAAGGTCAGTGGATCCTTTTGATTGGAACTGCGACAGACGGTTCCCAGCACCGCCGCTCCCGGCGGCAGGCCGAACTTCTGGCGAAGCGAACGTTTGCCCTCCGGAGTTGCGGAATGAAATCGCCTGCAATCAATCCCGTTGGGAACAAGCAAAGTACGTTCCCGCGCGATTCCCAGGCGATTGACCGCGAAAGCCTGCTCGTCGGTTGAAATATTGACCGTGCGCCCGGTGCGACCGAGCAAACTTTCGGCCAGATTGAAGATTGAAACGAACGGACCCGCGTCCGGCTGCAATCCACGATACGCGTGGGGTTGGTAATACTGGGAGGTGCGGATGCCGAGCAGAGGAAGGAGCCGGGCTAGCCCGCCGGCCTTGGAACTGTGCGAGTGGATCACGTCGGGGCGAACCCGTCGCACGAGTTTCCAGAGCTGGAATAGGGCGCGGAAATCTCGCAACGTCGGACGACTATCGACCCGCAGATTGAGGGTGGCTCCCCCGGCGGCCGTGACTCGATTCACCAGCAGCGGCAGGCGGTCGCTCCCGCGGACGTCGGAATAGGCAAAATGCAGTTCAACTCCCTGTGAGAGGAGATAGTCGCAAAGCGCTTCGACGTACCGAAACACGCCGTTCACTCCTGGTTCAGATACGATCAATATTTTCATGATGCCTCCACGGGGATGGAAAGATTTGTACCCAGGTGGCTCGGGTTCGATCGCCGTTCCAAGATCGCCTGATACACCTCGATGAGCTTTTCGACGTGATGCTCGGTGGTCCACGGCGCATCCCAGTACCACCGATACGCCGCCTGGCCGAGGCGGTGCGCGTCTTCGGGATGATTGCGCAATCGGAGCATTTGCTTGGCGAGGGAAGGAATCGAACCGTGATCAAAGTACAGGCCGGTGGACTCGTTTTCGATGAAGTCGGTCGCGGCGCAGGAATTCGAGACAATCGCCGGGATTCCCATGCTGGCCGCCTCCACCACCACCATTCCCAAGGTTTCGTACCAGAGAGGCGGAAAGACGAGCGCCCGTGCAGTACTGAGTGCCCGTCTGATCTGCGCCGGCTGCAACCAGCCGTGAAACACGAGTTCTGGAAAGTCCTTTTTGAGGGTGTGAGTCAGCGCCCCGTCCCCGATGAAGTGCCCCGGTACGCCAGCTTCCCGGGTGGCCGCAGCGAAGAGGCGGGCTCCTTTCTCATCCTCGAGGCGTCCCACAAAGAAAAAGTCACTATTCTGCGCTACG
>Ga0302322_100004957_pt1 | contig 11648 bp, 11 predicted proteins | sample Fen_T0_2_FD_203757 | JGI IMG/M metagenome (GOLD analysis project Ga0302322, IMG submission 203757) | Peat permafrost microbial communities from Stordalen Mire near Abisko, Sweden - Fen_T0_2 | ecosystem: Environmental > Terrestrial > Soil > Wetlands > Permafrost | place: Sweden: Abisko... | reverse complement strand
TGGCTAAAGAAACCTATAATTCTAAAATAACTTAAAAGAACTTTTCTTATTCTTGCCGTTGCGCCTTTTAGCTGTTGCGCCTTTCAGCGGGCACAAAAATATAAATAAAAATGAAATATAAGAAAAAAGAAACAAAAATCTCTTGGTGCTTGGTCCTTTGTCCTGGGTCCTGGGTTCCAGGTCTAGATTAACGTCACCGGGAATTTAAACCTAGCACCTAGCACCAAGCACCAAGCACCTACCCCTGATCTAGATAATTTCTATTTAAACCACTAAATATCATATATGTTAACAAAAAACACATTAATTAAATATGGTTTATTAATTAAAAGTATATTTTTGCTCCCTGATAATAAATATGTGAACAAGAAGATAAATAGGCATATGTGGTATATTAAGCATCTGTATTTCAGGTCTTAATTATCTTTTTCTTTAGGAAGTCACAACTAAAAAGATATTGGACCTGCAAAAGATGCAGGTTTTTTTTTAATAAAATCAGATTTATGAAAATTATGAAATTTGGGGGAACCTCAGTGGGCAATTCCGACAGGATGAAAGCACTGATTCCCTTAATAAATGATGATGACAGAAAGATCGTTGTTTTGTCAGCTATGGCTGGCACTACAAACAGCCTTGTGGAGATAACACAGCTGCTGTATGCTAACAATATTGAAGAGGCATCGGTTAAGAATAATAATATGAGGTCAAAATATCACCAGGTTGTCGATGAGCTTTTTGCAACTGATAATTTAAAAAAATCGGGACACGAACTGATTGATTCTCATTTCGATTTCATCAGGAACTTTACCCTCATGGTTTTTACCAAACTTCAGGAAAAAGCAATTCTTGCACAGGGAGAATTAATATCGACTTCATTATTCCATCTTCTGCTTCAGGAGAGAAATATCAATTCAATTCTTCTTCCGGCTCTGAGTTTCATGCGTATTGATAAGGATGGAGAACCTGATGCTTTTTACATTGAAGAAAATATTGACCGGGAACTTAAAAACTGTCTGTCTGATAATATAATAATAACACAGGGGTTTATTTGCAGAAATGCCTATGGTGAGATCGATAATCTGAAACGTGGCGGCAGTGATTTTACGGCATCACTGATCGGAGCTGCTGTTAGTGCTTCAGAGATTCAGATCTGGACTGATATTAACGGATTTCATAATAATGATCCGCGATTTGTGGAAAATACGAAAGTGATAAGGGAATTATCATTTGATGAAGCAGCCGAACTTGCATATTTCGGTGCAAAAATTCTGCACCCTTCAAGTGTAAATCCAGCCCGCGAAAAGAATATTCCTGTACGACTTAAGAACACTATGGAACCGAATGATCCGGGGACTCTTATAACCTCTTCATCAGTCCTTCAGGATTATAAAGCTGTTGCAGCAAAAGACGGAATATCAGTGCTCAGAATAAGATCCGACAGGATGCTTATGGCTTATGGATTCCTGCGTAAAGTTTTTGAGATATTTGAAGCCTACAGAACACCTATTGATATGATCACAACATCTGAAGTTGCGGTATCAATTACAATAGATAATCCTGAATTCATCAGTCAGATTGCAAAAGACCTGGATGAACTGGGAACCGTGGAAGTAGAAGAAAATCAGACAATTGTATGTGTAGTTGGAGATTTCCGCACTGAAAGAACAGGTTCAGCACCTGAAATATTTGTAGCATTGAACACCATACCGCTTAAAATGATTTCGTATGGAGGAAGTCCGAATAGTCTCTCTCTGCTCATTGATACGTCTAACAAGGTAGAAGCTTTAAGATTGCTCAGTAAGCATCTTTTTGATTAGGAGTACTCTGCCTTATCTTGCTATGCTTCACTCCGTAGAAGAAATAGATACAGAATCCTATAGCCATCCATATAATAAGCCTTAACCATGTATCACCAGGTAATGATGCCATTTGCAGAAAGCAGATAGAAGCACCAAGAATTGGCACGAGGGGAACCCATGGCGTTTTAAAAGGACGTTTAATATCGGGTTTCGATTTTCTCAGTACCAGTACGCTCATGCAAACTATAATAAAAGCGAGCAGGGTACCGATAGAAACCAGCTCTCCAAGGATACTTATCGGCAGTATTCCTGCTATAATCATGGCAACCGTTCCTGTAATTATTGTACTTACATACGGAGTCTTGAACCGGGGATGAACTCTTGAAAATACTGGAGGAAGCAGACCATCTTTTGACATAGAATAAAATATTCTTGGCTGTCCCATAAGCATCACAAGTATGACAGAACTTAATCCTGCAATTGCAGCAATCTTCACAATTGGTCTTAACCAGAACATCCCCTTGCCCATTGCATCCACGCCAACTGCAACCGGATCAGCTACATTCAAAGTAGTATAACTTACAATACCAGTAAGCACTATTGCAACAAGAATATATAAAACTGTCGAAATTCCGAGTGAACCGAGAATACCTACAGGCATATCGCGCTGAGGATTTTTTGCCTCCTGAGCCGCAGTGGAAACAGCATCGAAACCTATATAAGCAAAGAAAATAACGCCGGCACCTCTCAGAACTCCGCTTATCCCAAATTTACCAAATTCGTGACTATAGGCTTTTAACCATCCCCATAATCCGCCATACTGTGACATAGGAGCGACTTCGACTTTATTAGCTGGAATAAAAGGATGCCAGTTTGCTGATTTCACAAACATGAATCCAATAGCTATAAACACTATAATAACCGATACTTTGGTAATTACCATTATGTTATTGAAGTTAGCTGATTCCCGGATTCCGATCACCAGCAAAGTTGATAATAAAGCGACAATAAACATTGCCGGCAGATTAATTACACAGGTGACATGTGCCAATGAATCAACCTGAACTCCGGAGGCAGCTAAAGTCTGTGCAAAAGCCGCTGTAAGAGGTTTCCATCCTAAATCAGGAACATTAACAAGAACTGAGCCCACGGCTCCGGTATACTGAGGAGGTATAAATATATGCAGGTCCTTCAGAAAACTGACAACGTAACCCGACCAGCCCACTGCAACGGTTGATGCTGCGAAAAGATATTCAAGTATAAGATCCCAGCCTATAATCCAGGCAAGAAATTCACCGAGTGTCGCATAAGAATATGTATAAGCGCTTCCTGCAATAGGGATCATGGAGGCAAATTCAGCGTAGCATAAACCTGCTAAACCACATGCAAAACCTGATATTATAAAGGATAGTACAATTCCAGGACCGGCATACTGGGCGGCAGCTTGACCCGTTAGTACGAAAATTCCGGCACCAATAATAGCCCCAATGCCTAATGTGGTGAGATTAAGTGCTGTAAGAGACCTTTTCAGACCACCTGATTCCTGAGATTCACTGAAAAGCTGAGGAAGTGGCTTTGTTATAAATAACCGGTTTTTTGACATCTGGTTTGTTTGAAAGTTTTGGATCGAAGGTTAATTGTTACAAACGTAACTTTTTTTTTGTAAAACAAATAAAATTATGCAAAAGTTAAACGCACATAATTTCAAGTAACAGCTTTTTATCTTTTTTTAACATTTTAAACGTATTTTTGAAGAGTAACAAAAACAAGACTACATGCGCAGGTATATTCTTTTGTTTTTTTCATTTGTTTTGCTCTCCTGTTCGCCGGTTAAAAAATACCAGGATCTGCCAGAAGTAAGGTCATGGGATAAAGATATTCAGAAATTCGAACAACTTGACAGGAATGAGAAATACCCGGCTGATGCAATTCTTTTTGCAGGAAGTTCAAGCATAAGACTTTGGAGCACTCTTGAAAAGGACATGTCACCATATCACATAATCCAGAGGGGCTATGGCGGTGCAAAACTCAGCGACTTTGCTGTATTTGCCGACCGTATCATTACTCCGCACATGTGCAAAGCAATTGTGATATTCATTGCTAACGATATTATGGGTACTGCCCAGGATAAAACGCCAAAAGAAGTTTCGGCATTATTCAGGAATGTTCTTAAAACCATTCGTAAATCACATCCCTCAACCCCGGTCTTCTGGATTGCTGTCACACCTACTCCTTTGCGATGGAAAGTCTGGCCTGAAATACAGAAAGCAAACGCTATGATCAGGAACATATGTGATAATAAGAAAAATACTTATTTCGTCAAGACAGACTTTGCTTTCCTGAATGAGAATAGAGTACCAAAGGATGAACTGTTCAGAGACGATAAACTACATCTGACAGAAAAAGGCTATGCAGTCTGGACAGACATAATCAAGAAGGAACTGAACGACAAATTGAAATGAAAAGGTCATGATTTCTGCTGACAAAAAATGCAACCCTTACCAGGATTGCATTTCTAATTTTGTTAGAAAATAAAATTATTTCATCGGATGTCTGTTAAGCAGATCCTGCCATGATCCTGAAAAGCCTGGGATAAGATTTTTATCGCTTGCTTTTCTTCCGATTTTTTTAATTACCATTTCTCTGTTTTTACTGACACCAGAAGTATGATTCACAATGTCAACATAAGCAACAAAACCGGTAATTTTATGAGTCAGTACTTCAGGAGTACGTACAAAGCCTACATCCTCACTTCGAAGCTGGTAATTATCGTGTGTCGCTTCCCATACATCTACATAGTAAACGAATGGATCAAGATTAGAAAATACGGCAATACCATCAGCATCTGTGAACGCTTCCGAAATACTATTTGTCTGTTTATCCCAATCTGTCAAGGTCGGATAAAGTAAGATGCTTGCATCAGGAACCACATTACCGTTTCCGTCAGCAGTCCACTCCCTGACCTCTATTTCAAGAAGAGTAGGTATTGCTATATTCAATGTAAGGACTGCCTTATCGGAAAGACCGCCTTTAGAAGTAGCCGTTAATGTAACATCAAATGAACCTGTTGCAGTAAATGTATGTACGGGGTTAACATCATTTGAAACATATCCATCGCCAAAGTCCCATTCAAATTTGTCCCCGTTGTGAGAATTGTTATTAAATCCTATCGGCAGTCCCACTACCGGATCGTTTGTATCAGTAGAGAAAGAAGCAATTGGAGTTTTTTCACATGATAACAAAAGTAAAGGAAGAGTTAGAAACAAGTAAATTATTCTTTTCATTTTTTCAAGTTTAAATATTCAATATTCATTTCCAAAATACGTGCCATATTTTAACAAAGACATCTTTTAAGGCATTTGGATGCATCCTTTTTATAAAATGAGGTTGATGTTGTGTGACACTTAACCTTAACCTTAACCTTAACCTTAACCTTAACCATTTTATCTGTACTAATTTTTAATAAAATAATAATTATCTTTGCACTCCAATAAAAAGATGCGATCATAATGATAAAGATAACTTTTCCTGATGGATCCGCAAGAGAGTACAACAGCGGAATCAGTAGTCTTGAGGTAGCAGAACAGATAAGTCCCCGGCTTGCAAAAGAAGTTTATGCAGCAACTGTAAACGGAGAGATATGGGATCTTGCAAGACCAATAAACAGTGACGCCCAACTGAAACTTCATAAATGGGAAGATGCTGAAGCAAAGCATGCTTTCTGGCATTCTTCTGCCCACCTTATGGCTGAGGCTCTTGAATCATTATATCCGGGTATGAAATTTGGTATTGGTCCGGCTATTGAGAACGGTTTCTATTACGATGTGGATCCTGGTGAAAATATAATAACTGAAGCCGATCTGATTACAATTGAAAATAAGATGAAGGAACTTGCTTCTAAGAATCTGACGTATACCAGAAGAGATATAAGCAAGAAAGAGGCACTCGATTTTTTCTCCAGGAAGGGTGATGAATATAAAACCGAACTTATAAGTGAGCTTGAAGATGGTACCATTACATTGTATACTCAGGGCAATTTTACTGATTTGTGCAGGGGGCCACATCTTCCTACAACTGAACCTTTAAAAGCCATTAAGCTTCTGAGTGTGGCCGGAGCCTATTGGAGAGGCAATGAGAACCGCAAGATGCTTACAAGGATTTACGGAATAACCTATCCGAAACAGAAACTTCTCGATGAATATATGGTTTTTCTTGAGGAGGCAAAAAGAAGAGATCACCGTAAAATAGGAAAAGAACTGGAGTTGTTCACTTTCTCACAAAAAGTAGGAATGGGTCTGCCTTTATGGCTTCCAAAAGGATCAGATGTAAGACAGAATCTAATCACTTTCCTGACAAAAGAATTAAGGAAAAGAGGTTATAAAATTGTCACAACACCACATATTGGAAATGTGAATCTGTATAAGACTTCGGGCCATTTTGAAAAATATGGTGCCGATTCATTTCAACCTATTTCAACTCCACAGGAAGGTGAGCAGTTTATGCTCAAACCTATGAACTGTCCTCACCATTGCGAGATCTATAATGCTACTCCTCACTCCTATAAAGATCTTCCTTACAGAATGGCGGAATTTGGAACGGTCTACAGGTACGAACAGAGTGGTGAGTTGCACGGATTAACACGGGTCAGAAGTTTTACTCAGGATGATGCCCATCTATTTTGCAGGGAAGATCAGATGAGAGAGGAGTTTAAAAGTATTATTGACCTTATTTTATACATATTTAAGATCCTGAATTTCAATGATTTTACAGCTCAGGTTTCTTTACGGGATCCCAACAACAAACAGAATTATATTGGATCAGATGAGAACTGGGAACGGGCAGAGCGCGACATAATCGAAGTAGCAGCCGAGAAAAATCTGGAGACAACTATTGTGACAGGAGAAGCAGCTTTCTATGGCCCAAAACTTGATTTCATGGTAAAAGATGCAATTGGGAGAAAATGGCAGCTTGGTACCATTCAGGTTGATTACAATCTTCCTGAAAGGTTTGATCTGACATACAATGGAAGTGACAACCAGAAACACCGGCCCGTAATGATTCATAGGACAATATTCGGATCAATGGAGAGATTTGTAGCTGTGTTGATTGAAAATACAACCGGGAAATTCCCTCTCTGGCTTGCTCCTGAAAAAGCTGTCATATTGCCGATAAGCGAAAAATTCAATGATTATGCCGGAAAAGTTTTGGAAATTCTAAATAATTCCGATATTTGCACACTAATTGATGATAGAAGTGAAAAGATAGGTAAGAAGATCAGGGATAATGAATTAAAGAGGATTCCATACCTTCTTATTATCGGTGAAAAAGAGGTTGAAAACGAAACTATTGCTGTCAGGAAGCAGGGAGAAGGCGATAAAGGGAGTATGAAAATTGAAGAATTCGTGAATTTTATAAATTCAGAGATCAAGAAGGAAACTGCACTTTAATGCACGATAAGTAATTTTAGTATTAACAAAAATAAGGAGGAAAGAGCTATAGCTTTACCAATCAGGCGAAGCCCGGCAAGGGTTACCCAGCCGGCTCACAAAATCAACCACAGGATCACCGCAAAAGTGGTCAGAGTAGTAGGTGAAGAAATAGAAGCAGATGTAATGAGTATCCAGGATGCTCTCAGGCTTGCAGATACCCTGGAGCTTGACCTGGTAGAAATCTCTCCAAATGCCGATCCCCCGGTTTGCCGGATTGTTGATTACCAGAAATTCCTTTATCAGCAAAAGAAAAAGCAAAAAGAGATTAAGGCGAAAGCATCAAAGGTGGTCGTGAAAGAAATCCGTTTCGGTCCGAACACCGATGATCACGACTATAATTTTAAGCTTAAACATGCAATGAAATTCCTCGAAGAAGGGGCAAAAGTAAGAGCATATGTATTCTTTAAGGGAAGATCAATTTTGTTCAAGGAACAGGGTGAAGTGTTATTGCTTCGTTTTGCCAATGATCTTGAAGATTATGGAAAAGTGGAACAGCTTCCGAGGCTTGAAGGCAAAAGGATGATTGTATCTTTTTCACCAAAGAAGAAAAAATAGTTTTTTAATATATTTGAACGAGAGAAATGCCAAAAATGAAGACGAATCCGGGTGCAAAGAAAAGATTTTCTTTGACCGGTACAGGAAAGATCAAGCGTAAGCATGCATTTAAAAGCCACATCTTAACAAAAAAATCAACCAAACGTAAGAGAAATCTTACCTATGGTGGTCTGGTTCACAAAACAGATCTTAAAAATGTTAAGCTGATGCTTGCAATGAAATAGTTGTTTAACGCTTTGATAAAATTATTTATAGTATTAACAGATTGTTCAGCACATAAGAGTCCGATAGTGGAACGCTGACATTCAAAAAAAATGAGTTATGCCAAGATCAGTAAATGCAGTTGCCTCAAGGGCCAGAAGGAAAAAGGTTCTTAAAGCAACAAAAGGAAACTTCGGATCAAGAAGAAATGTAATAACAGTTGCAAAGAATACCCTCGACAAAGGGATGGGGTATGCATACCGCGACAGGAAGAAGAAAAAAGGTCTCTTCAGGGCTTTATGGATTCAGAGAATCAATGCCGGTGTTCGCCAGTACGACATGAATTATTCGGAATTTATCGGGAAACTTGATAAAAAAGGGATTACGCTTAACAGAAAAACTCTTGCCGACCTTGCTATGAACCACCCTGAAGCATTCAAAGCTATCGTGGAGACAGTTAAGTAAAGATCATTCTTATTATATTAAAAATGGGACTCGCGAAAGTGGTCCTTTTTTTTTATTGTTAGCTGGTTTTCTGTTGGCGTAGTCCAATAATACATGATGGAATTCTCCCCTCCTTTTGAAGGAGTGACAGGGTGGTTGATTATATACTACTGTTATAATAAGTTACTTTTAATGAGTGAGTTAAAGAATCAACCACCCCGGCCTGCGGCCACCCCTCCTTCAAAAGGAGGGGAAAGTTAACTACTTATGTTCTTTTCCTTATACAATATAAAGAGATACCTCGCCTATCTCGCCTTCATAAACATCCTGCTCCACCTAATGCTTTTAAAGCCTTTAGCCTCTTTATCGAGTGATAGCCAGATGAACTTTGGTTTTCCAACGATATGATCTTCAGGAACAAATCCCCAGTATCTCGAATCCGCTGAATTATGACGGTTGTCTCCCATCATCCAGTAGTAATTCATCTTGAAGGTATAACTTGTGGCCGGGGTATTATTAATATAAATAGTACTTCCTTCAACCTTCAGCTTATTATGCTCATAAACATTAATTATGCGCTCATACAAACAAAGATTGGCTGTATCTAGTTTTACAGTTGAACCTTTTACTGGCATCCAAATCGGTCCGAAGTTATCTTCATTCCAACCATAAACAGGATTATATGGGAAGATATGTGGCGCATATTCTTCTTTATTGGTATAGACAGGTGAAACATCAGTAACATTTGTAAACCTTGAAATCGCGTCAGCGTTTCCCCTTGTAAGAGGTAAAAGGTATTTTGTACCTGAAATCATATACTGATCAGATTTGGATATATCAAGACGCTCAAACGCTTTTGGATTAATAGTTGTACCATTTGTACTGATTGCATATGTAGTCTGTTGGGTACCATTGTCGGGTACTATTTTCCCATTAACATAAAGTACTCCTTTTCTGATAGTCACAGTGTCACCTGGTATACCTATGCACCTTTTGACATAATTATCCCGTCTGTCTACCGGCCGGTAAATAACCGTAAATTTCTCCCATACTTCCTTTCTTGCCATTTGCTGGTAAAAACTATTTGATTTGTGATCAGCGTCAAGAGCCATTTCTTTAAGCTCTCTGGCTCTTCTTCTGACAATTTCATAATAACTCGTAGTCTGCTCTTCCACAACTACCGTATCTCCGGCAGGGAAATTGAATACTATAGGATCGTTATTTCTTACCTTGCCAGCTCCGGCAAGACGTTTATATGGCCATATTATCAGATTTGACCATGATTTGCCTTTGGTGAGTGGCATTGTATGCTGCGTAAAAGGAAAAGCAATCGGAGTATTAGGCATTCTAGGCCCGTAAGCTAATTTGCTTACAAACAGGTGATCACCGACCAGCAGGGATTTCTCCATCGATGGGGTCGGAATTCTGTAGTTCTGAAAAAGGAAAATATTTATGAGTGAAACGGCAATCACTGCAAAGATCAAAGCATCCATCCACTCAACAAAAGCACTGTTTTTGCCAGTTCGTTTTTTCCAGAATGTCCAGTTGACTTTTTCACTTATATACAAATCGTAGATAACTGCCAATCCTATCAGGAAAAAATAGTTACCAATCCAGATCACAACAAGAATATAAAGAAGTGCGACTATCGCAAACCTTATATTTTTTTTTGTAAGAAGTTCATTCATAATTTAACTGTTTTAGAGCCGGTAAAAATAGATATAAAAATCAGAATCCCATTACATCGTTCATTGTGAAAACTCCTTTTCTGGAAAGTATAAACTCGGCAGCGACAACTGCTCCCAAAGCTAAACCTTTTCTGTTTTTAGCTTCGTGCCTGAGACTTATTGTATCAACATCTGAATCCCACGTAATTGTATGAGTTCCCGGAACATCTCCTTTTCTGATTGAAGATATCGGGATGCAGTCATCTGTCTTGTCTGTTTCAAAACACCATTTCTTATACCTTGTCTGCTGTGCAACAATTCCAGCTGCAAGTGTTAATGCAGTACCACTCGGTGCATCCAGTTTCTTTGTATGATGAATCTCCTCAATTGATACATTATAACTATGGTAACGCTCCATTAGTTTTGCAAGTTCACCATTAAGCCTGAAAAGCAGATTAACTCCTATACTGAAATTTGAAGAATGAATAAAGGCTGTTAAATTTTTATTACATATATCAACCGTTGCACTATAGTTCTCAAGCCATCCAGTGGTACCAGATACAACCCGAACCTTTTCATCGAGACATTTACTAATATTTTTAAACGCTGCATCAGGTGAAGTAAACTCAATTGCAACATCAATCCCCTTCAAATTGGACCCATTCAGATCATCTTCATTATACTGATCAATAATCAGCTTAACAAAATGACCCCTTTTAACCGCAATGGATTCTATTTCATGACCCATTCGTCCATAACCTATTAATGCAATGTTCATAATCAATTGTTTTTGCGAAATTACCGGTTTTGTAACAGCATACATCATTAATAATCAACAAAATTCTTAAAGAGAAGTTAAAATTTGGTGTGAGGCGTGAGGCGTGAGGTGTGAGGTGTGAGTAAATTCTCTCTTTGTGAACTTTGCGAAAAATCTTTGCGTCCTTTGCGGTTAATGGATTTCTATTATTATATTTCATCATCGAAATCAAAAAGTCATGAAAAAGTTAATCATTTCATTATCAGCATCAATTATGTTATTATCCGGTACAGGCATTCAAAAAGAAAAAGCTGATCTGGTAATTATTAATGGAAAGGTTCTCACAATTGATAAAGACCATCCGTCGGCAGAAGCTATTGCAATAAAAGGTGAATATATTATTGCAGTGGGTACTACTTCCCAGGTATCTGAAATGATAGAAAAGGGAAATACAAAAGTAATTGATGCGAAGGGAAGACTGGTTATTCCGGGGTTTAATGATGCTCATGTTCATTTCGGGCCTCTTGATCCTGATTATATTGAGCTTCGCTACACCACTGATCCATCTGTAATAACAGAAAAAGTCAGAGCCCAGGTGGCAAAGTCCAGACCTGGAGAACTTATCAATGGAGGACACTGGGAACATGAAATGTTTATCGACAAAAAATGGCCGACAAAAGAACTTATTGACAAAGTATCACCTGATAACCCCGTGTTACTAAGCAGGGCTGACGGT
>Ga0302322_100004956_pt1 | contig 11648 bp, 12 predicted proteins | sample Fen_T0_2_FD_203757 | JGI IMG/M metagenome (GOLD analysis project Ga0302322, IMG submission 203757) | Peat permafrost microbial communities from Stordalen Mire near Abisko, Sweden - Fen_T0_2 | ecosystem: Environmental > Terrestrial > Soil > Wetlands > Permafrost | place: Sweden: Abisko... | reverse complement strand
GGTGCTCAACCAGCTATTGCACCGCTATTTCGACGAGAGCCAGATCTTCCGCATCGACCACTACATGGGCAAGGAGACGGTGCAGAACCTGCTGGTGTTCCGTTTCGCCAACACCCTCATCGAGCCACTCTGGAATCGCAACTTCATCGACCACGTCCAGATCACCGTGGCAGAGTCGGTCGGCATCGACAGGCGCGCCGACTACTACGACAAGGCCGGCGCCCTGCGCGACATGCTGCAGAACCACCTGATGCAGCTCCTGACCCTGGTGGCGATGGAGCCGCCGCCGGCGCTGGAGGCCGACGCCCTGCGCGACGAGAAGGTCAAGGTGCTGCGGTCGATCCGACCGATCGCCAGGCAGTCGGTACACGCGCATGCCTTCCGCGCCCAGTACAAGGCCGGCAACATCGACAGCCAACAGGTGCCCGGATATCAGGACGAGCAGGGCGTGGGGCTCGACTCGGTCACCGAGACCTACGTCGCCGCCAAGATGTACATCGACAACTGGCGCTGGCGCGGCGTGCCGTTCTACCTGCGCACCGGCAAGCGGCTCAAGGAACAGTTGTCGATGATCGCCATCCGCCTGCGCCATCCGCCGCAGCAATTGTTCCGCGAGACGCCGCTGGAAGCGCTGGAGCCGAACTGGATCGTGCTCTCCATCCAGCCCGAGGAGAGCATGCACATGGAGATCCACGCCAAGCAGCCGGGCCTGGGTATGGAAACGCGCGTGGTGCGGCTGAACGCGGGCTATCGCACCACCGGCGACGAATCGCCGCTGGAGGCCTACGAGGCCCTGCTGCTCGATGTGATCGAGGGCGACCGCACCCTGTTCATCCGCTTCGACGAGGTGGAGTGGGCCTGGCGGGTAGTCGATCCGATCCTCAAGTACTGGGCGCAGGAGCGCGACTTCATCCACACCTACCCTGCCGGCACCTGGGGGCCGCACGAGTCCAACCGGCTGTTCGACGCCGAGGACACCGAGTGGCGCAACCGGGTGTAGAACTCGCCGCGTACCGGGATCAGCGGCCCCGGTGCGGTGGAATACGGGTTTCGATGATGTGCAGGCCGAGGGCCAGGTCGATGCCCAGCGGGATGGCGCCGGCATCGAGAATCCGGTCCCGGACCCTGACCGAGCAATGGCTGCCGATGAACACCGGTACCTTGCCGACGGCCTCGACCAGCCAGGCGAGGTCGTCGAGCAAGGCGGCGGGATTCTTCGCGGCCCGGCCGGCCAGGACAATGCCTGCGCTGTGCGTGCGCTGGCAGATCGGCAGGATCTGCCGCAGCGGCATGTTCGCGCCCAGGTAAATGACCCTGTAGTTTCGCTGCAAGGCCGCCAGCGCGAAGATCAGCAGCCCGATCTCGTGGCTTTCATGCGGCAGGCAGGCCAGGATCAGCGGCCGGCCCCGCGTGGAACCGGCGGAGTGGTGCAGTCGCGCGCCCAGTTTGTTGCGCAGCCAGGCGCTGAAGAAGTGCTCCTCGGCAATGCCTGACACTCGCTGGTCCCAGCGTTCGCCGAGCTGCTGCAGGACCGGGATGAGCAGGCTGTCGGTCACCACGTCGATCGGGTAGAGCGCGCAGGCCTCGTTGTACAACCGGTCAAGGCGTTCGGCGCTGAAGTCCTCCAGGGCGCGCAGCGTCTCGTCCAGGTAGCCCCGCCAGGCGGGCCTTGTCTCCATCGCAACCTTGACTGCCGGTTGCGATCCGGCCGCCGGAGCTTTCGTGTGTTCGGAATCCTCCAGCAGCGGCACGATCTCGGCCAGGCCCATGCCCTGGCCGAGCAGTTCCCGCAGGCGCCGGACACGGTGCACATCCTTCATGCAGTAGAGCCGGTGTCCTGATGGGGCGCGCAAGGGTTTCAGCAACCCGTGCCGGTTCTCCCATGCGCGCAGCGTGGAGGCGTTGACGCCGGTTTGCTGGACCAGGTCGCGGATCGGAAACAGGGCGGGGAGAACGTCGGCGGTCATTACTGTATGTATAGAAATAGTTGCACAACTATACAAAATATGTACAATGTTGTCCATCGTCGAATATGCACTGCTTGTTCACCCACGGTCCGGTCAGTCGGGATATACGGTTTGACCCGGTCAAGCAGGTCGCGCATGGACGAATAGACTTGCCCAGCAACATCAGCATTTTCTTATGTGCTCATGAACCTCAAACCTGAAAGGAATCCGCCATGAAAAAGATCCTCGTCCTCTCCCTGCTCATCGCCGGCACCACCACCGTTTCCGCCCTCGCCGCCGATGTGGAGCTTGGCAAACAGAAAGCCGCCATTGCCTGTACCGGCTGTCATGGCAACGAGACCAGCGGCGGCACCTTCCCTGCACTGCAACTGGCCGGACGCAACGCCGACCGTCTGGTGGTCAAGACCAACAAGTACCGCACCGGGAAGGCCTTCAATCCGATCATGATGATGGCTGCGATGAAGGTTTCCGATGCCGACATCGCCGACATCGCCGCCTACTATCAGTCGTTGGGCAAGCCGGCCTTCACCCCTCCCTACATCACGATCAAGGGCGATGATGACGGTTCGGTCGCGACTGTGGCCGACCCGGCCAGGCAGGCCGCCGCGTATTGAGAACGGGCGGGCGAATTGGAGCAGGTCCGCTTCCTGCGCGGCAGGGTCTATGACCCGGTGCTGCGTGGCATCCATGCCTGGAACGGGCTCCTGATTCTGCTCCTGCTGCTGTCGGGGCAATGGTTGCCGCGTCTCGATTTCCCGGCTGGACGGACCCTGCTCTGGCATGCGCACATCGTTCTCGGCTACGGCCTGCTGCTGGGCTGGAGTGCGCGCCTGGCCTGGGGTCTGGCCGGACCGCAACACGCGCGCTGGAGCTCGATGTGGCATCCGCAGGTTTGGCTGCAGGCCTTGCGCAGCCGGCAGGTCTTCACTGCCCCGCGCAGCTTCGGCCATCATCCGCAGGCCAGCGCCGTCTACCTGCTGGTCTATGTCCTGTTGGCCGTGATGCTTGCAAGCGGCCTGCTGCTGGCTGCTGCTGCGCAGAACACCGGGCCGCTCTATGCCCGGTTCGGCCACGACGCGGCGGTCAAGGCCATGGCGCGAGTTCCGCATGCCTGGGCCCAGTATCCACTGTGGCTGTTCCTGTTCATCCACCTGGGCACGCTGGTCCTGCACGAACGCCGGCACGGCGTGCCGGTGGCGCAGGCCATGATCAGCGGCTACCAATATCTCGAAGCGAAACCATGAAACAACTTGTATTGGTTCTGGCGGCTCTGGCCTCCCCGCTGGCATGTGCCGACACCCACCGGCAGGTCCTCGATCAACTGGTCCTGGCCGCCGGATCGGGGGCGTCGGCCGCGCAGGGCGAGCGGTTATTCCGGATGAAATCGGACCATGGCGAGGCCGCCTCCTGTTCGGCCTGCCACACCGACGATCCCAAGGCCGCCGGCCGGCATGTACGCACCCACAAGGCCATCGAACCGCTGGCGCCGGTGGCGAATCCGGCGCGCTTTACCGATACGGCCAAGGTCGAGAAGTGGTTCGGCCGCAACTGCAAGGAGGTCCTCGACCGCGCTTGCAGCGCGCAGGAAAAGGCCGACTTCGCCGCCTACATGATCTCGGTGCGATAACCATGGCCGAAGTCAAAGCCAGGAGCCTCGCCGTGCTCGCGCTTGCCGTACTGCTGCCGGGGGCCTGGATTTCGCAGGGACTGGCCGATCACGAGGCGGTGTTCCCGATGCCGAAGGAAAAGCAGTATGTCGACGAGTGCGGCAGTTGCCACACCGCCTATGCGCCCGGGCTCTTGCCGGCGCGTTCCTGGCTCCGGCTGATGGCCGGCCTGGAGCGTCATTTCGGCGAGGATGCGAGCATCGAGGCAACGGTCCGCGATCGCCTCACCCGCTCCCTGGTCGAACTGGCTGCGGATTCGCCCGCGTCGAACCTGCTGATGCAACGCATCAATGCCGCCATCCCGGCCGGCGACACGCCCGAGCGCATCACCCGCGGCGGCTTCTTCAAATACATGCACGACGAGGTGCCGGCCGCTATCTGGAACCGGCCGGGCATCGGCAGCCCCGCCAACTGCGGCGCCTGCCATACGAAGGCGAACAGCGGCCGTTATCCGGAACGCGAAATCCTGATCCCGAAGTGACCGCAGGTCGAGGGTGATCCATGCGCCTGTGGTCGCTCGATCCTGTCTATCTCGATCCGCAAGGACTGGTCGCTTTGTGGCGCGAGGCGTTGCTGGCGCAGGCGGTCCTGCGCGGGCAGACGCGCGGCTACAGGCACCATCCGCAGTTGCGGCGCTTTCGGCAGGCGCCTTCGCCCGTCGATGCCATCGCCGCCTATCTGCGTGGCGTTCATGTCGAGGCGCTGCGCCGCGGCTACCGGTTCGATCCGACCAGGATCGCCGCCGGCGGAGAGGTCGAGACCCTGCCGGTCACGGTCGGGCAGATCGAATACGAGGGGCAGCACCTGCGCGGCAAGTTGCGCCGGCGTTCGCCAGCCAGCCTGGCAATGCTGGAATCCGGGTCGGAGCATCGCCCGCATCCGCTCTTCCGCATCGTGCCAGGCCCGGTCGAAGCCTGGGAGATCAGGCATGCCGACGATCATTGAGACGGTCGTTTGTACGCCACCTCTACGCAGCATATTCCCCTCCCCGAGGGGTCAGGGCAAGGGCAAGGGCAAGGGCGTCGCGAAGTGGCGCAATGCCGGCAGTCGCCCGGCGGCCAGCATGGAAGGGCGCAATGCGTCTTGCGCAGTGTTCACCGCTGCCTGACCAGATGGCCGTCGTCCTCGACGAGGAACACATCGCCGGGCTTCATGTCGGACTTGCAAGTGCCAAGGTAACTGAAATGCATCTCCGACTCGTCGTAAATCTGTTTTCCGGCTGCATCCTTGCCTTGCAGGTGGCGTCTGTTGACGTGCAGCTCGCCGCGGTAATCACCCGAGATGGAGTCGATGCTTTCCTGCGTTCCGCCGCGAACGACCGATGCCTCGCAGGTTCCTGCCTGCGCCCTTATCTGGCGTTCGCATTGCGACCCCCATTGCGTCAGGATGGCTTCGATGGGCGACCGCAAGGCGCATTCCCGGGTTTTCATCGGTACGCCGAGGAAATACTTGGTGTCCCCCATTTTATCCAGCTCCTTGCGAGGCGTTTGCTGAATCCCCGCGTTCTCTGTCTGGTGCGAGGCTCGGGGACGCATGACCGTCACTGTCTCCCACAACCCGGGCTCGTTCGGCCTGGGTAGCGCGTTGCCGCGCCGTTGCGTCGAATCAAGATCGCGCTCGGTGGACTGGCGCTGTTCGGTTTGCATGCAAGGCGTGTCTTTGTAGGTCACCGCCCCTGACGGGTCCTTGCACTTGTACAACCGGGCCTGCGCAGTGAACGGGATGACGCAGGCCAACGTCGCAATGACGGCCAGCGCCCCGAACCGCTTCATGAATGGCGTCGACATGATGTTCCCCCATGGAATCCCGTGCCATCGCTCACCCCGCCACCCCGGGCTGTTCCTCGATCTTGCCCTTCATGCGCTGGATGCGGATCACCTCCGGCACGCCGCGCAGGGCGCGCATCAGCCGGGCGAGGTGCAGGCGGTTCTGCACGCTGACGGTGAAGTAGAGGCTGGTATAGGTCCCGGCCTCGTCGTGCATGTGCACGTTGTCGATGTCGGAACCCTCGTTGGCGATCGCCGCCGCCACCTTGGCGAGTACGCCGCGCTGGTTGGCGACCGTGACCTTGATGCCGACCTCGAACAGCTTTTTCAGTTCCGCCGCCCAGGCCACGTCCACCCACTTCTCCGGGTCCTCGCGGTAGTGGCGGACCTGCACGCAGTCGTGGGTGTGGACGATGAGGCCCTGCTCCTTCTTGATCTGGCCGATGATCGGGTCGCCGGGGATCGGCCGGCAGCATTTGCCCAGGCGCACGGCCACGCCTTCCGCGCCGCGGATCAGCATCGGTCCCGTGGCCTTGCGCATCGCCTCGCCATCCTCGCGCGCCAGCAACTGTCGGGCGACGACGAAAGCCAGCCGCTTGCCGAGGCCGATGTCGGCCAGCGTGTCTTCGCGGTTGCGGCCATAGTCGCGCTGGAAGAGTTGCCAGTGCGCATCGTTGATCGGTTCCGCCCCCAGGGCGCGGGTCGACTGGTCGAGCAGGCTCTCGCCGAGCAGGATGGATTCGTGCCGATGGGTCTTGTTGATGGCGTTGCGCACATGCGAGCGCGCCTTGCCGGTGACGGCGAAATGCGCCCAGGCAGGGTTGGGCCGCGCCGCTTCGGAGGTGATGATCTCGACCCGGTCGCCGTTCCTCAGCGGCGTCGACAGCGGCATGAACTCGCCGTTGATCTTGACGCCGACGCAGTGGTTGCCGACGTCGGTGTGCACCAGGTAGGCGAAGTCGACCGGCGTGGCGCCGCGCGGCAGCGCGACGATGCCGCCCTTGGGGGTGAAGACGTAGACCTCGTCGGGGAACAGGTCGACCTTGATGTGCTCCAGGAATTCGACCGAATCGCGGCTGTCGGCCTGGATGTCGAGCAGGCTCTGCAGCCACTGGTGGGTTTTCTTCTGCACGTCCGACAGCGAGGTCTCGCCGCTTTTGTAGAGCCAGTGCGAGGCCACGCCGGCCTCGGCGATGCGGTGCATCTCCTGGGTGCGGATCTGCACCTCCAGCGGCGCGCCGAACGGCCCGAACAGGGTAGTGTGCAGCGACTGGTAGCCATTCGGCTTGGGGATCGCGATGTAGTCCTTGAACTTGCCGGGGATCGGCTTGTAGAGGGCGTGCAGGGCGCCCAGCGCCAGGTAGCAGCCGGGCAGGTCGTCGACCACGACTCGGAAACCGTAGATGTCGAACACCTCGGAGAATGCCAGGTGTTTCTCGTGCATCTTGCGATAGATGCTGTGCAGGTGCTTTTCGCGCCCTTGGACCTGCGCATGGATGTTGCTGCCGAACAGTTTCTGCTCGATCGCCGTGCGGATCTTGTCGACTACCTCCTTGCGATTGCCGCGCGCCGACTTGACCGCCTTCTCGATCACCTTGTAGCGGCCTGGATGAAGGTGGACGAAGGCGATGTCCTCGAGTTCGCGGTAGACGGCGTTGAGCCCCAGCCGGTTGGCGATCGGCGCGTAGATCTCCAGGGTTTCCTGGGCGATGCGTTCGATCTGGTCCTCGCGCATCGCCTCCAGGGTGCGCATGTTGTGCAGCCGGTCGGCCAGTTTGATGAGGATCACGCGCACATCGCGCGCCATCGCCAGCAGCATCTTGCGGAAGTTCTCCGCCTGCGCCTGGACGTTGCTCTCGAACTTGATCTTGTCCAGCTTGGTGACGCCGTCCACCAACGTGGCGACCTGTTTGCCGAACTTGTCGGCGATCTCCTCACGGGTCACGCCGGTATCCTCGACCACATCGTGGAGCAGGGCGGCGATCAGCGTCTGGATGTCGAGCCGCCAACCGGCCAAGACCTCGGCCACGGCCAGCGGATGAGTGATGTAGGCATCGCCGCCCTTGCGCAACTGGCCGCTGTGGGCCTGGGCGGCAAACGCGTAGGCACGCCGGAAGGCTTCGCTGTCGGCGGGACTTAGGTAGGAGACCGCCTCGGGAAGCGGCGGCAGGGTGTCGGTCTCCATGCGTTCATGGAAGGATCAGGGCTGCGCCTTCTTCAGGATCTCCACCCCCACCAGACCCTCGGCGACTTCGCGCAGCGCGATCACCGCCGGCTTGTCCCGGCCCGCCTCCACCTTGGGGGTGGCACCGGTATAGAGCTGGCGCGCGCGGTAGGCGGCGACCAGGGTCATCTCGAAACGGTTGGGGATGTGCTTGATGCAATCGTCGACGGTTACGCGGGCCATGCAAACTCCTTGTTGGCTGAATAGACAGACGCGTTGATTCTAACGCGTCCGGAATGATGCGGAACCGGTTCTATAATCGCGGCCTCGCTACTACGACCCGACCGCCATGCCTTCGTTCGACATCGTTTCCGAGGTGGACAAGCAGGAAATCCACAATGCCGTCGACCAGACCAACAAGGAGATCGCCAACCGCTTCGACTTCAAGGGCTCGGATGCGCGCATCGAGCAGGCCGACTTTGTGCTGACCGTCTACGCCGACGACGACTTCAAGCTCGAACAGGTGCAGGACGTGCTCAACGGCCGGCTCACCAAGCGCGGCATCGATATTCGCGCCCTGGAGATCGCCGAGAAGAGCGAGAAGGTCTCCGGCAACAAGGTCAAGCGGCAGGTCACGGTCAAGAACGGCATCGAGACCGAACTGGCCAAGAAGATCGTCCGCCAGATCAAGGACAGCAAGCTCAAGGTCACTGCCTCGATCCAGGGCGACAGCGTGCGTGTCGCCGGCGCCAAGCGCGACGTGCTGCAGGAGGCCATCGCCCTGGTGAAGAAGGCCATCACCGAGGTGCCGCTGCAGTTTCAAAACTTTAGGGACTGAGGCGCCTGTCCTTTTGATCCATGAGGCCGCTGATCTGATGCCACGTTAGCCGTGCCGTGAAATGCGGGACACTGACTTATCGAGTCGGGCGTCCTTGCATACGCGGACTGCGCATACAGGGCCTTGGCAGGCCTTGGCAAGCCATAATATGGATGCCCCGCGCATGTTACGTGTGCGATATCTCACAGACGCACCCTCTGACCAGATGTCACCGAGTATGGCAGCGGACCACGGCCGGGTCGTCCATGGCGAGAAAGCGCCGGCCACCGGTGGCGTAGGCCATCATGCAGCGTTGGCGTTTAACAATGGCTCTTTTCGCGATAAGTGAGGATGTCTGTTCTCCCTTCTCCCGCAGGCGGGGCGAAGGCGGGGTTTCGCGAAGCATGCTTCGCGCCGCCGAAGCCGCTCGGCTGTGCAAAGCCGAGCGTGGGGCGCGGAGCGGGGGCCGGGGATAAAGGGGGATTGGGCGCAGCATCACTTCTGCAACCACCCTCACCCCATCCCTCTCCCGCCCGCGGGAGAGGGATGGGGTCGGCCCTGTGCGGACGCTCTGATCCCTGCTCAACACGAAAAGAGCCTTATTAATTCAATCCTTCTGCTGTTTCATGGCGAACTTTTATTACTCGATTGCGGCGGCTCGGATCGAGCGATAGAAGACAAGGCCGGAAGAGGCAAATTTCCCCGCGGTGACGCTTTGAATTTAGCCACCCCGGAGGAGGGTTGATGAAGTTCCTGAGTTGCACACCGAATATTCTCCAGGTCCGTCGTGACCGTTGATTTGGGTCGCTTTTATTTCCGCAGCAGCCCGGTTAAACGACCTCTGCTGAGCCATTTAACAAGAATTGGCGCGGGATGCCGGCCGATATTGTCCGGCGCCGACTTGCTATGCAGAGAACACACCGTATTCGGCCCGATCCTGAAGCACCTCTTCAACCAGGTCGACGTCGATGCGATCGGCGCCGGCGGAAAATCCATAGACCAGGGCCGTGTCGCAGAGAATGTTGATGCTGCGCGGGATGCCGCCGCCGGACTCGGCAATCCGGTTGCAGGCCTCGGGAGTGAAGAGCGGCAGTTCGCGTCCGGCCACCTTGAGTCGATGCCGGATGTAGAGTTCGACCTCCGGCGCCTTGAACGGCGGTATGTAGAAATGCACGGCGATGCGTTGCGACAACTGTTGCATGTCGGGCCTGCGCAACAGATCCTTGAGCTGGGGCTGACCGACCAGGATGATCTGCAACAACTGATCCTTGTCCGCGTTGATGTTCGACAGCATGCGCATCGATTCCAGCGCACCCTGGCTAAGGTTCTGCGCCTCGTCGACGATGAGCAGAACCCGTTGGCCCTTCCGGTACTGCCCGATCAGGAAGTTCTGGAAGGCGTCGAACATTGCCACTTGAGACATCCCGTCGTAGGGCTGGCCGAACGACATCAGAATCCACTCCAGCGGGTTAACGATCTCCTGCATGGTGTTGTAGAGCAAGCCGATGGTCAGCTCCGAACCGAGCTGATTGAGAAGGTGCCGGATCAGCGTGGTTTTGCCGCAGCCGATCTCGCCGCTGATGACGGAAAACCCGGCCCGGTTGCGAATGCCGTATTCGAGCATGGCGTAGGCGAGGCTGTGCCGACGGCCCAGAAACAGGAAATCCGGGTCGGGCTGGATCGAAAACGGCTTTTCCTTCAGCCCATAGAACGCTTCATACATGCGTTATATCCATCCGGGAGAGCGGGCTGGATTATAGGCTCCGCAGGGCTTTCTTCGCCTGCTCGGCCTGCGGGAAGGGTTGATTGCCGGCCATGTCCAGGGCCTTGTGCAATTCCTTGCGTGCCGCCTCCTTGTCGGCCAAGGCGAGGTAATTCATGCCAAGGTGGTAGTGAATCGCAGGCACGGCGGAGGGCGCTTTGGCGGCGTCGCGCAACAGCGTCGCGGCCTCTTCGTATTTGCCGAGCCGGTAGCCGGCCCAGCCCAGCGTATCCTTGAAGGCGGGGTTGCCGCTGTGCTTGAACCGCTGCGCCAGATCGTAGGCCCGATTCAGACTGGCCTTGTCGTTTCGGAATTCGGCCAGAAGACTGGACAGGCTGTTGGCCAGCAAGTCGGCGTTTGGACGCTCCCTGAGCAGGCTTTCATAGAGCCGGATGGCCTCTTCGGAGCGACCCGCCAGTTCGCAGATCATCGCCCTGGCCTGGAGCAGATTGACGTTGCCGGGCATGACCTCAAGCCCTTTCGCTATCACCTTGTCGGCCGCGTCGACATGGCTTTGCTGCAAATACAGATTCGCCAGACTGACATATCCATCGGCGTTGTTCGGCTCCCGGTCGATGACGGTCTGGAACGATCGGGCCGCCCCGTTTTGATCGCCGTCGAGAACCAGTAGTTGTCCTTGCAGCAGACGTGTGTTGCTGTCCCCCGGGTGCGCCCTGAGCACCGAATCGATGAAGGCCAGCGCCTCGCTGTTCCTGCCCGCCATCTGGTAGGCGTGCGCCAGCGACAGGACCGACTGCAAGTCGTTCGGTGTCGCTTCGTAGACGCGCCTGCAGGTTGCGATGCTGGCCGCGAAGTCCTTTTTTGCGGCATACATGGCGGCCAGAATCCGCTCCGACTGCATTCCGGGATTGCCTTTCTCGCGAATCGCCTCAGCCACTTCCCGGGTGCCGGCCCAGTTGCCCTGGCCGATGCGTAACTGGGCCAGCAGATTCAGCGCAGTCAAATTGCCGGGATTGGCGGCAAGGGCTTCAATCAGGACCTTTTCCGCGCGGGAGGCATGGTCGTGTTTCAACAGGAATTCCGCGTAGGCGATTCCGTATGGCGCCGCCTGCCGGCTGGCCTTGATCGCCTGCAGATAGCCCTCCTCGGCCAGATCCGCCGCCCCATCCATATCGTGGGCCTTGCCGAGCAGCATCAGTGCGCGTGCCGATTCGGGCACATCGCGCAAAATGGTGCGCAGATCGGCGATGGCCTGGTCGAGATTTCTGTCATCGATCTCCATGCCCGCCTTCAGAAGCAGGGCCTGTTCGTTGCGACCGTCCTTGGCCAGCACCTGGGTGACCAGCGTTTGTGCCGATTTCCTGTCGCCCGCCGAGAGCAGCGAGGCGGCCAATAGTCCCTTTGCCTTGAGTCCGTCGGCCCCTTCCCCGGATTTGACGACGATGCTTCTGAGCAAATCCTCGGCCGCGCCGCGCTGGCTTTGTGACTGCTGGTAAGTCGCCAGCGCGAACTTCAGGTCGTTGTTGTCCGGCTCTTTCCGGACG
>Ga0302322_100004955_pt1 | contig 11651 bp, 11 predicted proteins | sample Fen_T0_2_FD_203757 | JGI IMG/M metagenome (GOLD analysis project Ga0302322, IMG submission 203757) | Peat permafrost microbial communities from Stordalen Mire near Abisko, Sweden - Fen_T0_2 | ecosystem: Environmental > Terrestrial > Soil > Wetlands > Permafrost | place: Sweden: Abisko... | reverse complement strand
GAGGCCTTCGACCAGTACGCCTTGACCTGCGTTGCCGACTTGCCGATCACCTTGTTGGAGAACTCGTCACGCGTCGCCCCTTCGGCCTGATCCAGGGGGACGAGATCCCCACCCTTTCCCAGAAAGATGTCTGCGACCTGATCCTTGGTCAGGGTCCCCACCGAACTGCCGGACCCCACCACCACCACCACCGGGTCAGCCAGTGCGATTTGCGATACCACCATCAAGGCGGCCATGCCAATAAATTTGGCGATCTTGTTTTTCATGTGGCCTCCTTAGAATATGAAATCGACGAGCAGCGAAACGACGTTGACGTTGTGCGGGCCGGAGCGAAATGCCGGTGTCGTTACCGTGAACAGGCCGCGCGTGTTGCCGCTCGGACCACCCGTGGTGATGCGATCGAATTGCCCCTTGAGCGCCACGTTCTTCATCAGGTCATAGCGCGTGCCGACCGACACCGTGTGCTGATCGGTGTAGGAGGCCTGATACACGCCGGACATGATGGCCGACACGGTTGCCGAGATGACCGGCAGGCCGTTCCGATCGGTATAGGTGCCGGGGTTTTCGTTCTTCAGAACTGCGTAAATGAGATACGGCGTCCATTTGCCGATCCGGTAGGAGCCGAGCCCGTACCAGCCGTGCGAATTGTTGACCGACAGCGTGTCGGAACGGCGCACGGCGTACTCGCTTTGAAACAGCCAGGTGCCATCGTCGTACACACCGGCAACGCCGCTGAAAGTGGTCTTGGCATTTACCACCGCCACCTTGGCGGCGAGGTCGCCGTATCCCAAGCCGGGCGCGAGCCGGTTGAAGTTGCTAAGCGCCAGGCTGCCGGCGTTGACGCCACCATTGGCGAGCGAGCTGATCTTGGTCTGCAAGGTGCCGATGCGCAGCGTCCAGTTGCCGATTTCGGCCGTCGCACTCAATGCCGCTATGTCCTTCGTGTCGATCGCGTTGGGCGTGGGATTGCCGGGCGTATTGTAGTTTTTTTGTTCGCCGAACAGCGGTTGAAAGGTGAGGCCGACGCCGCCTACCTTGGTGCGGTAGGTCAGATCGATGCCGGTAACGTAGGTCAAATTGAACTGCGCATACACTTCCTGGGGAACCCGCACCCAGGTCTGGGAGTAGCCCACGTCCTTGGAGTCGGAAATCAGGTAGGCAGGCAGACGAATGCGGCCGGCATGAAACGACAAATCGCTGGTCGGATCGTATTTGATGTAAGCCCATTCGACACGCGGCTTGAAATCGTCGTCGCCGCCTTTTCTGGACAGCAACTGCACGGTCGCCGACAGTTGGTCGTTGAACTTGTACGAGCCCTGCACGCCGAGCTTGTTGTCGATGGCGCCGTCGATCCCGTTGTGAACACCGCCGAGCTGCACCGCGGGCCCGCCGGAAAAACGTGCGTCATCGGTATTGGTTTTCACTGCAGCGGCCGTGCCGAATCCGCTGAAGCTGAATCCGGAGGTCGATTCTTCGGCGTGGGCCGAAGACGCTGCGCTGGCGAGTGCCGCCAATATCAGTACATGAATCCTCTTCATAGCTATCCCTGTTGGTAGTTTATGGTTGTGTTTGAAACCTGCTATCGGCTTTCGGGCGATCTTTACTTCACTACAACATTCCGGCGCTGTTCTTTATTTTTGGATCGCCGCCAACTTGGACGGCGAACCGCACTGGAATCATTTCTTGTCGATTGTTATGTGCCAGATTGTAGCGAGGACCCTTGCCGACTACAGCGCAATTTAGGGGCGGAAATGTTAATAATTGAAATATGAACTCTTCCGCAGGACTTCGTGTTCCTGCATGCAAAACAATTGCCAGCACTTCGCGACAATGTCCGAGTGCGGCTTATCAAATAGAATGGCAGCAACGTTTCTGCCGAGCGGAACCATGTCCGAATTTGCCGTCGCCCATTTGCTGCAGTCCGATACCGTCGGCGTGCGCGTAGTCCGCTGCAACGGCACCTGCCGGCACCGCAGCGCGGAAGAGTGCGCGTCGAAGACGCATCTGGTGTTCCCGTTTCGCGGCGTATACCTGCGCCACGTCGGCAACGACCAGGCGGTGGCGGACGCGAACCACGTGTTGTTTTTCAACGAGGGCCAGGGCTATCAAATCAGCCATCCGGTGGAAGGCGGCGACGAAAGCCTGGTGATCGACGTGGCCGAAGCGGTTTTTCACGAACTGACGCCCGCTTCGCTCTTGACCCGCCCGGACCAACTCGAATTCCGCCGCCAGCATTTGCGCATCGATGCCCGCGCGCAGGCGCTGGCCGCCCTGCTCCGCCATGGACTGGAAAACGGCACCGTCGAAGCGCTGGAGGCGGAGAGCCTGTTGCTGACACTGGTCTGCCGGAGCCTGGGGCCGCGCACCACGCACGAATCGGTGGCGAGTCACGCGCAGCGCCGCTTGGCCGATCGGGTCAAGGTGCTGCTCGCTTCGGACCTGGGACGGCGCTGGTCGCTCGCCGACATCGCCGCCGAAATCGGCGGCTCGCCGGTGTATTTGACGCAGGTGTTCCAGAAGGTGGAAGGCATCCCCTTGTACCGCTATCAAATGCGGCTGCGCCTTGCGCGTGCGCTGGATTTGATCGCACGGCACGACGATCTCTCCGCCCTCGCCGCCGAACTCGGCTTTTCCAGCCATAGTCATTTCACCTCCGCCTTCCGGCAAGCCTACGGTCGCTCGCCGGCGGCGTTTCGGCGCACTGCCGCTCGCCACTAGGTCCGGCCTTACATTGGGTCCCGTCATTCCCGCGTAGGCGGGAATCCAGGTTCCTAATCCTTGCTTGTTGGCGAAAACGTGGATTCTGGCCTCACATGTTGGCCATTCCGTCGCCTGTGCGGAATTGACGAAATAGTGCCGCCAGATATTTTGAGACGGGCTCAAAGATGTTGTCGCAGCGGCGGGTGGACATTGCATGGGTGGCAATGCGCCGGTCAAGCGCGCAAGAAAATCACTAAAGATTTCGACAGCGCCCGAAAACCGCACGTGGTCCAATCCTCCTGCCCGATTTCGTGGCTACCAAGGAGAAAAGATCATGGCGGAAAAAACTTGTGCGGCGTGCGACTACAAGCTTGATGACTCTGCCATCAAAGTCAGGATCGGCAACGAGGTAGTCGAGGTCTGCTGCGAGGAGTGCGCGCAGAGACTGGGCGAAGCGGCTGCCAAACCGAAGGCCTGAACGCGCATCCATTCATTCACGCCGATCCCGGCGGGGGACAAAGTGCAGAGAAGAAACTTCATCACGCTTGGAGCGGGCATGCTTGGGCTCAAGGTGCTTGCCGGTTGCAAGGCCGATGTGGACTTGATCGTCGGCGACGATAAACCTTCGATGAAAGTCGGGCCCCAAGGAAACATGAACGCCGGGGCATTTCATGCGACCCGGCGATTTGCCGTCACCCGCTTCGGCCGCATCGCTTACGTCGAGCGCGGCAGCGGTGCCGCTGCGTTGTTTCTGCACGGCTTTCCGCTGAACGGGTTTCAGTGGCGGGGTGCCCTCGATCGCCTGTCCGCCTATCGCCGCTGCATTGCGCCCGACTTCCTGGCCATGGGCTACACGGAAGTCGCCGATGGGCAAAGTGTCGCTCCCGACGCGCAAGTCGACATGCTCGCGGCGTTGCTGGATCGCCTTTCCGTTGCGGAAGTCGACCTGGTCGCCAACGACAGTGGCGGAGCGGTCGCGCAGCTGTTCATGGTGCGCTACCCCAGGCGCGTGCGCACATTGCTGCTGACGAATTGCGATACGCAGAACGACAGCCCGCCACCCGCCCTTTTGCCGGTCATCGAACTGTCCAAATCGGGGACATACGTCGACCAATGGCTGGTGCCGTGGCTGAAGGACAAGGCGCTCGCAAGGTCGGCCCAAGGCATCGGCGGAATGTGTTACGCCGATCCGGCGCATCCAACCGACGAGGCCATCGACTGCTACTTCGCCCCGCTGGTGAGCTCGCCAAGGCGCAAAGCGCAGGCACACGCCTACGCCCTGGCGCTGGAGCGTAACGCCCTGTCGGGTATCGAGGCCGCGCTCAAGCGCAGCACGATTCCCACAAGAATTGTCTGGGGCACCGGCGACACGATTTTTTCGCCCGCCAGCCCGGACTACCTGGACCGGTCCTTCGGCAATTCGCTGGGCGTGCGGCGACTGGAAGGGAGCAAGCTGTTTTGGCCGGAAGAGCGGCCCGATGTCGTTGCCGAAGAGGCGCGAAAACTCTGGAAAGTCGCGTAGGCCCTGGTTCGACTCTTCCGACCGGTTTACTTCCCTAGCCGCGCAACGACCAACGAAAACGGAGCAAAGATGAAAATAGCCGGACCTCTGCATCGGCATATTGCGTCGGCAACAGCCGCCCTGCTACTCACCTTGATCGGTATCGGCAACGGCCACACTTCCGACCATCTCGACACGCCGAGCGTCCAGGCCGATCCCGGCGCGGATATCGGAGACGTGTACGCCTGGACTTCGCCGGACGGCCGGAAACTCAACCTCGTGATGACCATCGTCGGCCATACGTTTTCGGACAAGCTCAGCTATACCTTTCATATCGACAGCGGCAAATGGTTCGGCGGGACGACCGCGACCACTGCCATCGTCTGCCGGTTCTCAACCATGCACGCAATCGATTGCCGCGTCGGTGAGGCGGATCGGGCTATCGGGGATCCTGGCAAGGAGCAAGGCTTGCAGAGCAAAAACCGCCGCTTCCGGGTTTTTGCAGGCCTGCGCGACGACCCGTTTTTCAATAATGTAAAAGGCTCCCGGGATGCATTCCTGGTCGCTGCCGCTGCGCTGAAGGACGGCACGCCGGTCGACGCAGCCGGTTGTCCGCAATTCGGTGCCGCCAAGTCTCAGGAGATCCTGGATCGCTGGCGGCACACCGATGGCGGCCCGCCGACGGATTTTTTGGCCGGATGGACTCCCGCCTCGCTCGTCGTTTCGATCGATCTGGATGTGGTGAACAAGGGCGGCAAATTGCTCGCCGTCTGGGGCGAAACCGCCTCGTCGCAGAAACGAATCGATCGCGCCGCCCGACCGCTGACAGGCAATGCGCTGCTCGGTTCGCTCGCCACGGCCGAGGTGAGCAACAAGCTCAAGGAAGAATATAACGAAGCAACTCCCGCGACCTCGGCAAAATTCATTGCCGAAATCCAGAACGGGCTTGCGCTCTATGATGGGTACGACGGTACGTGCGGCAACCAGTGGCTGGTCGATGAAGGGGCCGAACCGTCCGTGCGCTATCGGGTGCTTGCCACACTGCTGGCGGACGATCGAATCTGGATCAATAGCGCATCGGGCGTATGTACTCAGCTATTCGGCGTCGAGCTCGCACGCATTTCTGGACGCAAGGAACTGCTCGACGATTGCGGTGGCAGGACGCCGACTTACGATGCGTCCAATATTTTCAGGTCCCTGCTGGCAAACGGCACCTTGTCCGGCGTCGACGACGGCCTGCATCGCAAGGCGCGCGAGCCGTCCGCCACCGTGTTTCCGTTTCTGGCGGCACCCGAGGCTGCACGCGCCTATGTTCGCTAGAGGCACAACCCGGTGCTGTCCGTCCGGTCAACGGCCATAGCAGGGCGTATGTTCCGTGCAAGAAGTCCATCGAGGCACATAGCGCTGCGCCGGGCCAGTCCATTGCCGGCGCTAGTCGCGTCGCTCGCTCTTGCTGCGCCTGCGTTCGGGCACGATTTTTGGCTGCAACCAAAGCAGTTTTGGCTGCCATCGCCGGCGACGACCTCCCTGACGTTACAAGTCGGACACGGGCCATTCCGGCAGCGCTCGCAGATTCCCGCGAGCAGAATCACACATTTCGCCGCCCGAGCGACGAACGGATTGACGATCGATCTGCGCGGCGCGCTGCAGCCCGGCGGGCCGGCGGATGACGGCCGGCTGCCCTTCCCCCTGCCGGGCGCCTATGTCCTGGTACTGGAAACCGACAATCGCGCGCAGAGCCGCCTGCCGGCGACTCTATTCAACGACTACCTGATCGAGGAAGGCCTTACGCTTGCGCTCGAACAGCGGATACGCCTGCATCGGACGGAGGCGGCCGGATCGGAGAACTATAGCCGCTGCGCGAAGTCGCTGGTGCAAGTTGGGCCGCCCGGCAGGCAATCGCAGGCGCAAATCACCAAGGCGCAGGGCCTGACGCTGGAAATCGTGCCCGAGCTGAGTCCCTATGCGGAGCCGAAACCGGCTGACTTCCCCATTCGTGTGATCTACCGGGGCCGGCCCCTGCCGGGCGCGCTCGTCAAGCTGACCAACCTTGAACACGATGAAGCACCGCTCGAATCGCATCGCACCGACCGGCAAGGGCGCGCGCGCTTTTCGATGCCGAAGACCGGGACGTGGCTGTTGAACGTGATTTGGACCCGGCCTTTGACCCATGCCGAAGACGCGGACTTCGAAACGGTCTTTTCCAGCCTGAGTTTCGGCTTCCCTGCGGCTGCTGTCGCAGATCGCTAAAGATTTCGACAGCCCCGGAAAATCCGGCGTGGTCCAATCCTGCTGCCCAATGTCGGGAATACGAAGAGAGAAGATCATGGCGGAAAAAACCTGTGCGGCGTGCGATTACCCGCTCGATGACAAGGCAATCAAGGTCAAGCTCGGCAGCGAGGTGGTCGAAGTCTGCTGCGAGGAGTGCGCGCAGAAACTGAACGAAGCTACCGCCAAGTCAGCAGCCTGAAGCGAAGAATCCTGCCTGCGTCCGGCGCAATTCGGCGCGGCAGGATTCTTTCAATACTATGAATGCAAACATTGTTGTTTATGGCGCATACGGACATACGGGCCGGTTTGTCGTCACGGAGTTGCTGCGACGCGGCTTGCGTCCCATTCTCTCGGGCCGCGACGCAGACAAGCTGAAAGCGTTCGCAACGGCGACTCCGGGTCTCGAAATCAGGCCCGCGCCCGTCGACCAACCGAGGTCGGTCGATCGGGTACTCGCTGGGGCGGCGTTGGTCATCAACTGCGCCGGGCCCTTTGCCGTAACGGCTGCGCCGATCATCGAGGCAGCCCTGCGCGCGCGTATCCCGTATCTGGATGTAGCCGCCGAGCTGGAGGCCAATGTGGATACTTTCCATCATTACGCGCAGCCCGCGCAAAAGGCGGGCGTCGTAGTAGTCCCGGCCATGGCGTTCTACGGCGGGCTTGGCGACCTGCTGGCGACGGCAGCGATGCGTGAGTGGGATGGCGCGGATGAAATCAGCATCGCCTACGGGCTTGATAGCTGGCATCCGACTGCCGGAACCCGCCTGGCCGGGCAGATTTCGCGGCAGCGACGCAATGGCCGTCGCGTGGTCTTTGCCGAGGGGCGCTTGCAGTATCGTGACAGCGAGGCACCGCTATCGGCGTGGCAGTTTCCCGCGCCTCTCGGCACGCAAACGGTCATCGGAGAATTCACGATGGCCGATAGCGTAACCATTCCGCGCCACCTACGGGTACCGGAAATTCGGTCCTACATGACCGCTGCGGCGGTCGGCGATGTATCCGCTGCCTCGTGGCAGCCACCGACGGCGAAGGATGAAAGTGGACGCTCCGCCCAGACTTTCATCGTCGAAGTGGTTGCCAGGTCCGGTGGCGAATCGCGCCGTGCATCGGCAAGTGGGCGAGATATATATGCATTCACGGCGCCGCTGGCAGTGGAAGCGGCGCAACGTATACTCGACGGACGCGCGGCAGGTTCCGGCGTCCTTGCCGCAGGCGAGGCCTTCGATGCACGCGACTTCCTGCAAGCGCTCAGCCCGGCATACCTGGCGCTGCAATTGCAATGATCATCAGAACGGGAATTTATTCATGTTGAATGCAAACCGGCAAACCGAACTCGCGGCGGATTTTCGTCGCTTGCACGTCAGGGGCGACCCTCTCATCCTGTTCAACGTCTGGGATGCCGGCACCGCGCGTAGTGTTGCGGCGGCCGGCGCCAAGGCCATCGCCACCAGCAGCTGGTCGGTGGCGGCGGCGCAAGGATACGACGACGGGCAGGCCATGCCCTGGGACGCGGCGCTCGCCAATTTGGCCCGCATCGTCGCCAGCGTGGCACTGCCCGTCACGGTGGATCTGGAGGCCGGCTATGGCGATGCGCCGGCCAAGGTTGCGGGCACAGTGGCGGCAGCCATTGCCGCCGGCGCGGTCGGCTGCAACCTGGAAGACCAGATCGTCGGCGGCGAGGGACTCTTTTCGATCGGCGATCAATCGACCCGCATTCGCGCTGCGCGCGAAGCCGCTGAGCGTACGAAGGTGCCTGCTTTCATCAACGCGCGCACCGACCTGTTCCTGAAAGCCGCGCCCGAACAGCACAATGAAGCGCTATTGCAACAGGCCATCGAGCGCACCAACGCCTACGCCGATGCCGGCGCCGACGGCATTTTCGTTCCGGGCCTGGCCAACGAAAAATGGATAGCTGAGCTATGCGAAGCGAGTCCCCTGCCCGTCAACATCATGTCGCTCGCCGTTGAACCGACCGCCAAGCGCCTCGCGGAATTGGGGGTGGCGCGCATCAGTCACGGACCGGCGCCGTATTGGCAGACGATGAAAATGTTGGAGGCAGCGGCGCGACAGGCGTTCGCTGCCTGATCAGGCAGCCGCTGGCTTGCCGGCCTTCGCTGCGATCGCCTCTCGCACCCGTACCCTTGTCATCGGCAGGCGCGTGAGACGGACGCCGGTCGCATCGAATACCGCATTGGCGATGACGGCGCCCGTGGTGGTGATGGCCGGTTCGCCGCCGCCCTGCGGCGCCAGTGCATCGTTCTTGACCAGCACGCACTCGATGCGCGGCACCCAGGAAAAGCGCGGGATTTCGTAGCTATCGAAATTGCGGTCGAGGATTTCGCCGCCACGAAAGCGCAGCTCCTCGGTTAGCGTGTAGCCAAGGCCCATGGTGAGCCCGCCTTCCATCTGCATCTTTGCGCCCTCGGGGTTAACGACGATACCCATGTCCTGCGCGCAGACGATGCGCATCACTTTGATCGCGCCGCTCACCTTGTCGACTTGCACTTCCGCAATCGTTGCAACACAGGTGCCGGCGTCGCTGCAGCAGGCGATGCCATAGCCTTTTCCGCTCGGCGAAGATGCCGGCTTCCAGCCGAAGGAGTCGGCTGCGGCCTGCAATACACGCCGCATGCGTTCATCGGCAAGATGCCGCATGCGGAACGCCAGCGGGTCTTCGCCGGCGGCGGAAGCGATCGCGTCGACCTGCGATTCGTTCGCGAAGACATTCATATTGGCGCCCGGCGCGCGCCACGGTCCCACGCCGAACGGATGGTAGGCCGCGCTATTGGTCTCGCTACCGTAGGCAGGACCGCCGGCCGAACGCAGGCGATTGTTGGGGATATCGTACAGCGTGGTGGCGCCGCGTTCGCCGGCCGCGAACACGCTGTAGTCCCAAAGCGAAATACGCCCATTCGCATCGAGAGCGGAGACGATTTTTACCACGGCCGCCGGGTCGAAGGTGTCGTAGAAGAATTCTTCCGCCCGCGTCCACGCCACCTGCACGGGCTTCCCGGTGATCTGTGCCAGGCGAGCCGCTTCGATCGACTGGCCGCCGGCGCTTTTGCCGCCGAAGCCGCCGCCGACATAAGGGGTGATCACCCGCACCTTGTCCTTGGCAAAACCCAATGCCAGCGCGACCTGATCGCGCGTGGGAAACGGCGTTTGCGTGGCCGCCCACACCGTCGCTGTACCATCCTTGACCACTGCCAGCGAAACGTGCGGCTCGATCGGCGCGTGCGCTACGTAACCTTTGCGATAAGTGGTTTCGAATACCCGCGCAGCGGCGCTGCGGGCGCCGGCCAGGTCGCCTTTTTCCGCGACCACCTTGGCCGCCCCGGCGTTCGTTTCGACGTGCGTGAATATGTTTTCGCCATCCAGCCCGGCGGCCGGATTCTGCCATTCGGCCTGCAGCCGGCCCAGGGCTAGCGCCGCGGTTTCGGTATCGGCGTGCAGCACGGCGACCAGATTGCCGCGCCGGACCACGCTGACCCCGGACATTTTTTCCGCGCCGGAGGTATCTAGGGTTAGCAGCGTCGCACCGTGCATGGGCGGGCGCAGCAGGCGCGCATACAGCATCCCTGGCAGGCGAATGTCGGCCGTGTATTGGGCGGCGCCGGTTACCTTGGCGCGCGCGTCGAGGCGTTGCGGCGAGGTGCCCATCACCTTGAAATCGGCGGCGGCGCGCAGCACCGCCTTTTCACCGACCACCTGCGCGATGCGGGCGCCCTTGGCGAGTTCGGCGTAGCTGACACGGCGAGCCGGTTCCCCGGATACCGATACGACGCCGTCGATCGCGACCAGCTTGTCAGGCGTCACGCCGAGCCTGCGGCCGGCCAGCGACAGTAGCGTACGACGTGCCTCGGCCGCCGCCGCGCGCAGCGCCGGCCCGAACATGCGGGTGGTGAGCGAGCCGAAGGTGCCCATGTCCCAGGGGCATTTGTCGGTGTCGCCCAGCACCATGTCGATGGCGGCAAGCGGCACACCCAATTCCTCGGCGGCCATTTGCGCCTGGGACGTCAGCACCCCCTGCCCCATTTCGATCTTGCCGGAAAACACCGTGACGCGGCCGTTTTCACCGACCAGAAGGTAGGCGTTGAAATCCTCCGGGTACAGGCGCCGCGCGGCCTGTGCCAGGATTTCCAGCGGCCCCAGGCTGACCAGCACGGCGATGCCGGCGCCGGTGCGCTGGAAGAATTCGCGGCGGCTGATACCGGTGGAGGTTCTCATGCCGCACCTGCCATTGTTCGGGATGCTGCCTCGATGGCGGCAACGATTCTTTGCTGCGCGCCGCAACGGCACAGGTTGCGCTCCATGTGCGCGACGATTTCGCCGCGCGTGGGTTTCGGCTTGTCCAGCAACAGCACGTAAGCGGACAACAGCATGCCCGAGGTGCAATATCCGCACTGCAGCGCACCGTGATCGATGAACGCCTGCTGCAAGGGATGCAACTTGCCGCTGCGTTCCAGGCCCTCGACGGTCAGGACCTCCTTCCCCGCAATTTGCTTCAAGGTGGTCTGGCAGATTCGCACCGCCCTGCCGTCGACCACCGCGAGGCACGCGCCACACATCCCTTCGCCGCAGCCGTATTTGGCGCCGGTCAGGGACAGGTCATCGCGCAATACCCACAGCAGGTTCCGGTCATCGTCGGCTTCGAAGCTGACCGGCTTGCCATTGAGCTTGAATTTGACCGATCGCTTCATGGCTTGAGACGTTTATTGCCTGCCGGCACGTTTGGCACTCGCATGGGTCAGTCCGACCGTTGCGGCCGAATCCAATCTAATAGGTCAGAAGATGCTATTGGAGTACCGAACCGGCCCATTGACAGTCGTCAAGTCTTGGCGAGAATGTTTTGCGAAACCGTACTTGCCAAAATTTGCGAAAACAGCATTGAGACCGCACACAAACGGTATATCGATCTCAATAATGCAGCTTCATGGTCAGCTCGATGTTCTGCCCGTCATACTTGAAGCTGGCGGCGGAAAACGACGGCGGGCCCAGCAGGCCTTTGGCGTCGTTTGAAAATCCATAGCCTTCGGCGGGCATGCCGAGCCAGTTGGTATCCAGCTTGCCGTTCTTGTTTTCATCGTGAACCACGGCCATCGCATTGTTTCCGGGCGGTATATCTTCATAGTCGCTGCGGGCCTGGTCCTTGCTGATTTTGATGACCTTGACGTTCGTC
>Ga0302322_100004953_pt1 | contig 11656 bp, 5 predicted proteins | sample Fen_T0_2_FD_203757 | JGI IMG/M metagenome (GOLD analysis project Ga0302322, IMG submission 203757) | Peat permafrost microbial communities from Stordalen Mire near Abisko, Sweden - Fen_T0_2 | ecosystem: Environmental > Terrestrial > Soil > Wetlands > Permafrost | place: Sweden: Abisko... | reverse complement strand
AAACGACGTGCAGCAGACGCCGCGGGTCGGCATGCACTGGAATCCGGAATTCATCAACTTCATCACCAAGTGGCGTGACGAGTTCGTCATCGTTCCGAACATGGAACGCATCCTGAGCTGAGACCAATTCCGCGGTCGGTACAAAGGTTTTCAAATGCGATTCACTGTCAAAGCAAAGCTGGCTGGCGCCTTCGGCGTTGTCATTCTGTTGTCCATCCTGGCGGGCGGCGTGGCCTATATGAAGCTGAGCGAGATGGTCGCGACGGCTGACAACCTGGTCGCGAGTGCTGCCCGCATGGAAAAGGGCGCGGACATCGAGAAGGGCCTGCTGCTCCAGATCCGGGCCGAGAAAAACCTGATCCTTGCGAACTCAGACGCCCAGATGGACAAATACTTCGGCGAGATCGCCGAAATTCGGACCTCCGTCGTGAAGACGAAGGATGAGGTTTCCGCCGCCGCAACCGAAGCGGGCAAGCGACTGCTCGAGCGCTTCACCGCGGCCTATGGCGTGATGAACACCGTCCAGGACGAGACGATGAAGGTCGCCAAGCTCGACAAGGCAAAGGCGAGCGAGCGCTCGTCGACCGAAGGTCGAAAGGCCGTCGCCGAGACCTTGGGCGCGGCAAGAGACTATGTGATCTTCGTGAAAAAGCTCATGGTCGACCGCTCCGAACAGGCCAGAGAAGATGGCGCTCGTGCGCAATTCCTGCTGCTTGCCCTTGTCGTTGCTTCCGTCGTCATCGCGCTTGCTGCGGCGATCATGATCGCGCTCAACATCAGCCGCGGTCTCGGCCGGGCGGTCGATCTTGCCAACGCCGTTGCGATCGGCGATCTCAGCAAGACGATCGAGGTTTCCAGCAACGACGAAATCGGCGACCTCGTGCAATCGCTGAACGGAATGACCGTGAACCTGAATGCCACGGCGAAGATTGCCGATACGATCGCAAACGGCGATCTCAGCGTCGAGATCAAGCCGTTGTCGGACAAGGATTCGCTCGGACTGGCGATGAACAGAATGGTCGTCAATCTGAATGCCACGGCGAGAGTCGCCGATACGATCGCGAACGGCGATCTCACCATCGATGCCAAGCCGCTGTCGGCCAAGGACACGCTCGGACTGGCGCTGGAGCGCATGGTGACGAAGCTGCGCGCCGTGGTCACCGACACACTGACGGCCTCACAGAACATGTCCGCGGGCAGCCAGGAACTCTCGTCCAGCGCCGAGCAACTGTCGCAGGGCGCGACCGAACAGGCTTCGGCCTCGGAAGAAGCATCGGCTTCGATGGAAGAGATGGCCGCCAACGTCAAGCAGAACGCCGAGAATGCCGCGCAGACCGAGAAGATCGCGCACCAGTCGGCGCAGGACGCAGAGGCCAGCGGCCTCGCGGTCGGCCGCGCAGTGGAAGCGATGCAGACCATCGCCGGCAAGATCACCATCGTGCAGGAAATCGCCCGCCAGACCGATCTGCTAGCGCTGAATGCGGCAGTGGAAGCGGCACGGGCCGGCGAACACGGCAAGGGCTTTGCGGTGGTGGCGTCCGAAGTCCGCAAGCTCGCCGAGCGCAGCCAGACCGCGGCTGCCGAAATCGGCGCGCTGTCGAGCGACACCGTCAAGGCCGCGCAAGAAGCGGGCGCCATGCTGTCGCGCCTTGTGCCCGACATCAAGAAGACCGCCCAGCTGGTCGAGGAGATCACGGCCGCCTGCCGCGAGCAGGACGTCGGTGCCACGCAGATCAACCAGGCGATCCAGCAACTCGACAAGGTCGGCCAGCAGAATTCGAGTGCTTCCGAGCAGGTGTCGTCGACCGCGGAGGAGCTGGCGTCGCAGGCCGAGCAGTTGCAGTCGACGATCTCGTTCTTCAGGATCGAAGACTCGTCCCAGACGCGCCCCTCCGCCGCGATCGATAACGCAGTTGCGCAATTGCGCTCCAAGGCGGCCAGCATGTCGGGCACTCAGCGCGGCGCCAAGCGACCGGCGAGCAAGCCTGTCCGTGCCGTCAAGGCCGCGGGCGGGTCCGGAGGATTTGCGCTGGAGATGAACGGTGCTGCGGACGAGCGCGACGCCGACTTCCATCGCTGACATGACGAGGCCTCGCCGTCAGGCGGGGTCGTATGCTTCATCATCGTTCCGAACATGGAACGTATCCTACGCTGACACCGGGCCAGAGTTGAGTTCAAGAGGCTATCACATGCGATTGACTGTCAAAGCAAAGCTGGCTGGCGCCTTCGGCGTCGTTCTTCTGCTATCCATGATCGCGGGTGCAATGGCGTATCTGAAGCTGACCGAAATGGTCGTGACGGCCGAAAGCCTGGTGTCACGAGCTAGCCGCATGGAAAAGGCCGCGGAGCTGGAGAAGGGCATCCTGTTCCAGGTCCGGGCGGAAAAGAACGCCATCATCTCGACCTCTGACGCCGATGTCGAGCGGTTCACCGCCGAGATCGTCAAGCTTCGGACGTCCGAGGCAACGACCAGAGACGAGGTCTATGCGATCGCAACCGAAACGGGCAAGAAATTGCTCGATCGCTTCACCACGGCTTACGGCAATATGAATGCGATCCAGGATGAAACGGTCAAGATTGCAAAGCTGGATAAGCCAAAGGCAGCAAAGCATTCGATGAATGAGGGCCGCAAGGTTGTAGCCGAGACCTTGGACGCTGCGAACGCCTATGTGGCTTTCGTGAAGCAGGCCATGGCTGACACGGCCTTGCAGGCCAAGGAGGATGGTGCTCGCGCACAGATCCTGTTGCTCGTCCTGACCATGGCGTCGACCGTCATCGGCATTGGCGCCGCGGCGTGGATCGCGCTCAATATCAGCCGTGGACTGAGCCGCGCCGTCGGTCTCGCCAACGCGGTTGCGATCGGCGATCTCAGCCAGAAGATCGACGTCTCCAGCCGCGACGAGATCGGCGACCTCGTGACATCGCTGAACGGCATGACCGTGAACCTGAATGCCACAGCGAAGCTTGCCGATACGATCGCAAACGGCGATCTCACCATCGATGCCAAGCCGCTATCGGACAAGGACACTCTCGGACTGGCGCTGGAGCGCATGGTGACGAAGCTGCGCGCCGTGGTCAGCGACACCCTGACGGCATCGCAAAATATGTCGGCTGGCAGCCAGGAACTCTCGTCCAGCGCCGAGCAGCTGTCACAGGGGGCGACCGAGCAGGCGTCGGCTTCGGAAGAAGCGTCCGCCTCGATGGAAGAGATGGCCGCTAACGTCAAGCAGAACGCCGAGAATGCCGCCCAGACCGAGAAGATCGCGCACCAGTCGGCGCAGGACGCTGAGGCCAGCGGCCTCGCGGTCGGCCGCGCAGTGGAAGCGATGCAGACCATCGCCGGCAAGATCACCATCGTGCAGGAAATCGCCCGCCAGACCGATCTGCTCGCGCTCAATGCAGCGGTCGAAGCGGCACGGGCCGGCGAGCACGGCAAGGGTTTTGCCGTCGTGGCGTCCGAAGTCCGCAAGCTCGCCGAGCGGAGCCAGACGGCGGCCGCTGAAATCGGTGCGCTGTCGGGCGACACCGTCAAGGCCGCGCAGGAGGCGGGCGCCATGCTGTCGCGCCTTGTGCCTGATATCAAGAAGACCGCCCAGCTGGTCGAGGAAATCACCGCCGCCTGCCGCGAGCAGGACGTCGGATCTACGCAGATCAACCAGGCGATCCAGCAGCTCGACAAGGTCGGCCAGCAGAATTCGGCGGCCTCCGAGCAAGTGTCCTCGACCGCCGACGAACTCGCGTCCCAGGCTGAGCAACTGCAGTCGACCATCTCGTTCTTCAGGATCGAAGACCCGTCTCAGGCGCGCCCCTCCGCCGCGATCGATAACGCAGTTGCACTATTGCGCTCCAAGGCGGCCAGCATGTCGGGCATTCAGCGTGGCGCCAAGCGACCGGCCAGCAGGCCTGTCCGTGCCCTCAAGGCCGCGGGCGGGTCCGGAGGATTTGCACTGGAAATGAGTGACGCCGGCGACGAGCGCGACGCCGACTTCCATCGCTGAGCTTAAGAAGCGGCCCCGCCATTCGGCGAGGCCGCATGCTTCATCATCGTTCCCCAATACGGGAGCGCACCCTGAGCTCACCCGTATCGAGACGAGACAAATGGGGACACCAATGAGATTTTCCATCAAGTCAAAGCTCGCAGGCAGCTTCGGGGCACTCGTTCTGATCTGCGCGGCACTGGCTGGCTTCGGCATATCGCAACTATGGGTGATCGACACCGACGTCGCGTCCTTGATCGAACGATCCCATGCATCCATTCGCGCGGGTCGGATCGCAACAGAGTTGCAGGCAACGCGCCGGGGCTTGCTACGATACGCGTTTGACCAGAATGAGGCCTCGTTCGCGGACGCCGGGAAACGCTTGACCAGGATAACGGAGCTGCTCGAGGAGTCCGCCAAGGCCTCCCCTTCCGCGGAACGACGTGCGGGATATCTTGCGAGCGTCAAGGATGTTGCTGAGCTGGTGACGAAGCGCGCAGCGCTCGGCGATGCGATCAAGCAAATGCAGGCGGGCCGCAGCTTGCTATTCGCCGACGGCGACCAGATGACGGCCGATGTCCAAAAATTGGTGGGCGCGGCGGAAAAGACCGACTGGTCCTACGACGTGATTGCTCTCGAGGGCAAGGTCTTCCTGGTCCAGGTCGCGAACTGGCGAATGTTGGCGACCCGTGACACCAAGGGGATAGCAATCTTCAAGACCAACATCGGCAAGGCGCTGCAACAGATCGCCGTGATCGAAAAGGCCAATCCGTCGTCGGAGCTCGCGGCGCTGCTCGCGTCCGTCAAAGCCGATGTCAATAGATATGCCGAGGCATTCGAGAAAACCGCATCCAATCTCTTGCTCGGCGACGAACTATACTACAACGCCATCACTCCGATCGTCACGTCGACGACCGAGAAAATGGACGGCTATCAAGCGGCGGTTGAACAGACGTTTGTAAAAATAGCTACCGAGACCAAGGACCGGATTGGTAGCACCGTGACCATTCAGGAAGCCGCCACAGTGGCTGCCACGCTGGTGGGCCTGCTACTCGCATTTCTGATTGCGCGCGGAATCGTCCGTCCGCTGTCCGGCCTGACGTCCGGTATGAAGGAACTCGCCGGCGGCAATTTCGGTGTGGACCTCACCGGGCTGGACCGCAACGACGAAGTCGGAGACCTTGTGAAATCCGCGAGCAGCATGGTCGCCAATCTGAACGTGATGGCGAAAATTGCCGATACAATCGCCAATGGCGATCTCACGATCAATGCCAAGCCGTTGTCGGACAAGGACACCTTGGGACTGGCGCTGGAGCGCATGGTGGCGAAGTTGCGCGCCGTGGTCACCGACACCCTGACGGCATCGCAGAACATGTCGGCGGGCAGCCAGGAATTGTCGGCCAGCGCCGAGCAGTTGTCCCAGGGCGCGACCGAGCAGGCCTCGGCGTCGGAGGAAGCGTCCGCCTCGATGGAAGAGATGGCCGCCAACGTCAAGCAGAACGCAGAAAATGCCGGCCAGACCGAGAAGATCGCGCATCAGTCGGCGCAGGATGCCGAAGCCAGCGGCAAGGCCGTCGGCCGTGCCGTCGAGGCGATGCAGACCATCGCCAGCAAGATCACCATCGTGCAGGAAATCGCCCGCCAGACCGACCTGCTGGCGCTGAATGCGGCAGTGGAAGCGGCACGGGCCGGCGAGCACGGCAAGGGCTTTGCGGTGGTCGCGTCCGAGGTCCGCAAGCTCGCCGAGCGCAGCCAGATGGCGGCTGCCGAAATCGGCGCGCTGTCGAGCGACACCGTCAAGGCCGCGCAGGAGGCGGGCGCCATGCTGTCGCGCCTTGTGCCTGACATCAAGAAGACCGCCCAGCTGGTCGAGGAAATCACCGCCGCTTGCCGCGAGCAGGATGTCGGCGCGACGCAGATCAACCAGGCGATCCAGCAGCTCGACAAGGTCGGCCAGCAGAATTCGGCTGCCTCGGAGCAGGTGTCCTCGACTGCCGAGGAACTGGCATCGCAGGCCGAGCAGCTGCAGTCGACAATCGCCTTCTTCAGGATCGAAGACTCGGCTCAGGCGCGTCCCTCCGCGGCGATCGACAATGCGGTTGCGCAATTGCGCTCCAAGGCGGTCAGCATGTCGGGCGCTGCGCGCGGTGCCAAACGGCCCGCGATCGCCAAGCCGGCGCGCGCCGCCAAGGTCGCGGGCGGGCCCGGAGGATTTGCGCTGGAGATGAACGATGCCGGTGACGCGCGCGACGCCGACTTCCATCGCTGAGCTTACGAGGCGGCCCCGCCATTCGGCGAGGCCGCATTCCTTTCGTGCCGAATACGAACGGCCATGACCTGAAATTCTTCCCCAGTCGGGAGCAAGGGACCATCAAATGCGACTAACCGTCAAAGCGAAGCTGGCAAGCGCGTTCGGCTCAATTATCATCTTGTCCCTGGTTACAGGCGGCATTGCCTATACCAAATTGACCGCTCTGGATACGGCGCAACAGCGCCTTGTGATGCAGGCCGAGCGGATGAAAAAGGCCTCCTCTCTGATGGACGGCATTCAGGGTCAGGTACGGACCGAACTCCGCATGCTTCTATCGCCTTCCGAAAAAGAGCTTGCCAGCAATTATCGCGTGATGACGGAACGCCAAGTCGCGAATGTGAAGCTCAAGGATCAGCTTTACGGCACTGCCAGCGAGAACGGAAAACGAATGATCGAAAAAGCCGGTCTCGATCTCCAGAAGATGAACGAGATTGAAGCGCAGACCGGCAAGTTGGCATTGCTGCGTTCAAACAGCCGCGCCGCAGAGATCTGGAATTCCGAGGGTCTCTCCGCGTTGCGCGACTTCAATGCAGCGGCGGACGCTGTTGCTACTGAGATGAATGCGGCGCCGGCCTCGATGGACGGGCTGCGGGCCTTGGCGTCGCTGGAAACCGTCAAGTACGAGGCGGCAGGCCTTGCGCGCTCAACCACGACCTCGTTTGCGGCTTCGTCCGTCGACGAACTGGAGTCGGGGTATAAGGCCGCGGGTGTCTTGATGGAAGGATACAAGGCCAGCCTCGCGCAAACATTGCCGAAAATTGCGAGTGTTGGTCTCTCTGTCGGCAATCTGAAGGTCCAGCACGAGAAATTCGCCAATGCCGTCGACAAGATCCTGACGACCGCGCGTGAGGGCGGCGCCATCAAGGCTGCGGCGCTTGCAAACGGCGAGGGTCGTCTGGCCCTTCTCGATACGTTGGCGTCGTTCGAAGCCTATATCAAGCTCACCAACGATCAGATGACGGAGCTCGCGAGCGCCAGCTCCGAAGAGGCGACGTTCTCCAAGATGCTGCTGCTCAGCATCATTCTTGCGTCGACTCTGATAGCCATCGCTTCGGCATTCTGGATCGCTCTCAATATCAGCCGTGGTCTGGGCCGTGCGGTCGGTCTTGCGAACGCTGTTTCTATTGGTGATCTCAGCCAGAAGATCGCGGTCTCCAGCGACGATGAAATCAGTGATCTGGTCAAAGCGTTGAACGGAATGACCGTGAACCTGAACGTGACGGCGAAGCTTGCCGATTCAATCGCCGATGGCGATCTCACCGTCGATATCAAGCCATTGTCGGACAAGGATACGCTCGGATCGGCGATGAACAGGATGGTCACTAACCTCAACGGCACCGCGAGAATTGCCGATTCGATCGCGAACGGCGATCTCTCCGTCGATATCAAGCCATTGTCGGACAAGGACACTCTGGGAATCGCAATGAGCCGGATGGTCGCCAATCTGAACGGCACAGCGAGAATTGCCGATTCGATCGCAAATGGCGATCTCTCCGTCGATATCAAGCCATTGTCGGGCAAGGATGCGCTTGGCTTGGCGATGAGCCGAATGGCCGTCAACCTGAACGCCACCGCGAAACTCGCCGATACGATCGCAAATGGCGACCTGTCCGTTGATATCAAGCCATTGTCGGACAAGGATACGCTCGGACTGGCGATGAGCAGAATGGTCGCCAATCTCAACGCGACGGCAAAATTCGCCGACACGATCGCGGCCGGTGATCTCACGGTCGATACCAAGCCATTGTCGGACAAGGACACCTTGGGGCTGGCGCTGGAGCGCATGGTGCTAAAGCTTCGCGCCGTGGTCACCGACACGCTGACGGCATCGCAGAACATGTCCGCCGGCAGCCAGGAATTGTCGGCCAGCGCCGAGCAGCTGTCGCAGGGCGCGACCGAACAGGCCTCGGCCTCGGAGGAAGCATCGGCCTCGATGGAAGAAATGGCCGCCAACGTCAAGCAGAACGCCGACAATGCGGGCCAGACCGAGAAGATCGCGCATCAATCGGCGCAGGACGCCGAAGCCAGCGGCAAGGCCGTCGGCCGCGCCGTCGAGGCGATGCAGACCATCGCCAGCAAGATCACCATCGTGCAGGAAATCGCCCGCCAGACCGATCTGCTGGCGCTGAATGCGGCAGTGGAAGCGGCGCGCGCCGGCGAGCACGGCAAAGGTTTTGCCGTCGTGGCGTCCGAAGTCCGCAAGCTCGCCGAACGCAGCCAGACGGCGGCCGCCGAAATCGGCGCGCTGTCGGGCGAGACCGTCAAGGCCGCGCAGGAGGCCGGATCGATGCTGGCGCGGCTGGTGCCGGACATCAAGAAGACCGCTCAGCTGGTCGAGGAAATCACCGCCGCCTGCCGCGAGCAGGACGTCGGCGCCACGCAGATCAACCAGGCGATCCAGCAGCTCGACAAGGTCGGCCAGCAGAATTCCAGCGCCTCCGAGCAGGTGTCCTCGACCGCCGAGGAACTCGCCTCCCAGGCCGAGCAGCTGCAGTCGACCATCTCCTTCTTCAGGATCGACGCGCCGCAGAGTGACGGGGTTCATCCGTCGTCGACCATCGACAGGGCCGTCGCACAGCTGCGCTCGAAGGCGGCCAATATGTCGGGCGCTCCGCGCGGTAACAGACGGCCCGCGATCGCCAAGCCGGCGCGCGCCCTCAAGGTCGCGGGCGGCCCCGGCGGCTTTGCGCTGGAGATGAACGACGCCGGCGACGAGCGCGACGCCGACTTCAAGAACTAGACGAAATGATGCGGCGTCCGGCGCTGCGGCGCGTCCTCAAGGTCGGGTGACGACGCAGCCATCCGCGGCGAGAGATGAGGCAGAACTCGCACTCGTAGTTTCACGGCCGTTGAATTTAACGCGAACGGGAATTGCGGCCCCTATTGTCTGGCTGAAATGCGATTCAGCACTGCCACATCGGGAGATCCGCTTCATCGCGAAGCGGCGCGAAGAGATTGTCGTCGTGCCAAATGAAATGCCCACAATCGGCCCTTGATCGGAAAAGGTTCTGACACATGCGATTTACCGTCAAAGCAAAGCTGGCCTGCGCATTCGGCGCGATTACGGTCCTGTCGATGGTTGTCGGCGGCGTCGCCTACGTCAAGTTGACCGCGCTCGATGCGTCGCAGCAGACGCTCGTGGATTTGGGACTGCGCGTCCAGAAGACCGGCGAATTCGCCAATTTTCTCCAGGGGCAGCGTCGCGCCGAACTGAACATGATCCTCGCGGTGACCGACAAGGATACGGTCGAATACACGCGCCAACTGAATGAACGCCGGGCCGGAGCACTGAAAGCCAGAGACGAGCTTTACGCCAACGCATCGGAGGCCGGCAAACGACTGCTCGATCAGACCACCGCCAAGCTCAAGCGCACCAACGAACTCGAAGATCAGTCGAGCAAGGCGGCGCTGCTGAACTCGAATAATCACGCGGCCGCGCTGTGGTTGTCCGACGGATTGCCGGCCCTGAGAGAGCTTCGATCGGTCGCCGATGCGGCGAACGCGGAAATCGACAAGACGTCGGCATCCATCGATGGCATGCGCGGCCAGGCTGGCCTTCAGGCCGTGAAATTTGAATCCGAGCGGTTGGCACGCAGGGTTGGAAGCACGATCGGCTCCACATCCATCGACGAACTGGAGGCTGAATACAAAGCGGCGCAGACGCAGGCGGAGAATTTGAAGGCCAGTGTTGTCGAGGCGTCGACCCGATTGGGGGGGCTGAACCTGCCTGTCGGCGAAATGAAAAAGCAATACGAACGGCTGGCCAAGGTGGTCGACAGTGTCCTGACGACGGCCCGCGAAGGCGGAAATATCAAGGCCTCCATGATCGCGAATGTCGAGGGAAGAAAAGCATTCAATGAGACGCTCGAGTCAACCGAGGAGTATGTCCGGTTCATCAACAAGCGGATGGCCGATCAGGCGCTCGCCGGCTCCGAAGAGGCCGCCAGCGCCAAGATGCTGCTGATCGGCATCATTCTCGCGTCGCTGCTGATTGCTGTCGTTTCGGCGACCTGGATCGCGCTCAACATCAGCCGCGGTCTCGGCCGTGCGGTTGGTCTCGCCGACGCCGTGGCTGCTGGAGATCTGACGAAGACGCTCAAGGCCACGAGCAATGACGAGGTCGGTGACCTCGTCGCATCCCTCAACAATACCGTGACGCGGCTCCGCGCGGTCGTCACCGATACGCTGACGGCGTCGCAGAACATGTCCGCCGGCAGCCAGGAATTGTCGGCCAGCGCCGAACAACTCTCGCAGGGTGCGACCGAGCAGGCCTCGGCGTCCGAAGAAGCGTCCGCCTCGATGGAAGAGATGGCCGCCAACGTCAAGCAGAACGCCGAAAACGCCGGCCAGACCGAAAAGATCGCGCATCAGTCGGCGCAGGACGCCGAGGCCAGCGGCGTCGCCGTCAGCTGGGCGGTGGAAGCAATGCAGACCATTGCCAGCAAGATCACCATCGTGCAGGAAATCGCCCGCCAGACCGATCTGCTCGCGTTGAACGCCGCGGTCGAAGCGGCACGGGCCGGCGAACACGGCAAGGGCTTTGCGGTGGTGGCGTCCGAAGTCCGCAAGCTCGCCGAACGCAGCCAGACCGCGGCCGCCGAAATCGGCGCGCTGTCGAGCGAAACCGTCAAGGCCGCCCAGGAGGCCGGATCGATGCTGGCGCGGCTGGTGCCCGACATCAAGAAGACCGCCCAGCTGGTGCAGGAAATCTCCGCCGCCTGCCGCGAGCAGGACGTCGGTGCCACGCAGATCAACCAGGCGATCCAGCAGCTCGACAAGGTCGGCCAGCAGAATTCCAGCGCGTCCGAGCAGGTCTCCTCGACCGCCGAGGAACTATCGTCCCAGGCCGAGCAGTTGCAGTCGACCATCTCCTTCTTCAGGATCGATGAGCCGTCGCAGACCGGCGCGGCCCATCCGTCCGCGACCATCGACAAGGCGGTCGCACAATTGCGGTCGAAGGCGGCCAGCATGTCGGGCGCTCCGCGCAATGCCAAACGGCCGATGCTCGCCAAGCCGGCACGCACCCTCAAGGCCGCGGGCGGATCCGGCGGTTTTGCGCTGGAGATGAACGACGCCGGCGACGAGCGCGACGCCGACTTCCATCGCTGATCTTACGATGCGACCCCGCCACGCGGGCGAGCGCCTCCCGACAAGGATCTCATCGCACGGAGCTATCGATGTCCGAAATAACCCAATATCTGACACTGGGTCTCGATGGCGAGACGTTTGGCATCGGAATCCGGAATGTCCGCGAGATCCTCGACATGCGGCCGATTTCGAAAGTGCCGCATGCGCCGAACTTCCTGCTTGGAATGATCGACGTGCGCGGCACGAGTTTTCCGATCGTCGACCTGCGGATCAAGCTCGA
>Ga0302322_100004951_pt1 | contig 11657 bp, 5 predicted proteins | sample Fen_T0_2_FD_203757 | JGI IMG/M metagenome (GOLD analysis project Ga0302322, IMG submission 203757) | Peat permafrost microbial communities from Stordalen Mire near Abisko, Sweden - Fen_T0_2 | ecosystem: Environmental > Terrestrial > Soil > Wetlands > Permafrost | place: Sweden: Abisko... | reverse complement strand
GTCCAGGCAAACACCGATGGAACCGAACTCACCTTCGCCGTAAATCACCTGGCTTATTTCACCTTAACGGCATTATTGCTCGAGCCGTTGCTCGCTGCTCCGGAAGCTCGAATAATAAATGTTTCTGGCGACGCCTACCTCTGGGGCAGCTCTGATTGGGAGCGCAGTATAAACCCTGCTACGGTTGAACAAAGACGCGCCCTTGCGACGTCAAAACTCGCCAACGTCATTTTCACCATTGAGCTTGCGCGCCGTTTGCGCGGTACGGCCGTGACCGTCAATTCGATGCATCCTGGAATTGTAGCAACTCGCGCGGGGACCAACGGGCAGTTATGGCGAATGCTAAAATACTATATTTACTACGGATCGAAAGGCGAAATGATCTCCGCTGGCCGAGCGGCGATTCCTCTGACCGAACTGTGTATTTTGCCAAAGTGGAGTCGCACGACGGGCTGCTATTTTAGTAATGGACAACCGCAGGAGGTGCCAGCTGTAGCGCGCAATGCCGAAGCCACCTCACGACTATGGGACATCAGCCTCCGGTTAACCGGTCTTGACTCCGAACTCGGGCAGGCATGGCAGTACTTCGCGCCTAATCCTGAGTGCAGTTATTTAAAAATTCCAACGCGTGCAACTGAACCAGGAATCTAATTTTACGCTCCGTCGAAGCCTGTGAAACCAAGAAAAAAGCATTTTGTCGGCTGGAAAACCTGGCTGGTCATTACAGCACTCGCCGCAGCAATGCTCATTTTCACCTTCCGCATCCATAGCTTTCTCGCTGTAAAAACCCAACGGGTAGACGCAAACGTACTTGTTGTAGAAGGATGGATTTGGGACTACGGAATGCATGCCGCGGCGGAGGAATTCAAGGGTGGCAATTATTCCTTCATTGCGACGTCTGGGTTGCGCATCTCAAACGAACCGAAGCCTGGATCAAGCAATGATATTTCTGTAGCAAGCCTCGCCCAGGATTCTCTCAGATCTTACGGTGTGCCTGCGGATCAGATCATTGTCTGCCCTGCGGACAAAACCTCATGGAACCGAACGTCCTCGTCGGCCCGGGCAGTACGTGAAAAACTGCAGCTGCAAGGTATCGCGCTCAAAGGAATCAATGTCCTGACCATCGGGCCACACGCCCGCCAGTCCTGGCTCGCCTACCGCCACATTATGGGACCAGAGATCCCCGTTGGCATCATCACGGTGCCGACCCAGAATTTTGATCCGAACCGCTGGTGGCTAAGCCGAGGGGGAATTTACGCAATAACCAAAGATTCGATTGGATGGTTGCGGGAATGGCTCTTTGGACGTAATTCCTAACACTAAAAATGACGTCTAGAATATGTCAGCATGGCCCAAACACTGCTTTGACTAGTACTGATCAACCGAGTCGAGTGAAACGATCCTCAACACCATAACTTTCATATGTGCGGAATCTGTGGAGTATTAAACCCTTTCCCGTCCAAGACCCAGCAGGAGGAAACAATCCTGCACATGACCGCGCCCCTGCAGCACCGTGGTCCTGACGCTTGGGGAACCTATCTCGCCCCTGAAGTGGCCTTCGGCCAAACACGCCTTTCCATCGTCGATTTGTCGGCAGGGCATCAACCCATGGCCACGGAACGGTCCGTGATCGTATTCAATGGCGAAATCTACAACCACATCGAACTGCGGGCCGAACTCGAGGCCAAGGGCGTTTCGTTTACGACGCATTGCGACACGGAGGTTCTGCTTCGCCTGTTTGAAACGGAGGGAACCGCGGGGTTTTCAAAGCTCAACGGTCAATTCGTCTTTCTAATTTGGGACCGAAAAACCAAGACTTTGACTGCCGTGCGTGACCGCTACGGTGTGCGGCCGTTGTTCGTCCTCCATCATCAAGGCCGGACCTATTTCAGCTCCGAGATGAAGTCTTTTGATGGCCTCCCGGACTTCGCACGCAGGTATGCCCCCGAGTGTGTGCTCGAACACGCAACACTTTGGAACACCTTGGGCGGCCGAACCGTCTACCAGGGGATACGTTGCGTGGAAGCGGGATGCTTTGAAGTATTTCGCCCGGGAACAGAATCCCAGCGCGGTCGATATTACGAAATTGGGCAAGAGTTGGGACGCATCGACGTACCTAAGACAATCGAGGACGCCAGCCAGCATTTCACCGGACTTTTGCAGGACGCGGTTGATCTGCGCCTTCGCAGCGATGTGCCCGTGGGAGCCTATCTGAGTGGTGGCATTGACTCATCGGTCATCGCGCACCTCACAAAGAAGAACAAAAAGGAAAACTTTCGCACGTTCTCGGTGGGATTCGAAGACAGCGCCTTCGACGAGTCTCATTTCCAACGCCTCGTATCCGACCAGATAGGCTCGCCCCTCGAATCCATTCGCATCACGAACGAATCGATTGAGGAAAATTTCATGGAGGCGATTTATCACACGGAACGCCCCATCTTCCGAACCGCCCCCATCCCACTTTACCTGCTCGCTAAACGGGTTCGCGAATGTGGATTTCGCGTGGTTCTGACGGGCGAAGGAGCGGACGAAATCCTCTACGGCTACGACTCTTTCAAAGAACTCAGAATTCTCGAGCAGTGGAAACGTGAAGGTGCAGCCACTTCCGCCCCGGACCTGTTAAAGCAGCTCTACCCTCACCTCCGGCATTTCTCCGATCCAAAATACTTCGGAATGATGCAGGTCTATTACGAAGGTTTCCTTGAGGATTTCGATAACGAGCTCTGTGGACTCAATATCCGTGTAAGCAATAACAAGATCATCGCCAACTACCTCAATCGCGATTTAGGCGTTGAGTTTGACAAAGGTGCCTTGCTCGAACGGCTGCGCGCCGTACTGCCCGCCGATTTCAGCCAGTGGAGTCTCTTGCAGCGAAACTCGTATCTGGAGATCCGCACGTTGCTCGACGGCTACCTGCTCTCCTCTCAAGGCGACCGGATGTCGCTAGGCCATGGGATCGAGGGACGCTACCCCTTTCTGGACCACCGCGTAGTCGAGGCCGCGTTCTCTTACCCGGATGATTTCAAACTGAAAGGTTTCTCTCAAAAACATGTCCTCCGCGAGGCCTTCAGAGGTAAAGTTCCCAACGAAATTTTGGACCGCCCGAAACATCCCTACAACGCACCGGATCTAAAAGCATTTTTCCGCAATGGAGTACTAACCGAACGAGCCCGCCATTTCCTTTCCGAAAAAGTCGTATCCGACTATGGCCTTTTCGATACCAAAATGGTTGCTCGTTTCTTGCGAAAATTTGAGGGCAAGATCCCCGACCAAGTAGGCTACCGCGACAACATGATCATGATCTTCATGCTTTCGGCGCAGATCGCCCAGTTCTGGGCCCGATCGCCCAAAACAATTTACCTCGATCCGGCGTTAAAACGGGTCTCCCTCTGCGACTATTGAGACACCTGCAATCTAGCAAAACCTTGGAATAAAATTACGATGCAAACCGACCAAATTCGCGATAACCTACTAGACTTTCTTGTCCGCAACTTCGTGGTCGAACGCCAGGACATCGATTTGGACAAATCGCTCGTCGACGAAGGCGTCATCGATTCCCTCGGGTTGATCGAGATTTCCGCACACCTCGAAAAAACCCACGCAATCACCATCGAACCCAGCGACATGAGTCGGCAAAATTTTGGGTCTGTCACACGGATCGTCGAGTTTGTCGCCCGCAAACTCGCGAAAACCGCCTCCTAACATTAATCGATAAGGCGGCTCCTGCGTTTAGGAATCCTTCGTGGTTTTGAAAACACAATACTCTCCGACGTCTTCCTTGCAGCGTCAGTTCTGGCTGGCACAACAACAGGACGAAGGGGGCGGCGCGAATAACATCGCAGCCGGCTTCATTCTCCACGGTCGTTTTGATTTCGATGTCTTCGTAAAGTGTTTCCGCAATGTCATGCGCCGGCATCCCGCGTTACGCACCTGCTTCGAACTGAAGGACGGTGCTCTCCTCCAGTGTCTCCACACAGAACCAAATATCGAGGTGTGTCAGCATGAGATCAACGAGGCCAGCGAAACTCTGGCTCGTGGAATCCTAGCCCAAGAAGCAGCCCGCCCCTTCGATTTGGCCACCGGTCCCTTGGTCCGGATAACCGCCGTCTCCGCACCAAATCACGCCAACTGGACCGCCCTCGGACTGATCTTTCATCACATTGCAGTCGACTACCGCAGCAAGGAAATCCTGAGCGCTCATTTGGCCGCCGACTACGCGCTGGGAATTTCGGGTGGCGAACTCCCTGAAAAACCAGAACCAACTCCCTACGCCCAATTCGCCGAACACGAACAATCCTGGCTCCGCTCGCCTGAGGCCGAGCGCATGCTCACAGCTTGGCGAAAATCCCTCGAAGGGCGAACGCTCACCCTTCCACTTTCCACGGATTCCCCCCGCCCGGACCTCAGAACATTCCGGGGCAATTTGGTCGATTTCGCCCTTGGAACGGAACTAAGCGATCAGTTGGCCCTTTTTTGCAGCAAGCGAAACGCCGATCCCTATGTTGCACTACTCGCTGCCTATTTCGTTCTCTTTTCTCGATATTCAAACTGCGAAAACTTTGCGGTCGGCATTCCACTCACTAATCGTCGTTCACAAGTTTTCGAAAATACGGTCGGTTGTTTTGTTAACATCCTGCCCATATCAATTCTCCAGCTTCCCTCGGAATCCTTCGAAGAGATCATGCGAAAGGTAAGGCGGGTGCTACTTGAAGCCCACCGGAACCAGGAATTACCGACTGAACGAATCGTCGCCGCCGTCGACAAAAATCACTACGCCGATCGAAATCCTCTTTATCAAATAGGCTTCACGGTTGAGCCACCCATGACCCTCGATCTCATCGACGTCAGGTCCGAGCCGTTCCATTGCCCAACAGGAGGCGCTCAACTCGATTTCTTCCTGCGGTATTGGCCAACAAAAGAGGGGTTCCTGGGTCAGCTCAGGTACAACTCCGGACTTTTTCGCGAAAGCACAGCCCTTCAGGTTGCGAATGAATTCAAGCTTCTGGTGCAGGCTGCGATCGCAGAACCCAGTCTACCCATTGAAAAACTTAGTTTTTTCGCAACAGCCCTTCGTCCTGCAATAGCGAGCCGCACCGAGTCCGCAAACACCACTCCAGCCTCAACAACCGAACCGCAGCGCCAGATCGCCATCGCCGCCACCTTCACGGCCGAGCCGATGCAGGATGCGTTTGAATTTGGGTTCGAGCGCCTTGGCTGGTCCGCCGTACCTGCCTTTGCGCCCTTCAACCAGATTTTTCAGGAACTGGTCAACCCCTCCAGCCTCCTCAGGCGCAACACCCACGGCGCCAACGTCATTTTCCTGCGCTTCGACGATCTCGTCGAGCTGACAGCCACGAACGACACATCAGCCATCGTTGGGCGCCTGCAAGCCAACCTCGACGAACTTATCGCCATCGTTCAAGCCAATGCTCCGGCCTTGCACGTGCCACTCTGCGTCGTCATCTGCCCGTCCTCGCCTCGCCTTGTTGCCACCCTGCCCGATGAAGCGACCTTGCGCGCCCGTTTCGTCACGCGATTGCAGGCAACCCCGGGAGTAAACCTACTTACACCAGAAGTCATCGCTAATTGGTATCCCGTCGAGGAATGGCATGAGGCGTCCGGCGAAGAACTCGGCCACATTCCTTACACACCTCGTTACCTCGCCGCGCTCGCCACCAGCGCTGTTCGCACCCTCAACGCAATCAACCAAAAACCAGTCAAGGCACTGATAATCGACTGCGACGGCACGCTGTGGGACGGCGTGGTCGGCGAAGAAGGACCAGAAGCCGTTATCGTCGGTCCGCTACAAAAACAGTTTCAGGAGTTTCTCCTTACCCAGCACCGCGCCGGCATCCTGCTTTGCCTGTGCAGCAAAAACCATGAAGCCGATGCCTGGGCTGTTTTCGACCGCCATCCCAACATGGTGTTAAAACGCGAACACATCGCTTTTGCGCGCATCAACTGGTTGGCTAAATCGGTCAACCTCCTATCCCTTGCGGCCGAGATCAACATTGACCTCAACACCTTCGCCTTCCTCGACGACAACGCCCTCGAGAGAGCCGAGGTGCGCGCCGGTTGCCCGACCGTATTGTGTCCTGAACTTCCTGTCGCGTGGAAGGAACGTGTTCCCTTTCTGAAAAATCTCTGGCCGCTCGATCACCTGCGCGTGACCGGCGAGGATAAAAAACGAACCGAGCACTACCGCTCTGAACGCCTCCGTGCCGACCTGCGACGTGACGCAGGAACCTTCGGTGACTTCCTCACCCACCTCGAACTCGTGGTCGAGATCCGCCCGGCGACGACGGCCGACATCGATCGCCTAGCCCAACTCACGATCCGCACCAATCAATTCAATTCCACCGTTCGACGTCTGACCGTCGCCGAGGTCGCCAGCCATGTCGGCCAGACGGACCGTGCCGCCTTCGTCACCCAGGTGCGCGACCGATTTGGTGATTACGGATTAGTTGGAGCCGCGTTTGCGCAGACGCAGGGCGACACCTTGACGATCGATCCGCTGCTCCTAAGCTGCCGTGCCCTCGGCCGCGGGGTGGAACATCGAATGGCCGCCGCTCTTGGCGCTCATGCCATTGCATCAGGCTGCGCCTGGGTCGATTTCTCGACGGTCCGAACTGACCGAAACGAACCCGCACGCACGTTTCTGCAAACGCTGGAGCGCCTATGCACCGGAACGCGAAATACCTCCGGAACCCTCCGCGTGGCCGCACCAAAGCTCGAATCCATTCGTTTCAAGCCGGAAGAGCACTCCCCCGTCGCCGCACCTGAACCAACCACCACCGGTCCAACCGCCGCGTCCACGCCCCTGTGGGATGCGAACGCCGTGCAACGGGTCACCGAGCTCACCAGCGCCGACACCATTTTTGCCGAACTGACAAAATGGCGGCAACAACGCCACCGTCGGCCAACTCCGCTCACACGCCCGTCAAACCCCACCGCTCCACATTCTGACACCGAGCAGACCATCGCCACGGCATGGAAAAAGACCCTGGCCCTCGCCGAAATCGGCACGAACGAAAATTTCTTCGAAGTCGGCGGCACCTCCATCCTGGCTGCCCAACTGGCGCTGGAACTGAGACGCAACGGACTCGCGATGACCATCGTTGATCTTTTTCATTATCCGACGATCGCCATGCTCGCCCGCAACCTGAATGGTGCACCGACGCCACCGCCGAAACCCGCGCCAGTGGGTCCTGCTGAGCCACAACCAACAAATGCACCGTCATCCCGCCAGCTACCGGCTGCGTTTGAACGCCTCCGCCGGTTCCGCGGAAAGTAGATCAGACCGGCAGCGCTCCGTTGCCCCTGCTTGCCACTTCGAGCAATCATCTTATTCTCGTCGCTGCACCTTGAACCATGAGTGACCTCCCAGTCCCAGAAAGTATCGCCATTATCGGTATGGCCGGCCGTTTTCCCATGGCCGGAAACCTCGATGAATTCTGGGCCAACCTCGTCGCTGGTCGGGATTGTTTTCGTGAATTTTCCGTTGATGAGCTCGTGGCAGCCGGTCTACCACGTGAAGTCGCATCGAGCCCAAACTACGTGCGCCGCAGCCCGGTAGTCGATAAGCCTGCCGAGTTCGACGCCCACCTTTTTGGCTTCAGCCCCAAAGAAGCGGAATTCATCGATCCGCAACACCGCCTCTTGATGGAATGCGCGTGGGAGGTCCTCGAGCATGCCGGTCATGATCCCCATCGCTTCGACGGTGCGATCGGCATCTGGGCTGGTTGCGGTCCCAGTAATTATTTTTTCAAAAACATCCTCTCGCACGCCGGGCATTTTGAAGCGTTGTCAAATTTCAACGCGATTGTTGGCAACGATAAAGACTACCTCGTCTCTCGCATCGCGTACAAATTCAACCTACGCGGTCCCGCCGTCGTCGTGCAATCGGCTTGTTCCACATCGTTGGTTGCGGTTCACAATGCCTGCCAGGCCTTGCTCACCTACCAGTGCGACATGGCGCTGGCGGGTGGCGTGTCACTTCAGTTCCCGCGCGCACCCGGATATGTTTTTAGCGAGGGCGAGATCTTTTCGCCCGATGGTATTTGCCGCACGTTCGACAAAAATGCGAACGGCACCGTGCTCGGCGAAGGCTGCGGCATGGTGGCACTTCGCCGGTTGGAAGACGCTATTGCCTCTGGCGACCGGATCCTCGCCATTATTCGCGGCTCGGCCGTCAATAACGACGGAGCCGCCCGTGCGGGTTTCACCGCCCCCGGTGTGGCCGGTCAATCCGAACTCATTGCCATGGCCCAGGCGGTTGCCGGGGTCGAGGCCGGTGACATCAGCTACGTCGAGACCCACGGCACCGGAACCCATCTGGGCGACCCAATCGAAGTTTCGGCTTTAACCAAAGCATTTCGCCAAACCACCGCCGAACGCGGTTTCTGCGGCCTCGGTGCCGTAAAGCCCAACATCGGCCATCTGGATGTGGCGGCTGGCATCGCCGGTCTGATCAAAACTATTTGTGCGCTGCAACACCGGCAGCTGCCTGGCACGCTTTACTTCACCGAGCCAAACCCGGAACTCAGCCTGGTAACGAGCCCGTTTTACGTCGTTGATCGATTGATGGACTGGCAGCCGCGCAACGGCCGTCGCATTGCCGGTGTAAGTTCGTTCGGCCTCGGTGGTACGAATGCCCACATCGTGCTCGAGGAATACACGGTTCCCGCAACCGAACCTGTCGCCAGTGCCGGCCCAGGTTGGCACCTCCTGCCGGTGTCGGCCGCGACCGAAACCGCGCTCAAGAAAACCTGCGAGAACCTCGTAACCGAACTTTCAAACAAAGGGCAATCACTCGCTCTGTCCGACATACAGTTTACCTTAACCAACGGACGGCAGGTATTGCGCCATCGCGGATGTGTTGTCGCACAAACTGCAACGGATGCCTCCCTGGCACTGCAGAAACAAGATGATCGCTTTACGACTCATGGCAAAGCCGGGAAGTCCGAGCGCCCCGTCGTATTCATGTTCTCTGGTCAAGGAACCCAGTATCCTGGAATGAGCCATGGGCTCTTCCAACATTACCCGGTCTTTCGCGAGAGCATTGAAACGTGCGCTCAAATCATCGGGCCGATTGGCGGTGTTGATTCATTGTTGAAGATCCTCTATCCGGACACCGAGGAACAGGGTAAACTCATCAACCAGACCGCCTTTTCGCAACCAGCACTCTTCGCGGTGGAATATGCCTTGGCGCAGTTATGGAAGTCGATGGGCGTAAAACCTGTCGCCGTCCTTGGCCACAGCATCGGTGAGTATGTTGCCGCTTGCGAGGCCGGTGTATTTTCCCTGAAAGACGCACTTTTGCTGGTGCGTGAACGGGCACGCCTCATGCAATCCATGGCAGTCGGGGCAATGATTGCCGTGCCACAAGCTGAGGCCGCAGTCCGCCTTCTGCTCCCGGCAACCCTCGACATCGCCGTTATCAACGGACCCACCATCAGTGTTGTCAGTGGCCCGGTGGCGGAGATTGATGCATTCGCAAAAACACTCTCCGAACGCGGTATCGACACTCGGCGCCTCCAGACCTCGCACGCGTTTCATTCCCGGATGATGGAGGAAGCCGCAACACAGTTCGCCAAGGTCGTCGCAGGAACAATGCGCCATGCTCCAAACCTGCCGCTCCTATCGAATCTCTCGGGCACCTGGATCACCGACGAACAAATTATCGATCCAAACTATTGGGCCAATCACCTGCGCAACACCGTTCGCTTTGGCGATAACCTGGCAGCCGTCGCAAAACGTTTCGAGTCGGCCTTCCTGCTTGAAGTCGGCCCAGGCAACACCCTGTGCTCCATCGCCCATCAACAGCCAGAAACTGTCGCCTCGTTGCCTTCTGCACCAACAATTCGCCATCCACAACAGCGGGTGGACGACGTGGCCTATTTCACCCGCGCCTTCGGAGCTCTTTGGTGTCATGGAACAGGCATCGACCTTCACATATTGCAGCCTGATTCCAACAATCACCGGGTTGCACTGCCTTCCTACCCGTTTGAAAGAAGCGTACTCTGCATCACTGCCCGCCCCCGTCAGTCAACGAACGAGGCCACACTCAACCAAGGCAAAAGCCGCTTCCCGTGGAGTCACTCCAAGAAAGAGTCATCCTCAAAAACCTCCTCTAAACTCGATTCTAAACAAGCAGTCGTCCCGGAGATTTCCCTCGATACACTGATCGATATTTGGAAAGACGTTTTGGGTGCAACCGTGATCGGCCCCGATGATAATTTCTTCGATCTTGGAGGACATTCACTCCTCGCGGTCAGCCTCGCTAATAAAATTGAGAAGTCGTTCGGGCTGAAACTCTCACTGGCAACTCTCCTCAACGCGCCCACGCCCCGACAAAACCTCCACCAACTTTCCGATTCCTACCGCACTTCCGGTTCACACGCGCTCGTAACCATCATCAAACAGGGATCACGCACGCCGGTATTTCTTTTTCACAGTCATGGCGGCAATGTCTTGGAATACTACCGCCTCGCGACCCTGCTCGGCGTAGACCGGCCCGTATATGCCATACAATGTCACGGTGCAGACGGCGGCCCATTGTTTCCAGTAGCCATAGAAGAAATGACACGCATGTACCTGGAAGAAATTCGGGCCGTTCAGCCCAACGGACCGTATCTCCTCGGTGGATACTGTTTCGGAGGCGTCCTCGCGACCGAGGCGGCTCTTCAATTGCAGGCCGCAGGTCAAAAAACAGATCTGGTGTTTATGATCAATGCCGTCACCCACACCTACCCTTTCAAACTGCGAAAGGGGCAATCGCGAGCCCACCGGACTTTGGGCAGGCTACTTGATCGATTACATCTGGAATGGGCCAATTTCGATGGTAAGCCAATGAACGATCAAGTGCGGCAACTCCAGAACCGGATGAACCGCATGCGTGATCTCGCGTTGGTGAAATTTGAGAACCTCTCTGCCAAATTTCGCACCCGTCTGAACACACCACCCAAACCCGAATCCCTCACGCACCACCTAGAGCAACTCGCGACGAACAACGACGCAGCTTGGCTGCGTTATCGACCCCGGCCATATGACGGTCGTGTGCTCTTCTTCCGGGCGAGCAAACAGCCTCGCGAGATCGAACCCGACCCCATGCTGGGCTGGACCGGATTTCTCACCGGAAGCGTTGCGCAGGACGATATCAACGGCTTTCGGCAACACCTGCTCGATGATCCATGTGTCGTAGAAATCGCCCAATCGATCAATAATGAGCTAAACCGCTAGCTCCCGCCAAAGACGTTTCAGCATCCGCATCGGGCGACCTTCGACGACCAGCGCCGCGGCATAACCGGGCGCTGGCGACAGCCCAAAAACCGACCAGCGCTCCGCCACCTGCGGATCATCCGAGACCCACCTCACCCCAGGTTCTTCCCGGTTTCCGAAAGTTACGGAAAACTCCTTCAGCGAAAACCCCAATCCCTCGCCACGCGCCTTGACGTACGCCTCCTTTAGCGTCCAGCAACGATAAAAGGCCGCCGCTCTTTCAATTGGTTCGAGCGCACGCAACGCCTCGATCTCATCCCGCGCAAACTGCGACTCAGCCAGCTCCATGAGATCCCGATCCATCCGGACCGCCTCAACGTCGATTCCAACCCGGCGACCGCCCGCGACCGCATAGAGAATTACGTCGCCAGAATGGG
>Ga0302322_100004950_pt1 | contig 11658 bp, 11 predicted proteins | sample Fen_T0_2_FD_203757 | JGI IMG/M metagenome (GOLD analysis project Ga0302322, IMG submission 203757) | Peat permafrost microbial communities from Stordalen Mire near Abisko, Sweden - Fen_T0_2 | ecosystem: Environmental > Terrestrial > Soil > Wetlands > Permafrost | place: Sweden: Abisko... | reverse complement strand
AATGGAAGCGCTTCATGCGGTTTTCCTTTTGCGTCGGGTGGGCAACGGGGCTGCGACGGCCTGCGGCGCGCCGGCGGGCACGCACGCGGCATCGCAGACGGAACTGGCGCGGCAGCAGTTTTCGGTGAGATAGCCCACAAGCCCGTTCATCGCGGGGAGGTCGGCGCGGTACCAGATGAAGCGGCCGTCCTGGCGCGACGCAATGAGGCCCGCCTGTGAGAGTTCCTTCAGATGGAACGACAGCGTGGGCGCCGCAAGCGACAGCCGCTCGGCGATCTCCCCGGCGCAAAGACCCTCCGGCGCGTGTTCGACCAGCAGCCGGAAGATCGCCAGCCGGTGTTCCTGGGACAGCGCGCCCAGGGCTTTCAATACACCATTCGTTTCCATGGTTCAAATAATATAGAAATACTGTTTCGGCTGTCAAGAACCGGTTCTCGCTGCGAATGGCGCGCCCGACGGTCGGCGTCCCCCTTCGTTGACCGAGCGCAATTCCGTCCAACGCGCCCGCCATGCGGTCAGCAGGGTTAAGCAGGTAATATAGAAGGTTGCGGGGCGGAGAGCGCCGTATTGGGACGACATTCACACCAAAGGAGTATTGGATGAAACGCGAAAATGCTGCCTTCGGACTTGCGGCGCTGGCCGCGGCCGTGGGCACGGCGCTCGGCGCGACTTTTCTTCCCTTGGCCGCGATGGCGCAGCAGGTCACGGGAGTCCTGGGTTCGCCTGGCGCCACGACGACGGTCCCCAACGCCCAGCTACCGCCTCCCGATCCGACGTTCGGTGGCGTGATCAAGGACGGCGCGCTGCAATCCAAGCCCTGGTGGGCGCCTCGCGTGGTGCCGCCCAAGGGCGCGCCCAATGTGCTGCTGGTCATCACCGACGACGCGGGTTTCGGCGTGCCTAGCACATTCGGCGGCGTGATCCCGACGCCGACCATGGACCGCATCGCGAATGAAGGCCTGCGCTACACGCGGATGTTCTCGACCGCGCTGTGTTCGCCGACGCGCGCCGCGCTCATCACCGGGCGCAACCACCATTCGGCAGGCTTTGGCGTGATTTCCGAGCAGTCCACCGGCTTCCCCGGCTACAACAGCATCATCGGCCGCGACAAGGCGACGATCGGCCGAATGCTGGTCGATAACGGCTACGCCACCGCGTGGTTCGGCAAGGACCACAACGTGCCGGCGTTCCAGGCGAGTCAGGTCGGTCCGTTCGACCAGTGGCCGACCGGCATGGGCTTCGAGTACTTCTACGGCTTCGTCGGAGGCGACGCCAACCAGTGGGAGCCCAACCTATTTCGCAACACGACGCAGATCTATCCGTTCAAGGGGCAGGAGGGCCAGTGGAACCTGGTCACTGCGATGGCCGACGATGCCATCGACTACATGACGCGCATCCACCAGATCGACCCGTCAAAGCCGATCTTCATCAAATACGCGCCGGGCGCCACGCACGCGCCGCATCACCCGACCAAGGAGTGGGTGGACAAGATCCACGCGATGCACATGTTCGACGACGGCTACGAGAAGCTGCGCGAGCGGATCTTCGAGAACCAGAAGAAACTGGGCATCGTGCCCAGGGACGCGACGCTCACGCCTTGGCCGAAGGACGTGCTGAAGCCCTGGGACACGCTGACCGCCGACGAGAAGAAGCTGTTCATCCGGCAGGTCGAGGTGTTCGCCGCGTATGCGACGTACAGTGACTACGAGATCGGCCGCGTGATCCAGCACTTCCAGGACCTGGGCAAGCTCGACAACACGCTGGTCATCTACATCAACGGCGACAACGGCACCAGCGCCGAGGGCGGCCCGCTCGGCACGCCCAACGAGGTCGCGTTCTTCAACGGCCTCAACATGCTGCCCGCCGAAGTGCAGCTCAAGTTCTACGACGTCTGGGGCACCGAGGCGACGTACAACCACATGTCGGCCGGCTGGTCGTGGGCCTTCGACACGCCGTTCGACTGGTTCAAGCAGAACGCGTCGCGGCTGGGCGGCATCAATCAGAACATGGTTGTCTCGTGGCCGGCGCGAATCAAGGACAAGGGCGGCTGGCGCGACCAGTTCGTGCACGTGATCGACGTGGTGCCGACGATCCTCGAGGCGGCCGGGCTCAAGGCGCCGCTGGTCGTCGACGGCATCAAGCAGGCCCCGATCGAGGGCACGAGCTTCGCCTACACGTTCGAAGCCGCCAACGCCAAGGTGCCGACACGGCACAAGACGCAGTACTTCGAGATGATGGGGCAGTACGCGCTGTACGACGACGGCTGGCTGTTGTCCACCAAGGTCAACCGCGCGCCGTGGGAGGCGTTCGGTCCGGCTAATCCCGATCCGCTAAACAACCAGGCCTTCCAGCTCTACAACCTGAACAACAACTGGAACCAGACGGACGACATTGCGGCGAAGTATCCGCAGAAGGTGACGGAGCTGAAAACGAAGTTCGTCGCCGAGGCCAGGAAGTACAGCGTCTTCCCGATGGATGCCTCCGTGGCGGCACGCATTGTCGCGCCGCGGCCGAACATCACGGCAGGTCGCAGCGAGTTCGTCTACACGCGGCCGATGGTCGGGCTGCCGCAGGGCGACTCGCCGAACATCCTGAACGCGTCCTATAACTTCACGGCCGACATCGACGTGCCGCAAGGCGGCGCCGAAGGGATGATCGTGACGTCCGGCGGGCGCTTCGCCGGCTACGGCTTCTATCTGCTCAAGGGCAAGCCGGTGTGGCTGTGGAACATGGTCGACCTCGAGCGCCTGAAGTGGGAGGGCGCCGAGGCACTGGCGCCGGGCCGGCACACCGTCGAATTCGACTTCAAGTACGACGGCCTGGGCGCCGGCACACTCGTGTTCAACAACTTCAGCGGCGTCGGCCGGCCGGGCGTCGGCACGCTGAAGGTCGACGGCAAGGTCGTCGACACCAAGCCGATGCCGCGCACGCTGCCGATGATCCTGCAGTGGGACGAGAGCTTCGACATCGGCTCGGACACGCTGACCGGCGTGAACGACGCCGACTACAAGCCGCCGTTCCCGCTTACGGCGAAGCTCAACAAGCTGACCATAAAGATCGACCGGCCGCAGCTGTCTGCCGAAGACATCAAGAAGTTCGAGGCCGCGATGCAGGAGAAGGCGAAGGCGGACTGACCGGGCGTTTGGCGTGGAAATCGATCAAGGCACCCAATTGCGTTTTCAATTTTCGAAGGAGATGACGATGAATAAGAAACCGTTGCTGATCCTGGCCGCCGGAGCGCTGATCGTGGCTGGCGTTGCCTACGCGCAGTTCCCGATCATGGACAAGGTGGCCGACAAGGTCATCCAGAAATACCAGTCGTCGTCCTGCCAGCAGCTGTGGGCGGAAAAGGCGGCGGGCCAGGGCCAGCCCAAGCCGGAGATGGAGCATCGCGTCGTGCAGATGCTGCAGCAGGATCCGCAGATGCGCCAGGCGTTCTTCGCCAAGGTCTCGGCGCCGATCGTCAACAAGATGTTCGAATGCGGAATGATCCCGTGACCATGACCGTTGGGCAAAGCGTGGCGATGGTACGTGGCGGCACCGGTCGGGGTGGCAGCGTCGTGGCGCTGATGGCGGGCCTGCTCGTGGCCTTCGGTGCTGCGGCGCAGACGCCCACGCCGCCGGCAACGGTCGCGACCCCACCCGCGAAGGCGGCCAAGCCGGCCAAGCCTTCGAAGAAGCCGGCGGAGGCGCCGTTCAAGCTGATCCTCGAGCCCAAGGCGATGGACTTGCTCAAGGCGACGAGCGCCCGCATGGCGGCGGCCAGGACGATGTCGTTCACAGCCACCGTCGGCTACGAGTATCCGAGCAAGCTCGGCCCGCCGATTCTCTATACGTCGCGCTACGACGTGACGATGCAGCGCCCGGACAAGCTCAGGATCATGATGCCGGGCGACGGACCGGCGTCGGAGTTCTACTACGACGGCAAGACGATGATGGCCTTTGCGCCGGCGGAAAACCTGGTCGCCGTCGCCGACGCTCCGCCGACGGTCGACGCGGCATTGATGGCGGCGTACAACCAGGCGGCGACGTTTTTTCCGTTCACTGACCTTCTCGTGGCCGATCCTTACAAGGTCATGACGGACGGCGCGATCCTCGCGTTCTACATCGGCCCGTCCAGCGTGGTCGGCGGCGTCAAGACCGACATGGTGGCGTGGGCCAACAAGGACGTGTTCCTGCAGATCTGGATCGGCGTCGACGACAAGCTGCCGCGACGCGTCCGCGCAGTGTACGCGGCGGACCCCTTGCAGCTTCGCAACGAACTGGAACTGTCGAACTGGAAGATCGACGCGACGGTTGCCCCCGAGACGTTCACATCGTCGAAAGCGCTGGCCGCCCCGCGCATCCCGTTCAAGCGCCCGACCTCGGGACCGCCGTCGAACGTCAAGCCGCTGGTCAAGATGTCGCCTGCCGCGCCGGCAGCGAAACCGCAGTCCAAAGCACCGTGATCGGAGTCCCGCGATGAAAACGAACATTGCAGTCACTGCCGCACTCGTGGTCGGCGCGGTCGCGCTGTGGACCGGACCCGCAGCCGGATGGTCATCGGCCAATCGGGCAGGAGGCAGCACCAGCCATAGCTACGGCTCGACCAGCCACACCAACGCCTACGGTGGAAGCTCCACGCACGAGGCCGGCGAGGGCACCGAGCACACCAACGCCTACGGCGGCAGCACGGCGCATGCGGAAGGCGGCGGCACGGAGCACACCAACGTGTATGGCGGCACCACCGCCGGCGCATACGGTGAAGGCGCCGTGCACACCGGCGCTTATGGCACGACGGCCTATCACCCGCCGGCGGACGCGTACGCCGCGTACCATCCGCCGGTTGCGGTCCCGTACTACGCCGCCGGCTGCTATGGTTGCGCGGCGGCCGCGGGTGCCGTGGTCGGCGTGGCGGCAGGAGCGGCTGTCGCGTCGGCCAACACGGCGGCCGCGACGTCCAACGCCTATGCTGCGGGTGTTGCCACCGGCAGTGCCAACACGGCGGCGGCGACGAGTGCCGCGTACAACGCCGGCGTGGCCACCGGAGCAGCTGCCGCGAGTGCGCCCGCCGGAACCTATTCGATGGGCGTCAACTACGCATCGCTGCCGGCCGGATCGATGTCGATCAACAAGAACGGCACCACCTACTACCTGAACGGCAATACCTGGTTCCAGCCTGCCTTCGGCGCGAACGGCGTCTACTATCAGGTGGTGGCGGCACCGTAATGCGGATCGCCGTCCGGCATAGCCGGTTGGCGTTGCGCATCGCTCATTTTCAGTTCACGACCATGAGGTCCCCGATGAAGTTTTCCAATACCCTTCGCGGCGCAACGGCGGCGCTGTGCGTTGCCACCGGTGCGCTGCTGCCGACATTGGCCCACGCGCAGGCCGCGCCGTCCGGTGGGCTTGCCGAAAAGTGGATTTTCACGGCGACCATTTATGGCTGGGTTCCCGCCATTGACGGCACGGCGATTTTTCCCGGCGACCGCGGCAGCACCAACATTCACGCCAGCATGAACGAACTCTTGAGCCACCTCAGGATGACGTTCCAGGGAACGCTCGATGCCCACAACGGGCGGTGGGGAATGTTCACCGACATCTTTTACGCCGACGTTGGCGGCGTAAAATCGCACGAGCGCGATTTTTCGATCGGCGACGTTGGGATCCCGGCCACCGCCACTGCTGATCTGAACCTGGACATAAAAGCCACAATCTGGACGCTGGCCGGCGAGTACCGCATCGTGTCCGATTCGGCGTGGACAGTGGACGTTCTTGCCGGCGCGCGCATGCTGCAGTTGAAGCCGACACTGGGATACTCGATCACCGGCGACATCGGTCCGATTGTCCTCCCGGGCGGACGCAGCGGCAGCAAGCAGGCGAGTGCGACCGACTGGGACGGCATCGTCGGGCTCAAGGGACGCTACCTGTTCGGCGACGACCGCAAGTGGTTCGCGCCATTCTATGCGGATGTCGGCACCGGCCAATCGGATCTGACGTGGCAGCTGGCCGGCGGCATCGGGTACAACTTCGACTGGGGTTCGGCCTTCGCGATGTGGCGGTATCTCGACTACAACTTCAAGTCGGGCGAGCCGCTGGCTGACACGACCTTCAACGGCCCGATGCTCGGCGTCGCATTCCGCTGGTAGGAATGATCCGTCGCACAGCAGGCGAGCGGAAGTATGCGCTGCTGCTGGTGCTGCTTCTTCTCTCCCTCGCGTTCCAGTCGTTCGCGACGCGGCCGGGGAGCGGTACCGTCCTCGCCGACGGCCTCCGCACGGTGCTGAGCGTGGCGATCCTGCTGGTCGTTTTCGAGCGACCGCGCGAACGCGCCGTCATGGCCATCGTCCTGGCCGGAGCAGTGGCAATTGCCTGGGGGCGCGACCTGTCGGCAGGCAATTACGACCACACGGCGACGGTCGGGATGTACGGGCTCATGGTGCTGTTTCTCTCCGGAGCCGTCTATGTAATCCTGCGGCAGCTGTTTCGCGCGCCTGCCGGAAGTGCGGACCACGTACTGGGCGCCATTTCCGGGTATCTCATCGCCGGCGACGCGTGGGCCGGATTGAACGCGATCACGTATCACTTGCTGCCAACGGCCTTCAGCATCAATCCGGAGGTCGTCGCACTGCTGGCCGATTGGCACGGCCGGATGGGATTGTTTTCGTACTACAGCATCGCGCAAATGCTGACGGTCGGCTATGCGGACGTCACGCCGATTCGTGCGCCGGCGACGACCATCAGCCTGTTCAGCACGCTGTTCGGCGTGTTCTACATGGCCATCGTGGTCTCGCAGTTCGTCGGGTTGGCGCAGTCGGGCAAGGGCGCCGGAACGGATCGGAACTGAACGCGGCCCAGCCCGTCGTCACTGCCCGGCCGTGCGCCGCAATCGCTCCATGTTGGGCACGGGCAATGCCCGCCTCAGAACGGTTTCGACGAGCCACTCGGCGGCGCGGCGGGCCCGGTCAACGACGGTTTCCGGCGGCATCTGCTGGTAATCGTCGTTGTATACGTCGAAACTGAAATTGCCCATGTAGCCGAGCGCATCGAGCCTGGTGACGAACGCGGCGAGGTCGTCGCTGTGGGCGCCTTCGCCGGGAAAGACGCGAAAGTGCGTCGCGGTCGCCGCCTGCTCCTCGAGCGTCAGGATCTCCTGCCACATGTAGTCGGATAGCTGGACCAGGAAGACCTGCTCCGGATCGATCGTGTCCAGGTCGTCCTGAGGCACGCGCGCCGCGAGGACGTCGAAGGCATCGATGGCGAGGCCGACATTGGGACAGTTGGCGCGATACACGAACTCGCCCGCCGCAACGAAGTTCCTGACGGTATGGCTCCAGGGTACGCCCTTGAATGCGATGCGGATGCCCAGCGGAATCGCCAGGACGGATAGCATGCGCAGGTCGCGAACGATGGCGTCGGTTGTGGCGTCGACGTGGGACGACGTCGATGCTTCGACGACGAGCACCCGCCCGCCGATCTGGCTGCACACTTCGAGCATAGACTTGGCGACGTCGACCTTGTACTCGCGCATCCTGCCGCTGCAGCCGTCGAAGTCGCGCAATGACTCTACGCCGGTCACCACGAGTCCACTGCCGCGCACGGCGCGCACGCCTGCAGTCACGCCGCCGGGGTGCCCGACGACGTCGTTGGCAGAGATCATCACCTGCGAAAAACCGGCACGCCGCACCGCGGCAAGCTTGCCTTCGAGCGGTCCCGCCAGCGAGGCGGTGTCCATCCCGATGTCGGTGAAGATCATGGCTGCGCCGCGTGAAGTCCGGGCTCGTCGTGCACCAGCTCGAACATCACGTTGCCGAGGCAGGGCTTGGTCAACGCGCCGCGCTCGCTCGTGTGGACCTTTTGCGAGGTCAGGAACTCGACGCCGCGCTTCTCGAGCGTGGAGACCGTCGCCATGACGTCCGGCGTGCCGAAGCCGATCCGCTGCAGGTGCTCGTCCGCGGCGGCGTAGCGCGCGGTGTCCTCGGGCTCGATCAGCTGCAGGAAGAACTTGCGGCACGGGCTCTGCAGCAGCAGGCCGTTGGGCATGATCCCGAAGCGCACGCGATCGGGAAGCGGCGTGAAGCCGAAGATCTGCGAATAGAACTCGACCCAGTCGGCAGTACGGTCGCCGCCGACATACTGGACGATGCCGAAGAAATGCAGGCCGCCGATCGCCGGCGGCTGCGGGTCGACCGTAGGGATGGCGCGGAAGTCGATGTCGTAGATGGAGAAATCGTCGTAGCGGTCGACGAAATAGATAAGGCTCTCGCCGACGCCGTGGATCGCCGGAATGTTGAGCTCCATCGCGCGCGCGCGCCCGGGAATGGCCCAGGCGCCGAGATCGAGCGCGCGGTTGAATGCGGCATCGGCATCGCGTACGCGGATGGCAAACGCGCTGAGGATGGGCCTTTCCACTGGCTGCACCGTGCGCGGGATGTCGGCCGCCTGTGAATTGACGATGATGTTCATCGTGCCTTGCCGGTAAAGCTCGACCTCGCGCGAACGGTGCCGGGCGATCGGACGGAATCCCATCGTCTCCAGCACGCTGCCCAGCGCCTGCGGTTTCGACGTGGCAAATTCGATGAACTCGATGCCGTCGATTCCGAGCGGATTCAGGGGTTCGGGCAGCGACTCGCCATCCAGCTTGTTCGTCATCACAGTGCCTCGTCTTCCGTCGCATTCGCTGCGATCATAGCCTACCTGATTGCTCCGGGGCCATCGCTGCGCGTGGAGTTCAGGGCAGCAGCAGCGATCCTAACTCCAGCGCGGCTTCCTGCAGCGGCTGCAGGTAGCGTTCCGCCATGTCCTTCTGCGAAAAGAGGCGCCCCTGCAGGATCACGTTGATCCCCGCGACGTAATGTCCACCCGCGTCGCGCACAGGGACGGCGAGCGTGCACAGCCGCGATTCCATCAGCTGGCTTGCGAAGGCGTATCCGGAATCCTGGACGGTCTTAAGTTGCGCGCGCAGCTTCTCGGGGGTATTGGGCGTATGTTCGGTGTACGGATGAAAGCGTGTCCGCGCGAGATACGCGTCGAGCGCGTCCGGCGGCAGGTGCGCGAGCATCACATGTCCGACAGACGTGCAGTACGCGGGCAGCCGGCGCCCCACGTTGAGGGACGGCGACATGATGCGCGACGACGTGGAGCGCGCCAGATAGACGATTTCGTCGCCGTCGAGCATCGCGAGCGAACATGCTTCGCGCACGGACTCGCCGAAGCGGTCGAGGATGGGTTGGGCGAGCACCGCGATGGGGGACGTGGACAGATAGGCGTGGCTGAACGACAGAACGCGCGGGCGCAGGTAGAAGCGCCGGGCGTCGTCCGCCGCGGCGAAGCCCAATTTCGCCAGCGTGTGCAGGCTGCGGCGCGCGGCTGCCCTGGGAATGCCGGTCCTGTGGCTTACCTGCGCGATGGACATGTGGCGGCGTTTGTCCGAAAGTGCGAGGAGGACGGCCAGGCCGCGGGCGAGCGCCGTCACGAAGTCGGGGTCGTCGGCGAAACGCGCGATGGTGTCGGCTGCGACAGCATCCGGGTCGGCGAAGGAGGGCGGCAAAGGCGCCGCTGCCGCTCCCGCCGGAGTGGGCAGCTTGGTTGTCTTTTGCTTGGGCATGGATGCGATTCCGGTTGATTCCGTTTGCGTGGCCCCGCGGTCACGGGCGGCGGCCTCGGGCGGCTGGCGACCACGACGTCGGATTTATGACGTTTATTCTGGCAGAAATTTCAGGTTGCCGGCGCGACCACGTTTTTTGTGGGCGCTAATCGCACAGTATGTCGCCATACGCCCTTGACCCAATTCTATCCGAAGCTTTATCGTTCATGGGAAATCGACGCACCGGGGACAAAAAGGCGTCCTAACGCACAGCAACTGTATGCGGCTCCCGGCGACGTCCTAAGGCCGCCCACGCGTGGCGAAGCTTTGGAGGAGTTCCCCGATTGACCCAACGCAGTGACGGCTTGCCTGTGATCGCATCCGCTGCGATCGGCACCGTCACTCGACCATTCCCGGCCGGGCGCGGCAACGCGACGGCCTGACCGCCAGAGAAGAGAGGATTGCAAATGGCCGCTCCCGAGACGAAGAAGGGCATCACCGAGGAACAGCAGCAGGAGCTCGACCAAGTATTCGAGCGGGCGCACAAGGCGCTCGCCATCATCGAGACCTACGACCAGGCACGGGTCGATCGCCTGTGCCAGGCCGTCGCCTGGGCGGTGGCGAACAAGCAGACGTTCACGCGGCTGGTCGAAATGGGCATCAAGGAGAGCGGCCTCGGCGACAGCGTGAGCCGGATGGGCAAGCGCATGAAGATCCGCGGCGTGCTGCGCGATGCGCTGCGCCAGAAGAGCGTCGGCATCATCGAGGAACTGCCGGAGAAGGGCATCGTCAAGTACGGCAAGCCGGCCGGCATCATCGCCTGCATCGTCCCTACGACCAATCCCGACCTCACGCCTGCCGGCAACGCCATCTACGGCATCAAGGCGCGCGACGTCGTCATCTTTTCGCCGCATCCGCGCTCGAAGAAGACGTCGTTCGAGACCGTGCGCCTGATGCGCGAAGCGCTCGAGCGCGAAGGCGCGCCGCCGGACATCCTGCAGTGCCTGACGAAAGTGAACATCCCGATGTCGCAGGCGCTGATGGCGCGGGCGGACCTGATCGTGGCCACCGGCGGCCAGCCGATGGTTCGTGCCGCATACAGCTCGGGCACGCCGGCCTACGGTGTGGGCGCCGGCAACTCGACGATGATCATCGACGAGACCGCAAACATCGCGGAGGCCGCGCAGAACACGCGCCTCTCCAAGACGTCGGACTTCGGCTCCGGATGCTCGGCCGACGGCAACCTGATCATCGAGGACTCGATCTTCGACAAGCTTCTCGCGCAGCTGCAGAAGGAAGGTGGCTATCTCGCCACCCCGCAGGAAAAGGAATTGCTGCGCAAGGCAATGTGGGACGACGAGCGCCATCGCACCGTCGAGACCGTCGCCATCGCGCCGCAGCAACTCGCCAAGGCGGCCGGCTTCGCTATTCCCGCGGACCGCAAGTTCATCATCGTGCACGGCGACGGCATCGGCAAGAAACACCATTATTCGAGCGAGAAGCTCACCACGCTGCTCGCCGTCTACAGATACAAGGGCTTCGACCAGGCACTCGACATGATGCGCGCAGTCTACGAAGTCGGCGGCAAGGGCCATTCGTGCGGCATCTATTCATTCGACCAGGACCACATCCACCGGCTTGCAATGGCGGCCCCGGTGTCGCGGATCATGGTTCGCCAGCCGCAGTCGAAGGCCAATGCCGGCGCGTTCAACAACGGGATGCCGATGACGTCGAGCCTGGGCTGCGGCACCTGGGGTGGGAACATCATCTCCGAGAACGTGCACCTCAAGCACTACCTCAACACGACGTGGGTTTCGGTGCCGATCAAGGAGGACAAGCCGTCCGACGAGGAGCTGTTCGGCGCGTTTTACGATCCCGCGCTCGAGGCCGAGGTCGAGACCATCACGTCCTGAGCGCGAGAAGCAGACGACGCCCGAAATTTCCCGCGACCCGAAGAGAACTCCATGCCGACGAAGTCACCCGAACAGCTTGTTGCCGACTGCAGTGCGTGGTGGGATACGTCCATCATCGACATCCACCCGGGAAAGATCGCCATTCGCGGCTATCCGATCGAGGAGCTGATCGGCAACGTC
>Ga0302322_100004947_pt1 | contig 11660 bp, 7 predicted proteins | sample Fen_T0_2_FD_203757 | JGI IMG/M metagenome (GOLD analysis project Ga0302322, IMG submission 203757) | Peat permafrost microbial communities from Stordalen Mire near Abisko, Sweden - Fen_T0_2 | ecosystem: Environmental > Terrestrial > Soil > Wetlands > Permafrost | place: Sweden: Abisko... | reverse complement strand
TGAATTACGGTGCATCCTGCTCCTATAAATTTCCGGGCAATATCCTTGAGAAATCAGTATTTGCAGGTATCAATATGAAAAATGGTTACGGGCAGGTGTACGCTCTTTCATTTTTTGGCGGAATAAGGTACAACCAATGGCAATTTGGTGCCAACTATGATTTTAACCTCATGGGCTCTAAAACAAACATTTCTGTGCATGGCCCCCTTGAAATTTACATACGTTATATCTCCTTAAGCAGCCGGATTCAGAAATTCTCAATACCATGCCCCCGGTTTTAAATGAAAAAGATGAAAAAAGATAATACCAATATCCAGACTACAGTGAAATATAAAATTTTGATTTGTTTCCTCTTTGTTACTGCCATTCTGGTAAAAACAACAGGTCAGGAAAATCCTTATAAATTATATTCTTCAGGCAAACTGTTAAAATTGGCTTACAACGCCGAACAAATAGGTGATTTTTATAGCGCAACTGATTTATTCAATGGCTACTTGCTAAAAAAAGAAGGAACAATTGAGATATTTTATCATCTAGCCGAAAATTACCGCAAATCAAGAAATTATATAAACGCCTCGGTTAACTATAAAAAAGTGATCGATATGGATGCTACCAGGTTCGACCATGCATTATATTATTATGCGGATATGCTTATGCGCCAGGGTAATTATAATGAAGCTCTCAAAGCATTTGAAATGGCTCGAAAGAATAAGACAGACAAGGAACTTAGCGAGCTGATTAAACAGAAGATAGAGGGTTGCAAATTGGCTTTGCAGGAAAACCTGGTTAGTCAGCATATTTTCATAAGTCATCCCGACTCCTCCATAAATCAGACAAATAGTGAATTATCTCCGGTTTTTGCCGGACGAAATAAAATTATTTACAGTTCTATAAGAAATCCCGCTTACGAAAAATACGCCATCAATGCTCCTAACCTCAATTTACCGGTTTCGCAATTTTATACTTCGGAAAAGGTTAAAGACTCAACATGGACAAAAAGTACGGTTTGGAATTTTAACGATGAAACAATGCATGTGGGCAATGGTGCCTTTACATCAAGCGGAACAAGGTTCTATTTTACCAAATGTCAGCGCCAGTGGGACAATAGCATTAAATGCGCCATTTATTACAGCGATAAAGGGTATGACGGATGGTCGACGCCCACAGCCCTTGACAATTCAATTAACCTGCCCGGATACACTGCCACCCAGGTTACTGTTGGCCGGGAAGCGAAACGCAACCGGGAAGTCATCTATTTTGTGTCCGACAGACCTATGGGAAAAGGGGGAACCGATATCTGGTATACCATTTGCAACCCAAGTGATGGGAAATTCTCAAAACCTGTAAATGCGGGGCCTAAAATCAATACGAAAGGAGATGAAGTTACACCCTATTACGACCTGAGATCGGGTACCCTGTATTTTAGTTCTGATTACCATTCCGGATATGGAGGATTTGATGTTTTTATGTGTACCGGAGAGCTCAAAACATGGTCGAACCCTGTAAATCTGGGCAAACTAATTAATACCGGCAACGATGAGCTCTATTATACGATCAACCCTTTTAAAAGAAGCGAAGGAATGTTTGTCTCGAACCGCAAAGGCAGTTATTCTGCTTTTCACGAAACATGTTGCGACGATATTTATTATTTCAGCCGGGAAATAGTGGATAGGATTTTTATAAAAGGAAAAGTTCTTCAGGACGAAATGACGGCAGATTCTGTGTTTGCGGGTTCAAACGGATTAAATTCCCTATTATTAGGCCTGGGGCCGGCAACTATTACCATCGATTCAGCCATGATTCTGAAAATCCCCCGTATAAATAGGAAATATAAGAACCTCGATCCACTATCGAAAGCGGTGGTAAGCGTTTTCATGATCGATAGTCTTACCACAGATGAAATATTTATTTATAGCGACACAACCAATGAAGAAGGTGTATATATACATGAACTCGAACCACTTAAAAATTATAAAATTGTCATCAAAAAAGATGAATTCTTCAATCAGAATGTTTACGTCTCCACGAAAAAAATAGGCAGGCAGGATACCATTATTCTTCAGAATATTGCCATGAAACCTGTTCCCCGTAAACCTGTAAAAATTACTGTTTACTATAGTGTAAATGTTGATAAGCTGAATGATGAGTCGAAACAAATCATTGACACAACACTTTTGACTATCTTACGCGAATCACCTGAGTTAATCATCGAAATAGGTTCGCACACTGATAATATTGGTGATGAAGGTTATAATCTAAAACTATCCCAAAAGCGTGCTGAAATTGTGGCAAAATATTTAATCGAGAAAGGGATTGACAAGAACAGGCTAATTGCAAAAGGATATGGCGAATCAAAACCTGTTGCAGACAATTCAACGGAGCAAGGCAGATCATTTAACAGACGAACCGAATTTAAAGTGATTGGTTCAGTGGACCAATTCTCAAAACTTAATAACACTGAATTTAAAGTAATCAGGAAGAATGTCCGTTAAGGAATAGCTTTTGGTATTCCTCTTCAAAATTTGGAGTAAATATTCCTTTCGTGAGATTGGTTTTGATTTCCTTGTGCGACCAAAATTTACCATCAACTACTTCCTCTTTATTAATAGTGATAGCTCCGTTGTAATTCGTAATAAAACAAAATACTAATTCACGTTCGATATCTGATTCCCAAATATAATTAGTAGCCAGCCTAACGTTGAACTCTCTAATTCCAAGCTCTTCCATGGCCTCACGTCTTAGTCCGGTTTCAATATCTTCACCGAATGATATGTGTCCGCCTACAGCAGTATCCCATTTCCCTGGCTGAATGGTATTCATGGGTCGCTTTTGTAAGAATAATTCACCTTTGCTGCTTAAAACGTGCAAGTGAACCACCGGGTGCAGATATTCTTTATTGGAGTGACAAATACTTCGGGGAGCCTTTCCTATGATTTCACCTTTATCATTTACCAAAGGGAGCCATTCTTCCTGGTTTAGTTTTTTTTGCGAAATACGGTTTTTAACCAATTCAAAAACAAAATAGACGCCAAACAGAATGTAAAACAATCCACCGCTGATAAATGCCCAGGCTTCTTTACTCATAAACCAGACCGAATAAAATACCAGGAGGGTGTATCCAACAAACAACCAGAACAGGACCTTCATGTTCCTTGTCATTTGCTGTATTTGCAGGTCGTTTAATTCAATTCCTTTCATGTACCTTTTCGACATCGATAGAAGGATATTGCTTGGTGTAAACACAGAAATACCCATGAATGCGCACATTAAGACACCTATTAAGGCAGGTTTCAGTTTGAAAAATATATCGTTATCCAGCACAATGGAAACCCCTCCCAGAACGATAATCAGCAAAGTATCCAGCAAAATAAATCTGTCGAATTTTCTGTCCTTAATCCAATACCAGGCTAGTTCAATGATGCCTGAAGAAATAGCTACTATTAATCCGATCGTTGTTCCCCATAGCTCATCGGCAATGATAAAAGCAAACAAGGGAAGAAACCCGGGTAAAAGCTGTAATAATAGTCTTCGTTGATTCATACAAACAAGAGCTCCAATTTATGTAAATTCAAAATGGAGACAATAGTACGAATAATATTGTTCTGTCATTTCGGATTCATCTTGAAAACTACCATTAAAAAGAGGCTGTCTAAAAAGTCAGAAAATGGAGCATAGTCAGAGACTACGCTCAGCGCGTTCCGTATTAATTATCATGGCGATACGCTCGGCGTAGTCTCCAGCTCAGCGCACTGATTTAATAATCATTGTAATGCGCTAGGCCGGATTTGCAATCCGGCCTTCAAAAATGGCTTTTATGACAGCCTCTTAATAAACACTTTTTAGTAAAGTGGGTGCTAAGGGGATTTAGTTCATTTGTCGGAGATATTCAATGAACTTAACAGGATCAATGATTTTATATCCCTGAAAGTTGGTAGATGCTGTTTCTAAGAGGATAGTGACCATTGCAGGTCCGCTCAAGGCCGGTTTAATTTGCCAACCCATGGCCATTACTCCTGCCACGTATGGTATCGACCAGCTTAATCCGCCTTTGCCGCAGTACTGGTAAGAATTTGTACCTTTTTTGTATTCTTCGGCAACCGTTCTGCCGGAACAAGGCGCGAATATTTTTATTGAGGGGAAACTTGAAGAATCCTTAACTGCTTTATCGGGATAACCCACCTTACATTTTTTTACATCTTCAGGATTGTTACTATCATAATATGATGGTCCGATAAATCCATGATCATTTGTACAATCTAACACAATGATTCCTTCCTGCTCAGCCACTTTTACTGCTTCATCCCATTCTTGATTATTTTTAGTAAAGGGGGTGCCCGGTCCCGAAGGTGCCCCTGAAAGTGAAACCACTCTAATTTTATTTTCCTTAGGCAAACGATGACTTTCTTTGACGATCCACAATAGAGCTTCTGCAGGGTATTTGGCATCTCTTGTCCATGAAGGAGTAGCAGCTAAAAAGACCTGAGCATCAGGTGCCGTTCCTATGGTATTGCCTGCCAGCAAGCTTAAAACACCAGGCGCATGCATACTTCCTCTATTCTTGGATTGTTTACAGCCGAAATCTTTATATTTAGTTATTTTACCTACGTACTCCGGATGTTTGCCTGGTAAATTCTGATCAATAATGGCGGTATTAACTCCCTTTCCCGTAATTCCTTGTTTATGAAGCGACCGTATACCTAATCCTGGATTTTTGGCTTTTTCCATAATTTGTTCAGCATCGGGGGTATGTTTGCCAAATTTTGAGTCTTTGTTATAGGTAAAAGTTCCAATGGCTTCATATGTTAATGAATCTTGAATGGCTAGAAGGTTCTTCCACCGGACATCCTGAAATTTTTTATTTGAATTATGGTTTTTGGTATAGTGAGAAAAGAAATCGGGGTAACTTGATTTTGTAGTTTCTGTAGTAACAAGTCCTTTGACAAAGTCCTTATCGAGAGAAATGAAATTTCTGTCCCGTTCAATCATTCTATTTCTATGCTCTGAAAAGCGCATTGAGATACCCTCTATTGATTTGAATTTGGTTTTTGCTATATAAAAGGTAACTAACGTATCGTTCTTTTTAATTCCGTTATGGTCAAAATATTTAAGTTTATTGCCATTTGGAGGATTGAAAAATGATAAAAACCTATCCTTTTGACTTGTATACTCCAACGTAAATAAAATTGAATCATTCACTAAAACTGCTGTCAAACGCTTTATTTTTAAATCGGGCGCTGTAATATCCGGAAAAAAACCAATTTCTACCGTAGGCGTTTGGGAAATTTTAATACTATCGTTAGCTTTTAGTTGGTGGTTGTTACCTATGAACAACCATCCCAAGATTAGTAATACATGTATGCTTCTCATTTCTTTTATCATTATAGTTTGTAAGTGTGAAATAACAAACTATGGGCCTCGCTACCAACAAAAAAGCGATGAACCTTTTTGTTCTTCTGATAAACTAATATGTGGAAAGGATGAAAAATTACAGATCGAAATAATTCATGAGTTTTTCCTTGTAGGTAGTGCCGGATACTATCCGGGTCCGATCTTTGTCGTTCATAAAGATAACGTATTTCCCGCCAAATTGCTTGTTAAGTTCTATCACATAATTTTTATTCACTATAAACGCTCGCTGAACTCTTACAAAATTTGACGGTAATTTCTCTTCCAGGGTTTTCAGACTAAGGTCCGTTATATACTTTCCCCTATCACAAGTTTGAATGGTAACATATTTTTCCTCCGCTTCAAAAAATACAATTTCACTTAACCGGATTAAGAGTATTTTATCGCCAATTTTAACGGAAAGAGAGGTTAATTCGCTCTTTGGTCTTAGTATTTCGGCAAGTTGTAAAAAGTTCCTGATGTTTTCTTCCTGGTCGTCTCTTTTTAGCCATTGTAACTTTCGGATCGTTACATCCAGGCGTTCAGCTTCAATGGGTTTTACAAGATAATCGATAGTATTGGTTTCAAAAGCTTTCAGGGCATACTGATCGAAGGCGGTCGTAAAAATAATAATGGGTAAGAATTTTAATTTCTTAATTAATTCGAAACCATCCAATCCCGGCATTTGAATATCGAGGAATATAACGTCAGGTTTATGCATTTCAATTAATTCCAAAGCTTCGAGTCCATTGGAAGCTTCGGAAACGATCCGGATGATGTCGGTATAATTTAAAAGCAAACGCTTTATCCGGTCGCGTGCATGGCCTTCGTCGTCAATAATGATTGATTTAAACAACATCTTTCAAAAGTAATGTTATATTTTTTTCCACACCATTGTATAGTTCAATAGCATACCTCTTCGGGTATAAGATGTCCAGTTTGTCGTAAATATGCTGTAATCCATATCCTGATATTAAATTGACGGGAAAATCAGGTCCATTATCATAAACCTTTATTTTCAGTTGATTTTCCGTCTTTTCTATCGTAAGCTTAATATTCCCACCGTGGGGCAATTTTGCTATCCCATGTTTTATGGCATTTTCAATGAAAGGTTGAAGTGTAAACTTCGGAATTAAAATATTTTCAATACCATTGTTGTATTCGAATTGGTAATTCAAATGTTCTCCAAAACGTTCTTTTTCAATCGCCAAATATAACCCTACGATTTCGATTTCATTTTTCAATGAATTAAAATCATTCCCTTCTTTATTAATGGTATACCTGAATAACTTTGAAAGGGATAATGCCATTCGTTCCGTTTTCTCTGCATCTTTCCAGCATAATTCGGCTATTGAATTTAATGCATTGTATAAAAAATGAGGATTTATTTTGGATTGTAAGGCATTCAGGTCCGAACGTACTTTTAACTCGTTTAACCGTGATATTTCAAGTTCTTTTTCCCGTAACGAAGCGATTTTCTGGTATGATATATAATTGTTGATTAACCATATGAATCCTAAAAAAATTCCGCACAAAGTAACAGATTCGAGTGAAATTATCTTGTGGGAAATCGCTTTTCCGGTTATTTCATTACAAAGTTTATAGGTAAAAAACATCCCCAGGATAAGAAGCATGAGGTTCAAGTATTGCCGCAACCAGAATAGTTTTTTGCGTTTAATTAATAACGTTTCACTGAGGTAAATCAGATTGGCTGGAACAATAGAAATAGCCAGAAGGCTGAGGTATACATTAAAAGGTAAGTGCTCTTTAAGTTGTCCGCTTATTGACAGGATAACCAGCACCATGGTAACGCTTAAGGCTATTACTTTTACATTGAACACCAGCCATTTATTGTTTACTTTCCTTTCCAAAGCATATGTGATAGCATTCGCTTTGTTTCCAATGAGTAATAATATCGGAACCACGAATAACATTGAGATGATGATCCTTAAACTTAAGGACATTGGAAAAATTTTGGAAATAAGTATAAACAGGTCTCTATTCCTCGACAAGCCTAATAATTTTCTCAATGAAGGGTCTGACAGTCCCAAAAAAATGAAATTCCGGTCTTTCTCGCCACTCTTGTTTGTAGAAAACCGCATGGTAATGTAATCTACCCCTTGAAAATCACTTTTTGCTATACGAAATGTAGTTATGGAATCCTTCGTATTTATGCCATTATAATCAATATAATCAAGCACTGTTCCCGATGGTGGATTAAAAAAAGATAAATACCTGTTTTTCTGGCTTGAATATCTTAGTATAAATAAAACAGTGTCCTTTATTATAACGGCAGTTAATCGTTTTATTTTTAAATCGGTTGCCACAAAATTTTCACCAAAGCCAATATTAATAGTTTGGTTTGTAGTGGACTGAGGAATGCCGGCTTTTATTTGGTTTTGATTATAGTCAGTTAGTAAAAGGCAGTTGATAATGATAAAAACAATTAACCTTTTCATCTTGTCTGTTTTGTGAATACCACTAGTCATCAAAGCAATTCAATTAATCTAAGGTATTTCATAAACTTAAATCGTAGTTTGTCGCGTAAAGTAACAAACAAAGATGGTTATCAACAACAAAAAAAAGATAAACAACAGCTCTTTTCCGACGAACCTCTATAAGTAAAAGATAAAAGTCGTCATATGAGATCCGAAGTCCTGAAGACTTCGGATCTCTTGAGCTACCCAAGTTTGGCGTAGCGTCCCGCTACGTCATATCATCCCCGGCCTTCGGCTTTATCTATCATCTTCTTCTTAACATCATTGTAGCAACATGACCTCGTTTGGACCAACACATTATTATTTATTGAACTCCTCAAACTCCCTGTTCATTTCTTCATCACTCAGAAAACTCCCCGATTTCACCAGAATACGATATTTAAAAGTTGTCGATTTACCAGGATCCAGTGTATAGGAGGTTTCGGGTTCTTTCGGATTGAAGGTCTTTGCTGCAAGGTTATTAACGCCAAAGAGACCGTATCCCCGGGCATGCCAGTGGGCAGGAAATCCCACATTTTGTTTGTTATCGGTTATAGCAATGGTAATGGGTTCGTTGTTCTTGGTAGCCGAAAGCTTGACCCAGTTGGCGCGTGTCCCCCATACCGCCCCTTTATCCAAGCCGGTGCTGCTTCGGTAAGCCCCGTTTACGCCTTCATTGTTTAATGCCGCAACTGTGGTTGGGTTACCGTTGGCATCGGTAAATACTTCCGGTTTTTCCGATGGTTCTTCGAAAGCCCTGTCTACCCGCATGCCCATTAATCCTTCCTTGTTGTCTTTGAAAACAACTTTTTGCTCTTTCGCTGTAAGTGTTGTTGTGCGGTCTATGCGTCGAATGTCCTTATCGCCGGTGAATTCAAATTTTGTTTGTTCGGTTAAAACCAGGTTATTATTTGAATCCAGCCATTGTGTTTCAACAATCAGCGTGCCCATCTTTGGCCCGCTTTCAGCCTTAATGATTTTAAGATGCTTTATATGCCCATATAAATTCTTTTTTTCTTGGGGAATAGCATAGGAATTGTTCCAGAAGTCAAGTCCGTTAACACTGCCATAGTTAAACCATATACCAACATGATGGGGATGGTCAACTCTTTCACCAGGACGTGGTTCTCTCGGGAAGCCACGCGTCACTATTGTACCCTTTGAGGTATAAACCGGATAAAGAACTGGTTTTTCAAGATTATCCGGGTAAATATATGACGTGAATAGTTTACCGTCATATAGGATATCAACCTTTTTACTATTTTCTGACGGGATAACCTCGATACCTTTGGTTGACCGGGCAAAAGAATTTGCTGAGCCGATCATAAACGTTATAGATATTGCTACAGAAATTGTTTTTTTGAAACACTTAAATTGACTGTACATAATTATTCTTTAATTTAGAGATTGTCTATTAATTAAGAAACTTTCATCGCTGTTTGTTACCCCTATCCCCTTATTGGTCATTACGAAAGCTCAACGAGTCCAGCCCTTCCCCCAAGTGGGGGAAGGGTTGGGAAGGGGGTAAAATGAGAAATGTGAGACTTTATAGACAGACATTAATACTTAAAAACTTTGCCCTCAGCCACCACTTCCTGTATTTTAGGGTCGTAAACAACCCTTTGTCCTGTTCGGTATGCAGCATTCGCCATGATACAGGCAATGGCATGGTTAAAACCTGCTTCAACAGGAGCATGTGTTTGCTGTCTCGACCGGATGCACTCCATCCAGTTTCGCATATGTGCAGAAGTAAGTTTATCGACATTGGTGTTTGCACTTGTTTCAGCTGTCATCTTAGGCAATTCGAATGCTTCCAGCAGATTTGCTTTCATTCCCATAGCAGCAGCTTCCCTTTCCCCAAGACCTCCTTCCGGCGTTACTTTATTAGTGTCCAGGTTCAGCATACCTCCGTTGGAATAGTACAATTCTTTCACTCCATTGGCAGAATTGCTGAAACGGGAGGTGTATACAACCTGAAACCCTTTTTGGTTATTATCGATGGGGCCATAATCAAAGACTGTTGTCATCGTATCTGCATTCTGGCGTCCATCTTTCCATTGATAGATACCTCCGTTTGCAACAGCGCTTCGTGGATAAGGCAAACCGGTAAACCAGTGGACAGTATCAATCTGGTGACACATCCATTGCCCCGGTATACCGGATGAGTAAGGCCAGAATAAACGATACTCGAGATATTTCCTGGGATCCCATGGTTCATAGGGACGGTTCAACAAAAACCGTTTCCAATCGGTATCACTTTCCTTGATGGAAGCTACCAGATCAGACCTTCTCCAGCGACCTGGCTGGTTGACATTCCAACTCATTTCGACCATTACAATATCCCCGAACTTTCCCGACCTGATATAATCGTTCGCGGCAATATAGTTCTCACCACTCCGTCGTTGAGAACCTATTTGAACTACAGTGTTGTTTTGCTTGCATGCTTTTAGGGCAACCTTTGCATCGTCAAGGGTCTCAGCAAAAGGCTTTTCGCAATAGGCATCTTTTTTATGGTTGGAAGCCTCGGCCAGCAATAAAGCATGCTGAAAATCTGCTGTGCTGATGATAACAGCATCAATATCTTTGCGGGCATACAGTTCATCGTTATTACGGCATAGTGCAACATCCCATCCGGCATTCTCCTTGATAAACGCTTTACCTTCATCTCGTCTTCGGTTCCAAAGATCCGAAATGGCTACTATTTCGAAATTAAGATCTTTCGCATGGTTCATAAAACAAGGAAAAAGAGTGGATTTGAGCCTATCGGAAAAACCGATGATACCTACCCGTACCCTGTCATTGGAACCAGTGGCGCGACCGAAACTTTTTGCACTCATGCCCATTACATGACTTCCGATTGCCAAACCTGCCGATCCAACTGCGACTTTTTTAATAAAATCCCGTCTGTTTTCCATGATAAGAAGATTTATCGTTCTCTTTGGTTATAAATTCCTGATCTTAATATCCCTGTAATATACTTTGCAAAAATGATCCTGAATGAGAATATATCCTGCTGGTGTCATCCCAAAATTCTTCATGTCCTTAAACTTGCTTTTGGCAACCCAGTCGAGGTATTCTTTGCTCCCCCGCCCATATTCGAGCACCTTGATACCATTCAGCCAGTGTTCAATTTTATTGTTTTTTGCAACGATCCTTCCTTTGTTCCATTCACCGATGGCGTTTGGTCTTTTGCCTTTGGCCGGCTGTAAATCGTAAAGTGAAGCTAAGGTACGGTCGCCGTTAATACCCAATTTGGCGTCCGGATGTTTATCATCGTCCAATACTTGATATTCCAGCCCTAATGCTCCCTTCTCATACTCATTCTCGGTTACATAGTATTTTATGCCCCCGTTTGCGGTATCGGTAAGTTTAAACTGGAAGGTCAATTCAAAGTCTTTGTATTTACCAGTGGTAACGATATCACCTCCGCCACCTTTAGGGATCACTGAAATAGTTCCATTTCCGATAACCCAGCCTTTTTCCGGGAATTTGTCCATACATGCTCCCCGCCATCCTTTCGTTGAAATACCATCAAAGAGAAGGCTCCAACCTTCCTTACGTTCTTTTTCAGTAATGGTATTAGGGATGTTATTAACCTGGGGGATTTCCCCCGATAGTGTGATGTTTTTTTGAAGATCGGCGGTAAGTATCCGGATGTTTCGAAAGTGGATTTGTGTTCCTAACGTCCATGGACGCTTATTTATATCAATGGCATGAACCTGCAGTGCAATAAAACCTGTTGGCTCCAGGTTAACGAGAATATCAGCGCATGGTATGTTGTTAATAAAAGTACGGATG
>Ga0302322_100004946_pt1 | contig 11660 bp, 14 predicted proteins | sample Fen_T0_2_FD_203757 | JGI IMG/M metagenome (GOLD analysis project Ga0302322, IMG submission 203757) | Peat permafrost microbial communities from Stordalen Mire near Abisko, Sweden - Fen_T0_2 | ecosystem: Environmental > Terrestrial > Soil > Wetlands > Permafrost | place: Sweden: Abisko... | reverse complement strand
CAAAGATTCCCTGCTCGACCCGGCGGCTGACTTCGCTCATGTCGACCTGTTCGTTGCGCATTCCCAGGTAGTTCTGGAAAAACGAGGCGTTCACGATGGAGCCAGCGATGCCCATCGATACGGAGCCTATGGACAAATAGGAGCGGCCCTGCATGGTCGCCACAGTTAGACCGGCCCTGGCGAACCGTAGGAGTTTTTCACCGACATCGACCGGAATGGTCATGTCTCCTGCGTCCTTGACGTCCTTGCCGTAGATGCCGAAACACGGCAATCCCTTTTGGGCGTGGGCAGCCAGGACAGCAGCCAAGTAGACGGCCCCAGGTCTCTCAGTGCCGTTGAAACCCCAAACCGCCTTGGGCATCAAGGGGTCCATGTCCATGGTTTCACTGCCGTAGCACCAGCAGGTGGTGACGGTGAGGGACACCCCGACACCTTCCTTGCGGAATTTCTCCCTGGCTTGGGCGGCTTCAACCACTCCCCCTATGCAGGAATCAGCGATCACGCACTCTACGGCCTCGCCTCCAGGGTGCCGGAGATGGGCGGTCAGAAACTTCGCCGCGGCCCGAGCTTGATCCATGACCACGCCGTCGAGACTCTCACGAACACCGTTTCGCCGACCATCGATGGTGGGTCTGATGCCGATTTTCGGGAGGGCTGGAGCCCAATATCCTTGTTTCTTTGTCATCATTTACTCCTAAGGTTTGGGATATTTTGGTTAATCGATTGCATGCGAAATTAACTCGGTTTTGAGCCGAGCCAACCGCGGGCCCCCGACAAACTCGGTGCTGATCCGCGACAATAGAAATTCTGCCGCCCGAGTTCCGATGTCCCGGATGGGCTGCCGGATGATCAGCCGGCAATACCCCAACGTGAACGTCAACTCCATTTCGTCGAAACTGACGATGGAAGGGACAACTGCCAAAGAGCCCCGGTGCTCCATCAGGTAACGGGTGGCCCCCACGTGCATGAAGTAGTTCGACACGAAGACCCAGGGAGGCGGATCGGAGAGTTCCATTAACTCTTTCATCAATGTGTACCCGCTTTGGCTGTGGAAGTCACCGAAGCGCACCAGGTTGGGGTCAAGGATGACGCGATAGTCGTCGAGGGCCCGTCGATAACCGTCGTAACGTTCCCGTGCTGAGGTGAGAGATTGGTTGCCTCCCAAGAAGCCAACTCGAGTAATCCCTTTTAGAAGAATGAGTTCTATTGACTGGTAGGTCCCATTGATGTTGTCAACCAAGACAGCATCGGTGGAAAAGTCTTCGACGATTCGATCAACCAGCACTACCGGTACTCCCCGGAGACGAGCGGCCTCAAAGTGCCGACCCGTTGGCCCGGACGGGATAACAATCAACCCATCTACCCCTTGGTTCAGCAGGGTTTGTAGTCGTGACTGCTCCTGGTCAGAGCGCTCGCTCGACGAACAGATGACGAGGCTGAACCCGTCTTCACGAAGACGGTTCTCGACGCCTTGGGCGATGCCCATGAAAAATTCGTTGTGAAATTCGGGGGCTAGAAAGCCGACGGTATAGGACCTGCTGGTCTTTAGTCCCCTGGCAAAATGGTTGGGCGAATAACCGATTTCTGCCATCACCCGACGTACCTTGTCAGAGGTTTCGAGGCTGATCCTGGGATCGCTATTCAAGACCCGGGAGACGGTGGCAGTGGAAAACCCGGACCTAAAAGCGACATCTTTGACGGTCATGGCCATGTTCTGTGTACTCGATTGCATAATGTTCCGCCCAAATCCCTAGACTGTCAAGGCCGAAATGCTCGGGTGTCATGGTATAATTTGACCTATGGACTTTCATGAAGAGCGTGATCGTTTTCTCGAAGAGCAGGCCCAACGGTTCAAAGAACCCATTCTTACCTTCGCCCTGGTCCGGGTGCTGGAAGGGCCCCCTTTGGGCGGCGAGTTGGCCTTCCTCTTGGTCAGCGCCTCGGCGCTCCACATCCTTCCCACCACCCATGAACCGGCCGTGTTCGGTATCCCTTTTTCCAAGAAGGCTTCCCCCTCCCCGGTGCCTCTGTCGGTGAACCGAGAGGAACTAGGATCGATCGAGTTGGTCAGGCCCCAGGGATGGTGGCAGGCGTTGACCCAACCCCGGGGGATGTTGCGGGTCGCGGAATGGAAAGTTCAAACTGTCGGCGATGCAGAGGCCTTCGTCTCGGCCTGGAACCAAGCCTGGTCGAAAACCTCTACTCTCTGATACCAGCGACAAGGATTTCCATCCTGTTCGACGGCAGATGGGTGGACCGTACCTGGAACCCCATCTTGCGAAACGCCTCCCTCCACCCGTCCAGGTCGGCGGTGGTCTGACCCTCGCCCATCTTTAGCGTGTAGTAAACCCGGGTTAGGGAGGGGAGGATTTGGCACAGGTGCCGGATCTGGGGCACGGCCTCCACGGGTTTGAGACCCAGGTCGCAAAAAAGAACATTGAGGGAGGCCGGGAGGTCTTTCTTCCGAAGGTCCCTCACCGAGAGGGCCCTGTGAGTGTACCTCGGGTTTTCAAGACAGAGGGTCGCCATGGGCGCCACGTCGACCCCAACCACGGTGGCGCCCCGGTTCAAGAGAGCCCAGCTGGCGCCTCCGGGGGCCGACCCCAATTCCAGAGCCACCGTTTCGCTTGTAGGCGACCAGCGGGACCAAAGCAACATCTCCTCAAGCTTCAGCCACGCGCGGGAAGGGGCTTCGTCGGGGAGTTTGAATCCGGGCAACCCTCCGGGAACACCCCAACCCCAGGCCTCCACTGTCCTCACTCCCCACCAAAACTCGTCGGGCCCCAGGGCCACCACATCGAGGACTTCGGTGCCCACGGGAGCCTCGGGCCCCTCTCCGCGGACGTCGACCGGGGAAAATTGGTGAACGGTCCGCCCCTCCCCCTCAACGACGACAGCGGTCTCCTTGGCCACGGCGTTGCCTTTGGCGAGGAATCGTCCGGTCACCCGGGAGAAGGTGAACCGCGGCGTTGACCTCGGTTTGGTCTCCTTGAAAGTCAGAAAGCCAGGGCGTGAGAAGCTTGGGTGGAGGTCGGGGGCGTGGACCGACGCCTCGGCCTTCAACCTCGCCTCAAACCCGGGGTTGGGCAGGCAGTAAAAATACACTGCCTAGTCCTTAAGAATGGTGGGGACCAGTCGAACCTCGACGCCCTGGCCGTTGCGAACCCAGATCTCCCCATCCTGGATGGTTACCTGGATATCGAGGGCCCTTTCGGCCATGGCTTCCAGCCCTTCGCAGTCTTCTGAGTCGAAGCTCACCACCTTCAGGTTTTTCCAACGGGTCGCCCGGGATTCCAGACCGTCCCACCAAAGGTGGGGATTGGCGCTGTAGGTGTAAACCACCACCATTCGAGCCCTGCCGCAGGCCTTGGTCAGGGTTCGATCGTCGGGATGACCCAGTTCCACCCACAGGTCGATCTGGGAGTCGAGATCTTTCAGCCAAAGCGCGGGTTCGTCGGAATCCGAAATGCCTTTGCCGAAGGCCAGCCTCTCATGAGCGTGGAGGGCAAAGGCCACCAGCCGCACCAGCAGTCGCAGCTCGGTCTCGCTGGGATGGCAGGCCAGCGTCAGATCGTGGGTGGCGTAATAGTTCCTGTCGAGGTCGACGACCTCGAGCTTGGCTTTGTAGACGGTACTTTTCAGGGCCATGCTCCCCTCACTTTTCTTTGGCGTCCCAGACACCTTCCCAGCCGGTGGGAGGATGGGCAATCAGTTCTTCGACCCTGTCGGCGTACTTCGCCGACGTTGGGTCGGCCCCGGCTTGAGCCCGGAACTCGACCAAGGCCTGGGCAAAATCTCCCGCATAGTAGGCTTGCAAAGCCCGGTCAAAGGCTTCGAGCAGGGGTTTTCTGGCCTCGGCATCTTCCCGGGTCATGGGTTCGTACACGGTGACGGGTTTGTTCTTGCCCACCACCCTGACCCTGCTAATTTCGCGCCAGAAAAGGTCTGGTGTCTCGCCAGCAATCTCCTTTGTGAACTCACTGGCCAGGAACTCGGTGCCGAACAACTTGTTGATTCCTTCAAGGCGGCTGGCCAGGTTGCCGGCATCGCCTAGAAACGTGTAGTTGAATCGTTGGCTCGACCCCATGTTCCCGATGACCACGTCACCGGAGTTCAGACCGATCCGAGCCGTCACGGGGCGACCCGACAACTTCTGGAGCCGGGGTTGGATTTCCACAAGTTTCCTCTGACATTCAAGGGAAGCCTTCACGGCTTGGACAGCGTGGTCGGGAAGGTCGAGGGGAGCGTTCCAGAACGCAATAATCGCGTCGCCCTCGTACTTGTCGATGGTTCCCCCGTGGGCGTAGATGATGGAGGTCATCTCGCTCAGGTAGTCGTTGAGCAACGAGGTCAAACCGACCGGGTCGAGCCTCTCACTGATCGAGGTGAAACCGGCCACGTCGCTGAAAAAAATCGACAGACAGCGTTTCTCACCCCCGAGCTTGAGCTGGTCAGGGTCCTCAACCAAGCGTTCGATGACTTGCGGGCTGAGGTACTGGCCGAAGGCGTTTTGGATGAATCGCTTTTGTCGTCCCTCCAAGGCGTAGTTGATCAACAGCATAGCCAACCCAGCGGCCAGGGCCGCGAGCACCGGGGGCACCACGGGGAGCCACCACCCCAAGGCGTAGGCACCCCAGCCTGCGGCGGCGGGGAGGCCAGCGGCCAGGAGAAAGACCGGCGCCGTGGCCGTGGCCCGACGGATCCGCCCGACGACCCAGGCTGTTCCCAAGGACCAGAGAAGCACAAGGACGGCGGACCAGGAGCCATCCACCGTCTTGAGGCCACTCCCCGTTAGCAAGTTGTCCAGATGGGTGGCGTGGACTTCCACACCCGGGGCCTTGTTGTCGACGGGAGTGGGTCGCAGGTCCAATAAACCCTGGGCCGAATAGCCGAAGAAAACGTAGTGATCCCGAAACAGTGCCGGGTCGACGTCGGGCTTTTCGCCGTCCCGAAGCTGGATGGCCGAACGGATGATCTGGGCCGCCGGCCACGTGCGATAGATGCCCTGGGCACCCCGGTACCTCAAGACGCCTTCGGAACCTGCCTCCGACGCTGGCCGCCCCGTTCCAAGGCTCCAGGCAGCCACCGCGAGGCTTGGTAACCGGGTGCCGTCGGCGAGGGTCAGAATCGGCTTAATCCGGCGGTTGGTCCCGTCGGGATCCGGGGACGACAAAACATGACCAACGGCCGCAGCTACCGAACCGAGGGCCGACACCGGAGGCTGGGCAACCAACCCTCTCTCGCCTTGGGTGACCGACTCGGCCAAAACGACACGACCCTGGCTCTTGATGGCTTTGGCGAAAATCTCGTCGTCTCCGGCCAGAGTCGAGGGTTGGTCAAAAATGACGTCGAAAATCGCCGCCTTCACCTGGGACCGCGAAAAAAAATCGGCGATCAAAGAAAAATACTCCCGAGGCCAAGGCCAGCTCTGACCCTGGTTCTGGTCGGCCCAATCAAGGCTGGCTTGGTCCAGAAGGACGACGTCGATCTGTCCTGTCGCTGGAGACGGGCTCGCTAGGCTCCTGACCCTCAGGTCCCAGACGATGGCTTCAAACTGATCGAAGGAGTGAAAAAACCCCAACAGGACGACCAGAGCAGCTACCCCAAACCCCAAGGCCAGGACTATCCACGGCGACCTCGCTCGGCCCTTGGTAGCCACCTAGATGCCGCCCAGAGCCGCCTGGTACCGCGACTCCTGGGTCGGGCTGACGGTGACTTGGCCATCGGATCCCACGAGTTTCTTGACCCGGTCTATTCTGTCTTGGGGCGACGGATGGGTCTTGGATAGGCTCGAACCGTTGCCCTGGGGCATGCCCCGAAGCTCCTGCAACATCCCGAGCAGGGCCCGGGGCGAGATCCCGGTCCGCCGGAGCACAGTGACGGCCCTGGAGTCAGCCTCAAACTCGGTGTCCCGGGAATAGCCCTTGTCGACCACAGCCTTGGTCAGATCGGTAACCGATCCCTCGAAAGCCTCCGTCATCTGGGCGACTTCGCTGGGCCCCAAGGTCTTGGCCGCGTCGGCTCCGATGCCTACCCAGGCTCCCGTCAACCTGTCCTTTTGGATGGCCTTCACTCCATGATCCAAGGCCACGTGACCAATTTCGTGGGCCAGCACGGCTGCCAGCTCGGCCTCGTTCGTGGTCATTTTCACCAGACCCTTGGTGATGAGGATGAACCCACCGGGCGCCGAGAACGCATTCGCCTCGGGGCTGTCGATGATCAAGAAATGGTACCCGGCATACGTGGGCGGTTGATCGGAGGCCTGCACCAGGGCCTGGCCCACCTCGTTGACGTAGCGGTTGGCGGCCTCGTTGTCCAGTGGTTTACGGTTTTGGAGGATGGTGGCCCCGAAGGCGCGCCCCAAATAGTACTGCTGCAGCGGAGTGAGGTCCTGGTTGGCCTTGTTCACCGATTCCACCGATCGCCCGACCAGTTGGAGCGTCTTGCTGTCGGGAACCAGTTGGCCAAAGTCAAAGGCTGGAAGGGATGAGGTGACCAGCGCCAACCCCGCCGTCCAGCACAAAAAAGGAGATACTCTCATGGGCGGCCTCCATCGGGATCCAACCCCCCGTCGGTGAGGAAGGAATCCAGGTCCTGGTCGGAAAACACAAGGGCCTCCATCTTGTCGATGTCAGCGAAGTCGAGAGTAGGATTTTTCTTTTTGTAGCCTTGTTCAATTTCCTCGGTGAACCCGCGTCCCGCCAACGAGACCTCAGTAGACGAGGCGCCCGAAGCCGCAGCCCCTGCCTTGAGGTTCAGATCCTTGGTGGTGAAGGCTTGGGATCTCACCCAGCCGGTGAGGCCCGAACTCTCGGCCGAAACCCGGGCCCAGCCTGTTTTGCTCTCGAGGATGGTCAGCACAGTGCCGTACGGCACCTTACCCAAGAATTTTGCCGTCGCTGACGGCTGGGCGTACAACGATGCCTCTTTGATTTGAACGGCAGCATTCGCGGCCCACACAGACCACGAAGCCAACAGAAGGAGGGGGATCAAGAATCGCTTCATGGGGCCCACTATAGACCAGAAATGGGCCCCCGTCCAACGCTCTGGAGTTGATGGACTGGCGTTTTTTGGGTATTTTTTCCCGAGGAGGCCTTATGTCCCAATCCTTCGCGGCTGCCGAACAAGCGGCCCTCGTCCAAAAGCGGTTCCTGTACCAGGTTTACGCCTGGATGGGAGGCGCCATCCTGCTCACAGCCTTTGCCGCTTTCTTCACGGCCCAAAGCCCGGCTTTGCTCCAACTCATTTTCGGCAACGGTCGCGGTCTGCCTATCGGCATGATCGTTCTCGTGGTTGCCGAGTTCGGTCTGGTCTGGTACCTTTCCGCCCGGGTCTACGACCTAGCGTTCGAAACCGGCTTAGCATTGTTCGCATTGTACTCGGTGCTCAACGGGGTCACCTTGTCAGTGATCTTCCTGGTCTACACCAGCGGGAGCATCGCCAGTACATTCTTCGTCTGTTCGGCCATGTTCTTCGGCATGAGCCTGTACGGATGGACCACGAAGGCCGACCTGTCCAAGTGGGGCAACATCCTGTTCATGGGACTGATCGGCATCATCATCGCCAGCCTGGTCAACATGTTCCTTCGTTCTGACGTGATGGGCTACATCATCAGCTTCGTCGGCGTCCTGGTCTTTACAGGCCTGACTGCCTACGACACTTGGAAGCTCAAGGAAGCCCGGGAACAGATGGATGGCAACGAGGTGATGATCCGCAAGCTCGGTCTACTGGGTGCTCTGAACCTCTACCTGGACTTCGTCAATCTGTTCCTGATGTTGCTTCGGCTTTTTGGCCGTCGCAACTGACCCATGGAAGGCCCCTCCGAAGCCGCCCGCCGGGAGCTCCTGGAGGGCTCCTTCGATGAAATGACCTCGGTTCTTGCATCGGTCGACGACCAGGGCCTTGTTAAAGCGTTCTTGACCAGCCTCCTCACCCCCTCGGAGAGGCTGGACATCGCCGCCCGGTGGGAGCTGGTCAACCGCATCGACCTGGGGGAAACTCAACGCCGGGTGGCCTCCGAACTCGGAGTGAGCCTTTGCAAGATCACCCGGGGCAGCAAAGAACTCAAGAAGCCCGACTCGGCCTTTAAAGCCATGTTAAGATTGCGGGACCAGCTTTTCATCCAGGAGAATCCCCGTGTTCCATAAACTCTACCCCAGCGTCGCCGAACTCTTGGCCGCCGACTCCCCCCGTCCGGGCATGAAAGTTGCCGGCTGGGTGCGCACCAAACGCGATGCCAAGGACACCGCGTTCCTTGAACTCAACGACGGTTCGTCCCAGGGCAACCTTCAAATTGTAATTGACAAGACCAAGGCGCTCCCTCGGGGGACCCCGGAGGACTGGGAGGCTGTCTTGGCCACCGTCACCACAGGTGCCAGCGTCGAGGTTGCCGGCAACCTTCAGGCTAGCCCCGCCGCAGGCCAAAAGTGGGAGCTGTCGGCCTCAGCCGTGATCGTCCTGGGTTCGGCCGACGCCGAAACCTACCCCCTCCAGAAAAAGCGGCACAGCCTGGAATTTCTGCGGGAGATTGCCCACCTCCGCCCCCGGACGAACACCTTCGGCGCGGTGGCCAGGGTGCGCAACACCCTGGCGTTCGCCATCCACGAGTACTTTCAGAACCTGGGCTTCTTCTATGTGAATACCCCTATCGTCACCGCCAGCGACGCCGAGGGGGCCGGGCAGATGTTCCAGGTGACCACCCTCGACCTCGACAAGGTGCCCAAGGCCCCGGATGGCAAAGTGGACTATGAGAAGGACTTTTTCGGGAAAAAGGCCCACCTCACCGTGTCGGGCCAGCTCAACGGCGAGACCTACGCCACGGCCCTCGGGGGCATCTACACCTTTGGCCCGACCTTCCGGGCCGAGAACTCGAACACCACCCGCCACCTAGCAGAGTTCTGGATGGTCGAACCCGAGGTGAGCTTCCTCGATATTGGTGGCAACATGGATTTGGCCGAGGATTTCCTGAAGTTCGTTTTTGGCCGTGTGCTGGACCGTAACCCCGACGAGATGGCGTTCTTCAATCAATGGGTGGAAAAGGGAGTGGTCGACACCCTCAAGACCGTCGTCCAGAAGCCCTTCGCCCGGATCACCTACACCGAAGCTGTCGACATCCTGGTGAAATCCGGACAGAAGTTCGAATACCCCGTGCAGTGGGGCATCGACCTGCAGAGCGAACACGAACGGTACCTCACCGATGTGGTCTACCAAGGGCCGGTGATCGTCACGGGTTACCCGAAGGGAATCAAGGCGTTCTACATGAAACTCAACGACGACGGCCGGACCGTCAGGGCCATGGATGTTCTGGTGCCCCGGTTGGGAGAAATTATCGGTGGCAGCCAGCGGGAAGAAAACCTGCAAAAACTGGAAGACCGGATCACCGAATTGGGCATGGATGTGGACGACTACCGCTGGTACCTTGACCTTAGGCGATTCGGCACCGTCGTCCATTCGGGTTTCGGCCTGGGTTTCGAACGGCTGGTGCAGTACGTCACGGGCATGGGCAATATCCGAGACGTCATCCCCTTCCCTCGAACCGTTGGCAACGCGGACTTTTAGTGGGGCAGGACGGCTACGAGGGCAGAAAACCCCACGGTCACCAGACCCGCCACCAACAATAGCCGCCGAAGCCGGGGCTCAAGCCCCTCGAGGGTCCGAGAATGGAGAGCGGCATTAAGCCCTGCCAGCAACACGCCCAAAGGAAGGAGCGACTGGAGCCGGGGTTGGACCAAAACAGCTGCCATTAGGGCGAGGATGAGTAACGAATCAAGGATGATGACCACGTGGTAGAGGCCCTTGGCTTCTTTCATCCTTTGATGATACCACCATCTTGGGGAGAGAACCAATGGATTTCACCGACATTGATCGTCTGTATGAAGAAGGTCTCTCCCAGGGCCGCCAGGGTGTCGTGGGTTGCCTTGTTCTGAAATCTGGACAAGTCTTCGCCCAGAGGCGCTCCCCCGACCGAAAGTTGTTCCCTGATTGCTGGGATCTCGTTGGTGGTCACATCGAGCCCGGCGAGACACCCCTTGTGGCACTGGAGAGGGAGTTGTTCGAAGAGACAGGATGGATCCTTGACGAGGTGCTGGGGCTTCGCCGGGTGGTCGATTGGGAGACTCCCGGACCTGACGGCCATCCCAAGAAGAGGCGGGAGTTTGTCTTGGCCGTTTCTGTGGTTGGAAACCGGCAACACCCGCAACTCGAAGTAGGAAAGGTCACCGAGGGGAGGTGGTTTGGAAAAGACGATGTTGAAATATTGAACGAAAACCGACCCGACACCGACCACTATGTCTATGACCTTGTGCTAGAGGAGTTGTCTCGATGCCTCCCCTCCTCCTAGCCGTCCCCAAGAGTCAGCCAATAAACCCTTTCGTATTTCTCAAATTGGAAAATAGTCCATCCTATTTTCCTTCGAGAACTTGATCCCGCAACGATATTGAAGCAAAGAGCAACAATGCTCTTCGTAAAAAATGTGTTTTCGTCCCTACTATTGTAAGCGTCTAGACTTCCCATCTTGACGGCGGGTTGAGACTTCTCTGGAAGGAGAAGCCGATGAAACCCCATCGCAGAACCCCCGAGGAATGGAGATCGATTGTAGACCGCCAGAAAGAGCAAACCCAAACCGACTCCGAGTATGTCCAAGCCCAAGGGGTCGTGGTTGCGAGTCTGCGGACCTGACGGGCTAAGTTCAACAATCATGAAGTGTCCACCACCGGAACCGTGATCATCGAGGTGATGCCGCTAGTACCGTCTTCGGTCTTGCGGGTGATCCTGCCCAACGGGATCCGGCTTGAGGTGACACCTGGCTGGCCCCTGGACCACTTGAGTCGGGTTGTAGACCTTTTTGAGGTTGCTGTGATTCTTAACCTGGATCAAGTCAGGGGCTTTGTTCGCCCCGGAATCACCGACATGCGCAAACAAATTAATGGACTAGCGGCACTGGTACCCGACGGACTGGGACACACCCACTGGCAGTCTCTACCTGTTCGCCGGAATGGCAGACGGGGTTTGAAGGCGCTTTACTGGGATCGCAACGGGTTCTTCCTGTGGCAGAACGAATAGAGGAAGACCGCTTCCCATGGTCCAAAGAAGTCGGACAGGCGCGTTCGATCACTGTAGAGCTGTTGGGCTTGTTGTCGAAAGGGATCGACTTCTGGCGGGCCCATCCCAGGCGGGAGTACGGAAACTAGTAGGAAATGTCAGAAGCGAATTTATACGCAAATTCCTTTCTGCTAGAATTTTGCTATGCAACGGGTCGCCGAGCTGGAACAGGAAGTCTCCCACCTCAAGACCCGCAATGCCAAGCTGGAAGCAGAGATCAAACGCGTTCAGGAAGAGCTTCGGCTGGCCCTCCAGCGCCAGTTCGGCAAATCCAGCGAGAAGCTGGTCGGGCAGGATGAGCTTCCCTTTGAAGACCTGCAGGACGACGAAACCCCCGAGAGTATCGAGACCGTGGTGATCGCTCAGCACGAGCGGCGCAGTAAGGCCGGACGCAAGCGCCTGGCCGATTCCCTTCCCCGGACCGACGTCTTCCATGATCTGAGCGACGCCCAGAAAAGTTGTGCCTGTGGTCACCAGATGACCAAGATCGGCGAGGATATCAGCGAGAAGCTGGTCATGATCCCCGCTAAGGGGTGGGTGGACCGGCACCACCACGCCAA
>Ga0302322_100004945_pt1 | contig 11660 bp, 10 predicted proteins | sample Fen_T0_2_FD_203757 | JGI IMG/M metagenome (GOLD analysis project Ga0302322, IMG submission 203757) | Peat permafrost microbial communities from Stordalen Mire near Abisko, Sweden - Fen_T0_2 | ecosystem: Environmental > Terrestrial > Soil > Wetlands > Permafrost | place: Sweden: Abisko... | reverse complement strand
GAAGCGGGAGGCGAAGGGGGAGGCGACCGCGACCGAGGTCGGCCGCGGGCTTTCCGCGGTCCGCACGATGGGGCGGCCGACGCCGACCGATCGCCTGCCCAGCGATCGCCCTCCTGTCGAGCAATCGCCGATGGACGGTCCGCAGCCTTCAGTGATCGGTGACCTGGCGGTGAGCCGTCTCGATGTTTCACGGGAAACGGGTACTGCGAAGCGGGCTGACAGCGACGGTCCGCTGGACGACGCGCCCCTGGTCGCCTCTGGCGACACTGCCGGGCAGGACGGCGACCGGGGCGTGTCAACGAACTCGGTGGCCGAGACCGCGCTCACGGCACCAGGCCTGCGGCTCTGGGGTGCGGGTCACGACGGCGAGCTGAAGCCGACCTCGGTCATCGGCCGGTGGCGGCCGGAGCGGGCGGACCCCCGTCCGGTGGGCCGGCCGACCGCAGCGCCGACAGCAGCGCCGACCGCAGCGTCGACAGGTGCTGTCGCTGGGGTGGCCGTCACCCGTTCGGAGCAACGAGAGGGGACAGTGGTAGGCGGTACGGACGCGGTTTCCCGTGAAACAACGCCGCAGCCGACACCCGCAGACACCACCCGGACGCAGTCCGGAACTCCGGTCACGGAGGCACTTCAGAAGCGGCAGACTTCTGTCGAGAGCGGAGTGCCGGCTATCGACAGGAGTTCAACCATGCACGAGGTCAACGACATCTCCGAATGGCCGGCGGTGCGTTCGACCGGGGACTTCGCCGGACCGGGGCAGCCGCCGCCACCCGTACCAGCGGGTGTCTGGTACCCGCCCCCGGGGTCGCCGCAACCCTACGACGACGATGAACAGCGCAAGTCGCTGGTCGGGAGCCTTCCTCTCGTGGACGATTCGACACCGCTGGCGGTACAGGTCGCCGAGGACGCCCGACGGCGCATCAGCCTCGTCGGTAAGCCGTTCCCGCCTCCGCCCCGCACCCGCATCCTCACGGTCGCGAACCAGAAGGGTGGCGTCGGCAAGACGACGACCACCGTGAACGTCGCGGCCGCGATGGCGCAGGCCGGCCTGACCGTGCTGGTCCTGGACATCGACCCGCAGGGCAACGCCTCCACGGCGCTGGGGATCGACCACCACGCCGACATCCCGAGCCTCTACGACGTCATCGTCGAAGGCACGCCGCTGGCCGACGTCCTCCAGCCCTGCCCGGACGTGGCGAACCTCTGGTGCGCCCCCGCGACGATCGACCTCGCCGGCGCCGAGATCGAGCTCGTCTCGATGGTGGCGCGCGAGATGCGGCTGCAGAAGGCGTTGGACGCCTATCTCGACGAGCGGCACGAGCAGGGGCTGCCGCAGATCGACTACATCTTCATCGACTGCCCGCCCAGCCTGAGCCTGCTCACCATCAACGCCTTCGTGGCCGCCACCGAGGTCTTCATCCCCATCCAGTGCGAGTACTACGCGCTGGAGGGCCTCTCCCAGCTCCTCAAGCACATCGATCTCATCCGCGGACACCTCAACCCGAGGCTCCACGTGTCGACAATCCTCCTGACGATGTACGACGGGCGGACCCGCCTCTCCGCGCAGGTGGCGGACGAGGTCCGGGCCCACTTCTCGGACGTCGTCGTCCGTACCACCGTCCCGCGCTCCGTCCGGATCTCCGAGGCCCCCAGTCACAGCCAGACCGTGATGACGTACGACCCCGCGTCGAGCGGTGCCCTGTCGTACCTGGAGGCCTCGCGCGAGCTGGCGGAGCAGGTCCTGCACTGGGGCCACGAAGTGACCCTGGAGGAGCACGCGTGAGTGAGAAGCGCAGAGGTCTGGGCCGCGGCCTGGGCGCCCTGATCCCGAGCAACGCCGCCCCGGTCACCCGCCCCCTCGGCGACCGCCCGGTGGACGTGTTCTTCCCCGGCCGTGACGCCGAGGGCGAGGAACTCGGTCGGGGTGAGCCCGGAGCGGGCGAGCCCGGTCCGTCCACCCTCACCGTGCTACCCGGCGGACGGCTGGTCCCGGTCGGGACGCAGCCCGGCAGCGCCCCCCACCGTCCCGTCGGCAACCCGCCTGCCGGCCCGGCCACGGGTCTCACCGGCGCCCCGACGGCACCGGCCACCGCCCCCACGAGCGCTCCCGGGTCCACCGGCGCCCCCGGCGTCGAGGCCCCCGTCGCCCTCCTGCGCGGGCCCGGCGTCCCGCAGCCGGCCCGGGATCCGTCGACCGGGCCAGGTGCCGGCCCCGCAGCGCTCGGCGCCCCCACGTCGCTCCAGGCCCCTCCCACCGGCCCCGGCCCGGCACCCGCCGGCCTGCCGGCGGACCGGGCCCCCGCACCTCCGCCGCCCCCGGCGTTCGTGCCGGAGCCCGTCGCTGCGGTCGTCCCCGGGGACGGTCTCGTCCCGGTCCCGGGTGCCACCTTCGCCGAGCTTCCGCTGGGCTCCATCCGGCCCAACCCGAAGCAGCCGCGCCAGGTCTTCGACGAGGAGGAGCTCGCCGAGCTCGTCCACTCCATCCAGGAGGTCGGCGTCCTGCAGCCGGTCGTCGTCCGCCGGGTGGCGGACGAGGACGGCGAGGCCCGCTTCGAGCTCATCATGGGCGAGCGGCGGTTGCGGGCCACCCGCGAGGCCGGGCTGGAGCGGATCCCGGCGATCGTCCGGGACACCCAGGACGACGCGCTGCTGCGCGACGCGCTGCTGGAGAACCTGCACCGCAGCAACCTGAACCCGCTCGAGGAGGCTGCGGCCTACCAGCAGCTCCTGGACGACTTCGGCTGCACCCACGAGGAGCTGGCCGGTCGGATCGGCCGCTCCCGCCCGCAGATCAGCAACACCCTCCGGCTGCTCAAGCTGCCCGCGCTGGTCCAGCGGCGGGTCGCCGCCGGCGTCCTGTCCGCCGGTCACGCCCGGGCACTGCTCGGCCTCGAGGACCAGGCAGGGATGGAGCGGCTCGCCCAGCGCATCGTCGCCGAGGGGCTCTCCGTGCGGGCCGTGGAGGAGATCGTCGCCCTCGGCGATGGTCCGGTGGCCAAGCCGGCCAAGCGGCGTCCGCGGGCGGGCGCGCACACGTCCGAGCTGGACGACCTGGCGGCGCGTCTGGGCGACCGGCTCGACACCCGGGTCGCGATCGCGCTCGGTCGCAGCAAGGGCCGGCTCAGCATCGACTTCGCCAGCGTCGAGGACCTCAACCGGATCATCGCCCTGCTGGGTCCCGACATGCGGGGGGCGTTCAACTCCTGACGCACGCACATCGGCCCGGCCCCGGGGCTTCACACCTCGGGGGCCGGGCCGATCCGTTCGTCGGGACGGGTGGAGCGGGCAGTCAGCCGAGCGTCGCCGGCGCGACGGCGACCTCGACGAGCCGGCGGTACAGCGGCCCGCACTCCTCGCCGGCGGCGGCGACCGCCTGGGGCAGGAGCGACGTCTCGGTCATGCCCGGGGCCACGTTGACCTCGAGGAACCACGGCCGGCCGTCCGGGTCGACGATGAGGTCCGTGCGGGACAGGTGGCGCAGCCCGAACGCCCGGTGGGCGAGCAGCGCCACCTGGGCGACGGCGTCCGCCGTGGCCGACGTCAGCCGGGCCGGGGCGAAGAACTCGGTCGAGCCGGCCACGTACCGCGCGTCGTAGTCGTAGACCCCGCCGTCCGCCACGATCTCGACGGCGGGCAGGACGCGAGGGCCGTCCCCGGTGTCGACGACGCTGACGGCCAGCTCGACGCCCGTGACGAACCGCTCCACGAGCGCGACGTCCCCGTAGGCGAAGCAGGCGACCATCGCCCGGGGCAGCTCCGACGCCTGGCGCACCACGGTGACGCCGAGCGCGGAACCGCCCCGGGCCGGCTTGACGACCAGCGGCAGCCCCAGCCGGTCCACGATGGCCGACAGCACGCCCTTGGCGCCCAGCTCCCGGAAGGTGCCGTGCGGCAGCGCCACGGAGTCGGGCGTGGCCAGGCCGGCGTCCCGGGCGACCGACTTGGCCACCGGTTTGTCCCAGGCACGCCGGCAGGCCGCGGGCGTCGAGCCGACGTACGCCACACCGAGCAGGTCGAGGACGTCGCGGACGGCGCCGTCCTCGCCGCTGGCGCCGTGCAGCAGCGGCCACACCACGTCGACGCCCGGGCTGCTGACGTCGGCGAGGAGGCCGGCGTCGACGTCCCGCTCGACGGTCCGGCAGCCGGCGTCGCGCAGAGCCTCCGCGACCCGGCGGCCGGAGCGCAACGAGACGTCCCGCTCGTGGGAGAGCCCGCCCGCCAGGACGAGGACGCGGGGCGTGCTGCTGTCGTCGATCACGTGAGCCTCGCTCGGTCGGGCCGGGTCAGGTGAGGTCGGGGGAGGGGAAGTCCACACCGTGGCGGGCGCCCGCCGTACCGGTGCCGGGCCCGAAGGTGTCCAGCATCTCCAGCTCGGCGTCGACGACCCCCGCGAGCCGCCGCACCCCTTCGCGGATGCGCTCCGGGGTGGGGTAGCAGTACGAGAGCCGGGCGTTGCGGCGCCCCTGCCCGTCCGCGTAGAAGGCCGTGCCGGGCACGTAGGCGACCCGCTCGGTGACGGCGCGCGGGAGCATCGCGGTGGCGTCCAGCCCCTCCGGCAGGGTCACCCAGACGTAGAAGCCGCCCTGCGGCGTCGTCCAGCGGGCCCGCGGCATCAGGTCGGCAAGGGCGCTGAGCGTGGCCTGGGCGCGCTCGGCGTACAGCGCGCGGAACACCGTCACCTGGTGCCGCCAGTCGTGCGCGTCCAGGTAGCTCGCGACGGCCAGCTGCGCGAACGAGCTCGGACACAGGATGGCGGCCTCGCTGGCGAGCACCAGCTTCTCCCGGACGGCGTGCGGGGCCACCGCCCAGCCGACCCGGAAGCCCGGCGCGAACGTCTTGGAGAACGAGCCGAGATAGAGCACGCCGTCGGGGTTGAGGGAGTGCAGCGACGGGAGCGGGTCCCCGTGGAACCCGAGCAGGCCGTACGGGTCGTCCTCGATGACCAGGACGCCGTACCGCCGGGCGATCTCGACGACGCGCGGACGGCGCTCGGCCGAGAGCGTCACGCCGGCCGGGTTGTGATGGTTGGGCACGGTGTACAGCAGCTTGACCCGGCGACCGGCGCGTGAGAGCGCGGCGAGCGTCTCCTCCAGCGCCTCGGGGATCAGGCCGTCGTCGTCGAGCGGCACGTGGACGACGTCCGCCTGGTAAGCCCGGAACACACCCAGCGCGCCTACGTAGCTGGGCGCCTCCGCGACGACGACGTCGCCGGGGTCGACGAAGATCCGGGTGACGAGGTCGAGCGCCTGCTGCGAGCCGGTGGTGACGACGATGTCGTCCGGGTGGGCGAGCACGTGCTGGGGCGCCATCACGTCGATGATGCGCTCGCGCAGGCCGGGGTCGCCCTGCCCGGACCCGTACTGCAGTGCCACGGTGCCCCGTTCGGCCACCAGGCGGCCCAGGGTCTCGGCGACGACGTCCATGGGGAGCGCGGTGAGGGCCGGCATGCCGCCGGCCAGCGAGACGACCTCGGGCCGGCTCGCGACGGCGAACAGCGCCCGGATCTCGGACGCCGTCATGCCGCGGGTGCGCTGGGCGTACGCGTCGACCCACCGGTCCAGCCGGGAGCCGTGCGGCAGGTGCGTCGGCGGGGCGGCGGCCGCAGACGGACCTCCTGTCGCACCCCGGTCGGTGTTCATCGTCATCGCGGCACTTCCGACCACCTCGGGCATCTGCTGACCTCCTTCCGACCGGAACGGCTCCGACACCGGAGCGCTCATACGAAGAACACGTGGCGTGCCCTTCACCATCGATCACACTCTGCGTACCCTTACAGGGTGGCAGGTCGCCCCCGCGACCGCCGCCCCGTTCCAAGGGAGTCTCAGGGAGTGTCGCATGCGACTGGCTCGACGGGTCGCTGCCGGCTTGGTGCTCGGAGCTGTCATCGGCTTCCTCGTCGCGTTGCTGCGCCCGCGCGGCGTCCCCGCGGCGCGGATGCGCCCGGTGCCGCCCCCGCCGCGCACCACGACGAGCAGCACCGGCAGCACCGGCAGCACGGATGGTCCGTCACCGACCGTCATCAATGATCCGGCCACCCGACCCCTGGTCATCCCTCGCCCCGCACCACAGAGCGTCACCGGAGGCACCGCCTGATGGGCCGTAGGCTCGCGCCGCTCACGCTCGACACGCTCCCCGACCTGCCGTCGCCCTGCCGCAAGTGCATCGTGTGGGAGCTCGACCCGGTGGCCGCCCGGCGCGCCGCGGAGGCCGGTGACACCGCCTTCGAGAAGGAGGCCTGGGTCTCGGCCACCCTGCTGGAATGGGGGTCGTGCGGGCGGCTCGCGTACGTCGACGAGCAGCCGGCCGGGTTCGTGCTTTACGCGCCGCCCGCCTTCGTGCCGCGGTCGCTGTCGTTCCCCACGTCGCCGGTCAGCGCCGACGCGGTGCTCCTCATGACGGCGCGGGTGCTGCCCGAGTACACCGGCGGGGGCCTCGCCCGGATGCTCATCCAGGCCGCCGCCAAGGACCTCACCCGCCGCGGGGTGAAGGCCGTCGAGGCCTTCGGGCTCGGTACCGGCAACGCCGCGGGCGTCGCGGAGCTCCCCGGCGAGCCGAGCGGCACCTGCCTCGTGCCGGCGGACCTGCTGCTCGCCGTCGGGTTCAAGACCGTGCGGCACCACCGCCGCTACCCGCGGCTGCGCCTGGAGCTCAAGACGGCGCTGTCGTGGCGCGAGGACGTCGAGCAGGCCCTGGAGCGCATCCTGGGCAGCGTGCGTGCACCGGCCCTGACGAGCACGCAACACTCGTAGGTGCGCCCTGGGGCGCCGGCACACGTGCGGAGTGACCATGCAGGGTTGAACCGGTGGGGCTGGTTCAGCCCTGCATGGTCACTCCGCACGTGTCAGTTGCGGCCGGCGAGGGAGAGGACGTCGTCCAGGTGGAGGGTGCCCGTCTTGGCGTCCTCGTCACCCAGGTACAGGCGCTGGATCGCGATGACGAGTGCCTCGGCGACCGCGTCCCGGAAGTCGGGGCGCCCGAGCAGGTCTCGGTCGACGGGGCTGGTCAGGTAGCCGATCTCGACCTGGACGGCCGGCATCTTCGTCAGCCGGACCATGTCGATGGTGCAGGCGTGCGTGCGCAGGTCGACCAGGCCCGTGCGGGCGGTCACCTCGCTCTGCACCAGCTCGGCCAGCCGGGCGCCGACCGCGGACCGGGAACCGACCCGCGAGTCGCCCCAGTAGAAGCTGGCGACGCCGGACGGCACCGGCGAGGCGTGCCCGTCGCAGTGGAGCGACAGCACGACGTCCGCCCGGACCTCGTCGGCCAGGGCGGCGCGCGTCGCGCTCTCGGGTCCGTTGCCCGCGCCCCGGGTGAGGACGGCGACGACACCGGTGGCGGCGAGGCGGCCCTCGACCCGGGCGGCGATGTCGTAGGCGACGTCCGCCTCGGCCACCCCGGCGACGCAGATGCCGGGATCGGAACCGCCGTGGCCGGGGTCGATGACGACGACCTTGCCGGCGAGGCTCACGCCCGCCCCGGCGACGTCCGCCTGCTGGCGCAGCGCCCACGGGTCGCCGCCGCCCACGGCCCGCGCGAGCGCCGACATGGCCCGCAGGGTCGCCGGACCGCAGAGCCCGTCCGCCTGCAGCCCGAGACCACGTTGCAGCTCCCGCAGGGCGGCCTCGGTGCGGTGTCCGAAGATCCCGTCGACCGGGCCGGCGAACACCCCGAGGACGACGAGGCGCTCCTGCAGCGCGGCGACGTCGTCCCCGCGCATCAGGTGCCCGGGCGTGAAGAGGAGGATCCGGTCACCGAGGGCCCAGCGGGCGCCGTCGAGCACCCTGGACGTCTGGGTGCCCACGATGCCGTCGGCGACGAGCCCGCGCACCTGCTGGAACGCCTTGACGGCCTGCTCCAGCCCGGCGTCGAAGGCCGCGCCGTCCGCCACCACGGGCAGCTGGACGCCGGCACGGGTGAGCAGGTCACGAAGGGCGGCCACCCGCGGGCCGTGGTCCCCCCGACGCAGTGCCCCGGCTTCCCCGGGAGCTGGGCTGTCGGTCACCGCGGGTCAGACCAGCCAGTCCGACAGCTCGCGGAGCAGGGCGGCCTTCGGCTTGGCACCCTGGATGGTCTTGACCAGCTCGCCGCCCGCGATGACGGCGAGGGTCGGCAGCGCGGTCACGCCGTAGCGGGCCGCCACGACGGGGTTCTCGTCCGTGTTGATCTTCACGATGCGGATCTTGGCGGCGTGGGTCGCCGCGATCTCGTCCAGGATGGGGGAGACCTGCCGGCAGGGGGCGCACCAAGGGGCCCAGAAGTCCACGACGACGGGAAGTTCGGACGACAGCACCTCGGTCTCGAAGGTGGCATCGGTGACGACCGCGGCGGTCATGGCATCTCCTTGGCAGAACGGGTGCGTTAACGGGGTGCTGGACTGAGTCTGACGTACGTCGGCCGACGGGGCCGGATGACGGGGAACCCGGTACCCGGTCGGCCGGGCGAGCGAGCGATCAGGCTCGCGCCGGTGACGACCGGGTGGTGGTAGGGACGGTCGGTGGCCTGGTCCGTGGCCCGGGGCGGCGGCCTCGGGCGATGACGGCGGCCTCAGGCGATGACGGCGGCCGCGATGATGGCCGCGGAGTGGGCGGCGCCGGGACGTTCCTGGTCGCCCTCGTCGGCCAGGGCCGCCAGGTACCGCTCGGCGTCGAGCGCGGCGGCGCACCCGGACCCGGCCGCGGTGATCGCCTGCCGGTACTCGTGGTCCACCACGTCACCGCAGGCGAACACGCCGGGCAGGTCCGTCCGCCCGGACCGCCCGTGGACGACGACATAGCCGGCGGCGTCCAGCTCCAACTGGTCGCGGAAGAGGTCCACCCGCGGGTCGTGCCCGATCGCCACGAAGAGCCCGGTCACGGGGAGCGTGCGCTCGGCACCGGTGACGGTGTCCCGCAGCAGCAACCCGGACATCTTGGCGTCGCCGAGGACGTCGACGACCTCGCTGTTCCAGGCGAAGGAGATCTTGGGATCGGCGGCGGCGCGCGATGACATGATCTTCGAGGCGCGGAGCGTGTCGCGACGGTGCACCAGCGTCACCGAGCGGGCGAACCGGGACAGGAAGGTGGCCTCCTCGACCGCGGAGTCACCGCCCCCGACGACCGCGATGTCCTGGTCGCGGAAGAAGGCGCCGTCGCAGGTGGCGCACCAGCTGACCCCGCGGCCCGACAGCCGCTTCTCGCTCTCCAGGCCGAGCTCCCGGTACGAGGACCCGGTCGCGATGATGACCGCCCGGGCGCGGTGCGTGGTGATCCCGCCCCACTGCTCGTCGCCGGTGTCGACCTCCTTGATCTCACCGGACAGCCGCACGGCGACGACGTCCTCGGGGACCAGTTCGGCCCCGAAGCGCTCGGCCTGACCGCGCAGGTTCTCCATCAGGTCCGGGCCCTGGATCCCGGCGGGGAATCCCGGGAAGTTCTCCACCTCGGTCGTGTTCATCAGCGCGCCACCTGCGGTGACGGACCCTTCGAACACCAACGGGCGCAGATCCGCCCGCGCGGCGTAGATCGCCGCCGTGTATCCCGCCGGCCCCGATCCGATGATGATGACATCCCGGACGTCGCTCACGTCGCCTCCTGCTCGCTGTGCCTCGGCCCGCTCGTGCCGGGCATCGGGCAGAACCGATCCTAGGCGTCCGGTGTTCCCCGGGCCGCCCGCCTCGCTACTGGGGAACGGACTTGAACGCCAGCGGGGTCTCCTTGCCGGACGTGCACTGGCGCGATACCACCCAGACGTCGAACCCGCCGACGCGGCCCGGCAGCACGATGATCGCGGCGTCGCGCCCCTGGTAGCGGCCCAGGTCGACGGCGATCGGCCGGCGGTCCTTCTCACCGAGCCCGACCAGGCAGGACTCCAGCCGCGCGGGTTCGGCGACCGTCCCGGCGGTGGCCACGGGGGACGCCGCGGCGGCGGACGCCGAGACCGAGGCCGAGGCCGACGACGGCTTGCCGGACGCCGACCCGCTCGAAGCGGCGGCGCCGGGGACCCCGAGCAGGGTGCGGACCATCGGCACCAGCGTCGAGGCGGTGTAGTCGTGCCCGGTGGTGGACACCAGGCTGCGCCGGGACGTGCCGGGCAGGTCGAGCTGGCCCGATCCGGAGTCGTCGTCCCCGTTGAGCAGGACGAACGCGCCCCCGGCCGACCCGGCGAGCACGAGCACGGCGGCCGCGGCCCCGAGCAGGAGCGGGCGGCGTCGCCGTCCGGCGTCCTTGTCCTCGGTGCGGACGTCGCGCCGGCTGCGCACCGACGCGCGGACCACGCGCCCCACCCGCAGCGGCACCGGAGCGGTGTCGGGACCGGCGGGTTCGGGCTCGTCGAGGAAGGCCTTCCAGGCGGCGGTCGGGGCCTCGTCGAAGCTCATGGACGGCGGCGGCGACGGTGGCAGCACCGCCGCCGGCGTCGTCGCCGGGACCGGTGCGCTCGCCGGCTCGGCGACGGGAGCAGGGGTGACGGGAGCCGCGGCGACGGGAGCAGGTTCGACGGGGGCCGGGGTGACGGCCCGGGGAACGGTCGGCTGGACCGCGGTGGCGTCCGCGTCGTACCCGTCGACGGGGTAGCCCCCGGTCTGGTGGTACGCGCCGGTCGAGGGGTAGGCGCCGGTCGAGGGGTAGGCATCGGGGGTCGCGTAGCCGCCAGGGGCGGCGAACCCATCAGGAGCGGAGTACGCGTCAGGCGAGTACGCCTCGCCGGAGTACGTGCCGCCGTAGGGCTGGACACGGTCTGCGGTAGCGGGGTCGGGCGCCGCGTAGGGGCCGGGCCGCAGCAGGGGCGCCTCGAACCCACGCCCGGGGGCGACAGCCGGCGGCGGGACGCCCGCATCGGCCGAGGTCGACGCGGCAGCCGAGCTCAGGGCCGAGGTCGCAGCCGAGGCCGGGTACGCCCCGCCGGGCGGGGTGCCGGCGGGCAGGTCGAACCAGCCTGTCGTCCCGCCGGCGCCGGAACCGGCGTCCACGGTGCGGTGGCGGTTGATGGCCTCGGCGGCCAGCGCACCCTCGAGCCGCAGCCACACGTCCGGCGGCATGGGCCCGGGGTCGGGGGTGAAGAGGAGCCGGCGGACGCGCTCGGCGTCCGCGAGGAGACCCTCGCAGAGCACGCACCCCATCACATGGGCCTCGACGGACCGGGCCACGTCGGCGGGGAGGACCTCGGCCGCGAGGTCCGCCAGCTGGTCGGTGTCGGGATGGCGTTCGGGCACGAAGCTGCTCACCGTCCGCCTCCACTCGTCGTCGGGCCGGGCGACCCCACCGCCCGGGTTTCCGGCGGTCCGACGTGTGAGGACCGGGGTTGGTTCCCTGCGGCGGCGGACGATGTTCCCACGGGCGGCCCGACCCCGAGGAGTCGGGCCAGTTCGGTCCGGCCACGCGAGCACCGGGACTTGATCGTCCCCTCCGCCACCCCGAGGACGGCGGCTGCCTCGGCGACGGACAGTTCCTGCAGGTCGACGAGGACGATCGCCAACCGTTGCTGCTCGGGGAGCCTGGCCAGCGCCGCGTGGACGATGATCCGCGCCTCCACCGCCGCCTGGTCGTCGCGCGAGGTGGAGATCTCCAGGTCGCCCAGGGGCACGCTGGGCCGTGCCTTGCGCCGCCGGACCCGGTCGAGGCACGCGTTGACCACCACCCGGTGGAGCCAGGTGGTCACCGCGGCCTCGCCCCGGTAGCTCGCGG
>Ga0302322_100004944_pt1 | contig 11660 bp, 10 predicted proteins | sample Fen_T0_2_FD_203757 | JGI IMG/M metagenome (GOLD analysis project Ga0302322, IMG submission 203757) | Peat permafrost microbial communities from Stordalen Mire near Abisko, Sweden - Fen_T0_2 | ecosystem: Environmental > Terrestrial > Soil > Wetlands > Permafrost | place: Sweden: Abisko... | reverse complement strand
TCGACAAGGCCACGCAGCAGGAGCTCACGCGCGGCGAGAAGCTGGTCGAGATCCTGAAGCAGGGCCAGTACGTGCCCCAGCCGGTCGAGCAGCAGATCTCGATCATCTACGCCGGCACGAGCGGCGGTCTCGACGACGTGCCTTCGAAGCAGGTGCAGGAATTCGAGAAGAACTACCACGTCTACATGGCCGAGAAGCACAAGGCCGTGCTGGACGAGATCCGCACGACCAAGAACGTCAGCGACGCCGCGCGCGCCGCGATGGACGCGGCCATCAAGGCGGTCAAGGCCCAGATGCAGATCGGCGCGAAGAGCTAGGACCATGGCCTCGATCCGCGACCTCAGGAACCGCATCAAGTCCGTCGGGAGCATCCGGCAGATCACGCGCGCCATGGAGATGGTCGCGACGACGAAGCTGCGTCGCTTCCAGGACAAGGCGGTCTCGTCGCGGCCCTACGCGCAGGAGATCGCCGGCCTCGTCGGACGCCTGGCGGCGACGCTCGGCGACGACGTCTCCGACCGGCCGCTCTTCCGTGCGGGCGCGGGCGCGCGCGTCGCGATCCTGCTCGTCTCCTCCGACCGCGGACTGTGCGGCGCCTACAACTCGAACCTCTTGCGCATGCTCGAGCACTGGCGCCAGGCCAATCCGGGCGTCGAGGCCGACTACTGGGTCTACGGCCGCAAGGGCTACCAGTACCTGCAGCGCCGCGGCCGTCCGATCGAGCGCTTCCTCGTCGATCCCGTGCTGGAGAAGGTCGACTACCGCGCTGCCGCGCGCACGGCGCGCACGCTGGTCGAGGCCTTCCAGTCGGGCAAGTACTCGAAGGTGCTGGTCTTCTACACCGCCTTCGAGTCGGTCGTGAAGTACGTGCCGACGCAGGTGCAGCTGCTGCCTGTCGCGCGCACGCTCGGCACGGACAAGGCCGCGGCCGCAGCCGACACGCTGCTCGAGCCCGATGCCGCCACGATCTTCGATCGCATCGTGCCGCGCTACCTCGAGACGCGCGTCTACAACGCGCTGCTCGAATCGCTCACGAGCGAGTACGCCAGCCGGCGCGTCTCGATGAAGAACGCCACCGACGCGGCCAAGACGATCGGGAACGTGCTCAAGAAGATCTACAACCGCAAGCGCCAGGAAAACATCACCAAGGAGCTGCTCGACATCGTCGGCGGCGCCGAGGCCGTGAAGTAGCGAACCCCAGCCATGACGACCACACTCTCCAAGACCACCGGTACCATCGCCCAGATCTTCGGGCCCGTCGTCGACGTGCGCTTCCCGGCCGGGTCGCTGCCGCCGATCTACAGCGCCCTCTCCGTCACGGACGAGAAGGCGGGCATCAGCGTCGTGCTCGAGGTCTCGCAGCACCTCGGCAACGACGTCGCGCGCTGCGTCGCGATGTCCACGACCGACGGCTGCCGGCGCGGCATGGCCGTCGTCAACACGGGCGGCCCGATCAGCGTGCCCGTCGGCGAGCGCACCAAGGGCCGGCTCTTCGACCTGCTCGGCAAGCCGCTCGACACGCTCACCAAGGGCGATCTCAAGGCCGGCGAGACCTGGCCGATCCACCGCCCCGCTCCGGCCTTCGACCAGCAGGAGGCCATCTCCGAGGTCTTCGAGACGGGCCTCAAGGTCGTCGACCTGCTCTGCCCCTTCGCCAAGGGCGGCAAGATCGGCCTGTTCGGCGGCGCCGGTGTCGGCAAGACCGTGCTGATCCAGGAGCTGATCCGCATCACGGCCGTCGAGAAGGGCGGCTTCAGCGTCTTCTGCGGCGTGGGCGAGCGCACGCGCGAGGGCAACGACCTGTGGCTCGAGATGAGCGAGGCTCAGTACAAGACGCCGGACGGCAAGACCGCGAGTGTGATCGACAACGCCGTGCTGGTCTTCGGCCAGATGAACGAGCCGCCCGGCGCGCGTCTGCGCGTGGCGCTCTCGGGCCTGACGATGGCCGAGTACTTCCGCGACGTGAAGGGCCAGGACGTGCTGCTCTTCGTCGACAACATCTTCCGCTTCGTGCAGGCCGGCTCGGAAGTCTCCGCGCTGCTCGGCCGCATGCCGAGCGCGGTCGGCTACCAGCCCACGATGGCGAGCGAGATGGGCGCGCTGCAGGAGCGCATCACCTCGACCAAGAAGGGCTCCGTGACCTCCATGCAGGCCGTGTACGTGCCGGCCGACGACATCACCGACCCGGCACCGGTCGCGACCTTCGCTCACCTCGACTCGACCATCATCCTCGACCGCGCGATCGCCGAGCTCGGCATCTACCCGGCCGTCGACCCGCTCAAGTCGACCTCGCGCATGCTCGACCCGCAGGTCGTGGGCGAGGAGCACTACAACGTGGCGCGCGAAGCGCAGCGCATCCTGCAGCGCTACGCCGACCTGAAGGACATCATCGCCATCCTCGGCATCGAGGAGCTCCCCGAGGAGGACAAGCGCCTCGTGGCGCGCGCGCGCCGCATCCAGCGCTTCCTCAGCCAGCCGTTCTTCGTGGCCGAGCAGTTCACCGGCACGCCGGGCGTCTTCGTCCCGCGCTCCGAGACGGTGCGCGGCTTCAAGGAGATCATCGAGGGCAAGCACGACGACGTGCCCGAGGGCGCCTTCATGTACCAGGGCGGCATCGACTCGGTGGTCGAGCGCGCGAAGAAGATGAAGGGCTGAGCGATGGCCGGCACCCTCACCTTGCGCGTGATCACGCCCGAGCGCATCGCGCTCGACACGCAGGTGCAATCCGTGCGCATCCCCGGCGCGGACGGCTCGATGGGCATCCTGCCGCGCCACGCGCCGATGGTCGCGGCGCTCGACACGGGCCTCTTGCACTACCGCATCGACGGCCAGGAGCATCTGCTCTTCGTCTCGGGCGGCTTCGCGGAGGTGCGCGGCGAGAACCTGCGCGTCGTGACCGAGGCCGGCGAGAAGCCCGCCGAGATCGACGCGGCGCGCGCCAAGGAAGCCGAGAAGCGTGCGCGCGAACGCCTCGACGGCAAGCTCGCCCCCGGCGAGCCGGTCGACCTCGAACGCGCCGAAGCGGCCTTGCGCCGCGCCATCTGGCGCCTGCGCGCCGTCGAATACTCGAGTCAATGAACATGAGTGCACCCGCTGGCGGAACGACTTCCCGAACCGACTGGCGGCGCACGCACCACTGCGGCGCGCTGCGCAAGTCCGACGTGGGCGCGCGTGTCACGCTCAACGGCTGGGTGCACGCCCGGCGCGACCACGGCGGGATCTACTTCGTCGACCTGCGCGACCGCTACGGCATCACGCAGATCGTGCTCGGGCCCGAGCAGGCCGACGCCGCGCGTCTGGGCTCGGAGTTCACCGTCTCCGTCACGGGCAAGGTCGTCGCGCGCGAGCCGCAGAACGTCAACCCCGAGCGCGCGACGGGCGAGATCGACGTGCAGGTCGAGCGCCTCGAGATCCTCTCGCGCTCCGAGCTGCCGCCCTTCACGATCGAGGACGAGAACGTCGCGCTCGAGACGCGCTTCAAGTACCGCTACATCGACCTGCGCCGGCCGGCGATGCAGAAGAACCTGATCCACCGCTCGCGCTTCATCAACGCCATGCGGCGCGCCTTCGAGCGCCAGGAGTTCGTCGAGGTCGAGACGCCGATCCTGACGCGCGCCACACCCGAGGGCGCACGCGACTACCTCGTTCCGAGCCGCGTGCACGCGGGCAAGTTCTACGCGCTGCCGCAGTCCCCGCAGCTCTTCAAGCAGATCCTGATGGTCGCGGGCCTCGACCGCTACTTCCAGGTCGCGCGCTGCTTCCGCGACGAGGACCTGCGCGCCGACCGCCAGCCCGAGTTCACGCAGCTCGACATGGAGATGAGCTTCGTCGAGGAGGACGACATCTTCGCCACCTGGGAGCGCGTCCTGCAGGAGACCTTCCGCGAGGCGATGCAGCTCGAGATCCAGGTTCCGTTCCCGCGCATGAGCTGGAACGAGTCGATGGAGCGCTTCGGCAACGACAAGCCCGACATGCGTTTCGGCATGGAGCTCAAGGACGCCGCCGCCTGGGCCAAGGACTCCGAGTTCGTGGTCTTCAAGGGCGCGCTCGCCGAGGGCGGCCGCGTGATGGCGATCGTCGTGCCCGCGGCGCAGGCGCTCTCGCGCAAGGACATCGAGGCGCTCGAGGAACTGGCCAAGGGTTCGGGCGCCAAGGGGCTCGCCTACTGGAAGGCTGCCGCCGCCGGCGGCTCCGGTCCGCTGGCGCGCTTCTGCGCGGGCGAGCGCGCCCCGGCGCTGATGAAGCTGCTCGGCGCCGCCGAGGGCGACACATGCCTCTTCATGGCCGGCAAGCAGAACCTCGTCTGGCGCGTGCTCGGCGAATTGCGCAACAACCTCGGCAAGCGCTTCGGCCTGGCCAAGGGCAGCTGGCGCTTCACCTGGGTCACGAGCTTCCCGATGTTCGAGTTCGACGAGCAGGCCGGGCGCTGGTACTCGGCGCACCACCCGTTCACGGCGCCGGTCGACTGGAACCTGGGCGGGGAGAAGCCGGACCTGTCCACGCTCGTCAGCCGCGCCTACGACCTCGTGCTCAACGGCTGGGAGCTCGGCTCGGGCTCGGTCCGGATCCACCGCTCCGACGTGCAGCAGAAGGTCTTCTCGATCCTCGGGATCGGCCCCGAGGAGCAGCAGAAGAAGTTCGGCTTCCTGCTCGAGGCGCTCTCCTACGGCGCGCCGCCGCACGCGGGCTTCGCGGTCGGGCTCGATCGCCTGACGGCGCTCAGCCTGGGACTCGACAACATCAGGGATATGCTGGCCTTCCCGAAGACCACGTCGGCGACCGACCTGATGTGCGAAGCGCCCTCCGAGGTCGGCCCCGAGCAGCTCTCCGAGGTCCACATCCGCACAGCCGTTCCGCCGCCGCCGAAGCCGGCTTGAAGAGCGCCCGTCTGGCGCGCCCGGCGCGGGGGTACTATGCTCAACGGATCGCACACCCTCCCGCCCCTCGCCAAGGACCTGAGTGACCACTGACTATCGCGTAAACCGGCAGATCCGCATCCCCGAAGTCCGTCTGATCGATCAGAACGGGGCGCAGATCGGCGTGATCGCCACCGCCGAGGCCATGAAGATGGCCGAGGTCGCCAAGCTCGACCTGGTCGAGGTCTCGCCGATGGCCAAGCCGCCGGTGTGCCGCATCCTCGACTTCGGCAAGTTCAAGTACGCGCAGGCCAAGAAGGAACGCGGCCACCACAGTCGCGCTTCGCAGCTGAAGGAGCTGCGCGTGCGCCCCGCGATCGACAAGCACGACCTCGAGTACCGGCTCGATGCCGGACGCAAGTTCCTCGAGCAGGGCCACAAGGTGCAGGTCGTGTGCATCTTCCGCGGCCGCCAGATGGCGCACCCCGAGCACGGCTACGCAGTGATGAAGAAGGTGGCCGAGAACCTGGGCGACATCTGCAAGATCGAGAGCCAGGCACGCCTGCTCGGCAAGCGCATGACCATGCTCTTGTCGCACAAGTAGCGCGGACGGAGCGCGCGGGATGAAGCGCAGCTCCCCGGCGCTGGTGCTGCTGCTCTCGGGGGTCGTGCTCGCGGCGTGGACCTGGGGCACGTGGGGCGACGTGCAGGTCGACTACGGCGGCGAGGTGTATGCAGCCTGGCGCGTGTCGCAAGGCGCCGCGTTGTATCGCGACGTCGCGTATTTCACCGGGCCGCTCTCGCCCTGGCTGAACGCGCTCTGGTTCAAGCTCTTCGGCGTCGGGATCTGGACGCTGTACGTCGTGAACCTGGCGCTCGCCGTGCTCGACACGGCGCTCGTGTATGCGCTCGTGCGGCGCCTCGCGGATCGCTTCACGGCGACGGCGGCGGGCCTCGTGTTCCTGGTGCTCTTCGCCTTCGGCCGCTTCGAGTACCTGAACGACTCGAACTACATCGCGCCGTATTCACACGAGGTCGTGCACGCGACGCCCTTGGCTCTAGGCTGCCTGCTGCTGCTCGCGCGTTCGCCGGCGCTCGCCGGGGCGCTCTTCGGACTCGTGTTCCTGACCAAGGCGGAGTACACGCTCGCGCTCGGAGCGGCGGCGGGTGCGCAACTCGTGCTCTCTCGAGCGACGGTCAAGGCCTGGGGGAGCTTCGTAGCGGCTGCGCTCGTCGCGCCGCTCTGCGCCTGGGCCGCGCTCTGCGCCTCGCTCGGGGCTCGTGAGGCGCTGCTCTCGGTCATCGGCGCCTGGCGCTACGTCTTCGACACGCGCATCACCGAGCTCGCCTTCTACAAGGGGGTCATGGGCACGAATGCGACGGGCGACAACCTCGTGCGCATGCTCGAGTACGCCGCGGCGGAGCTCCTGCTGCTCGGCGCGTGCTGGTTCACCGCGCGCAAGATGGCGCGCACCGACGCGCTCGTCGCGTGGATCGCGGGAGTCGCGCTCGGGCCGCTGCTCGTCTGGCTCGTTCCGCTCGCGAAGACGGGCTGGCTCGAGCTCGCGCGTCCCTGGCCACTCTTCGCGGGCGCGGCGGCGCTGTGGTTGTGCGTGCGCGCCTGGAAGGATCGTTCGCAGGTTCCGGCGGCTGCGTTCGCGCTCTTCGCCGCGGCTCTGCTCGCGAAGATGGTGCTCAACAGCCGCGTGCAGATGTACGGCTTCGCGCTGGCGCTGCCGGCGACCCTGCTGCTCGTGCTGCTGCTCTTCGAGACCGCGCCGCGCATCGTCGAGCGTTGCGGCGGGAGCTTCGTGCTCGCGCGCGCGCTCGGCTGCGGGGCGCTGCTCGCGTTCGCGCTCGGCCACCTGCGCGTGATGGCGGACTACCAGAAGATCCCGAGCGTGTGGATGGGGGAGGGCCGCGACGCGTTCCGTGTCGACGGCCGCGGTTCGATCGTCGCAGCGGCGCTGAACGAGCTGCACGCGAAGCTGAAACCGGGCGAGAGCTTCGTCGTGCTGCCCGAGGGCGTGATGCTCAACTACCTCGCGCGCGTTCCGGCACCCGCGAAGTACATCAACTACATGCCGCCCGAGCTCCTGATGTTCGGCGAGCCGCAGATGGTCGCCGACCTGCGCGCCGCGGCGCCGGCGGCGATCGTGCTCTTGCACAAGAACACGGGCGAGTACGGCTTCCCCTGGTTCGGCGCGGACTACGGCCGGCTCTTCGGCCAGTGGATCAACGAGTCCTACTCGAAGGGCGCGCTCTTCGGCGACGAGCCGCTGCGCAATGGCTCGCGCTACGGCGCGCGCGTCTTGTGGCGCAAGGATCTTGGGGTGCGGTAGGGTGTCCGCATGTCGGCCATGTGGCGCGAGAGCGGACGTGGAACCTGCGAGAGCTGCGGGGCGGAATTCCCGTACATGCTGATCCACAACGGGTTCAACGACACTGCCTACGCGTACTGCGACTCCTGCGGCCGGGTCGGGACGCTCGGCCTGCTTGGCCATCATGCCCCTGGACTGAAGCACGGCCGGCTCGAGGAAGCACTTGTCGCGAGGCTTCCAAACTGCACTTGCGGTGGTCACTTCTCCAGCCGGGCGACACCGCGCTGTCCTGCCTGCCACGCTTCACTCGATCCCGTGCTCGCTGCGGGCTACATCGAACGCGATGCGCCGGGAGCGCGCGGAGCCTGGCGCTGGTCGCGGACATGGACCGGCATCGAGTCCTTCTCCGTGACGGACAATCCGATCGAACACGAGTGGACCGCAGACGGTGGGATCCGGCGACTCTGAGCCGGCCGACGAGGACGCCCATGCGATCACTCACCCTCTGCCTCGCCCTGCTTGCCATCGGCTGTGGCTCTGCGCTGCCGCAACCTGCTGAGCCGCCGGGCCCCGAGCGCGTGCGCGTGCGGCCTGTCTTCCTCGTCGCCGCCGACGCGCTGGAGCCGCCCGCGGCGAGCGCGGCTCTCGTCCGGCGCCAGCTCGAGTGGGCGCAAGCGCGCTACCGCGAGCTGCTCGAAGGTCGCGAGAGCTTCGCGATCGCGCCCGGCGCCCCGTTCGTGCTGCACAGCCCGAAGACCAAGGCCGAGTGGATGGCGACGCAGGATGGCGGCGCCGAAGAGGCCGTGCTCGAACTCTTCGCGCACGACCACGTGGATCGCTTCTCGTGCGCAACGATCTACGTCGTCCTCTTCGTCGGCACGGGCCACTGGCCCGGCGGCGGCGCGCGACCGATCAACGGCGGGATCAACACCGGCGGCGGGGTCATGGTGCTCGCCGAGGAGGATCTCGCGGCGCCGAACTTCCAGTCGACGCTGCAGCACGAGCTCGGGCACGCCTTCGGATTGCCGCACGTCGACGTGTACGGCTTCGACATGAACGACAACCCCTCGTTCATGTCCTACAACCCGGCGCACCACACGAACGGCTTCGAGCCGAGTGCGACGCCGGGCGCGCTGATCGCGGAGGACCGGCGCGCGCTGAACCACGCGACGCGCGTTTTTCCCAAGCTCGCACGCGAGCCGCTCGAGATCGGCGCCGCGGGCAGGGATCTCGCGCCGATCGTATTCCTCGGGCCAATGCAGCTCGCCGGCCAGCCCGAGTACACGGGGCCCTCGATCGCTCCCTGATCCGCAGCGCGTCCTTGACAGGAATCACCCCTGCGGCGAGCCTGCGGACTCTGCCAGGAACCCCAGGCGCTCGGAGGAGGAGTCCGCCATGCCGCATCTTCGTGCTCGCAACCGTCTCGCACTCGCACTCGTCGGATCCGCTTTGATTGCCGCTTGCGGCAAGTCGGAGGCAGCCTCCGATTCGACGGCGCAGGCTGCGTCGCCTACGAAGGCGTTCGCAAGTCAGCCCGTGAGTCAGCCCGCGAGTCAGTTCGTGGACAAGCCGGCTGCCCCGTCCGCGAGCAAGCCGGTGAACAAGCCGGCCAGCAAGCAGACGAACAAGCCCGCGCCCGCAACCGCGCCGCCGGTCGCCGAGAAACCCGCCGCGCCGCAGAAGCCGCTGATCACGCTGGCCGAGCTCGCCAACCGCCGCGACCTCTGGCCGGCGAAGGTCAAGCTGACGAAGAAGGTCGGCTTCAGTCCGACCGAGGTCTACCAGGCCGGCCAGGAGCTCTCGCTGGCCGAGATCGCCGGCACGAACCTGCACGTCGACACGAAGAACGGCATGGTCGAGATTCCTGCCGCGAGCACGGACGTGGTCGAGCGCGCCAGCGCGCTGATGGCGAGCCTCTCGCCCGAGCAGCTCGCCGTGACCGAGCAGTCGCTGCCGAAGAGCCCCGAGCTCTGGCCCGTAGAGTTGGCCGTGACGCACGAGCTCGGCTTCTCGGGCGGCAAGAGCGTGCCGGCCGGGCGCAAGGTGCTGCTGCGCGCCTTCGAGAACGGCCAGCTCAACGTCTACGACCGCGAGTTCCAGAACTACTATACGGTTGCACTGAACGAGACCGACGCGGTCGCGCGCGCGCGGGACCGCGCGAAGCTCGCCGCGGGCGAGCGCACGCCGTTCTTCCTGCGCTCTGTCGCCGCGACGCTGCAGGGCGGCGCCGACGATGCCTTCCAAAAGAACGACTACGTGCTGGTCTACTCCGCGCGCCTCGATTGCACGCGCTGCGCCGCGTTCCTTCCGAAGCTGAAGAGCTTCTACGAGCGCATGAAGCCCGCGCACCCGAACTTCGAGGTCGTCTTCCTGAGCCAGGACTTCAAGGCCGAGGACGCCAAGGCGCTCGACGCGCGCGAGCACCTGCCCGGGCGTAGCGTGGCCTACGACAAGCGCCTCGAGGCCGCGGATCTCGGCACGCTGGTGCAGAACGGCAGCCTCCTACCGCTCGTCTGGCTCTACGACCGGAACGGCAAACTCCTGGGCCAGAACCAGGCTTCGGGCGGCAAGCCCGCGGCCGAGGATCTGCTCGCGACGCTGGAGAAGAAGCTCGGCGAGAAGCGCTAGCCGTGCTTGGGCCCGAGCGCCTGCACGCCTTCCGTCGGGCAGCGAGCCTCTGAATCGTGTTCGTCACCGAGAAGCGGGCCAGGATCGGCAGTTTCCTCCTCAAGCTGGGCGTCGCGAATTTCATCGCATTCTGGATCATCGCCCAATGCCTGGGTGGCGATGGGCTCAATGGGCATGCTGCAGATGGACACTACTTCCTTGCGCAGGGCACACGGCTGACGGACGTCTCCTACGGGATATTCCTGTACAGCAGGATCCACGCGTGCAGCGTGCTCGTGACGCATCCGTTGGCGATGGCGGGCGGGTGGGTGGACCACCTCTGGCGCCAGCGCAATCCGAAGTAGAGCTTCGGCAGGTTCCGGAGTTCAGCGCTTCGCCCCGATCGTCTGCACGCCTTCGGGCAGGTGTTCGCGGATCCACTGCGCGAGCAGGCGATGGTCCTTCCCGCGCGGGTGCGTGCCGCGCCAGACGAGTGCCATCCTCCTCGTCGGTGCCGGCGCCGCGAAGGGCAGGGCGACCGTGTTCCGCCCGCTTTTTTCGCGGCCGAGCGCGAGAGCAGGCACGAGCGTCGTGCCCATTCCCGCCGCGACCATCTGGCGGAGGGTCTCGATGCTCGTGGCGCGGAAGTCGCCATCACTGTGCTCCTTCTGCGCCTGCGCGCGCGCGCACACGGCCAGCGCCTGCTCGCGGAAGCAGTGGCCCTCGTCGAGCAGCAGCACGTGCTCGCTCTCGAGGTCGCTCTCCTTCACGTTCTTCTTCGCCGCGAGCGCGTGGTTCGCCGGCACGAGCCACAGGAAGGGCTCGTCGAAGAGCGGCTCGCTCACCAGACCCGCCGGCACGGGCAGCGCGAGCAGCCCGCAATCGAGTTGGTGCTGCTCGAGCTCGCCGAGGATGTCGCTCGTCTTCAGCTCGCGGAAGACGAGCTTCAACTCGGGGAAGCTCTTCGAAAGCGGCCGCGCGAGCCAGGGCAGCAGATAGGGCGAGAGCGTCGGGATCACTCCCAAGCGCAGCATCCCTGAGAGCGGCGCCTGGCTCTCGCGCGCGAGTTCGAGCATGCGCTCGGTGTCCTCGAGCACGGCGCGCGCCTGCTCGACGACGGCGGCGCCGATCGTGGTCGGACTGACGGCCTTGGGGCTGCGCTCGAAGAGCGACACGCCGAGCGTGCGCTCGAGCTTCATGATCTGGGCCGAGAGCGTGGGCTGCGTCACGTGGCAGCGCGCCGCGGCGCGGCCGAAGTGGCGCTCCTCGGCCAGTGCAACTGCGTAGCGCAACTCGCTGAGCGTGATCGCGGTCAAGTCGATCTTCATGGGATCCTCATCCTAGCGGACGGGAAGCGGGGCCTATAGACGGCCTCGATCGCGCCGATGGAGCGCATTGAGTGGGGCCGCCGCCCGGGAGGGGCGATGATCCGCCCGTCGAAGAGAACCCGCACGAACGCACCACCCGAGGTACCGAAGCATGCTGACCATTGGCGACCGTCTCCCGTCCTTCAAGCTCCAGTCCGTCGTCTCGATCGAACCCGGCAAGGAGTTCGCCGAGATCACCGACCACAGCCACCAGGGCAAGTGGAAGCTCTTGTTCGCCTGGCCGATGGACTTCACCTTCGTCTGCCCGACCGAGATCGCGGCCTTCGGCGCGCGCAACGCGGACTTCGCCGACCGCGACTGCCAGGTGCTCGGCATGAGCACCGACACGGAGTACGTGCACCTCGCCTGGCGCAAGCAGCACCCCGATCTCAAGAGCCTGCCCTTCCCGATGCTGGCCGACACCAAGCGCGAGCTCTCGACCGCACTCGGGATCCTGCACAAGGAAGCCGGCGTGGCGCTGCGCGCGACGTTCCTCGTCGATCCGCAGA
>Ga0302322_100004943_pt1 | contig 11661 bp, 9 predicted proteins | sample Fen_T0_2_FD_203757 | JGI IMG/M metagenome (GOLD analysis project Ga0302322, IMG submission 203757) | Peat permafrost microbial communities from Stordalen Mire near Abisko, Sweden - Fen_T0_2 | ecosystem: Environmental > Terrestrial > Soil > Wetlands > Permafrost | place: Sweden: Abisko... | reverse complement strand
GCGTTCGGCTACGGCGCCGCCATCGGGATCATCCTGTTCCTGGTCGTGTTTGCCATCAGCCTCGCCCAGCTGCGGCTCTTCCGCAGCCGGCTGGACTAGGAGGAGCGCGTGCGTCTCACCCGTCGCCAGATCGGCCGGGCCGTGGTCTTCGCGATCCTCGCCGTCGTCGTCGTGGTCATGCTGTTCCCGTTCGCGTTCATGGCGGTGACGGCCTTCCGCTCCTACGACCAGTACCTCCTGGGCTCGGGCTTCTCGCTCGACAGCTGGTCCGTCCTGTTCGACGCGATCCCGGTCCTGCAGCAGCTGCTCAACTCGACCATCGTCACGGTCGGGGCGGTGAGCCTCATCGTCATCGTGAGCACGACCGGCGGGTTCGCCTTCGCCAAGCTCGGCTTCCGGGGCTCGGGGATGGTCTTCCTCATGGTCCTGGCCGGGATGATGATCCCCATGCAGTCGATCATCATCCCGGAATTCGTGAACATCTCGACCGTGGGCCTCGTGAACCAGTTCCCGGGCGCGATCCTCGTCTACGCCGCATTGGGCGCGCCGTTCGCGACCTATCTCATGACGACCTACTTCCGGGGCATCCCGGGCGAGCTCATCGAGGCCTGCGTGATGGACGGGGCCAGCTACTGGCAGATCTTCCGCAAGATCATGGTCCCGCTCGCCATCCCGGCGATCACCACCGTCGCGGTGCTCCAGGTGATCCAGGTCTGGGACGACCTGCTCGTCGGCCTCCTGTTCCTCCAGACGCCCGACGTCCGGACGATCACGGTCGGGCTCGCGACCTTGCAGACCTCGCGCATGGTCAATGTGCCGGCGCTCATGGGCGGGTCGCTCATCAGCGCGCTCCCGGCGATCATCGTGTACCTGATCTTCCAGCGGAACCTGATCGCTGGCCTGACGATGGGCGTCAACAAGTGATCACCGAGGCGGGTGCCATCAGCGCCCACGAGCGACGCGAGATGATCGTCCGCCTCGTGGACGAGGACCAGCGCGTCAGCGTCGCGGACCTCACGGACCGTTTCGGCGTGACGGACGCGTCGATTCGGCGCGACCTCGTCCTCCTGGAGGACGCGGGCCGCCTGCGGCGCGTGCACGGCGGGGCCGTGAGCCACGCGGCCAGGCTCTCGTCCGGCGTGTTCACGTCCAAGCTGCGCATCCACCGCGACGAGAAGGCGCGGATCGGCGCCGCCGCGGCACGGCTGGTCCGGCCCGGCGAGATCGTCCTGTTCGACTCCGGGACCACCGTCGCCCAGGTCGCCGCCCAGATGCCGCCGGCGCTCCGGACCGCCAGCGCCATCACGGCCGTCACCTACTCGCTCCCCGTGGTCGACGAGATCGGGGGCTGGGAGGCGCCGCACCTCGTGGTCGTGGGCGGCCTGTTCCTGCCGGACTACCGCGCATTCGTGGGCCCGCAGGCCATCGACGGGCTGCGGGACCTCACGGCGGACACCTTCTTCGTCGGCTGCGACGGACTCACGGTGGAGGCAGGCCTCACGACGCCGCACGTGCTCGTCGCCGAGATCGGCGAGGTCGCCGCGGGTCGGGCACGCCGCGTCGTCGCCGTCGCGGACGCCTCCAAGTTGGGCCGGACGGGGTTCACGCCGATCATCCCGCTCTCAGCCGTCGATGTGCTGATCACCGATACCGGCGCCGACCCCGACCGCGTGTCGGAGCTGCGCGAGGCCGGGGTGGACGTCGTCCTGGCATGAGCCCGGCGGACCGGCCCGATGTTCGCGAGACCCGCTGGGAAGGCCACGACGCGCTGGTGCTCGAGAACGAGGCCCTGCGCGTCACCGTGGTGCCGTCGATGGGCGGGCACGTGGCGTCGCTCGTGGACCGGGTCGCCGGCCGCGAGCTCCTCTGGCGCAACCCCCGGATGACGCCGCGGCCGGCGCCGTTCGGCGCCTGGTTCGACGACTGGTGGTCCGGCGGCTGGGACGAGATCTTCCCGTCGGGGGACCAGGGTCGCCTGCACGGGGAGACGCTGCCCTATATGGGCGAGCTCTGGTGCCTCCCGTGGCAGGCCGCCAGCAGGCGCGCGGACGCCCGCGCCTCCATCACGGGCAGCGTCGACACCACGATCGCCGCCGCCCGCTTCGAGCGCCGCCTCGAGCTGCGCGCCGGGGAGGCCATCCTCCGCGCGATCTACCGGATCGAGAACCACGACGTCCGGCCGCTCCCGTTCACCTGGGGCATCCACCCGGCGTTCGCTGTCACGTCCGCCCACCGCGTCGACCATCCCGCGACCGAGATGCTCGTCGGCGTCTCGTCGGACCCGAGCCTGGGCGTCGCCGGCGCGACCTACCGCTGGCCCGACCTGCCGGATCCCACGTCGCCCGGGGGCGTCCGCGACGCGCGCCGGGTGCGCCCGCGCGAGGACGCGGTCTTCGGCGGGCACTGGGCCACGGACCTCGCGGACGGCTGGCTGGCGCTCACGGACACCGGGGCGCGGAGGGGCCTTGCGATCGCCTTCGACCGGGATGTCTTTCCCGACGCCTGGCTGTGGCAGGTCTACGGCGGCTGGCGCGGGCATCACCACCTTGCGCTGGAGGCCTGGACGAGCCGGCCGATGGACCTCGAGGGCGCTCAGGCCGCCGGCCGTGCCCGGGTGCTGGAGCCGGGCGCCGCCCTGGAGACAGAGGTCGCGTTCGTCCTCCACGATGGGCTCGACCGGGTGTCGTCCGTCCGGCGCGATGGGGACCTCTTCGCCGTCGAGTGAGCCGGATGGCTCCCGCCGCTGAGCGGCGACCCGGGTAGGGTGAACGCCATCGTGCAGCGCAAGTGGCTGATCCTGTTCGCGGTCTCGCTGGGCTCGCTGATGTCGACGCTCGACGGGAGCATCGTCAACATCGCGCTGCCCGCCATCCAGCAGGAGTTCGCCATCGACCTGACCACGGTCGAGTGGGTGGTCGTGGCGTACCTGCTCGTGATCGGCAGCCTGCTGCTGCCGATGGGCCGTCTCGGCGAGGTCCTGACCTTCAAGCGCGTCTACCTCGCGGGGTTCGGGGTCTTCACCGCGGGCAGCGTCCTGTGCGGCGCGGCCCCGAACGAGGCGGCGCTCATCGCCTTCCGGGTGGTCCAGGCCGTCGGGGCGGCGATGCTCGCCGCGATGGGGCCGGCGATCGTGGCCAGGACCTTCGCGCCGGCGGAGCGCGGGCGGGCGCTGGGGATCAACGGGGTGAGCGTCTCGCTCGGGCTGACCCTGGGCCCGGTCCTCGGCGGCCTCCTGACGACCGCGGCCTCATGGCGGGCGATCTTCCTCATCAACCTCCCCGTCGGCGTGCTGGCGATGGTGTGGGCGGCCCGCATCCTGCCGGCCGAGACGCCGAGGACCGGCCAGACCTTCGACATCCGCGGCGCGGCGCTCTCGGGCCTGTCGTTGTTCGCGCTGCTGCTCGCGCTGTCGGAGGGACAGACGTGGGGCTGGACGAGCCCGGCCACGCTCGCGTTCATCGGGCTCGCCCTCGTGCTGGGCGGCCTGTTCGTGCTCGCCGAGCGCGCGTCGGTGCAGCCGCTGATCGACCTCGCGCTGTTCCGCATCCGGCCCTTCGCCTTCGGCCTCGCGAGCGTCATCGTCGCCTTCGCCGGCCTGTTCACCGCGACGTTCCTGCTGCCGTTCCTGCTGGTGCGCGGGGAAGGCTACACGGCGGTCCAGGCGGGCCTGCTGCTGACCCCGGTCCCGATCTCCATGGCGATCGTGGCGCCCTTCAGCGGGGCGGCATCGGACCGCTGGGGGCCGGCGATCCCGGCAAGCGCGGGCATCGTCGTGATGGTCGTTGCGCTCCTCTCGCTCACCACCCTGCCGGCCGGGTTCGCGCTCCCGGACCTCGTCTGGCGGCTCGTCCTGCTGGGCGTCGGGCAGGGCCTGTTCATGAGCCCCAACAGCAGCGCGGTCCTCGGGTCCGTGCCGGGGCGGCGCGTGGGGACGGCGTCCGGGATCCTGGCGCAGATGCGCGTCAACGGGCAGGCGCTGGGGATCGCGATCTCCGCGGCGGTCGTGGCGTCGCGGCTCCCGGTCCACCTCGCCGAGCTCGGTGGCGCGCCCGCCGACCAGGCGGCGGCGCTCGCGGCGGCGATCCACGACGCGTTCGTGGTGGCCGCGCTGGTGTGCTCGATCGCCATCGTGACGAGCCTGGTGCGGGGCGGTGGCAGGCGCGTCCAGGAGCCGCCGCGGGCGACGGTCCCGGCAGCCTGACGCCGGACCGGGCCCTGCGCGGAAACGGGAGCGGCTCCTCCAGGTCGGGGAATCCCGGAGGAGCCGCAGGTCGATAGGCAGGGCCGAGACGGAATGGTCCGTCCCTCTTCTGAGGCGCCGATCAGCCGGAAGGTTTCACCCCGAGCGGGTGGACGCGCCGTGGCGGAGCGGACGCGGTTTGCACGTCGCGCGCGTCACGGCTTGGCGGCCGCGTCGATCGCAGCCAGCACCTTCGCGACGTCGGGTGGCCCGGCGAACCGTGCCTTCTCGGCACCGCCGGCGGAGACGACGACCACCGGCCCCGCGGTCATGCCGTCCGCCTGGCCCTTCGCCGTCTCGTCCTTCACGGCCTGGGCCACGCTGGGGTCGGCCAGGCAGGCGTCGAACGCGCGGACGTCCAGCCCCAGCTGGGCGCTGAGCCGGAGGAGGTTGTCCGCGGTGAACAGCCCGGCGTCCTTGCCGCGGGCCGCGCGGGCCAGGATCTCGTGCATGAACCATGCCGGGCCGTCCTGAGCGGCGGTGCAGTGCAGCGCGGTGGCGGCCACGACGGACTCGTCGCCCAGGAGCGCGAGGTCGTGGAGCCGGACCTGGATCGTCCCGGCCGCGATCCGCTTCCGGAGCTCAGGATCCAGCGTCGCCGCCACCGCGTTGGAGTCGGCGGACTGGTAGTCCATCCAGAGGTCCACGGTCACGGGGGCCGCGGGATCGCCCGCGGTGAGCCCCTTCGTCGGCGTGTCCGACCATGGGTTGGGGGCGGGCGCAACGGACGGGGCGGGGGCCGGGCTGGCGCCGGCGGCGGCGTCGTCGATGGCCGCCCTGAGCTTCGCCGTGTCCGGGACGCCCAGGAAGCGGGTGCCGTTGACGATGACGGTCGGGGTGGACTGGATGCCGATCCGGACCGCCTCGCCGGTGTCGGCGAGGACGTCGACGAGCGCGCCGCGGTCGTCCATGCACGCCTCGAGCGTGGTGGCGTCGAGCCCCACGGCCGTCCCGATGGCGACCAGCTTGGGCCGGGCGAACGCCCCCTGGTTCTCGCCGGCCTGGGCCGCGTACACGGCGTCGTGCATGGGCCAGTACCTGCCCTGGCGGCCGGCGCAGCGCACCGCGACGGCGGCGTCGATCGACTCGGGGCCGATGAACGTGTAGTCGCGGTGGACGAGCGCGATCGTGCCGTCGGCGATGAGCGGCGCGAGTTCCGGGATGGTCCCCTTCGCGAACTTGGCGCAGAAGGGGCACTGGAAGTCGGCCCAGTACTCGACGACGACCTTCGCGTCGGCGGAGCCGAGGCGGTTGCCCTCGGAGGGGAGGCCCGTCCCCGGCGACGCGGGCGCGGTGGGGTCGACGGCGGCGGAGCCCGTCGGCGCGGAGGACCCGGCCGGTGCGCCCGACGAGGCGGGGCTTGCGGTGGCCGGGACGAGCCCGACGCCGGTGTCCGACGGCGCTCCGCCTGGGGCGGTGGCGCGGCCGATCGCCACGGCGCCGCCGATCGCGAGCACGACGACGACCGCCAGCGTGCCCAGGAGGGCGATCCGGTTCTGTGTCCGAACGGGGTCAGGGGCGGGCGGCCGCTCGGGCGCCGCGGGGGGCGGCCCCTCGGGCGCCGCCTCGGGGGCCAACGCGTCGACGGGCGCCGCGGGGGGCGGCCCCTCGGGCGCCGCCTCGGGGGCCAACGCGTCGACGGGCGCCGCGGGGGGCGGCCCCTCGGGCGCCGCCTCGTGGGCCCGAGCGTCGACGGGCGCCGCCTCGGGGGGCCACGCGTCGACGGGCGCCCCTGGAGGTGCCGCCGGGACCGGCGGGACCGGGTCGCTGACAGGGGCACCGGGATCGCCGGGGGAATCGGGATCGGGCGTCGCGGGGGCCGGGGCGCCGGGAAGGTCGGAGTCGTTCACGGGGTCATGGTGACCCATAGGACCCCGGGCCGCAAAACGCGCGGTCCGGCGGTGAAGGACGGTGGCGTGGGACCTTTGGCGGCGGCGGCGGCCGCGAGTGGTGCGCACGAGCACATGCGGCGCTCTCCATAGGACCTCCGGGTGGGTGTTCGCGCCGGTCGTCCTGTCCGATGCTTGCGCAGGTGGAGGATCGGGGATCGATCCCTCCCCCGCAGCACCGCTCGCAGCGCCGCGGCGGCGACCGGCCCTCCGACCTGGGGACCCGCCTCCCGGTGCACGACGCCGGCCGGTGCCTGCGCCTCGTGAGTGCCAAGAGGTGCCTGATGCTCAGCATGACCGGCCGCGAGCCTGGGGTCGATGACGTCCTGGCGCGGGCGCGCACGCTCACGCGCGACGAGATCCGCGAGCTCGCCCGGGGGTATTCCGACGCGACGTTCGGGGACGCGCGGGAGCGGCGCCGGCTCGTTGACCAGGCGGTCCGGCGTGCCGGGGCAGCGGTGACGTGGCGCGGCCTCCAGGTCGAGGCGGCCCAGGCGGTGCGCGACGCCGCCGCATCGCGGTCGTGGGCGTTGACCCGGCTCTCGCTCCTGTTCGATGCGGAGCTCGCCGCCGCGGACGCCGCGCTCGTCGCGCTCCTCCCGGACCGGTTCCCGGACGAGGTCGCGGCCCGGATCGCCGGCCCGTGGCGGAGGGTCGCGTGCGGCTGACGCTCGCCGGACGCATGCCCGGAGCCGATCCATGGCTGCTCGAGGTCCCCAGGCGGACCGCCCTCCTCGGCGCGTTCACCGGCGCCACGATCGTGGCCGGTCTCGGGGCGCTCGGCGCCGCGACCGCCCTGCTCCTGCTCTTCCCGGAGGTGGACCTCCGGACGGACATCGCCATCCCGGGCCTGGACCCGGCGGTCGCCGGAGCGGCCGGTGTCGCGGTCTGGATCCTGTTCGCGCTCGCGGGCGGCACCCGCATGCTGCGCGACCCCGGCGGCCATGCCACCCTCACCTTCCACCTGCCGTTCATCACCGCGGCGCTGCTCCTGGGCGGCCCCGTCGCGGGCGCCTGGGTGGCCGCCCTCGGGACCATCGACCGCCGTGAGCTGCGCGAGGCACCCTGGTACGGCGTGCTGGCCAACCACGCACAGCTCGCGCTGGCGGCCCTCGCGGGCGGGCTCGTCCTCGAGGCCACGCTGGCCGCCACGCGGGCCGCCGGCCTGGGGGACGGGCTGGTCACCTGGCTCGTGGCGGGACTCGCCGGGACCGCGGTGATGGCCGTGGTCTCGACGCTCCTGACCGCCACGACCATCGTGCTGCGCGACGGCCTGGCCCCCGGCGACACCCTCGCCCTCATCGACCGCTGCTTCCGCCACACCGCGGTGGCGGAGACGCTCCTCGGTTGGCTGTTCGTGGTCGTGTGGGTCGCGGCGGGCTGGTGGGCGCCGGCGCTGGTGACCGCCGTGGTCCTCACGCTGTGGCGCGCCGCGTCCGACGAGAACGCCCTCGACCATGACCCGCTCACCGGCGTCCTGTCCCGGCGGGCGTTCGCCGAGCGTGTGGCCGAGGCCGCGGCGCGGGCACGCCGGGGCGCCGAGGGCGCCGCCTACCTGTTCCTGGATCTCGACGACTTCAAGGCCCTCAACGACGGTCCACGCAGCCACCAGGTCGGCGACCAGGTGCTCGCGGCGCTGGGCGACCGGCTGCGCCGCGGGACCCGGGTCATCGACGCCGTGGGCCGGCGCGGCGGCGACGAGTTCATGGTCCTGTTCACCGGGGTGCCCGACGAGGCGACGGCCGAGGCGCTCGCGACCCGAGTCCATGCCCTCGTCACGGCGCCGTACCAGACCGACGACGGGCCCAGGACCGTGGGCGTGTCGATCGGCGTCGCGCTGGCCGTGCCGGGACGCCGCGACTTCGAGCCGGACCTCCGGGGCCACGCGGACACGGCCATGTACGAGGCCAAGGCCGCCGGCGGCGGAATCCGCGTCTGGCGGGAGTCGACCCCGGACTGAATGTCATGAAGAAGGGCCTCCGCGGTGGCAACGTTGGGTTGTCATCGCAACCAGCACCTCGGAGGCCCGGACATGTTGTACGCCGGATTGGACCTGTCGCGCCAGAGGCTCGATGTGCACCTGCTCGATGAGGACGGACGGACGGTCGAGGTGACCGCGGTCCGACCCGACGCCGACGCCCTCCGCTCGCTCGTCACCCGCTTTGACCGGTATGGCCAGCCGGTCAGCGCGGCGATCGAGTCGATGAACGGGGCCCGGTTCGTGCACGACCAGCTCGAGCTCGCCGGCTGGGACGTCGAGATCGCGGATGCCCTCAAGGTCAAGGGGCTCGCCCCGCTGGCCGCCAAGACCGACAGGATCGACGCCCGGGTCCTGGCCGAGCTCGGCCGGCGGGATCTCGTGCCCGCGATCTGGCTGCCCGACCCTACGAACCGGGCCGAGCGCGAGCGGGCCCGGTTCCGGCTCCACCTGGTGCGCCACCGGACGGCGCTCAAGAACCGGATCCACGCGATCCTGATCGCGTTCGGCCACCCGGTGCCGGTGTCGGACCTGTTCGGGGTCGCCGGGCGGGACCTGCTCGCGGGGCTCGCGATCCCCGAGCCCTGGGCGACCACCCTGGCCACGAGCCTGCGCTTCGTCGACGAACTCGACACCGAGATCGACGCCTGCGAGCGGGAGCTGCGCACGATGGGCGCCGACCACCCGTACGTGGAACTGCTGCGGACCGCTCCCGGCATCGCCTGGGTGCTGGGCTACACGATCGCCGCCGAGATCGGCGACATCGCGCGGTTCTCCTCGCCCAAGAAGCTCGCCGGGTACACCGGGCTGTGCCCGATCGTCCGCCAGTCGGGCGGGAGGGACGACCGCGGGCCGCTCGCCAAGAACGGCCCCAAGTACCTGCGCTGGGCACTCATCGAGGCGGCGACCCACGCCGCCCGGCATCCCGCGTACAAGGAGCGCTACGAGCGGACGAAGAAGCGGCTCGGCCGCCAGCGCGGCAGCAAGGTCGCCCGGGTCGACATCGCCCGCGAGCTCGCCACCGCGATCTGGCACATGTTGAGCAAGAACGAGCCGTTCGCTCCCGGCAGGTCCCCCGCTAGGCCTCTGGTCGCTTGACGACCCTCGACTGAGATGGACCGCCGGAGCATCCGATCCAACCTGGTCCTCCTCGAAGGAGGCGATAGAGAGATGAGCACGACTCACCCCAGCAACGGCCCGCTCCGGGTCACCAGCCGTCTTGACAACGGCTCTTCTTCATAGAGAGGCCCGGCGCATACTCGCACCGTGACCACCGAACGGCCCGCGGACTGGCCTGTCCCCGCCCGGGGCACCGTGCTCGAGCGCGTCGCCGACCAGCGGGAGCGCCTCGAGTCCGTCGCCGCCGCCCTCGCCCAGTCGCTGGACCCGTGGGCCGTGGCGGCGAAGATCCTGGACGCGGCATGCGCGGTCCTCGAGGCCCCGCAGGGGTGGGTCGTGGGACGCACCGCGGACGGGACCGCGGTGGAGCTGCTCGCCGCCGTGGGCTTCCCTGACGAGGCCGTGGCACCCTGGGCGCGCGTGCCCCTGGACACCCCGGTGCCCATGACGGAGGTCATCCGCACGGGCAGGCCCCTGTTCCACGCGACCGGAGCGGAGCGGCGCGCGGCGTTTCCGGCGCTGGCCATCCCGCAGAGCGGGGGCCGCGACACGGAGGGCTCCGCGGTCGTCCCGCTCGGGTTCGAGGGCCGCACGACCGGGGCGCTCGCCGTCTCCTTCAGCCAGCCGCGGGCGCTGGGCGAGGACGAGCGCTGGTTCCTGGTGTCGCTCGCGGCCCAGGGGTCGCAGGCGCTGGAGCGCGCGCGCCTCTTCGCCGAGCTCGCGGACCGCGACGCCCGCCTCCGGTTCACCCTGCAGGCGTCGGGGACCGGCACCTGGGAGTGGGACCTGGTCCGCGACACGCTGGACTGGTCGCCGGAGGTCCTGCAGCTTCACGGCCGGGCGGAGGACGGGCCGCCGTCGGGCCTGGGCGAGTGGCTCGAGATGCTGCATCCGGACGACCGCCGGCTTGTGCGGACCTCTATTCGCGAGGCGCTCCGGTCGGGCGAGACGTACGACGTCGAGTTCCGCGTCCTCCTGCCGGACGGGTCCACCCGCTGGGCCCACAGCGTGGGCCGCATGGTCCGTGACCCGGACGGCCACGCCGCCCGCATGCTGGGCACGACGCGCGACATCACCGACCGCAGGCTCGCCGAGGCCGAGCGGGACCGGATGCTCGAGGCCGAGCGGGAGGCGGCGCGGCTGCGCGACGCGTTCATCGGGGTGGTGTCGCACGAGCTGCGGACGCCGATCACCACGATCTACGGCGGGACGCGGGTCCTCGCGCGCCGCTGGCGCGACATGGATCCCGAGGGCCGCGACGACATCCTGCGCGACGTCGTCGAGGAGGCGGACCGCCTGTACCGGCTCGTGGAGGACCTGCTCGTGCTCACGCGCGTGGAGCGCGGGACGCTGGACATCGGCGACGAGCCGATCCACCTCGGCCGGCTCCTGGAGCGCGTGGTGGCGTCGGAGCGGCGGCGCTGGCCCGCGGTCCGCTTCGTGATGGCGATGCCGCCCGACCTGCCGTCCGCGGCGGGCGAGGACACGTACGTCGAGCAGGTGCTGCGCAACCTCCTGGGCAACGCCGCCAAGTACGGCGGGGCGGGCTCGACCGTCACCGTGACCGCCGACGCCGACGAGGCGGAGGTGCGGCTGCGGGTCCTCGACGAGGGGCCGGGCTTCGACGACGACGAGGTGGAACGGCTGTTCGACCTCTTCTTCCGTTCGCCCGCCACGGCTTCATCGACCGGCGGCGCGGGCATCGGGCTGTTCGTGTGCCGCCAGCTGGTCTCGGCGATGCACGGGTCCATCACAGCCGAACGGCGCCCCGAGGGTGGCGCCGCCTTCATCGTCGCGCTGCAGCGCTACCAGGACGACGAGCCCTCCTGAGCAGCCAGGGAGGCGCCGCTCCCCCGGAACGTTGCGGCGACCCCATGGGCGGTCCGCTCCCGTCACCGGCCCGCAACATTCGGCGGTCCGGTGCCTCCGGTACCATCCAAAGGTCCACAGATTTCGTTCCAAACGGACGGTGATGCCCATGAAGGTCGGCGTCGCCAGGGAAACCGCGCACGGAGAGCGGCGCGTTGCCCTGGTGCCCGAAGCGCTCGGCAAGCTGACGGCAGCCGGGTGCGAGATCCTCGTCGAGGCCGGCGCGGGTGCCGGTGCCATGATCCCGGACCAGGCGTTCACCGACGCCGGCGCCACGATCGTGAGCACCGCCGACCTGTACGCGACCGCCGACGTCATCCTGCGTGTCCAGAAGCCGTCGGCCGACGAGGCCGGCAAGCTGCGCAGCGGCCAGACCGTCATCGGCCTGCTGTCGCCGCTCCTCGACCCGGTCCTCATGGGATCGCTGGCCTCCGCCGGCGTCACCGCGGTCAGCCTGGACGCCATTCCGCGCACGCTGTCGCGGGCCCAGACGATGGACGCCCTGTCCAGCCAGGCGAACACCGGCGGCTACAAGGCCGTCCTGATCGCCGCCAACACGTACGGGC
>Ga0302322_100004941_pt1 | contig 11665 bp, 13 predicted proteins | sample Fen_T0_2_FD_203757 | JGI IMG/M metagenome (GOLD analysis project Ga0302322, IMG submission 203757) | Peat permafrost microbial communities from Stordalen Mire near Abisko, Sweden - Fen_T0_2 | ecosystem: Environmental > Terrestrial > Soil > Wetlands > Permafrost | place: Sweden: Abisko... | reverse complement strand
ACCGCAGCGGTCTCGGCCTCGATTGAACATTGTTCTTAGCCAGCGTTAAACTCTCCCTCTTATGACAAACCAGACCTGGCTCACTCAAGATGCCGCCGATCGGCTGCGCGCCGACTTAGCCGACCTCGAGGGTCCACGATTCGCCGATATCGTGAAGAAGATTGAAGCGGCTAGGGCTGAGGGAGACCTTAAAGAGAACGGTGGTTATCACGCCGCTCGCGAAGAGCAAGGAAAAATTGTTGGTCGCATCCGCCAGTTAAAACATATGCTGGAAAACGCCCACATTGGAACCCCGCCAGAGAGCGAATCTGGAGTTGTAGGGCTAGGCATGGTCGTGAAAATTGATATGGCCGGGGATGAAATGACATTCCTCTTGGGATCTCGTGAGATCGCTACCGGAGACATCGAGGTTTACTCCGAAAAGTCACCGCTCGGTTCGGCAATTCTGGGAGCCAAAATTGGAGATCAGGTCAACTACGAAACTCCCAGCAAAAAAGTCTTCGTCGTGACCATCCTGGAAGCCAGCCCCTACGCGTAATAAGTTCTGCTAGCGACTATTTGCGCTCTTATAACGTCTGACGCTGAGCGGAATAAATATCGCCATGATGACGACCATGTAAACCAGCGAAGACACTATGGGATGTTGGCTAGGAAATGAGTTGGCTGTAGCGCCGAAAGTATTGTGAAATCCAAAGAGCTGGCGCGCTGCTGCGACCATCGTTGAAACTGGATTCCATTCCGCAAAGTACTGAAGCGCTTTTGGCATTGACGTGGTCGAAGCGAAGGCGTTAGAGAGAAATGTCAACGGGAAGGTAAAGAGGAAGGAGACGTTGGCAACCACGCGAGCATCCTTTGACATCAATCCGGCGAAAACTCCAGCCCACGAAAGGGCATAACCAAAGAAGAGCAGCATGAGAAAGCCCAGGAATATATGGAACGGACCCGAAGTTGGACGCCATCCAACAAGGTAACCGGCGAGCCCCATAACGACAAGAACAACGATATTGAGTAGTCCATCACCCAATGTGCGGCCAACTACCAGAGCCGAGCGGGCAATAGGCAGCGACCTAAAACGATCGATCAGGCCCTTCTCCATATCTTGCGCCAACCCTTGTGCCGTTGCAGCCAAGGTGAAAGTTACGGTCTGCACAAAGATTCCGGGCATCAGAAGTTGTACATACCCGCCCTTGATTCCTACTCCCAGGCCGCCAAATACGTAGCGAAAGAGCAGAACAAACATAACGGGCTGGATCGTGTTGAAAATCAAAACTTCAGGGACTCGTGTGAGTTGCAAGAGTTGGCGCTTAGTAATGACCAGCGCATCTTTAATTCCATTCACTTGCGCGACCCCCGCTTCTTCTTTCCAAGATCTGGTACTTCTTCTACCTCGGCGACATGACCGGTGAGCGAAAGGAAGACGTCGTCGAGGGACGGGCGTTTTAGAGCGAGATCGAGTGCATGAATCCCAACGCTATCGAATTCTCGGATCACTGCGATCAAAGATTGCGTGCCATCCTGCACCGGAACCGAAATTTTGCGCAGACCATGATCCACAGTTGCCTGTCCGTGCGTTACTTTTTCAATGATCTCTTTAGCTCTATCTATATTAGTTTCAGCGACGACGATCTCAATTCTTTCACCACCTACTTGATCCTTCAGGTGATCAGAGGTGCCGCGTGCAATTACTCGCCCGCGATCAATCACGACGATATCGTCGGCCAACTGATCGGCCTCTTCCAAATATTGTGTAGTGAGAAGAAGTGTGACTCCCTCGCGGACCAGGTCTTCAATAACTCCCCACATCTCCATGCGACCGCGGGGATCAAGTCCTGTTGTTGGCTCATCGAGAAAGAGCACCTTTGGTCGAATGATCAACGAAGCGGCCAGGTCTAAACGACGGCGCATTCCACCAGAGAAAGTTTTGATGGGTCGGCGTGCCGCATCGGTTAGTGAGAACTGCGCCAGTAGTTCGGTGGCTCGGACTCGAGCTTGGGCAGCGTTGAGGTGGTAGAGCTGGCCAAACATGACCAAGTTGTCCCAACCGGTGAGAGTCTCATCAACGGCGGCGTATTGTCCTGATAGTCCGATGATCTCGCGAACCGCCTTGGGGTCCTTTACAACGTCAATGCCTCCCACCGTGGCCCCCCCAGAATCGGGCTCCAGGAGGGTGGAGAGAACACGCACTACAGTGGTTTTACCAGCCCCATTAGGGCCGAGTACGCCCAATACGGTGCCTTCTTCAACATCCAGGCTGAGGTCATCAAGAGCGCGGACCGCCCCTTTTCGATATGTTTTAACTAGATTCTCTGCGGTCACGCTCTTCATTTACCAAGCGTAGCAAGCGGAACTCCTTTAGCAAGGCTAAGATTTGCTTGAAAGTTCAATGAACTCAATAGACCTCAAATTTAATCACCGGCTAATTATTGATTGTTAAGGGAAGACATGTCTGAAAAAACTAAAGATCACGCACCTATGACTCACAAGCAAATTATGACCGTAATGTTTGGATTGATGACGGGGTTGCTCCTAGCAGCACTCGATCAGTCGATTGTTTCCACTGCTCTCAAAACCATCACCGTCGACCTAGGTGGGCTTAACCATTACACCTGGGTTGTAACCGCTTACTTATTAACATCGACAGCATCGACTCCGCTTTACGGAAAGATCTCCGACCTTTACGGTCGTCGTCAGGTCTTCCAATTCGCAATCGTTACCTTCTTGATCGGTTCCTTTGCAGCAGGTGCTGCACACAGCATGACTCAACTCATCGCCTTCCGTGCCCTTCAGGGTCTCGGTGCTGGTGGCCTTATGTCGCTGACCTTTGTCATAATCGGTGATGTCGTTTCACCTCGCGAACGCGGGCGCTATCAAGGTTACTTCGGCGCGGTCTGGGGCTTGGCTACCGTTGCAGGTCCACTTCTCGGCGGATTTTTCTCTGACCATAATAAAGTTCTTGGAGTTACCGGTTGGCGTTGGATTTTCTACATCAACCTTCCGCTTGGAATCATCGCGCTCATCATCACATCTGCCGTTTTGCATATTCCTAAAATTCACCGTGAGCACAAGATTGATTACTTTGGCGCATTTATCTTGGTACTTGGGGTCTCGGCTCTTCTTCTTGGTATCTCGGTTTACGCTCCGGAAAATGGTTGGCTCAAGGCAAAGACTTTGCTTTGGATCGGCGGCGGTATCGTCCTATTCGCGCTCTTCCTGCTTAATCAAGCGAAGGCAGCCGAACCTATCCTTCCGCTTCGACTCTTTAAGAACCACACTTTCAACATCACCTCGCTCTTAGCATTCCTGGTAGGAGCCGCGATGTTCGGTGCCATTGTTATGTTGCCGCTCTACTTCCAATTAGTTAAGCACAATTCCGCCACCTTGTCGGGCCTGAAGTTGCTGCCTCTAATGTTTGGAATCATCTCGGCATCCATTGGCTCTGGAAAGTGGATTTCTAAGCACGGTAGATATAAAGCGTTCCCAGTTGTCGGTATGGTTCTTATGACCATCGCCCTCTCTGGATTAGTCATTCTGAGTGAAACAACGGCTTATTGGCAGATTGCCGGCTTTGAGCTGCTCCTTGGAGCTGGACTCGGATTCTCCATGCAGAACATCGTTATTGCGCTGCAGAACTCACTCGATGTCAAAGATATGGGAGTCGGAACTAGTTTGAACACATTCTGGCGTTCTATCGGTGGAACTCTTGGCGTGGCTATCTTCGGATCAATTTATGCAAGTAAGTTGACGGGCTACATCACGAGCGGTGTCTCATCACTGACTGCCAAGAACCCAGCGGCACTCGTGGGAGCAACTCCACAAGCCCTCTCGCAATTGCGAAATAATCCGGCAGTGATGGCGAAGTTCACTCCGGAATTACAAGCAACGGTTCTGCATAGTTATGTCCAGGCTTTCCACATCGTCTTCATTTCCGCGGCACCTGTAACTGCGGTTGGGTTCTTGGTTGCGCTCGCACTCAAGGCGACGCCACTTAAGACCGGCGCTGAACATGCCCAGGCTATGAAGGAAGCGGCTGGCGAGGCAGTCGGTTAATAATAAGTAATTAAAAAACCCCCGCGAGACTCGTCTCACGGGGGTTATTGCCTAAATGCCTATGACTTCTTAAATAAGTACATGGCAAGAACCACAAAATTGAAGAGGCTCAGGATCACAAAGAAGAACCCAGTGAAAAGTAAATTGCCGGAGTTATTGGAAACGCTCAAACCCAACTGCGAAATATCGTCGACTTCATGCATGGTGCGCGTCAGCGCCCGACTATCGCGGATAGAGGCCAACATTCCGCTTACCGAGAACACGCCTCCTGCAGCAACTAACCCAATCGCGAAGGCTTTGAGGTCAAGTGGCGACTTATAGGTCAACTTTCCCGTGGTCGTCAAGGCTAAAACTGCGGCCAAAAGGATCGTCGGTGCTAACTGTGAGGAGATTCGCGCGGAGCGCTGCCCATTCCAAATTTGGAGCAAGTCTTTCTCGCGTATAGCCATGATCAAACCTCCGGTCTAATGTAATAGGTGCTACCTTACTATGAAGGAGATAATCTGAAGATGGCTGCATGGGTATGGTTCGCAATTGCTGGAGTTTGCGCTGTCTTAGAAATTCTCAATCTCAGCCTGGTCTTCGCATCATTTGCGGTCGGTGCCATTTTCGCAGCACTCACTCGCTTGATTTCACCGAACGTGCCCGCCCAGTGGATTGTCTTTGCACTGGCTACAGTTTTTAGTCTGCGATTCAAGCCAATCCTGACTCGCTTCATATTTCGCAAAACTCCACCATCAGATACCGGTATCCGTGCCCTCATTGGTCAGAAAGCTGTCTCCACCTCCCAAATTTCCGATTCTGCGGGAACAATCACGCTCAAAAATGAGACATGGACAGCGCGAAGCGCACACGGCATTATCGAACCTGGTCAGGATGTGACCGTAACCGATATCGATGGCGCAGTAGCAGTTGTGATTTTGCGCAACGAATCTCAAATCAAATAAGGAGTAATGATGGCTCTACTGATCGGACTTGGCGTTGTAGTTTTACTCGCCATCCTCATCACGATTGGATCGATTCGGATCATTCCCCAAGCCAGTGCTGGAATTGTTGAACGCCTTGGCAAGTATCACAAGACCCTAGAACCGGGGCTCAACTTAATTGTGCCGGGAATCGATCGGCTTCGTCCGCTCGTGGACCTGCGCGAGAAAGTTGTCTCCTTTCCACCTCAGCCTGTTATTACCGAAGATAACTTGGTTGTGAGCATCGACACCGTTATATATTTCCAAGTTACAAATCCAAAGTCAGCCACTTACGAAATCGAAAATTACATTCAAGGTATCGAACAGTTAGTCGTAACAACGCTGCGTAACTCTGTGGGTGGGTTAGATCTCGAGAAGGCGCTGACGTCACGCGACCACATCAACGCGATCCTGCGTGGGGTGCTTGATGAAGCCACAAGCAAGTGGGGCGTGCGCGTTAACCGAGTTGAAATTAAGGCGATTGAGCCACCTCCCAGCGTGCAAGAGTCTATGGAAAAGCAGATGCGCGCCGATCGTGATAAGCGTGCAGCAATCTTGACCGCCGAAGGCGAGAAGCAGAGCCAAATTCTGCGCGCTGAGGGAAATAGGCAGGCAGATATTCTGCGCGCTGAGGGCGAAGCTCAAGCGCGTGTGATCAACGCAGAGGGCGAGGCCACCGCTATAGCAAAGGTCTTTGATGCAATTCACCAAGCGAATCCCGACGAGAAGGTCTTGGCTTACAAGTACCTCGAGCAACTTCCCATCATCGCCAACGGCACCGCGAGCAAACTCTGGATAATTCCCGCAGAACTATCTGGTGCTGCCGCTGCGATTATTAAGGCGTTTAAACCTCAATAATTAGTTCTGGTCTGTTTACACAGGATAGAAAAAGGTTGAGTGCTTACACTCGTCTAACTATTCCCTAAGTCATATCTGCATGCACTAGACAGGTATACATTGAATACATGTTGATCTGTAACCCAAACCCTTGTTTTTCAAGGACTTTACAGATGCCGCATTTCGAACGCGGGGCAATTATGCGCGCTCCTTCTGCAGATGTACGAGCTGGTGGTAAAGGTATCGACGCTGCTCGAGTTGGCAAGTCACTTAAGAAAAGATCTCCACTTCTTGTTTTGATTGGCGATATAGATGGAGGCCAATTCTCTCAATTACTTGTGAACGAGGGTTTAGATTTTAGGAGATCTAGTTATCATGGCAATATTCGGGTGGCAACTATGTATCACGAAGATAATTCGCCCACAACAACCATTGTCAACGAAGAAGGCCCCACTGTCTCGCAGATCGAGTGGGATGAATTTCTCAAGGAAATTAGCGCTGAACTTCAACCCAGAGAGATTGTTGCCAGCATGGGGAGTTTTCCAATGGGAATTAACGAAGAGAATATTGCGGAACTGATAAGCCTCGTTCAAGAACGAAATAGTTTGATATTTTTCGATGCGGCACCACATTTTCTAGCGTGGGCGCTGCGCCATGGCGCAGACATCGTTTCTCCCAATCTCGATGAGGCCGAAGCGGTCCTCAGTGGACTCTCTGAGGATCTCTTCCGCGGCGAAGATTCCAACGGACAGTTACGCGCCGAAAGAGCAGCCCTCTCGCTGTGCACTCTGGGTGCAAAGATCGCGATCGTTCATGCCGGAGTTCTAGGCTCTGCCCTGGCGTATGGGGGCAAATCGATCTGGGTCCCCACCGTGGATGTGATCGTCGCAAGCGCTGTAGGCGCTGGGGACTCGCTAGCTGCCGGCTTTATTCTCAAGAGTGAAGAGCAGGGCGATGTCACCAAAATGGATTCAATAGATTGGAAACTCTCTTTGCAGTATGGAACAGCCACCGCAGCTGCTGCCTGCGAAATGGGGCGATCAGGAGATGTGGATCCGGTTCGAGTCGATCAATTATTTGAGCAATTACTAGAAGTTAAATAGAAAAAGGCGGAGCACGATGAACATAGAACAATTTGAACGGATGAGAACTGGTCAAGGATTCATTGCCGCTCTCGACCAAAGTGGTGGCAGCACCCCCAAGGCGCTTCATCTCTACGGGATCGACGAATCGCAGTATTCCACCGAGGCGCAGATGTTTGATTTGGTGCACCAGATGAGGACCCGAATTATCACTAGCCCGTCATTTACCAGCGAGCGCATACTGGGAGCGATTCTTTTCGAAATGACGATGGAGCGATTAATTGAAGGGGTGCCGACAGCCGAGTATTTGTGGCACCGGAAGGGAATCGTGCCATTCCTAAAGATCGACAATGGGTTACAACCGGCGATCAATGGGGCTTCGCTCATGAAACCTATCCCTGAGCTCACCACTAGGTTGAATAAAGCCAACTCCTTTGGAATCTTTGGGACGAAGGCTCGCTCGGTGATGCATGAATCCAACTCCGCCGGAATCAGCGCCTGCGTCGATCAACAATTTGATATTGCCGAGCAAGTTCTGGAAGCAGATCTGATCCCGATCATTGAACCAGAGATTGACATTAAGAGTCCCGAAAAGAACTGGATTGAACATATTTTGAAACGCTCGCTCATAGAAGCGCTCGACTCACTCGATAGTTCGCAGAATGTGATGCTCAAATTAACACTGCCCGATGAACCAAATTATTACGCCGAACTGATGAACCACCCACGGGTCATTCGAGTTGTTGCTCTCTCGGGCGGTTATACCCAAGTTCATGCCAACGAACTGTTGGCCCAGAACGAAGGGGTAATAGCTAGCTTCTCTAGGGCGCTCACTGAGGGGCTCAAACAACAACAAAGCGACGAGCAATTCAACGACGCTCTTGATAGGTCAATTCAGCAGATATATAGCGCCTCCGTTTAGCCGGGAGATACCCTTCGGGAATGAGATTTCTGATTAAAGTCTTACGAAACTTTTTCATTGTCGTCGTTGCTCTCTTTATCGGTCTCTCTGCCTTCTTCCATTACATCCACTATCCAAATGTGATCGCGGCTGTTCGACTCGGATTAGCTCCCGCCTCAAAGACCCCAACACTTTTGCCCTGGCACACGGTTGCGCCATCGACGACGCCTGTGGTCTGGCCAACGGGGACTGAGCAGATGCCAGCAACCGTGCAATACCAAGGTAAGAGCCTGACCTGGGATGAATTTCTGCAAAATTCTTACACCAACGCCTTTCTTGTAGTGCGCAACGGCGTCATCACTTACGAGTACTACAACACGAAGGCCGGTATGACTAAAACGACGCTCTTGCCTTCATACTCAATGGCCAAGACACTGACCTCGCTCGTTATTGGACAATTAGTGACGGAAGGAAAGATTCATGAGTCCGACACCTTCGTTTCATTCTTCCCCGAGTGGAAGACCGGAACAACCTTTGACAAAGTCACCATTCAAAGCCTGCTCGATATGGAAGCCGGCGTAGGTGTTACCGATAACTACCCGAATGGACCTGCTGGCTGGGGCGTAGGTATTGCGCAAATGTACGCGACTACAGATATGAATTGGTTCATAACCCACAACCGCAAAATGTTAGAAACACCAGATACCAAGGCTGATTATCGAAGCGTCGATACCCAAATGCTGGGGCTTGTCATTCAAAAAGTCACGGGTGGAACTGTCTCAAATTACTTTAGCAAAAATATTTGGCAGCCTATTGGAGCGACAACCGCTGCTACCTGGAACGTAGACCATATCAACGGCCATGAGAAAACCTTCTGCTGTTTCAATGCCACCGCCCGTGATTATGCGCTTATCGGGCAATTGATTCTAAGTAAGGGCAAATCAGGTGGAAAAGCGATCATTAGCCCTGCTTGGATGCAACGAATTTCCACTTCGGTTGTGAAACTGGATTATGGTTGGGGCTATGGCGCGCAGGTCTGGCACCCAGCCCCTGGGATCTATCTAGCCTTGGGTTTGCACGGTCAACAAATTTTTGTGGATCCAGGTACCAAAACAGTCATAGTCAAACTCAGCGATTACCCCAACGGAGAAGATCCGCATGACGCGATCGCGGCCACGCTTTATCAAGTCGCACAGGCAAAACAGTAAATCCTTCCAGAAAAGTTAGAGGGATCTGACCCCTACTTTACAGATGGTATTCAGCATGATTTGAATGTGGTTTCGGATGACTGTGGGCATCCACATCAATAACTTTAGAACGGATCGATTTATTTTCATTGCTAAATTTATATCCCATATTTCGGATCACGGTGATGACTTCGGGTCCACCATTATTGCGGATTTTAATGCGAAGGCGGGAGATGTGGGAGTTAATGATGTGATCTGTTCCCGGGCCTTCTCTAATTCCGATAATTTCTAAAATTTGCTCTCTGGTAAAAACTCTTTTCGGATGTTTCATAAATTGACGGATGATCATAAATTCAGTTGCTGTTAACATGACAACGTTCTCTCCAACTGTAAATTTGTGTGTTACCAAACCGAGTGTCAGATTTTGAAAATGCGCATATTGCTCAACTTTCGTGCTCACTTTTCCACTGCGATCAAGTTGTTGTGCGATACGCATTAACATTATTTTTTTTGTAAGAGGTCGTACGATGTAATCGTCAGCGCCCGCTTCAATTGCCATTTCTTCTGTAACCGACTCGTTGCGATCAGTTAACATGACGATAGGAATTATTGAATGTCGTCTCACCCACGTACAAAATTTCAAACCCTGACTCGGTAATTTCGCAACGTGTATAAAAAGAACGTGAAACTCTTCGGCATTAAATAATTCTTTTGCTTCATCAATACTGTCGGTTACATGCATCGCGTAACCTTCTTGGAAGAGAATCTCGCGGCAACGATTTAACGTGACTGGGTCATCCTCAAGTAGGAGAATTGAAATCTGGGCCGGATCCAAGCCGTGCATCGCTTCACCACACTCCTTGTAGGTAATTCACCTTACTCTCGCCTGAGCTACTTTCGTCTCGTTAGGTGATCAAAGGAGTGCCTGCCCGCCGAAAACCATAAAAAACCCGACAAAACGGACATAATTGAGAGTTTTGATAGTCAGCGAATAGGTTGCCGAGAGGTTCGCGTGAGAATAGGCCTTTAAGTTCCTCTCATGACACACACCGCGTTAGAAATGATCGAACCGAAGGTCTTCAAAAAGGAATCTAACAACATCCTCTTTGGAGTCCTAACCTTCTCATTTCTCTTCTTCCCCGTCGTTCTCCACGCCGTACTAGGAATCGCCTTCTCCCCTGTGCTCTCAAACTCGATGAAGCCAGGAATGAGCGCCGGAGACCTCCTCATAACCAAAGAGGTTCCAGCCAGCCTGCTGAAGGTCGGAGATGTCGTCGTACTCCGCAACGGAATCAGCTATGACCTCTTCTCTCACAGAATCGTCTCCATCAAGCTCGTTGGGCAAGATATGGAGATAGTGACCAAGGGAGATGCCAACCCTGCCGCTGACGCCGGCGTAGCTAAGGTCAACCCGCGAGAGATGATCCCGCGCGCAATCACCCACACCCCATGGGCTGGTCGTCCCATCGTCTATTTCTCCAACCACAAAGGCAGCCTTATCGGAGGATTTCTCCTCCTGACCGGCCTTGCTTTTGGCCTCCTACGTTTCCTAGCTCGCCGATCGCTCTCGGATGAAGCAGGGAAGAAAAAAGACCACATCCCTGCCTCAGGCGAAGTGGCCACCTTCCAATCGCTTCAAGCTCAAAAGAGCAAGAAGAAGGATAAGAAGAGCAAACCAGCCAAGAACCAAAAAAAGGCAAAGAGCGATAAAAAGAAGAAGAAAAGCAAGAAATAACTCAAACCACAAACCCATGCACCATCAACCTAAAGGAATAAATATATGAAGCTCGGAATCTCACCAGTGCTAGCATCAAAGCTCAGCTCAAAAGTTGTAAAGGTTGCAATTCTTGCAACTGCCGTCACCGGTGGCGTAACACTGATCTCAACATCAGTATTTGCCTCACTCTCTGCGACCGCTTTCAATACCTCCGGTCAATCTGTAACAACCGGAACATTGAAGCTGACTCAAGCAGCATCAGGCCAAACGGGCCTCACCGGTGGATTCACCACTCCAATCTCTGGAATGGCTCCTGGCGATCAGGTCAACCGTTTCATAGATATCACTCAAGCAGGAACACTGAATGCTACAAACATGACCTTCAAGGTCGCAGATGCAAACACCACAACCTTGACAACTGATGCCACAAATGGCTTACAGATCACTGTTAAAGAATGCTCTGTTGCCTATACCGCAACCACAGGCGTCTGCTCAGGTACTGAAACGACAGCTCTTGCAAAGGGTTCAGCTAACGCTCTCTTGGTTGATAAGGCATTGACATTGAACGCTGCTGACCTCGTTGGTAGTGCAAATAATGTCGCCCACCTCAAGATCGTTGCAGATCTTCCAGCAGGTTCAGAAGTAACCGCTAACGGAACATTGCCATCAGGCACAGTTCAAGGCGTCACTTCATCACTTACTTGGACCTTCACCGAGGCACAACGTACGGCTACAACAGTCCAGGGATAATTTAACCTCTGGTTAAACCTAGCTAGTTCGCAGTACCCAAGTAGAAAAGATGGATAAACCTAGATGAATAAGAAGCGGCTAGTACTCGCAGGGCTCGTACTTGGGGCGTTATTTATAACGCCCCAAGTCACCGACCTTGCTAGTGCTGCCGCTTCTGCATTGGCTGGAAATTCTCAAAC
>Ga0302322_100004938_pt1 | contig 11667 bp, 15 predicted proteins | sample Fen_T0_2_FD_203757 | JGI IMG/M metagenome (GOLD analysis project Ga0302322, IMG submission 203757) | Peat permafrost microbial communities from Stordalen Mire near Abisko, Sweden - Fen_T0_2 | ecosystem: Environmental > Terrestrial > Soil > Wetlands > Permafrost | place: Sweden: Abisko... | reverse complement strand
CCCGAGCGACGAGCGTTTCGAGGACGGTGAGCCGTCGTGCGAGCTCGTCGGTCTTCGCGGCGAGCTCGGCGCGTGCGGCCTCGGCCTCGTCGAGCCGTGCGCGCAACTCCTCCGTGCCGGGGTACGCCGCCGTCTCGCGTGCCGCACCACGGTGCGTCGCATAGGCGCGGCCACGCGGTATCTCCTCCCACTGTTCGCCGAGGGCGTCGGCGAGAGCAAACCGGTCGAGCCCGTACAGCTCGACGCAGATCTCACCGAGCAGTCGCCCGGTTTCCTCCTGATCGAGGAGCGCCCCGGCGAGCTGATCAGCCGTGATGAATCGCTTCTCGACGAGGATTTCCCCCATTCGACGGTACGAGGTCTTGCGCGTGGCTTCCACTCTCACGCCATCGGCCGCAGCCAGGGGGTCCTTGAGAGGAGCCCGGTTCTTCGTCGCGCCCCGCTCGGCCGGGCGGAGCGGGCCTACCGGGTGGCGCTCTCGTTGCGCCCGTCGAGCCGGATCGTCCATCGGTCGACGCTCTCGACCACGAGGTGCGTCTCGCTCCACGGGTCCCGGCCGAGTGTCGCACGGACGTCGGCCTCCGAGGCGGCCTCGACGGCCAGCACCACCCGCTGCTCGTCGGCGAGAGGGCCGCCGAGGACGACGAATCCCGACGACACGAGCCCGTCCATGAACCCGGCGTGCGCGGCCCAGCCCGATTGCTCCTCCAGCGGGCGCGTCGGATCCCAGCGGGGGCCGGTGCGGCGCAGGACGATGTGGAACATCAGACCACCGACGCCAGGCGCTCGGCGAGAGCCGCGAGGACCTTGCCCTGAATCGAGGGCGTGTCGGCGAGGAGGCGCCTGAACGACTGGCCCGAGATCACGAGGAGGCGTACAGGGGTCAGCACGGTGACGGTCGCCGTTCGCGGGCTCTCGGTCAGGAGCGCGATCTCGCCGAAGAAGTCGCCCGACCCGAACGTGCAGACCCTGCGGCCCTTCCGGCGTGCTTCGACCGTCCCGTGGACGAGCACGAAGAACTCCCGCCCTTTCGCTCCTTCCACGATCAGCTGAGTGCCCACGGGCTGGTGGAGCTCGTCGCCGAGGGCCGAGATCTGACCGAGCTCTCTGTCCGAGCAGCCGGCGAACAGCGGCACGCCCCGCAGGAGCTCGACCTTCGCGTTGCGGCGCAGCTTCACGTCGGGAATCCTACGGGACCGGCGGCGTTCAGGGCCGGAGCGCTCGTCGCGCGCGGCTGCCGACCCAGACGCAGGCGAGCCAGCCCGCCGCCACGAGGCCGACGATCGGCCAGTAGCTCGACCCGACGTCTCCGCCCGTGACGACGAGGCCCACGATCTGGACGGCGAGGACGACCGCGAAGACCGCGGCCGTGAGCTCGAGCGAGCGCAGGTTGAAGCCCCGGTACCAACCGATCAGGAGTGCGATGCCGGCGGTGAGCGCGATCACGGCGGCCAGTGTAGTGACCACCACCGCGGCGATTACGCTCGGTCGCATGCATGCGAGAACTCTCGATCTCCACGTCGACGACCTCTGCGCCCGGCACGGGATCCGACGGGTCAGCGGCCGTGGCCGGGCCGTCGTCATCCGCGTGCGACACCGCGACGGCCGCACCGAGCGGAGGCTCGAGATCCGGGTCCCACCGGTTCGCGGTCAGGTGAGCTACTTCGTCGCGCTCCACGAGATCGGGCACCTCGTCGGCGCCGGGCGCGGCGGTCGCCGGCTCGAGAGCGAGGAAGCGGCCTGGCGCTTTGCGCTCGCCGAGGCGCTCGTCGTGCCGACCGACAGCACGCGTCGCCGGATCGGCAAGCGCCTGCGATCGTACGTGGCCTGGGCCGAGCTTCGCGCCCGGCGCCGCCGGCCACCCTTCGTTCCCCCCGCAAACGACCCGTTCTGGGACCTGCTCGCGTGGCTCGAGCGCTGAGGCGGCGGGAAGGGAGCCGCCAACGCTTTACGAACTCCTCACCTGAAGTCGTCAATTTCCTGAAACGAATGCCCTACAAAGGGGACATCCAATTCGGTCTCTCGACCGAATAAAGAGGGACCCCACCCCGTTGAAGAGAGGCGAGATGTCTGCGGCAGAGCTCCAGGAACGACCCGACGTCGAGATCGAGCTCGTCGAGCGATGGCGGGCGCAGTCCCTCGTGCGCGCCGGCTACGACTCCGAGTCCGCCGTCGTGCTCGCGGCCTCCCACGAGGTCGACCTGCACTACGCGGTGAGCCTGCTCGAGCGCGGCTGCCCGGTCGATCTCGCGCTCCAGATCCTGCTCTAGGCACCGCCCTTTTTCGGCACACTTGACGCCCGGCCGCGAGCCGGGCGTCACTCGTTCGGGAGAGAGGCATCCTGCCCTCCAGGGAGAATGCGGCAGGATGAGCCTTCTCGCCTCGATCCCGTCTCCCTCGAACGGCGCCGTCGACATCGGCCCGCTCACGATCCACATGTACGGCCTGACGCTGCTCGCCGCGATCGGCATCTGCATCTGGATCACCGGCCACCGCTGGGTCAACCGCGGCGGCGACTGGGATCTCATCTTCCGCTGCGCCGTCTGGGGCGTGGGGGCCGGCATCGTCGGGGCGCGCCTCTATCACCTCGCGACGAGCTGGAACGAGGTGCCCAACCAGTGGTGGGGCCCGTTCGCGATCTGGAAGGGCGGCCTCGGCGTCTGGGGCGGAGTGGCGCTCGGCTGCCTCGTCGGCGGGCTCATCGCGAAGCGGGCCGGCGTCGACGTCTGGCTGCTCGCCGACTGCCTCGCGCCCGGCCTGCTCGTCGCGCAGGCGGTCGGGCGGATCGGCAACTGGTGGAACCAGGAGCTCTACGGAAAGCCGACGAATCTCCCGTGGGGGCTCGAGATCGACCCGGTGCACCGCCCGCTCGCGACGGTCGATCACGCGACCTACCATCCGGCATTCCTGTACGAGCTCCTCTGGAACCTGCTCGCCGCAGCCTTCCTCGTCTACGTCGTCGAACGGCGCTTCCACCCGCGCCCCCCGGGCCTCTTCGCCCTCTACATCGCGCTCTACTCGTTCGGGCGCTTCTGGATCGAGCTGATCCGGGTCGACCCGGCGAACCATATCCTTGGCCTCCGGGTCAACACGTGGGTCTCCGGGCTCGTCTTCGTCGCCGGCCTCGTGTGGTTCTGGCTCTCGCAACGGCGCTCCAGGCCCGGCGACTCCGGGGCACAGCCGGCCGGCCCGAAGATGGCCGTGCCGAAGGGCCGCGTCCGACCGGGGGGCTAGGGTCCGCCCGTGGCCAGTGCCGTCCGCGATCTCGAGCTGGACCTGGATGCGTTCGAGGGGCCGTTCGACCTCCTGCTGACGCTTCTGCTCAAGGACGCGATCCAGCCGTCCGAGATCGACATGGCCGGGATCGTGGTCGCGTTCGTCGAGCGCCTCGCCGAGCGCGACGAGCTCGACCTCGACGCCTGCGGTGAGTTTCTCGTCCTCATCGCCGCGCTGCTCGAGCTGAAGGCGCGCCACCTGTTCCCGGACGAGGAGGCCGAGCTCTCCGAGCTCGAGCCGGAGGAGGCCGCCGAGGAGCTCGCCCGGCGCCTCGCCGAGTACCGGCGCATGAAGCACGCCTCCGTCTGGCTGCGCGAGAGGCTCGACGAGGAGCGCGGGCGCTACTTCCGCATCGGGCCGGCCCCGCTCGCGCCCTCACCCGAGCGCCGGCTCGCGGCGCAGGAGCCGCTGCGACTCGTCGAGGCGATGCGGGCCCTGGCCGTGGAGCCACCCCACGTCTCGCTCTCGCACCTCGCGCTCCGGTTTCCGCCGGTCGCACAGTTCGTGCAGCGCTTCCGCGCCGTGCTACAACGCCGCCGCCGCTTCGACTTCGACGCCGAGGTGCAGGGCCTGTCGCGTGTCGAGCAGGCCGTCGCCTTTCTCGCCCTGCTCGAGCTGCGCAAGGACGGCGAGATCGCGATCTCCCAGGCGGCTCCGTTCGCACCGATCCGGATCTCCCGGGCCGAAGACGCCAGCTCTCAATCCGACGAAGGAAGGATGTTGCAGTGGACCGCCCGCTCCGCCTGATCTCCGCGAACCCGGTCGACGCCCTCGCCCGCACGGTCGAGGCATTGCTCGTCGTCGCCTCGCAGCCGCTCACGCTCGAGGAGCTCGCCGAGGCGACCGCCGACGACTCCGAGCGCATCGCGACGGCGCTCGGACTGCTCAGCGAGCGCTACAGCGAGGGGCGCAGCGGCATCATCCTCCAGAAGGTCGCCGGTGGCTACGCCTTCGGCGCAGCCCGTGAGGCCGCCGAGGCGTGCGCCCGGCTGTTCGAGCGACCGATCGAGCGTGGCCTCTCACAGGCTGCCCTCGAGACGGTCGCGATCGTCGCGTACCTCGGCCCGGTCTCGCGGCCCGAGATCGCGCGTATCCGTGGGGTCGCGGCCGACTCCGCCGTGGCCTCGCTGGTCGAGCGCGGCCTGATCGCCGAGGCGGGCCGTGAGAGCGGGCCCGGCGGTGCGGTCCGGTATCGCGTCACGTCGCTCTTCGAGCGCGTGTTCGGGCTGGAGTCGCTCGCTGCGCTGCCACGTCTCGACGACATCGGCGAGGACCAGGCTGCGATCCGCGACCGGTTGCTCGAGGTGGCGGAGGCGCGCGCGTCGTAACGTGCGGCGGCTAGATCTGCCAGCTGCCGTGCCTCAGCACGGGCACGTGCTCGCCGGCCGTGGTGATGCCGTCGACGTCGAGCTCGGGGCTGCCGATCATGAAGTCGATGTGGATCTCGCTCTGGTTGATGCGCTGCTTGTCGGCCTCGTCGGCGACGGCCAGCGAGTAGGCCGAGCCGAGCGCGATGTGGCTCGCGGCGTTCTCGTCGAGCAGCGTGTCGAAGAACACGGTTCCGAGCGGGCCGATCCGGCCGCCGCCGTCGACGAGCGCGAGCTCCCCGAGCCGGGTCGCACCGTCGTCCTTCGTGCATGCCGAGCGGAGGGTCTCGGCGTTCGCGTCGGCGTCGATCTTCACCACCCGGCCGCCGCTGAACTCGACCCGCAGCCCCTCGATGATCGAGCCGTACAGCTCGAGCGGTAGCGTCGCACTCACGTGGCCGTCCACCCGCAGCGGGTCGGGCGTCGTGAACGTCTCCTCGCTCGGGATGTTCGGATAGTGCTCCAGGTCGTCTACGGTCGTGAACTCGGCGGCATGCCAGACCGACGACGGGAAGAGGCCGACGGTGAGGTCGGTGCCGCGGCCGTACAGGTGGATCGCGTCGAACCGGCGCTCGCTCAGCACGGTCGCTCCCCGCTTGAGAGCCGTCATTCGCTCCGTCCAGGCGGCGACCGGGTCGTCCTCGTCGAGCCGGCAGATGTGTGCGATCGCCCCCCAGAGGCGGTCGTACGCCTCGTCGGGAGCCGCGTCCGGGTACACGATCTCCGCCCACTCGACCGTCGGCGCGGGCGCCACGCACCAGTTCGTCGTCCGGCGGTTCACGAGCTCCCCGGTGTAGGGCAGGTACGGCAGCAGATCGAGCCCTGAGCGGTCGGGCGGGACGTCGTCCAGCGCGTGTGGCGCGTGCGGGCCGCTGAGCGAGATCCGGGCAGCGTGCTCGTCGGAGAAGTAGTGCAGGCGGTCGATCATCCACGGCGGGATGTACGAGAAGGTCTCCGGATCGCCGTGGAGCAGGCGCTCGCGCTTCAGCCACTGATCGGCGTAGACGACGTCGACGTAGCGGGCACCCCACTCGTACGCGGCTCTTGCGATCTCGCGGGTCAGATCTTCCTTGCCGATGTAGCTCGTGACGCCGACGATCTGGCCCGGCTGCACGTTCGCGCCGAAACCGACGATCAGGTCGGCGAGCCGTCGGGTCAGGTCGGAGTAGTCGTGCACCGCGCGAGACATTACTAGCGACAATGGCCGCGTGCGACTCAATCGCTACCTCGCCCGCTCCGGCGTCGCCTCCCGCCGCGCGGCCGACGGGCTGATCAAGGCCGGGCGCGTCACCGTCAACGGGCAGCCCGGGGAGCTGAACACCTTCGTCGCCTCGCGTGACGTCGTCGAGGTCGACGGCGAGCGCGTGGGCAAGCAGGAGCTGGCCCACGTCCTGCTCCACAAGCCGCTCGGCGTCGTCACGACCGCCCACGATCCCGAAGGGCGCCCCACGGTGGTCGACCTCGTCGGGCACGACGCCCGCGTCGTCCCCGTCGGGCGGCTGGACATCGACACGAGCGGCGTCCTGCTGCTCACGAACGACGGCGATCTCGCGCATCGGCTGGCGCACCCGCGCTACGGGGTCGAGAAGACGTACGTGGCCGACGTGGAGGGAGATCTCACGCCCGCCGTGGTTGCGCGGCTGGCGGAGGGCGTCGAGCTCGAGGACGGCATCACCGCACCCGCGCGGGCCCGGCAGCTCGGGCGCTCACGGGTTGAGCTCGTGCTCCACGAGGGCCGCAACCGGCAGGTTCGGCGCATGTGCGAGGCAGTGGGGCATCCCGTCGTACGGCTCCGTCGCACGGGCTACGCGGGCCTCGACACGCGCGGCGTCGAGGTCGGCGCATCGCGGCCGCTCGGCCGCGACGAGGTGACGGCGCTGCGGCGTCTGGTCGGGCTCGAGGGCGGGTAGCCTCCGCATGGGATTCCGCACGATCGACTTCGACCGGCTCGAGTGGGTGACGCGCCCGCACGGGCCCGACGAGCCGGCGCGTCACGTCGCCGAGCTGAGTGACCTCGCCGGCTTCGCCCACACGCGGGCGAACGTCTGGCGCTACGACCCCGGTGCGCGTGGGCGGCGGCACCGCCACGTCTCGCAGGAGGAGACCTTCGTCGTCCTCTCCGGCACCCTCACCATGTACCTGGGCGAGCCGCCCGAGCGCCGCGACGTGCCGGCCGGCGGCCTCGTCCACGTCGACCCGGGCACTGCGCTCCAGACGGTGAACCACGGCGAGGGCGAGCTCGTCGTCTACGCCTACGGCTACCCGCCCGAGCGCGAGAACGCCGAGCTGCTCGACTCTGCGGTGTAGCGGCTACTCGAACCAGACGAGCGTGGCGAGCACGACGTAGAGGGCGATCAGCGCCATTCCCTCGAACAGCACCGCCTCGCCGTCGCCCGTGACCTGCCAGACGGCGATCGCGGTCAGGGCGAGCGCGCCCATGAAGACGGGGTTGATCACGAACGTGAGCTGCTCGCTGAAGAGGAGCGAGATCAACACGAGGGCGGGGAAGAGGAAGCACGCGATCTGTGCCACGGAGTTCTTGACCACGGAGACCGCGAGGTCGTTGTGCCCCTTCTTCGCGAGCTGAACGGCGACCACGTTCTCGACGGCGTTGCCGGCGATGGCCACGATCACGAGACCCGTGAAGGCCTTGGAGATGCCGAGCTTCTGCACCGCCGGGTCGATCGCGTCGACGAACCACTCCGAGACGAGCGCCGCCGAGACGCCGGCGACGGCGAGGAGCGCGAGCGCCCACGGGAACGGCAGCAGCGGATGGGCGTGCTCGACCGGCTCCTGCTCGGTGCGCAGGTCGGCCCGCAGGTAGCCGACGAGCCAGGCGGCATAGACGACGAGGAGGCAGATCGCACCGACGACGGAGATCGCGACCTGGTGCCGGCTCGCCCGGTCGCCGACCTGATCCGAGAGCCCGAGTAGCACGATCACGAAGACCGAGAGCAGCATCAGCGTGGCGGTGTCGTTCGGCAGGCGCTTGCGAAACCGCATCACGCCGTCTTCTGCCGCGCGAGCGCCAACGGCGAGCGCGAGCCCGAGCACGAGCAGGGCGTTCGCGAACAGCGAGCCGAGGATCGAGAATTGCGCCACGACGAGCTCGCCCGCGCTGAGCGCGAAGACGACGATGAAGAGCTCCGGCAGGTTGCCGAGCGTCGACTGGAGGACGCCCGTGACGGCGGGGCCGAACTTCGCTCCCACCGACTCGGTCGCGATCCCGATCGCCCAGGCGACGCCGCCGAGGGCGACTCCCGAGAGGACGAAGACGGCGACCGGCGGTGCGTGGGTGTAGTGGAGGACGCCGGCGACGACGACGAGGGTGAAGACGGCGGCCGCGATGATCGCGGTCCTTCTCACAGGCGGACGAAGCCCATCGTCTCGTACATCCGCGCGAGCGTCGGGGTCGACGCCGCCTGCGCCTTCTCGGCACCGTAGGCGAGCAGCCGGAGGAGCTCCCCCTCGTCCGCGCGAAGCTCGGCGTATCGCTCCTGCACGGGAGCGAGCAGCTCGACGACGGCCTCGCCGACGTCCTGCTTGAACTGGCCGTAGCCGCCGTCGCCGTAGTGCGCCTCGATCTCCGCCGGCGGCCTGCCGGACGCGACGGAGAGAATGTCGATCAGGTTCGAGACGCCCGGCTTGTCGTCGGCGCGGTGGACCTCGCGGCCGGAATCGGTCACGGCCGAGCGGAGCTTCTTGCGGATCACGTCGGGAGTGTCGAGCAGCCCGATAGTGCCCTGCGGCGTGCCTCCGGTCGTCGACATCTTCCGGGTCGGTTCCTGCAGGTCCATGATCCGGGCGCCGACCTCGGGGTAGACCCCGCGAGGGACGACGAACGTGTCGCCGAAGCGGCCGTTGAACCGCTCCGCGACATCGCGGGCGAGCTCGAGGTGCTGGCGTTGGTCGTCGCCGATCGGGACGATGTCGGCCTGGTAGAGAAGGATGTCCCCTGCCATCAGCACCGGGTAGGTGAACAGCCCCGACGAGACGAAGTCCCGGCGGTCGGCCTTCTCCTTGAACTGCGTCATGCGGCCCAACTGGCCGTAGCTCGTGACGGCCGAGAGCAGCCAGGCCGCCTCGGCGTGCGCCGTGACATGGCTCTGGGCGAACACGGTCGAGCGCTCGGGGTCGAGGCCGGTTGCGACGAGCATCGCATAGAGGTCGAGCGCGCGGGCGTGCAGGTCGGCCGGCTCGTAGTCGGTCGTGATCGAGTGCAGGTCGACGATGCAGAAGAACGCGTCGCCCTGCTCCTGCGTGGCGGCGTACTGGCGGAAGCCGCCGATCAGGTTGCCGAGATGTTTCTCGCCGGTCGGCTGGATGCCGGAGAAGATGCGCATGGAGGTCCTTTCGCTCACTTTGGCGACCCGGAGAGCCGAGCTAGCGCTTCCGGCCGCACGGATTGGCCTGGCGTCGGTGGCTCAACGGCGCCAGAACAAGCTGAGGAGATGGAGCGAGGACATCGTCCTCCATTCTTAGCCGTTTCGAGGCGTAGCGTCAAAACGACGCGCATCTACACTGGTGCCCATGGCGGTGACCGACCCCACCTGGACCCCGTCCTCCTGGCACGGCTTTCCAGCGCTCCAGCAGCCCGAGTGGCCCGACGCGGCTGCGCTCGAGGCGGTGCGGGAGCGGCTCGGCAGGCTGCCGTCGCTCATCTTCGCCGGTGAGGCGCGCGCGCTGCGTCATCAGCTCGCGGAGGCCGCCGAGGGGCGTGCGTTCCTGCTGCAGGCGGGCGACTGCGCCGAGTCGTTCCACGAGCTCTCCGTGATCGCGATCCGGGAGCGGCTGAAGCTCCTCCTGCAGATGTCGGCCGTGATGACCTACGGCGCCACGCTGCCGGTGATCAAGGTGGGGCGGCTGGCGGGACAGTTCGCGAAGCCGCGCTCGTCGGCCACCGAGACCGTCGGCGGCGTCGAGCTCCCGTCGTTCCGTGGCCACGCCGTCCACTCCGACGAGCCGACGGTGGCGGCCCGGACGCCGGATCCGGAGCGCCTCGTGCAGGCCTACTACCAGGCCGTGTCGTCGCTCAACCTCCTCCGCGCCTTCACGAAGGGCGGCTTCGCCGACCTGACGCAGGTGCACACCTGGAACCAGGAGTTCGTCGCCAGCTCGCTCGAGGGCCGGCGCTACGAGACGATTGCGAACGAGATCGGCCGAGCGCTGCGCTTCATGCAGGCGATCGGGATCGACCTCGGCGACGAGCGCTCGATCCACGAGGTCGACGTGTGGACGAGCCACGAGGCGCTGCTGCTCGACTACGAGGAGCCGCTCGTGCGCAAGGACTCGACCACCGGCGACTGGTACGCCTGCTCCGGCCACTTCCTCTGGGTCGGCGAACGGACGAGGCAGCTGGACGGCGCCCACGTGGAGTTCCTCTCGGGCCTGCACAACCCGGTCGGCGCCAAGGTCGGCCCGTCGATGACGCCCGACGAGCTCGTCGCCCTCGCGGAGCGGCTCAACCCCGACCGCTCGCCGGGGCGGCTGACGCTGATCACACGGCTCGGTGCGAGCCGCGTGCAGGAGCTCCTGCCGCCTCTTCTGCGCGCTGTGCGCGAGGCCGAGATCCCGGTCGTCTGGGTCTGTGACCCGATGCATGCGAACGGCTTCGTCACCGGCTCCGGGCACAAGACGCGCCGGCTCGACGACGTGCTCCGCGAGATCGAGGGCTTCTTCGCCGCGCACCACGAGGTCGGGAGCTGGCCGGGCGGCGTCCATCTCGAGATCACCGGCGAGAACGTGACGGAGTGCCTCGGCGGCTCGGAGGCCGTGCTCGAGGAGCAGCTCGACACGCGCTACGAATCGCTCTGTGACCCGCGCTTGAACGCCCGCCAGTCGCTCGATCTGGCGTTTCGGGTCGCCGAGCTGATGCGAGGGTAGGCGTGCCCGTGCTCCGGAACATCACCGTCGTCGGGACGGGCCTGATCGGCGCGTCCGCGGCGCTCGCGGCGCGCCGCGCGGGTGCATCCGTGCGCGGCTGGGATCCCGATCCCGACGTGCTGCGGGCTGCGGGCGAGCGCGAGGCCGTCGACCCCGTCGCGACGCTGGAGGCGGCGGTCGACGGCGCCGACCTCGTCCTGGTCGCGGCCCCGGTCGCGGAGCTTCCCCACGTCGTGCGTGAGGTGCTCGCGCTCGCTCCGCCCGGCTGCGTCGTCACCGACGTCGGCTCGACGAAGAGCGCGGTGTGCGCCGCCGCAGACGGGGACGGCCGCTTCATCGGCGGTCATCCGATCTGCGGGGCCGAGACGCGCGGCCCGGAGCGTGCGAACGCCGAGCTGTTCGAAGGGGCGACGTGGTTCCTGACCCCGACCGCCGGCACGGGGCCGGATCTGCTTCGCACCGTCCACGGGTTCGTGACGTCGCTCGGCGCCCGGCCGGTCGCGATCGACGCCGGCGCCCACGACCGGCTCGTCGCGGTGACGAGCCACCTGCCCCACGCGCTCGCGAACGTGCTCCTCAACCAGGCGGGCGCGACGCGCGTCGACGGCCACGACCCGCTGCAGGCCGCAGGCGGCTCGCTGCGGGACATGACGCGCATCGCCGGCGCCAACCCGCGGATCTGGGTCGACATCTTCCTCGACAACCGGGAGGCGGTCGTGGCGGCGCTCGGCGAGCACCGACGCCGGATCGAGCAGCTCGAGGCCGCCCTCACGGCGGAGGACGGTGGGCAGCTCGCCCGCTGGATCGCCGAGGCAGCCGGTAACCGGCGCCGCATGCTCGCGACCGCGCACGGCGACCCGGGCGCGTTGCAGCGGCTGCGGGTGCATCTGCCCGACCGGCCGGGCGTGCTCGCGGGCATCTTTCAGGCCCTCGGCGCCGAGCGCATCAACGTCGAGGACTTCGAGATGGATCACCTCTCGACCGACCGCGGCGGCACCCTGGCGGTCGTCGTCGCGGGCGAGGCCGAGGCGGAGCGCGCCGCGGCCATCCTCGAGGCCCAGGGGTACGGCGTCGTCGTGGCGCCCGTGATCGACGGATGAGGGTCGAGCCGGTCACGCGCCTCGTGGGGCACATCGCCGTG